>ERZ773026.1779-NODE-1779-length-10611-cov-17.375047_pt1 | contig 10611 bp, 8 predicted proteins | sample MGYA00580838_ERZ773026 | MGnify/ENA primary metagenome ERZ773026 (study PRJEB29015, sample SAMEA2738006) | human oral metagenome | biome: human oral; feature: human-associated habitat; material: dental | place: China | collected 2055 ... | reverse complement strand
GGCAAGACGCCCAGCCAGCACTATGCCGAGCTGACGGCCCGCTTCGGCAGCCCGGCCTATGCCCGCGTCGATGCCTCGGCCAACCGCGAACAGAAGGCCAAACTGGCCGCCCTGTCGCCGGAAGACGTGAAGGCCGACACGCTGGCCGGTGAGCCGATCACCGCCCGGCTCACCGAAGCCCCGGGCAACGGTGCGAAGATCGGTGGCCTGAAGGTGGTGACCGAAAACGCCTGGTTTGCCGCCCGCCCCTCCGGCACGGAGGATGTGTACAAGATCTACGCCGAATCCTTCAAGGGACCGGAGCATCTGGCCCAGGTACAGGCCGAGGCCCGCGAGGTGGTGTCGGCTGCGCTGAAGGGCTGACCCGTCACCCCTGACCATTCATCCTGACATGGACGCGCCTTCCGAAAGCGGGCGCGTTTTCACATTCTCTGCTGCTGAGCGGCCACAGCCCGCTGGCCGGCAATGCCCTGGGCGTTCTGGCGGCCGACGAGCTGCTGAAGAAGATGGGCGTGAAAACCGCCTGATTCGCCTGCCCGGGGCAGCACCGGTATTCCGGGGACACACGTACGGAGGCCCCGGATCCGGCAACATCGCCAAAAAAGGCAACAGGACGCGCTAACATAAGGCCCGGAATGAGAAGCTGCTGCAGGCAGGTCCGTCCATGGCCTGTCTGCTCCAGGCACCTGCCCCCCTTTTGTCAGGAATGTCATGAGCGAAGAACTGATCGTCTACAAGCGCATGCCCGTGTGGCACTACGAGAATGTCCCGCAGGGGCTGCAGCAGCCTCACAACACCAAGGTGGGCACCTGGGCACAGCTGAAAATCCTGAAAGGCTCGGTGGAATTCGTCATGCTCTCCGATGACGGCCAGATCACCGAGCGCTTCACCTTCGACCCCGAACACCAGCCGCCGCGGCTGGAGCCGCAGCAGTGGCACCAGATCGTGTCGATGTCGCCCGACATCGAATGCCAGATGGACTTTCTCTGCGAGCCGGCCGACTACTTCTCCAAGCGCTACGAGCTGACCCGCACGCACTCGGAGGTGATCGAGGCCGCCCCGCAGGTGACGGTGGGGCGCGCACTGGATGTGGGCTGCGGCAACGGACGCAACACGCTCTATCTGGCCAGGAGGGGCTTTGCCGTGGACGCCTGGGACTGGAACCCGGACAGTCTGGCCAACCTGGGCCGCATTGCCGAAGCCGAAGGGCTGGACGATGACATCTACATCAGCGAGGTGGACCTCAACGATGTGGGTTCGCTGGACTTCGATGGTCCGTACGACTTCGTGTTCTCGACCGTCGTGCTGATGTTCCTGCAGCCGGCCAGTGCGAAGATGCTGGTGAGCCAGATGCAGGAACAGACCGCCCCGGGCGGCTACAACCTGATCGTCAGCGCCATGGACAGCACCGATTACCCCTGCCGCATGCCCTTCCCGTTCCGGTTCCAGCCGGGCGAGCTGAAGGCCCAGTACGAGAATGCCGGCTGGGAGGTCATCAAGTACAACGAGAACCCCGGCAAGCTGCACAAGACCGACGAAAACGGCAACCGCATCGAAATGCGCTTTGCCACGCTGTTTGCGCGCAAGCCGGACTGAGAGAGCGGCAGTTCCGGGCCTGTCCGGTTTGCGTGCTCTTCCCGCACGGACAGGTCCGTTGACACCGTGGCATGCCTGCGACCCAGGGGAGACGAACGGTCTATAACGGGGGCGCTACCGGGCGCCCCCTGCTGCGCTCATCCCCAGAGCAGACAGAAGACCAGCACGGCACACAGCAGGGCCTGCAGCCGGGCGGTTTCCTTCAGCTGCAGGTTCAGCGCCCTGCCCTGCCGGACGGCAAAATGCCGGATGGCCAGCAGGGCCAGCGGCAGCAGCACCAGGGGGGCCACCCCCACCAGCGGCTGCGACAGCGCCATGCCCAGCAGGGGCAGCAGGGCAAAGGGCAGCAGGATCAGCCCCGTGTACAGCCTGCGGGCCCGCCGTTCCCCCAGCAGGCTGGCCAGCGTAGTGCGGCCGGCCGCCCGGTCCTGCACCAGATCGCGCGTGTTGTTGACCAGCAGCACGGCCGCCGAGTGCACGCCCGGCACGAGGCCGAACAGCAGTGACAGCGCCGAAAACCGGCCCGTCTGCAGAAAGCAGCTGCCGCTCACGGCCACCAGCCCGAAGAACAGCAGCACCACGCTCTCGCCCCACGGCGAATGTGACAGCGGTCGTGGCCCCGCCGAATAGAGCCAGCCGGCCAGCAGCGAGGCCAGCCCGATGACAATGATCACGGCCCCGTGCTGCCACGCCAGCACCAGTCCGCCCAGCAGGGCCAGACCAAAGCACAGACAGGCCGCACGGCGCACTTCGGCCACCGTGGCCAGACCACTGCCCACCAGCCGTTGCGGCCCCAGCCGTTCGGGCCCATCGGCGCCCCGGGCACCGTCGCCTGCATCGTTGAACAGGTTGGTGCCGGCCTGAATGCCCAGCACGCAGCCACAGGCCAGCAGCAGCGACGGCAGACTGGGGACTGCACCCAGATGGATACCCAGGGCCGTGCCCAGGAAGACGGGAACCAGCGACAGACCCAGGGTGGCCGGGCGCACACCCAGCCACCAGCGGCGCCAGCCCGAAACAGGAGAAGAGGCGTTCATGCGCCGTATGGTAAAGGCACGGACGGATGTTTCCTTGAGCCAGAACAGGGGGCGTGCGCAGGTAGGGATTACCCTTCCAGCGCCCGCCACAGGGCCTGCTGGCTTTCCGGGGGGCGCACGCCGAGGCGGAACCAGCCGGGCAACCCGAAGGACGTGGCATCACGCAGCTTGATGCCCTGCTGCCGGAGCACGGCCAGCAGGGCCAGCTGAGTCCCTTCTCCGGGCGAGTGCGCGTCCCGCACAGTATGCCGGGATGGTGTCGATGGCCCCGGCGTGTCCGACACCTGATTGGCTGGTGTGGGCATATCGGATGGGCGCATCACGCTCAGGGCAGCCTCCAGCGTGGATCGTGGTGGCCGGGCACAGCAGAAGGTGCTGACACTGGGCAGTACAGTCCAGTCACGACGGCGCAGGCCCTCTTCCAGCTGTGCCTTCCAGTCACGCAGCGTGTCGAGGCTGCGGGCCAGCCACTGTTGCACGGCAGGCTCGGGCCAGGCCATCAGCATGACCTCGCCATGGGCACCCAGCGGCCACGATGGGGCCAGCGCCTGCAGGTGCCCAAGCAGTTCGGCCTGCAGGCTGCCGGCGTCGTTCAGGCAGGCGGCCGGTGCCACCAGCCAGGCCCCACGCACCCCCGTCATCCCCAGCGCCTTGTTGGGCGAGAACAGCTGCCAGACCGCATCCAGGGCCGTTGAGGCAAAGGGTTCGGTACCGCTCAGGCGCAGGGGCGCATAGGCCCGGTCCAGCACCCAGAGCGGGGGCGAGTCCCCCGGAACGCTCTGCAGCGCGGCTGTCTGCCGTGCATGCGACTGTCGTGCATGCCATTGCACGGCATCTGCCAGCCCTTCGGGCGTATGGCCCAGCGGACTGGATGGCTCGGTGGCCCAGAGCAGTTGCAGGGAGCACGACGCGCTGCCGCTGCCGGAACCGGTCGCGTCCCGCGGGATATCCCGGACAGTGTCCCAGACGCGCACGGGCAGTCCGTGCGCCTGGGCAGCTCGCGCATAGTCGCCATAGGCATGCCGGGGTACCCAGACCACCGGCGGTGGCAACGGGCGCGCCCCGGCTGGCAGCGGCCCTGTCCGGACTCGCAACGGGTCATGCGCAGACGGCGCGCGCGCACCCGCCTGCCTGCCCTGCCCGACCATGCCCATGGCTGCCGTGAGCCGGAAGATCAGCTCGCTGGCGCTGGCACCAATGACGATCCGCGCTGCATCCACCCCATGCCACCGGCCCAGCCGCTGTCGCAGGGCCGTGCAGGCCGGATCCGGATAGGTGTGCACCGGCGCCTGCCGCAGGGCCTGCAGCACCGCCGGGCAGGGGCCGCAGGCGTTGGCGTTGGTAGAGAAATCATGCGGCGGGATGCCCAGGGCATCGGGGCCGCCATGGGAAAGATGCGAGGACGCTGGATTCATCTGAGCCTGTGCCGGTATGGATCAAAATCGGGGCATATTCAGATCATGGACTGAAGCACCAGAGCAAACATGCCCAGCAGCACAGTCATCCAGGCCACCCGCTGCGCCTTGCGGATGGCCCATGGCGTGTGTGTGCTTTCGGGTTGCGGTGCAACGTCATTCAACCTGTACCCCCCCGGCTTGCCCAGCGTGATACCCAGCCGCAGCGCCATGGCCGACATGGGCCAGCCGCTGTTGGGAGACGGGGTGCGGCGTGCCTCGGTCGGCAGACGCCGCCACAGCGCAGCAGGCGCGCCCAGCATCAGCAGCGCCGCCGTCAGTCGCGCCGGCAGCCAGTTCAGCACATCATCGGCACGCGCCGCCCATTTGCCGGCCCACTGCCACCAGCGGCCGCCCCGTTCACCCGGGTAGCCCCACATGGCATCGGCCGTGTTGGCAAAGCGATAGAGCGCGGCCCCCGGCAGCCCGAACAGCACAAACCAGAAGAGCGGCGCCACCAGCGAGTCGCCGAGATTCTCGGCCAGTGTCTCGATGGCCGATTCCCGCACACCGGCCGCGTCCAGTTCGTGCACGTTGCGGCTGACCAGATGCGCCAGCTGGGTACGTCCCGCATCGAGCCCCTGCTGCAGCGCCGTTTCGGTTCGCGCCACCAGATCGCGCAGCATCGCCCACGCAAACAGCGGTTTCAGGCAGAGTGCCAGCAGCGGCGCGGCCATCCAGCCGGGCAGCTGGAAAATGCCCCACTGGAGCAGTGATGCCGCCAGCGTACAGACCATTGCGCCCAGCAGCCAGGCCACCTCCCCCGCCAGAAACTGCCGACGGGCACTGTACGCGTGCACATCGCCAGGATTGCGTACCGTGATGAACACCGGCGCAATCAGCCGCCCTGCCCGCTCCAGATACTGGCCCATCCACACCACGGGGTGAAAGCGGGCGGGTGGCTCGCCCCGCCAGAGATCGAGGCCAAAGGCCAGCAGGATTGCCAGCGCCGAAACGGTTGCCGTGCTCATGGATGGGCTTCGGGCATCATTCGGGAAATGACATCACGCATGCTCTGAATCTGGGAACCGGCTCCGCTCAGGGTGTCTAGCCCATTTGCATGAAGGCAGGTGGTACAGCCACCGGTGTTCGGCGCACATGTCATGTCCCGCCCCCATCCCGCGTTTCATGCCTCTCCTTCGGGGCTTCCGGAGGCAGCAGGCGTTTTTCTGCGGGACTTCGACACTTCCGGTTCGGGCAGGGGGGCATCCAGACTGGCCTGGATGTAGTCGGCCGGCAGACGGTACTGCGCGGCCAGATCGGCCACCGACATACCGGCCGCGTGATCGGCATGCAGCGACTGCAGCCAGCCGTTCAGGCCACTGGACAGCGAACGGCCCGAGCGCTCGCCGCCCTTCACACCCCGATCACCGGTCACGTCGTATTTGTTGGCATAGCCGCGCGGGGTGATCATCAGCCCGTGCTGCATGAAGGTGTTGCTGTTGCCGATCAGCACGGTGGACAGCATGCCGATGTCAGCCTCGGCCATGCGGTCCAGTGTGGTGAATTCGATGTGCTGGCGGCGGCGATAGGCGCTCTTGACGATGGCCACCGGCGTGGTGGGCGCGCGGTGACGCAGAAAGAGCTGCTGCGCTTCGACGATCTGCCGCGTGCGGCGGCCGCTCTTGGGGTTGTAGAGCGCCACGACGAAATCGGCCTGCGCCGCCGCATCGAGCCGCCGGGCAATGGTGGGCCACGGCGTGAGCAGGTCCGACAGCGAGATGGAACAGAAATCGTGCGTGAGCGGTGCGCCCACCAGGGCCGCACAGCTGTTGAGCGCCGAGGCGCCGGGAATGATCTCCACCTCGATGCCATCGCCCACGATGCGCTGCTCGTGGCCGGCTTCATCGGTCTCGATGGTGATGGCCGGCGGCGTCCAGCCGGCCTGCAGCAGCACCTCGAAGGTGGGGCCGGCCATGCCGTAGACGCCTGCATCACCGGAGGAGATCAGTGCCACCTTCTGGCCTTCCCGGGCGCGGGACAGCGCCTCGACGGCACGGTCCAGCTCCTCGGTCATGCTCTTGCGGATGATTTCCTTGCCGTCGAGCAGGTCGGCCACCAGCCGGATGTAGGTGACATAACCGATCACCGTATCGGCTTCCTGGATGGCGGCGCGCGCCCGCGCGGTCATGTGGTCTGCACTGCCGGGGCCGATGCCGACCAGCATGATTTTTCCGTGGGACATGAAGGGAATCACTCCAGAATGCTCTGCCGCAGCAGAATGTTGATCGAACGAAGGGGGCCAGAGCGTGTCATGAACGCGCTGGTCCCCGCACAGTGGCCCCGGCCCTGTGCCGACCGGGGATACCGCGCAGCCAAGGCCGGCCGCCCTGGCCATCGGGGCAACACGGGCCTGCGGGCATCACGCCTACTGGCCGTGCACGTTGCCCAGCCATTTTTCATCGAAGGACAGCTGCTGCCATCTGGCGGGTTGCAGTTTGCCCGGCTGCAGCCTGCGGCCCAGCAGCACCAGGCTGATGGTCAGCACCGGTTCGAGCACCACCAGCAGCACATAGGAGGCAGCAAACCGGGCCCAGTCGGCCAGCGGTGCGGGATCGGTGCTGATGGACAGCCAGAAGCCCACCATCAGGGTGACGCCCGTGTAGTAGAAGGCATCGAGCGTGACGAGGTTGGTGAGTCTGAGTTTCTGCAGGTGCCGGCCATAGGTGGCATGCACCACCACCAGCGGCACACCCAGACTCAGGAAATTCACCGCCAGATGGAGCATGTCCTGCGGCTCGAAAAAGAATGCCTGCAGGAACAGCCCCAGCATGAAACCGAACAGCGTGGGAATGTACCCAAAGAGCAGATAGATGGGAATGGCCCCCACCAGATGAAGTTCCGACGGGCCGACCGGCAGATGCCAGAGCTGCATCAGAATCGAGAAGAATACGGCGGCCAGTGCGGTGCGCAGCCAGTTGGCGGGGTTGGTCAGCAACGGTTTGGCGTGGACGGCCAGCAGGCCGGTGGCGGCCACGGCGGCCATCACCAGTTTGTCCTGTGGCAGGATGCCGATTTCGATATGCATGCTTCTTCCTCCTGTCCCTTGCGGGACGTTTTTACCGGGCCGGATTGCCCGGGTATTTCGATGGTGTCATGGTGCTCGCCGGTGGCGTGTTTCGTTCATGGACAGGACAGCGCAGGATGCTGCAGCCTGGTCGCTGCAGGATGTCGCCGGGGTTCATGTATGGCGACCGGTCTCCGGGAGGAGCCGGGCCATTTCGTCGGCCCGCGCGACCGACACGGTGGCATTGCGGCCATCGGGACCGCGCAGCTTGTGCTTTTCGATCAGCAGCGCAGACATCGGGGCGGGCACCGGCGGGGAAACGGATCGCTGTGAAACCGGTACGGGCGCCTCCTGGGGTGCGTGGGACGGCGGGACAGGGGCCCTTGCCGGCGCATGGTCCGGTACGGCATGGGCAAGCGCCTGCGCAACATCCCCCGCAACCAGCAACGCGGCGGCCTCGCTGACCGACGGCGTACCGGTATATTTGCGCACCGTCTCGCTGGGGTTGGGCACCGGAACCTGTGCCAGCCAGGTGGCGGGGTAGAAATGGATGTCGTACCCGCGCTGGCGCTGCAGTTCCTGCATGGCGACTTCGTCGGCCTTCAGGTCGATGCTGGCCACGGCCCGCACGTCGGCCCATGATGCCTCAAGCTGGGCCAGTGCCTCGTCGATCACCTGCGCCAGTGTGGCATAGGGGGTGTTGCGGTCGCAGCCGATACCGAGGACCAGATCCCGGCTGCCCGCCATGCCGGAGGCCGGCACAGGTATCTGCGTTTCTGCCGTGCCAGGCCGGTTGTGTGGCGTCGTCGTGTTCACGATGCGGTCGTGCTCCCTGCCATGGCCGGGGTCGGGCGTTCATCGGCGCCCTGCCCCGCGGGCGGACGGTAGACGATCAGATGTTCGGGCCACTGGCGCCACAGGTCTTCATCGAGGGGGCGATGGGTGATCAGCAGCAGCGCGCGGTGATGGCCGGGGCGCACCTCCGTCATGTCATTCAGCACCTCGATGTGGCGGGGCAGCGGTGTGCTGCGCGTCCACCAGTGACGGCTGCCGGCTTCCTGCACCAGGGCGATGGGCTCCTCGTTGACCACGGCCGCTGCCACACGAATCAGGTTGATTTTCGGAGCCTCCACCTGCCAGCCCAGCGTACGGCCCAGAATATCGACGGCCAGCGAGCCCCGCGCATCGGAGGCTGTGGTCAGCACCGGCGTGGCACCCAGCAGACGGGCCACCTGCTCCGCCCAGGCATTGGCGCCTCCCACATGGCCCGAGAGCAGCGGCACCACGAAGCGCGCGGCATCGTCCACGGCCATCACGCCGGGATCGGTTTCCTTGCCCTGCAGGTGCGGCGCCACCAGACGGATGATGGCCCCCACCGACACGAAGCACACGAGCTGGTCGTACTGCCGGAATATCTCGCCCATCTGCTCCTTCACGCCACCGGTGTAGATGCGTTTTTCATTCGGTAACGAATCGAATGCGGCAGCAAATTTCTGCGAGGTGCACAGGGTGGCCTGCGGCAGCTGTGCAGCCAGCCGCGCGGCCTGTTCTGCCCCCCCTTTCGTGATGGCGATGAGGATGACGCGTGGCGAAGAGACGGCATCTGCAGTGGCAGTGGCAGTGGCAGTGGCAGTGGCAGTGGCAGTGGCAGTGGCAGTATCCGATGGTGCCACGGCTTTGTGTGCGTCGCTGGCGTGGGCGACGCGGGACGCGCCGGTCGCCGTGGACGCAGCCTGTTCGGCCTCCGTCTGCATCGGGCCCTTTTTCAGGCAGCCACGCAGACGCTCGCCGCGCACACGGTGATGGGAGCGCACGATCATCAGCGACAGATAGCTGACCTTTTCGCCCCGCAGCTGGCGCAGCGCCTCGCCACTGACGACACGCTCGCCTTCCACGCCGGCCTTTTCGATGAAATGGGCGTCGGCCAGCAGATGGCGACTGTCCAGCCAGTCGATGATGTCGTCGAGCTGTGGCTTGATTTTCATCAGCACCAGCGTGTCGAACTCCGGCAGCAGCCGGTCGAGCATCGTCACACCATAGGCAGCGGGCACCACGGCAATGGTGTCATCCTGTTCACCCAGCGTGGTGCCGGCCACCGACGCGGCACCGGTATAGGAATTGACGCCGGCAATGATCGGCGTTTCGATGCGTGCATCCACACTGCGCACGGTGCGTGCCAGATGGCTGAAGGTGGAATAGGTGCTGGCATCGCCTTCCACCAGAAACAGCACGTCCTCACCGGCCTGCAGCCAGGGCAACACGGTGTCGGCAGCCTTGAGCCAGGCACGACCCAGCTTCTCGGCGTCGTAGGTCATCGGAAACACGATGGCCTCGACATGGGAGACGGGTTCGATGCCGGCCCGCTGCACGATGCCATGGGCGTAGCCATCGCTCTTGCCGCTGCGCACCGGATAGACCCAGCGGGTGTCGCGGCGCTGCAGCTGCGTCCAGGCCGCACGGGTGATCAGGTCCGGATCGCCGGGGCCGAGGGAAACGCCAATGAGTTTGCCGGGGGAGGATTGCATGGAGGCTCGGTGGGTCGAAAACGGTGAAAGAAAAAGGGTACATCCTGCCAGGGTATGTCCTGCGGGATTTCGGCAGTCACGGTCATGGCGCCCGCGGCGGACTCATTCATCCCCGGTCTGCTGCCAGCAGGCCGACACCAGCCAGACCGGGTTTTCGGCCGCCAGCCGGTTCATGTGCAGAATGGGTTTGCTGCGGGCAGCCTGCAGCTGCAGCACGTCCCAGTGCAACGTCCCGGTGCCCGGCCGCGATGCCGGATGGATGTCCAGGGTGGCGCTGGATGCTTCTGAAACAGACGGCGACGAGGCAAGAGCCGGTTCGTGTGCGGGGGAAGTCTGGCTTCCCGCCCGGGCGGGACTGGCGGCATCCGCCGCAGGCTTCTCTGCATCTGCCGCTGGTTTCTCCGCATCCGCCGAAGTTTTCTCTGCATCTGCCGCCGTTTTCCCTGCATCCTCAGCCATCGCCTTCAGGGTTTCCAGCGCCGTGGCCAGATTTTCCAGCGTGACGAAATTCATCACCAGATGCCCGCCGGGACGCAGGCGGCGCAGAATCAGCCGGATCAGCTCGGCCAGCTCGCCGCCACTGCCGCCCACGAACACGGCATCCGGATCGGGCCACGCCTGCATGCCGGACGGAGCCCTGTCGTGCACCAGCGTGTAGTTGGCCACGCCGAAGGCATCGTGGTTCTGGCGGATGATGTCCACATCGGCTGCGTTCTTCTCGATGGCAAACACGTGACCATGCCGGCAGAGCCGTGCGGCCTCCAGCCCCACCGAACCACTGCCGGCACCGATGTCCCAGACGATGCTGTCAGTGCGCAGCTGCAGGCGGGCCAGTGACACGGCACGCACCTCCTGCTTGGTGATCAGCCCGCCGGTGCCATCGCCCTTCGGGCGGCGCTGGGCGTAGGCGTCGTCGTCCAGGCCCAGCAGCACCGGGTTGTCACGCGGCTGGATGCGCCACAGCACCACGACGTTGAGCGGGGCGAAGGTCA
>ERZ773026.1778-NODE-1778-length-10612-cov-42.995832_pt1 | contig 10612 bp, 10 predicted proteins | sample MGYA00580838_ERZ773026 | MGnify/ENA primary metagenome ERZ773026 (study PRJEB29015, sample SAMEA2738006) | human oral metagenome | biome: human oral; feature: human-associated habitat; material: dental | place: China | collected 2055 ... | reverse complement strand
CCCGGCGGCAGCCCGCAATGCGGCCCGGGAGAGCACGACGCGCCGGGCCGTTCCCGTGGTGCCGGAGGTCTGCACCACCGCCCCGACATCCCGCGGCAACCGGGGTCGCGGACCGTCCGCCAGCCACAGCGCCGGCCCGCCATCCAGCATCCTGGACACCTCCGCGCTCATCGTCACCACCTGTGTTTCTCGGTCGCGACGCGACCCTAACACCGGGAACGGAAACCGGGTTCCGGGAGCTAGAATTGCCTTGTGCCCAAGGTACTTCTGATCGTCGCAGTGGTGATGCTCACCATCTACTGCGTCGTCGAACTCGCGCAGACCAGGGGGACCCGCGTACGCACAATGCCCCGTTGGCTGTGGCTGTTCGTCGTGATCTGTGTCCCGGTGATCGGCCCGTTCGCCTGGTTGTTCGCGGGACGCCCCTCCTCACGTCCCCGGCCCCGCCAGCTCGGCCCCGACGACGACGAGGACTTCCTGCGCGGCCTGCGCTGACACCACTTCGACTGTTCTGCGGGGAGATCCCCGAAAATGGAAAGGACGCCCATGTTTGCCAGCCCTGATGCCCTGAGCGCTTGGCTGAAATCGACCGCCGCGGAGTTCGAGGACCGCATCGACGAGCTGGACGGGCTGGACGCCGCCATCGGCGACGGCGACCACGGCACGAACATGGCCCGCGGCATGGCGACCGCCGCCACGATCACCCTCAGGCCGAACACCACCACACGCGAATACCTCAACCAGGTAGGTATGGCCCTGGTGAGCTCCGTCGGAGGGGCCTCGGGGCCGTTGTACGGAACGTTCTTCCTGCGGGTCGGGCAACTCTGGCAGTCCCCGCACACCGTCTCCAGTCTCTGGCAGGCGTTGAAGGCCGGACGCGACGGAATCGCCTCCCGGGGCAGGGCGAAGGCGGGTGACAAGACCATGCTGGACGCCCTGTGTCCCGCCGTCGAAGTGCTCGAACACGCGGCCATGGAACGCGACGAGGAGGCCTCCACCAGCCTGGCCCGGGCCGCAGCCGCCGCTCGGGCGGGGGCCGAGGCCACCCGCGGCATGCTGGCCCGCCGCGGCCGCGCGGCGCACTACGGGGAACGCTCCATCGGGCACCTCGACCCGGGGGCGGTGTCCATGGCGATGATCCTCGACAGCGCATCCCGTCACCTCTGACCCCCGGCGGGGAGAATCACACCCCTGCGAAATCTCTGCACATTTCCGGCCCCGACATGAGCATTTCGCGCAGTTTAAACAGGCATCGCGCATGGTTTCGCACGCCGCACCAGACAACTACTACCCCGCCGAGGCGCTCGAGCTGCTGCACGAGGCGCCCGGTTCCGCGCTGGTGGGTTTCACCCGCGAGGGAATGCTGAAACACTCCAACATTCCCACCGGCACCGATCCCGTGATCCGTGAGTCGCTGGCCTCCGCCCCGCGAGGGAATGCTGAAACACTCCAACATTCCCACCGAACGCATCGCCGCGTTCGCGCTGGCCACCGCCGACGCCGAGGGCAACCTGGCCGAGCTGGTGGAGAAACCCGACGAGGCCGCGGTGAAGCGCCTGGGAGACGGGGCCGTGATCTCCATGAACTGCTGGTTGTGCACGCCCGCGATTTTCGCGGCCGCCCGCGTCATTCCGAGGTCGGCGCGCGGCGAGTACGAGATCACCGACGCGGTGCGCCGCGCCATCGCCGACGGCGACCCGTACCGCCTGGTCCGAGCGGACCTCGGGGTGCTCGACATGTCGAGCCGCGGGGACATCGCATCCGTGGTGGAGGCCCTGCGAACCCGGGAAGTGCTCCTGTGACCGCGTGGTTCGTGCCCGGGCGGCTGGAGGTCCTGGGCAAGCACACCGACTACGCGGGCGGGAACTCGCTGCTGGCCGCGGTGGAGCAGGGAATCACGGTAGAGCTGGAGGATGCGGCCTGCGGGATCTCGGCCGTCACGACGGCCTCTCCCGGCGAGGAGCTGACCCTGATGCCCGGCCACCCGGGCGCCCTTCCCGCCGGGCACTGGGGCGGCTACCTGCAGGCGGTGATCGACCGGCTGGCCCTCAACTTCGGTGAGCTGCGTCCCGCGCGGCTGGTCATCGACTCGACGCTGCCGCTGGCCTCCGGCATGTCGTCGAGTTCGGCGCTGGTGGTGGCGGTGGCGCTGGCCCTGATCGACCACAACGGCTTCCGGGAACGTCCCGAGCGGCGGGAGAACATCGCCTCCGGGACCGACCTTGCCGGATACCTGGCCTGTTTCGAGAACGGCTTGGGTTTCGGGTCGCTGACCGGGGTGCGGGGGGATCGGCACCTTCGGTGGCTCCGAGGACCACACCGCCATGCTGTGCTGCCACGCCGACCGGTTGACGCAATTCCGGTTCTGCCCGATCCGGGGGGCGAATCCGTCACGTTGCCCGGGGACCTGAGTTCCGTCATCAGGGTCTCCGGGGTTCTGGCCGACAAGACCGGGGCGGCCCGGTCCACCGCCTCTGATCCACTCCTCCCCGTTACCGGTTCGCTGGCCTTACGGATGGTTTGCTGGCCTTGTTCATGTTCGCTGGCCTCACAGCGCAGGCAAACGTGAACAAGGCCAGCAAACCGGTTCCACGGAGTTCCGGGGAGCGTTTCAGCCCCCGATCCGCCGGGCCATGCCCTCGATGATGAACTCGATCTTGTGGTCCAGGAAACCCCGGCCCGTCCAGCCCTCGTTGGGCACGAGCTGCTCCGGAAAATCCTCGGCGAACTTCTCCCGGCTGAAGTTCTCGACGGCTACCTCCAGCCCCGTCGCCTCCGTGCCGTCCTCCCCAGGGAGGATCGCACGGTTCGCCTCGATCACCAGATGGGTGCACAGCACGGTGTCGCCGATGAAGTCCACGGCGAAGACGGCGTCGTCCGGACTGAACCCCCGCTCGACCAGCGCATCGATGCAGGTTTTCATGCCCCGGACGAAGTAGTGGTGCGCCCACGTGACCACCAGGAACGTCTCCGCGAGCCCAGGGTGGTGGTCCACCAGGCCCCACAACCATTCGGCCTGGTGCCGCAGCAGTTCCCGCCACCCGCATTCGGGGACGGTGAACCTGTTCTCCTCGGCCAGGCGTTTCAGACAGCCACGCAGCAGGTCGTCCCGCGACGCGATGGTGCGGTACAGCGCCGGGGTGCCGACCCCCAGGCGTTTGGCCACCCCGGCGAGGGTGAAGTCCCGGACCCCGATCTCCAACGCGGCCGTTACGACGTCGTCGTGGGTGAAGCCCGGTTTCGGACCGGTGCGCCTCCCGTGTGATCTCATGCGGTTAACGTACTCGTTGCCCATGTCACAGCGCGGCGTTAAGGTGAACCTCATTGAATGCTGAAGACCATTTCCCAATCTTTCGAGGTGTAATTCATGACGACGCAGGAACTTGAACGCGTCGAACCGGACCAGCAGACAGATCCGAGGGCGGAGAACAAGCGGAAGGCGCAGGAGGGGCAGGCGGCGATCAAGCGCCTGGCCGCCCCGGTGCGCGGACTGCAACGGCTGGGACAGGCGTTCGTGATCGCCTCGGCCATTCTCACGACCGCCCCCTACCTCGCCCTCGTCCAGCTCGGCGACCTCCTGCTGGCCGCCCACAGCGCCGGCACCGCCGTCGACGCCGACCGGGCATGGTCGGCGATCGGGCTGCTGATCGGTGCCTTCTCCGGCCAGCTGCTGCTGTACTTCGTCGGCCTGCTCATCACCCACGTCGCCGACCTGAGGCTGCGCGACCAGTTGCAGCGCGGCATCGCGCAGCGCCTGGCCCGGGCCCCGCTGTCGTGGTTCACCGAGTCGACCTCGGGCCTGATCCGCAAGGGCGTCCAGGACGACACCCGCACCGTCCACACCGTGATCGCCCACGGCCCCGTCGAGATCCTCAACGCGGTGGTGACCCCGCTGGCCCTGCTCTGCCTGGCGTTCTGGCTGGACTGGCGGCTGGGGCTGCTCAGCATCGCCACGATCCCGCTGCACATGGCCACCTACGCCGTCTCTATGAAGGGCATGCCGGAGAAGACCGCGGAGATGGACGCGAAACTGGCGAAGGTCTCCTCCACCATGGCCGAGTTCGTCGCCGGGATCTCAGTGGTCAAGGCCTTCGGGCGGGTAGGTAGGGCGCACTCCGCCTACGTGGATTCCGCCGACGAGTTCTCCCGGTTCTTCCGCGCCTGGGCGCTGCCCCTGGTCTCGATCAGTTGCATCTCCATGGCGTGGATCTCCATTCCGCTGCTGCTCGTGGTGAACCTGGGGGGTGGGGCCCTGCTGATGCAGGCCGGGGTGGTCACGTTGCCCAAGGTGCTCGCGGCCACGCTGATCGCGTTGGTGCTCCCCGGTGCCGTGCAGGTCGTCTCCTCGATCTCCTGGTCCTACCAGATGGCCGGGGCCGCGGCGATCCGGCTGTGCAACATCCTCGACACCCCGGTCCTGCCCTACCCCGAGACCTCGCAGGTCCCCCAGGGGTGCACCGTCGAACTCGACCACGTCACCTTCTCCTACGGCCAGACCCTCGCCGTCGACGACGCCTGCCTCACCCTGGAGGAGGGAACCGTGACGGCCCTGCTCGGCCCCTCAGGTTCCGGCAAGTCGACCTTGGCCACGCTGATCGCCCGTTTCGCCGATCCGGATTCCGGGAGCATCCGACTCGGGGGCGTCGACCTGAGGCAGCTGACCGAGGAGACCCTCTACTCGCACGTCTCGTTCGTGCTCCAGGACGCTCAGCTGCTGCGGACCACCGTCCGCGACAACATCGCCCTGGGCCGTCCGGGGGCGAGTATCGACGAGGTCCGGGAGGCCGCGAGAATGGCCAGGATCGACGACTTCGTGATGTCGCTTCCCGAGGGCTACGACACCGTCATCGGCACCGACACCTCGCTGTCCGGCGGGCAGGAGCAGCGGATCGCGATCGCCAGGGCGCTCCTGGTCGACGCCCCAGTGCTGCTCCTCGACGAGGCCACCGCCTTCGCCGACCCCGAGTCCGAGGCCGAGATCCAACAGGCCCTCTCCACGCTGGTGAAAGGACGCACGGTGCTGGTGATCGCCCACCGGCCCGCCGCCATCCGGGGAGCCCACCGGATCGTGGTGATGGAACGAGGACGCATCCAGGCGGTCGGCAGCCACGAGGAGCTGCTCGACGAACCCCACTACCGAGCGCTGCTGCACCAGAGCGGCGAGCTGCACACCGCCTCGGCCGAGGAGAACCACCGATGAGCGACGTCAACCGCAACGCACTGCTGCCCCGCTACCGCCGGCTGATGACACCAGCCCAGTGGCGGCAGATGTCCCTGGGATTCAATGTCGGTATCGCAGCGGGGGCTCTGACCGGGTTCGCGCTGCTGGCGTTGCTGCCGGCCTCCGTCGCGCTGGCGACGGGAACCCCCAGCTGGGGGTTGGGTTTCGGCGGCTGGCTGGTGGTCCTGCTCGTCACCGCCGTCGTCACCCTGGTCATCGATTTCATCGGCACCCGCACCGGGTACCTGGGTGCGCTCGGCTTCATGCGGAGCGTCCATCACAGCATCGGCGACAAGGTGGCGAGGCTGCCCCTGTCCTGGTTCACCCCGTCGTCGGCAGGCTCCATGTCACGGATGGCGACCCAGGAGATGTTCTCCCTGACGCAGTCGGTGGCGCATTTCATGTACAAGCTGCGCAACAACGTGGCCGCCTGCGTCGTGATCGGGATCGGCGCCTGGTTCTGGGACTGGCGGCTCGGCCTGCTGCTGACCTGCGCGGCTCCCGTGCTGGCCCTGGGTCTCACCGCGGGCAAGCGACTCCTGAACCACGGCAAGGCCATCGCCGAGCCCTCCGAGGTCGAACTGGCGGCTCGCATCGTCGAGTTCTCCCGCTGCCAGGGGGCGCTGCGTTCCTGCAACGCGCCCAACCCGCCGGGCCTGAGGAATGCCTTCGACACCAACGGCCGCAACTCCAGGCGCGCCTTCTGGTGGGAGGCCCTGGGCAACATGGTCAACGGCGCCGTCGCCCAGTTCATCGTGATCTCCATGATCGTCCTGTCCGCCACCTTGGCGCTGTCGTCGCAGCTCGCCCCGCTCCAGGCGATCGTCACCATCGGCATGTGCCTGCGGTTCATGACGATGCTGAGCGACATCGGGGCCATGGTGGTCGGTTTCGAGGAGCGCCGGCAGATGATGAACCACATCGATCAGGTCATGGACTCCCCCGTGCTGCCCGAACCCGACACCTCCCCCGAGGCGCCCTCCGGCGGCAGCGTCGAACTGGTCGACGTCGACTTCGGGTACCAGGCCGGCGTGCCGGTGCTGCGCGGAATCTCGATGACGGTGCCCAGCGGTTCGATGTGCGCCCTCGTCGGTCCCTCCGGCAGCGGCAAGACCACCATCGCCCGACTGGTCGCGCGGTTCTACGACGTGGACTCCGGGCAGCTCAGGGTCGGCGGGGTGGACGTGAAACAGCTGACCACCGAGGATCTGATGTCGCAGTTGTCGATGGTCTTCCAGGACGTCTACCTGTTCGACGACACCCTGGAGGCCAACATCCGCCTGGGCCGCCAGGACGCCACCGACGACGAGGTGCGTCACGCCGCCGACCTCGCCGGGGTGACGGAGATCGTCGAACGCCTCCCCGGCGGTTGGGAGACCCGGGTCGGTGAGGGCGGCCGGGCCCTGTCCGGTGGTGAACGGCAGCGCGTCTCCATCGCCCGTGCCCTGCTGAAACGGGCACCCATCGTGCTCCTCGACGAGGCCACCAGCGCCCTCGACGCCGAGAACGAGGCGAACATCGTGGCCGCCATGGAGGAGCTGAGACGCTCCTCCACCCTCATCGTCATCGCCCACAAGCTGGAGACCATCGCCGCCGCCGACCAGGTGGTGGTGCTGGGGGCCGACGGCCGGGTCGCACAGCAGGGCCGGCACAATGACCTGGTGGGCGTCGATGGCCCCTACCGCGACTTCTGGCAGTACCGGAGCAGCGCCAGCGGATGGTCCCTGGTCTGAGCCCGAAACAAGAAACCAACAGCGACACGAGAAAGCAGAAACGATGAAACCTTGGAGATTGCGTCTGGGTGCCGTCATAGTGGCCGCCGCCCTGGGACTGACGGGATGCGCATCCGGGTCCGGTGGCAGCTCCCCATCGGCCTCGGGCCCCTCACAGCCGGTCAGGATCGGGACGCTCTTCGCTCCGACCGATTCCCTCGACCCGGCAACCGCCACCTCACCGGGCTCGATGCTGCTGGCGTTCAACGTCTACGACTCCTTGGCGGTCATGACCAAGAAGGGGGCGGCCCTGTCCCTGGCAAAGTCCATCGAACCCAACGCCACCGCCGATGAATGGACCGTCACGCTGCGCGACGGGCTCACCTACTCCGACGGCACCGCCGCCACCGGGCAGGATGTCCTGGATTCCCTCTCCCATTTCGCCCAGTCCCCCAGTTACGCCAGCCTGTACTCCGACATCGACTTCGAGGCCTCCAGCGCCTCCGGGTCGACGGCGACGCTGAAGCTGAAGAAACCCTCCTCCGATTTCCTCGAATCCTCGCTGGGAATGTTCTCCGCCATCGCCCCGAAGGGCGCCTTCACCGGCATCGGTGCCGGACCCTTCGTCGTCGACAAGGGCGATCCCGGCACCGGCTACCAGCTGCACGCCAACGACAAGTACTGGGACGGCGCCCCGGCCATCCCGCAGGTCACGATGGTGCCGATCCCCGACTCCACGGCCCAGGCCAACGCCCTGCGCACCGGCGAGATCGACCTCGCCACCGGCCTCAACGCCGCCGCCCTAACGACCCTGTCCGGGGCTCCGAACGTCAAGGTGGCCGAAGCCACCCTGGAATCCGCGGCCGCCCTGGAGGTGGCCCTCAACACCCGCGTCGCACCCTTCAACGACCCGGAGGTGCGGCGGGCCGCGAAACTCGCCGTGGACCGGGACAAGCTGGTCAACACCGTCCTCGGATCAACCGGTGAGGTCGCCAACGACATGCTCGGCAAGGGCTACGACAACTACCCGGAGGATGTGGCCCAGACCGTGGCCAACAAGGAGGAGGCCAAACGCATCTTCGCGGAGAAGGGGGTCACGTCCTTCACGATCGTCGCAGCCGACGTCATGCCGGGCATGGTTTCCTCGGCCGAGTTGATGGCCCAGGAGTTCGCCGGGGTGGGGGTGCAGGTCACCGTCGACAAACGCGACCCGCAGACCTACTACAGCAACCCTGCCGAGCTGCACCAGGCGCAGGCGGCGACCGCCTTCTGGATCAACCGCAACCCCATCACCGAGTTCCGCAGCCAAGTCATGCCCGACTACCCCTTCAACCTGTCCGGTTTCACCTCCGAGACGATCCAGCAGAACCTGGCGAAGGCCACCGCCACCCTGGACGCGGCCGAACAGAAGAAGCTGGTGGGCGAGATCAGCAAGGAGATCCACGACCAGGGCGGTGACCTGATCTGGGGCTACCAGAAGCAGGTCTCGGCGTACCGGGCCGGGCTGGAGAACTTCACCTCCGTCCAGTCGGTTCCCTGGCTGACGAAGGCCACCTTCAACCCGGTCGGCTGATCCGGCCTTGGGACGAACCATCGACGCGTCGCCGCAGCGACCCACCTTCACCGGTTGGTTGTTGCGGCGGCTGGCGCGCTCCGCGACCCAGTGCCTGGCGGCCTCGTTTTTGCTGTTCCTGCTGATCCAGGCCCTGCCCGGGGATGCGGCGACTGCGAGCGCCTCAAAGAACGGGGCCGCCGCGGTGGAGGCGGCCAGGGCCCGGATGGGCCTGGACCGGCCCGTCCTGGAACGCTACCTGGAATGGGCGGCGGGCATCCTGCGGGGGGATCCCGGGACCACGCTCATCACGTCCCGGCCCGTGGCCGAGACGATCACGCAACCGGCCCTGGCGTCGCTGAGCCTGGCCGCGGTGGTGCTGCTGGGGTTGGCGCTGGTCACCCTGCCCGTCGCGGTCGTCACCGGGGCGCGTCCGGGTCATCCGGTCAGCCGGTTCCTGACGGGGATCTCGGTGGCCGCTGCCGCGATACCGGAGTTCGTGGTGGCGATCGCGCTGCTGGCCGTCCTGGCGGTGTGGACCCGCTGGCTTCCGGTGCTGTCGGTGCCCGGTGCGGGTCGCACGGTGTGGGAGAACCCCGTCTGCCTGGTGATGCCGGCGCTGTCGCTGTGGCTGGTGTGTTCCGCGTCCCTGACCCGTCGCGTCCAGGCCCTGGTGGCCACCCACGCCGCCGCTCCCTACGTGCGCGAGGCGGAACTGGCGGGCCTGACGCGGCGACGGGTGCTGTCCGGGCACCTGCTGCCGTCGGTGGCTCCCGGCGTCCTGCAGTTGCTCGCGCAGACGATCCCCTACCTGCTGGGTGGGGCCGTGGTGGTCGAGACCGTGACCTCCTTCCCCGGTCTGGGGTTCGCGCTGGTGCGGGCCGTCGGGGACAGGGAGGTGCCGGTGGTGATGGCCGCGGGGGCGTTGATGATGGTGGTCGCGGTGGTGGCCTTCACCGTCGCGGATGCGCTGTCGGTGCGCCAGGAACGCATGGTTGCGGTGGTGTGAGGTGAGCATTTCAGCGAGGATCTGGGGCGGCATCGCCCTGCTTATGGTGCTTGTCACCGTGGCCGCCCCGTGGCTGGCGCCGGCCATCGGGGATTCCGCGGCCACGACGGCCTTCGCCTATTCGACGGGTGGCCCGGGCGGGCTGGGGCACGACTACCTGGGACGGCCGGTGCTGCCCCAGCTCCTGGAGGGCGGCCGGGCGCTGCTGGTCGCGGCCCTCCTGACCGCGGTGGTCTCGCAGGGCGTCGGGCTGGCCGCCGGTCTGTGGCTCGCCACCCGGGCCCGGGGGGCCTGGTTCGTGCGGTTCGTCCTGGACGTCGTCCTGGTGACACCGATGATCGTTGCCTCGCTGGTGGTCTATCAGCGAGCCGGGGCGTCGCTGTACGCCACCATCCCGATCGCAACCGCCCTGACCTTGCCGTTCACGTCCCGCTACTACCGGGCGGCCGCGGAGCCGCTGCTGGGGGCTGCATTCTTCGAACAGGCCCGGGTGGCCGGCGACAGGACATCGGTGGCGCTGGTCCGGGAGGTGGTGCCGGTGCTGCTGCGTCCCGTCCTGGCCGACCTGGGGTTGGCGACGATCACCGCCCTCTACCTGATGGCCACCATTTCCTTCCTCGGCACCACCGCAGCCGAGTCCGGTTTCCTGTGGCCGACGATGGTGTCGCGGAACCTCGACGGGCTGGGTCTCAACCCGTGGGCGGTGCTGGCCCCGTTGGGTGCGATGGTGGCGTTGACGGTGCCCGTGAACCTGTTCGTCGATGCCCTCGGAGGTCGCCGTGACTGAACCAGCCGTGCAGGTGGACGACCTGCGGATCCGTTCGGCCGCCGGGACGATCCTGGATGGAACCGCCCTCGCCGTGGACCGGGGCGAACGGGTCGGCCTCGTGGGGGAATCCGGTTCCGGGAAGTCGACCCTGTCCCTGGCCCTGCTGGGTTCTGTGGCGCCCGGTCTGGAACTGGCGGCGGGAAACGTGACGGTGCTGGGTGTGCCCGTCGTTGCCGATGGCCGGTTGGCCTCCACCGGGACGTTGCGGGGGCTGCGGCGCCGCGTCGCCCGGCTGGACCAGGACCCGGCCGGGGCGCTGACCCCGAGTACCCACAACCCGAAAGGTTCC
>ERZ773026.1776-NODE-1776-length-10614-cov-6.348423_pt1 | contig 10614 bp, 8 predicted proteins | sample MGYA00580838_ERZ773026 | MGnify/ENA primary metagenome ERZ773026 (study PRJEB29015, sample SAMEA2738006) | human oral metagenome | biome: human oral; feature: human-associated habitat; material: dental | place: China | collected 2055 ... | reverse complement strand
AGCCGTCACCGGCAGTGGCCCCTTCGGCGCCCTGCGCCGGCTGGTCGTGCGGCTGGCCACGGGCCAGGGCTGGAGCACCCCGGCACACAGCGACGACAACCTGGGTGCCCGCTTCACCCGCCAGTGGTTTGCCGTGGCCGCGCCGCTCTACAGCCAGCGCGCCCTCACCCTGCTGCACGCCGGCGCCCTGATGTTTGCCACCGGCGCCCTGGCCAGCCTCTACCTGCACGGCCTGGTGCTCGAATACAGGGCCGGCTGGGAGAGCACCTTCCTCGTCGCCCCGCAGGTCGAAACCCTCACCCACGGCCTGTGGGGTCTGGCCAGCCTGCTGAGCGGCATTGCCCTGCCCGATGCCGCCGGCCTGGAAGCCATGCGCTTTCCACAGCATCCGGGCGTCAACGCCGCCCCATGGATTCACCTGCAGACGCTCACCGTCGTGCTGGTGGTGATCATCCCCCGCCTGCTGCTGGCCCTCTGGCACCGCGAGCAGGTTCGCAAGCTGCGCACGCACTTCCCGCTGCCGCTCGACGACACCTACTTCCGCGACCTGCTGCGCAACCAGCGCGGCGAATCGGCCACCGTCTGGGCACAGCCCTACAGCTACACCCTGAGTGACGCCGCCCGCGCAGGGCTCACCCCGCTGCTCACCCCCGTGCTGGGCAGCCAGATCCGCCTGCGCCTGCAGCCCTCGCTGGCCCTGGGCGACGAGGACGACCTTCCGCAGCCCCTGCCCCACATCGACGGTGCCCAGCTGGCCGTGGCCATCTTCTCGGCCTCGGCCACCCCCGAAACCGAAAACCACGCCACCTTCCTTGCCACGCTGGCCCGCCGCCTGCCGGCTGGCCTGCCCCTGCTGGCCCTGGTGGACGAAAGCGCCTTCATCGCCCGCTTCGGCCACGACACTGCCCGGCTGGACAGCCGCCGCACGGCATGGCGCCGCATCCTGGGCAGCCGCAGCGACATCCTCCCCGTCTTCGTCAACCTGGCCGCCGACGCCCAGCCTGCCGACGTCACCGGACAACTGGAAAGCCTGCTGAACGCGGTGCCCGCCTGACCCCGGCCCTGCACCCGGAAAGCCCCAGCCACCATCCTGCCGGATACGATGGGATATGTCCTGCTCCCGGGCGCTTCCAGACAAGGCAGATCCGGCCGCCAGCCACGTTTCAGGATCCGCACGGCGTCCAGGTGCTTCCGGCCACTCCCGTACCCGGCAGGCAGTCCCGTCGCACCGTATCAGGAACTGCCAGAGTGTGTATCGGACTGCGCATTCGGCACAGCGAAGCAGGGGCGGCTGATGGCACAATCATGTCTGTGCCCCTGTCTTCCCGTCCTGCCGGTCACACCGGCCGCAACCTTCCGGGTCATGCCGGCTGCCGCCGGCCTTTCCGACCGGATACCCTTCCCGCCGTCACAGCCGTGCCTGCCTCAGACGCCAACACCATCTCCCTCAGCCTGGTCTCCCACACCAACGTGGGCAAGACCACGCTCGCCCGCACCCTGCTTTCCGAGAACGTGGGCGAAGTGCGCGATGAGCCGCACGTCACCGACACCGCCGACCGCCACGAGCTGGCCGAAACCCCGCAGGGCGACCTGCTGCTGCTGTGGGACACCCCGGGCTTCGGCGACAGTGCCCGGCTGGCCAAACGCCTGCTGCAGTCCGACAAACCCATCGGCTGGTTCGTCAGCCAGGTCTGGGACCGCTTTGCCGACCGCGCCCTCTGGTCCAGCCAGCAGGCCGTGCACAACGTCCGCGAAGAGGCCGACGTGGTGCTCTATCTGGTCAACGCCGCCGAAAATCCCGAGGACGCCGGCTACGTCGAACCCGAAATGAAGATCCTCGCCTGGATCGGCAAGCCCATCATCGTGCTGCTGAACCAGATGGGGCCCCCAGCCGGCCACAGCGCCGAAGAGGCCGAAATCGACCGCTGGCGCACCTACCTCACCCGTTTCGGCAACGTTCACCAGGTGCTGGCGCTGGATGCCTTCGCCCGCTGCTGGGTCCAGGAAGGTGCCCTGCTGCAGGCCGTCGAGCCCCTGCTGCCGCAGGCCAAGCGCGAATCCTTCGCCCGGCTGCACCGCCTGTGGCAGAACCAGCGGCGCCAGACCTTCGACCGGTCCATGCACATCCTGGCCGAGCGTCTGGCCGCCACCGCACTCGACCGCGAACGCATCCCCAACAGCAGCCTGAAGGACCAGCTGCGCGAAGTCGGCAAGGTACTGGGCGTCTCCCGCCAGAAGCAGGACGACCCCAAACAGGTGGCCATGAACCAGCTGGCCGAGCGCCTCAACACCGCCATCCGCCACTCCACCGACGAACTCATCACCACCAACGGCCTCACCGGCCACGCCGCCGATGAAGTGCTCAGCCGCATGGCCGACCACTACGACGTGACCGAAAACCTCAACGAGGGCCACGCCGCCATGGTCGGCGGCATCGTCACCGGCGCGCTGGCCGGCCTGAAGGCCGACTTCCTCAGTGGTGGCCTCACCCTGGGCGGTGGCATGATCGCCGGTGGCGTGCTGGGTGCCCTCGGTGGCGCCGGCCTTGCCCGGGGCTACAACATGGTGCGCGGCATCGACGCCATCACCGTCACCTGGACCGACGCCGTCATGAACCGCCTCGTCCAGTCCGCCCTGCTCACCTATCTGGCCGTGGCCCACTACGGCCGGGGCCGCGGCGACTGGGCCGAATCCGAACACCCCGCCCACTGGGAAAAAACCGTCACCGACGTCCTGGCCCGCCAGCACGAGCAGTTCACCCAGTTCTGGCGCAAACGCCAGAACTTCGGCCCCGACCGGCTCACGGCCGACCTGCAGACCGAGCTGACACTGGCCATGGAGCGGATCCTCATCCGTCTCTACCCCAACGCCCTCTCCATGGCCGCACTGGGCAGCGGCGCCAAGCGCCTGAACATCGCGCTGGCCGCCGACCTGGCCGAGGCCCGGGGCGAACACGAACAGGCCCGCAAGGCGTCCCGAAAGCAGGAAGAGCCCCCCTACGCCGCCGAACTGCGTGCCGGCTTTGCTGCCGGCCGCACCGCCTCCACTGCCCGGCTCGACACCCCGCACCATGCGCCGGGCAGCACACCCGACAGCGTCTCCCCCGGCAACATCCCCGCCAGCAGCATCCCGGGCAGCACGACCCCCGCCGGCAGCACAGCCCCACCCATCACCAGCACATCGGCCTCCGGGGGCAGTAGCCACCGAAGTCCACCCGAAGAGGCGGCTGAAGCAAGTGAGAACTCACTTCTGGAGGGTGCCCTGGGTTTTTTCGGCGCAGCCGGCGACCACGCCGATAAAGCCGGCGCGCCCGAAACCCACGGCGTGAACAGCAGTCCGTCTGCCCGCAGTGCCCAAGGGGATGCTGACGGCGCCTCTGAAGCTTCGGAGGTCACAGTGGCTACCGGCCCAGCCCTCACCACGAAAGATACGCCAGACGACCAGGCCACCAGCGCCAGTCATGCCGGCAGCACCTCGTCTACAGGCGTCCCATCTGCCAGCCCGCCTGCCACCGCCAATATATCCGGCGCGGCAAGTGGCAACCCACGTGCCAGCGGCACAGGCCAGGGCAGTTCCGGCACGGACGGCGTTACCCACAACAACACCAGGGGCAGCGCCAGCACCGGCAACGCCGACGCACAGAACCGCAGCACCGCCAAAGCCACCCGCGCCGAGCAGCACACCGCCTCCACCCGCAGTTCCAGAGGCAGTCACTCTGGCGGAAAATCCCGCCGCAGGCGCAAGCGCTGACCTTGCTGAAGACCTCCCGCATCAAACGCTGGTTCATGCTCACCCACCGCTGGCTGGGGGTGGGCATGTGCGTACTGTTTTTCATCTGGTTCCTGTCCGGCATGGTGATGATGTATGCCGGCCACCCCAAGCTCACCCTGCAGGAACGGCTGGCGCACCTGCCACCGCTCGAGAACGCCGCCACTGGCTCACTTTCCGCACGTGCCAGTGCCCTGCAGAATCCAGAAGCCCTCCAGAATCCGGATGCCCCCCAAAGTCCGGACACCCTTCTCTCCCCTGCCGAGGCGTTCACGGCCGCGGGCTTCGACACCAGCCAGCCGGTCGAAGAGCTGCGCCTGTCCCGAAGCCGCGCCGGCCAGCCCATCTATGTCCTGCGGGGCGAGGACAGAACCTTCATTGCCATCGACGCCCGCACCGGCCAGCGCATCCCGCCCACCGACAAGGCCACCGCACTCGCCAGCGCCTGCGTCTACTGGATGCACAGCGCAGATCGCCCGAAACCGCAGCACTGCTCACCCACGCCCCCGCAAACGCAGCCTGAACGCATCCCGGCGCCCCGCTACCTCGGTACCGTCCACGAAGACGCCCACACCCACAGCCACGGCCTGAACGGCCATCGCCCGCTGCACCTCGTGCAACTGCCCGACGCCCACGACACCCTGCTCTACATCTCGGGCACCACCGGCGAAGTCGTGCGCGACGCCCCGCAACCGGAGCGCGCCCTCAACTATGTCGGTTCGTGGCTGCACTGGCTCTACATGTTCCGCGACACCGCCATCAACTGGACCAGCCTCATCATCGTGCTGGCCCTCATCGGCATCGCCACCGCCGTCACCGGCATCGTCGCCGGTCTCATCCGCTGGCGCTTTGCCGGCACCTACCGCAGCGGATCACACTCGCCGTTCGCCCCGGGCATGATGCGCTGGCATCACATCCTCGGCATGGTGTTTGCCCTGAGCACCATCAGCTGGATATTCAGCGGTCTGATGTCCATGGACCCCTGGGACATCTTCACCGGCCCGGAAAGCACCATCGATGCCGAGACGATCAGCAGCGAACGGATCAAACCCCGGCGGGCGAAGGCTACCCCACAGGCCCTGCTGCAGGCCATCCGGCAGGGCAACCCTGCCGCCCCCGAAGAAAACCCCTCATCCAGACAGGCCCCCACCTCCGGACAGAACCCCTCCTCCGAACAGAAACCCGCTGCCGCCTCAGCAAAGGCCGTATCGACGCCGCACGTCGTGGAACTGCAATGGCGCATCGTGCTGAACAAGACCGTCGTGCAGCCAGTCTTTCAGCCGTTGGCAGATGGACATGCTACGCCTCCACCCATTGCCGCCATCACCCATCCCGACCACAGCGCAGCTGCCGATACAACCACGCACACGTCCGGCCACACCAATACTGGCACCAGCGCCCGCGTTTCCCCCAATCGGGGTGATGGCAGGAACACCCTGTTCGCCGCCCGGGACGCCCGTCCCTGGCACTTCAGCCCTGCCCGCCTGCAGGGTGCCCTCATCGGCCTGAGCCCGGACCTGCCACCGCGCATCGAAACGATCACCCAGGACGACTTCTACTACTACCGCCGCGCCAGCCACACCATGACCGGCGGCCGCAGGGAACATCCGCTGCCCATCTGGCGCGTTCGCTACAGCGACCCGCAGCAGACCTGGCTGCACATCGACCCGGCCACCGGCACCGTACTGGGCCAGTCGGATAGCCGCGCCCGGCTGGAGCGCTGGCTGTTTGCCCTGTTGCACAGCTGGGATCTGCTGCCCCTGCTGCAGCACCGGCCGCTCTGGGACATTTTCATGCTGGTGCTGGGCATGGGCGGCCTGCTGCTCTCGGGTACCGGCATCTGGGTGGGCGTGCACCGCTCCCACCTGAAATGGCGGAGCTGGCGGGTCAAAAGGGCACGAACGCGGCGGGACGGCACCTGATATCGAAGTCGCGGGCTGCAGGTACCTTCCCGCAGGAGGGCCACACATAAAGAAAGCAATACGGACGCACTTCCCGCAAACCTGCCCAAGCAAGCAGCCAACCGCCTGTCCTCCCTTGCGAGTATCTGCTCCAACCACTACCAGACGCCTGATCGTCCGTGGCGCAGCCATTGACGGCAAACGACAACGCAGCGGATCACCCGGCCATGGGGCAAAGTGCCGCAGGATTTTTACAGAGATTCTCAAAACTCCGGTCAAACTGTGCAGTAACTCACCTGATTATCCATTCGGCCTAACCCATACGACAGATCAGGCACCTTTTCAAAGGCCGGCGAAAAGCGCATGATGCTCGCCATGCACGGAGCAATGCACACACATTTCTCCGCTCCTCCTGCCTGACCTTCGCTCCAGCCATTCAGCCATGCCCAACCCCCGTTCTCTGTACATGCTGCTTTCTGCAGCACTGATTTCTTCATCCATGGTCGCGTGCGGCGGCCCAAACGTACCCGACAGCACAACCACATCACCGGGCAACTTCAAGGAAGCCTTTGCGCAGCTTGAAGCTCGAGGTGAACTACCCGTGCTGGACCGGACCGACACCATTGCTGGCATCGACGCCAACCAGAATGGGGTGCGGGACGACATCGAAGCCTTCATCAACAGCCTGCCCGACACACCAGTTCAGAAAAAACGACTGTACAACCTGCAACGCGCGCTCAACAATTCCATGCTTGTCGACCTGAATGCCAAGTATCGTCTTCGTGAGGCAGCCAATGACGTCAGCCGCTCGGTAACCTGCGTATCCATAAGTTACCAGGACCCTGCCACAAGGCCACGGCGCAGTTTGCAAATCGAAAAAATGACGGCAAACACGCGTCAACGCTATCGGGCGTACATGAAATACAACAGTGCACTGAACGGATCCGTCTTCAGCATGGTCCCGGATTCCGTATGTCCAATGTATGACAAATGAGCGACATCATGCATGCTCATGCCAAAACCATCGTTGCCGCCATTATCTTCGGATCCGCGTGCACAAGTCTCCATGCACAGACGTTGTCACAAGGCGCCATCTGCGAGACAAGAGGCTACACCATCGGTTTTTTCAATGGGGTATGGAACACCCAGGTTCAGGCACAGGAAAGCCTCGACGAACTGAAATCGATGATCGGAAATGCATATGCGTCAAGCCCTGTCCGGTTCGAGCTTTTCTACAACCAGTCTGGCCTGGAAATCGACGGAGCCACACGAGCCCAGGATCTGGCAGAAACATTCATCCAGCGAGCGAAGGAATTCGATAGCAGCGGTGAACTGGGCAAGCGTTTCGAGTATCTGTGGGAGGCAGCATCCGGCGAAACATCATTCTGGAACAAGGTCACAAATGTGTTCAGTGCTGCAGGACAGGCCCTCGAGGCCATCTACACATCGTTCATGACAAAGCTCGTCGCCGGTCTTTCAGCCATGCTCAGCAACCCGCCCACAAAGGTTGACTATGCAGAGCATCGCAGCAAGATCGACACGCTTGCTCTGGAAGGCCAGAAGCTTCTCTTGATGGCGCATTCACAGGGGAATCTGTTTGTCAACCCAGCCTATGACTACGCCAGGAGCAGGTACGCCACAAACAGTGTTTCCACCCTGCATATCGCCCCTGCATCGATGACACTGCGAGGCAACCACGTGCTTGCCGACATCGATCATGTAATCAATGCGCTTCGTGCGTTTGGATCACACAGCGTTCCCTCGAATAACCTCATCCTGCCAAAGTCAAACAAAGACAGAAGTGGCCATATGCTTCTGCAAACCTATCTGGACGCATCACGCGCCGGCAGGCATCACATTCAACAGCTTTCGCTCCAGAGTCTGGCGTCACTTGAGAGCCCGGAGGCAAAAGCCCAACCCGGTTTCTTCACAACCACTCTTACCTGGGACGGCGAAGGAGATGTGGATCTTCACATGCAGGAACCTGGCGGTACCCATGTTTACTATCTGAACATGGTGGGATCCGCAGGCACGCTTGACGTGGACAACCGGGTTGCCAATGGGCCTGAGCATTACTATGCCTCCTGCGACAGCAGCAGGCTTCAGGCTGGCATATACGATATCCGGGTGAACAATTTCAAGGGTCCAGAGCGCAGAGCGACCGTACAGGTAAACTTTGCCAATGGAGGGCAACCGCTGACCAGGATCATCGACACTGGCCCCCAGCGTGGCAGACTCGGTGATCCAGACCCCCTGCCCGTAGCACGGATCAGCGTGCAACGCGACGATTCCGGAAACTGGACAGCCACCCCCGTTCAGTAGGGACACCAACCAGTTCGCGCCTGTGCTCCTGCTGACCCATTCACGCTACATCGTGGTGGCGCAGTACATAAGTATGGAGGAGAGGGAAGGGAATAGTCGGTATCATGAGGCCCTGAAATGGAGGCAAGACCATGAACACCACACAACGCTTCACCAGCGTCTGGGACGCCCTCGAAGACACGCCCGCCGAAGCTGAGAACATGCGTCTTCGCTCGGCGCTGATGGTCGCCCTCAAGCAGCACATCGCCCAGTCCGGTCTGACCCAGGCTCAGGCTGCTGCGCTGTTTGGCGTCACCCAGCCGCGCATTTCCGATCTGGTACGCGGCAAGATCAACATCTTCTCGCTGGACACGCTGGTCAACATGGCATCCGTGGCCGGGCTGCGCATCGACATGCAGATCCAGCCTTTTCCGGAAGCCTGATCAACCGGCCATCTCCCGCTCCCACCGCCCCCGTGTCATGACATACAGGCAGTGTCGCTGCAGCACATGTCCAGCGGGCAATGCGGGATGATCAAACACCTCTCCCGTATCCACCATACCGATTTTCGTCATGACCCGGCGTGAAGGTCCGTTGACCGTCGCCGTGAACGCATGCACGGCATCCAGCGCCAGCACCTCGAAGGCAAACTGCATCACGCGCCGGGCTGCTTCGGGTGCATAACCCCTTCCCCAGTGATCCGGCAGCATGCGCCAGGCGATCTCGGTCAGCGGCGCATGGGGAATGTCACTGTTCTTCTCCACCGCATGCAGACCCGTCATGCCGATGAATTCCCCCGTGGACTTCAGCGTCACCGCCCAGACGCCCCAGCCATGCGCCACCAGAAATGCCTGAAGCCGGCTCATCTGCGCACGGCTTTCCGGGGCAGACAGTACACGTGGAAAATAACGCATGACGCGCGGATCGGCATTCAGCTGCGTGTACGGCAAAAGCAGCAAAGCATGGGGATGCTGTACTGCCGTTGGGCGGTCCCTACCGACTCCCTGAAGTGGCGGTAGTCGTCGGGAACTGTACGAATCTTCTCGAGAATCTACGCAGCGTCGATCTCCATGGTTCTGCACCGTCTCATCTTTTCGCCAGTGCGATAGCCTGTTCAAGGTAGACAGCCGGGCGTTTGTCGCGGATGTCGGACAGATGTTTGAATTTGATGTGACGCCGAAACTTCCCTGAACCTTCGAGCACGCCTGCCTCGTCTTCGAATCGGTACCCCTTGCTGAACTCGAGCGTGATGTGGTTCTTGTAAGAGAAGATGCCACAGAACGAGTCCTCCAAATAGTAGAGCACCCCCCCGTACATGACGCGCTCCTCTGAAGTCTTGGCCAGGCGTTTGATTTCTTTGCGTAGAGTGAGGGCGATCTGATGCTTCTCGGGATCGGCCAGCCCGAGATCATTGAAAAAATCCTCGACGTTCGTCTTACTCGATTTCATCTGCTCATTCCTATACTGGTTGAATGGATCGGTTTCACTCACGAGAGCAAAGTGCCATGGTAATCCCCCCATTTTTGATCGACATCAGAAGTAGAGCGATCAGGCGGTCATGGCGTACCGCTGCTTTGGGGTGATGCCGCCCAGTGCCATGTGTGGGCGTTCATGATTGTAGGACCACATCCACTCCGTGGCAGCCTCCTGCACCTGGGCCAGACTGTCCCAGTGGTACTGGCCCAGCCACTCATGCCGAACCGTTCTGTTGAACCGCTCGATGCAGGTATTCTGCTGCGGCTTGCCGGGCTGAATGTATCTCAGCTGGATACCGGCCTTCTCCGCCCAGGCGGTGATGGTGGAACCGACGTACTCCGGGCCATTGTCGCACCTGATTGCAGACGGTTTTCCCCGCCACTCGATGATCTGCTGCAGCGCCCTGATGACCCGCTCCGAGGGCAGGGAGAAGTCGACCTCGATGCCCAGCACTTCCCGGCTGTGGTCATCGATGACGTTGAAGGTGCGGATGCTGCGGCCGTCTGCCAGCTGGTCGTGCATGAAGTCCATGGACCAGCACTGGTTGGGCTCGGAAGGCTCCTCCAGCGGCTCTGGCGCCTGCCTGACAAGGCGTTTGCGTGGCTTGATGTAGTTGGCCGCGTGTTTACAATCGGTAAAACTGCGATCAACCTTGGATGTGAGGCTTACAAAGCCACGACATAATAGGTTTGCGCGACGTCCATGTATAATATAGTTGGGGTGCTGCCGGTGGGATAGCTGGATATTACGGGGGCAAGCTCTGTGGGATCACTTCCATCATGACTGATTGAATTAACGGCAGTCGCGTACGGTGCTGCCTCTTTGTACAGGGAGGTACACCGTTTCAAGGGGGCTCGATAGATATCTGTCGGAGCCTCTTTGATGTCTGCGCCCGGCAAGTATGTGTTGAGGTAAGAAATCCATGAAAATACAAATAACCAATCACATCATTGCATAGCATGGCGGTTTGTATTTTAATGGGTTTCTCTATTTCGTCGGTCCTGAACAACCCGTCTCACCCCCTGATACCCAGTGTCTGACCCCGGGAACCACCCTGCAGAAATTGCAGGATTTGCGATCATAGGGCTCGTTTTCTTGCAATTTCTCCGGGGCTCTCATGGGTCCAAAGCCATCACAACCACAGACTGGCGAGCTGTTCGGGTATCCG
>ERZ773026.1775-NODE-1775-length-10615-cov-24.051326_pt1 | contig 10615 bp, 7 predicted proteins | sample MGYA00580838_ERZ773026 | MGnify/ENA primary metagenome ERZ773026 (study PRJEB29015, sample SAMEA2738006) | human oral metagenome | biome: human oral; feature: human-associated habitat; material: dental | place: China | collected 2055 ... | reverse complement strand
GGTGGGCCACTGGCGGCGTGCCCGCAGCTCGAACCCTGCGCGCCCGAGCGCCTGACGAGCGGCACCGACCTGCTCCTGGTCGGGGGCGTCAGGAAGCTCCAGGCCCCCGCACAGGTCGCAGGCTCCGCAGCGCCATCCCGGCTCAAGCAAAGGATCATCGAGCACCGACCTCAGAAAGGCCATCCGGCACGACACGGTTGTCCGCCCAGGGCCAGTATCGGTCCCGAGGCGCTCATAGGCGACCATCGCCTCCTGCTCGGCCCGGCGCGCGGCATCGACTCTCGCGTAACGCCGTGCGTCATAGGACCAGGGCCGGCCCGTGGACTCCCAGCCACCACGAACTCGTTGCACGGCGCCGTCAACGTCAAGAACCTTGAGCGTGGACTCCAGCCGAGTGCGCCGCAACGAGGTCACTGTCTCCAGCACCGCCGTCGACGCCGCCCCGGCACCCTCGGCCCTCCGCTCCTCCAGGGCGTCCAGGACCGCACGAACCTGGTCCTCGGGCGGGAAGCCCTGCGAGCCGAACCACTCCCAGATGGCCCGGTCCTCAGCGCCGGGCAGCAGGACCGCCTCGGCCCGCTCCACACCGCGACCGGCGCGCCCCACCTGCTGGTAGTAGCTCACCGGGGAGGAAGGAGCCCCCACGTGCACCACGAAGGCCAGGTCCGGCTTGTCGAAGCCCATTCCCAGAGCGGAGGTGGCCACCAGCGCCCTGACCCGGTTGGCCTTGAGGTCCTCCTCCAGGCACTCGCGCTCAGCGGCGTCGGTCTGCCCCGTGTAGGCGGCCACCTCCACACCGGCTGTGCGCAGGTGCTCGGCGACCTCCATCGCCGCCGAGACCGTCAGGCAGTAGACGATGCCGCTGCCGGGAGTGCCACCGATGTAGGCGGCCAGCCAGGCCAGGCGGGAGGCGGCATCAGGCAGCATCCTGACCCCCAGGTGGAGAGAGCCACGCTCCAGGGTCCCCCGCAGCACCAGGACTTGCTCACCGCCCGACCCGGCTTCCTCCAGGGACGCCCCCAGCTGCTCAGCGACATCGGCGCTGACCCGGGAGTTGGCAGTCGCCGTGGTCGCCAGGACCGGGGTGCGCGGCGGCAGGCCGGCCAGCAGGGTGCCGATGCGCCGGTAGTCAGGGCGGAAGTCGTGTCCCCAGTCCGAGATGCAGTGGGCCTCGTCGATGACGACAAGCGCGGCGCTCACAGCCAGGTGGGGGAGGACCTCATCACGGAAGACCGGGTTGTTGAGGCGCTCCGGGGAAACCAGCAGGACATCGACCTCACCAGCGCTCACCTGGTCCTGAATCTCATTCCACTGGGTGACATTGGCTGAGTTCATGGTCACGGCCCGGATCCCGGCGCGGCTTGCAGCGGCGACCTGGTCACGCATAAGCGCCAGTAGCGGCGAGATGATGACGCTCGCTCCGGCGCCGGAGCGAGCACCGGGGGAGGGCAGAGGGGAGCCCGGGCACCAGCCTCCCCAGCCCTCTCGCAGCAGGACCGTCGCCACGAAGTACACCGCCGACTTGCCCCACCCGGTGCGCTGGACCACCAGCGCGCGGCGGCGTGCGATGACCAGCGCCTCGATCGCCCGCCACTGGTCCTCACGCAGGCGCGCGTCGCTGCGACCCACGAGCTCGCGCAGGACGGCCTCGGCCCGCTCGCGCACGGGCGAGCCGGGCAAATCGGGGCACTCGGAGCACTCAGCGTCTTCAGGGTCCTGGAAGCCTGTGATCGTCACAGAACCACGGTAGCGTCGACGATCAAGACGGTACCGCCTTGGATACCCTTGGCCCATGGACCTCCTCATCATCGCCGTGCTGGGCACTCTGGCCATCGCTGCGGCCTCTCAGCTCAGCGACCGCATCGGGGTCGCCCCGGCGCTGATCCTCCTGGCGGGCGGCACGGCAGTGGGCTTCCTGCCCTTCATCCCGGCGATCGAGCTGAACCCCCAGGTGGTCCTGGAGGGGATCCTCCCCCCGCTGCTGTTCTCCACCGCGGTGAGTATTTCCACCATCAACTTCCGCCGCGAGCTCGCCCCGGTGGCAGTGCTGGCCATCCTGCTGGTGCCCCTGTCCGCCGCGGTGATCGGCGCGGTCCTCACCGTTCTGGTTCCGGGACTCTCCCTGGCCTGGGCCATCGCCATGGGGGCGATCCTCAGCCCCACCGACGCCGTGGCCATCTCCATCGCCCGCCGGCTGGGAGTCTCCCAACGCATCATCACTGTCCTGGAGGGGGAGGGACTGCTCAACGACGCCACCGCCCTGGTGGTCCTGTCCTCCGCGGTCTCCGCGGCCACCTCCGGTGGAGTGAGTGTCGCAGGCGTCCTGGGCGGTTTCGCTCTGGCGGTCCTCGTGGCCCTGGGGGTGGGGTGGCTCGTCGGCGAGGCGAGCCTGCGGGTGCGCTCCCACATCACCGACCCCACCGTGGACACGGTGGTGTCCTTCACCGTCCCCTTCCTCGCGGCGATCCCGGCCGAGCACATGCACGGCTCGGGTCTCGTGGCAGCCGTCGTCGCCGGGCTCATCACCGGCCACCGCGGTCCCCGGATGCTGCCGCCGGCGCACCGGGTGGCCTCACGCACCAACTGGCACACTGTCGAACTCACTTTGGAAGGACTCATCTTCCTGGTCATGGGGCTGGAGTTCTTCGGCGTCGTGGAGAAGGTCGGTGCCTCAGCTCTCGGTATTGTCCGGGCCATCGTGGTCGCTGTCGTCGCCGGGGCGCTGACCGTCGTCATCCGGGCGCTCGTGGTAGCACCCATGCTCAAGCTCCTCAGCCACCGGACCGCGCGCTGGGCGATTCACTGGCAGGAGAACGAGGAGGCCATCCACCAGTTCCAGAACCGCTGCTCGGCCATCGTGCGCGGAGAGTCCGAGATGCCCCCGGTCCCTTGGGACCGGCGCCCCTTCGCGCAGGTCCAGCGTAAGCTCCGCCGGGCAACCAACCACGAGAGCATCGCTCGGCGCGCACGCAGCCTCTCCAGCCGAGTCAGACGTAGGGGCGCCGACCTGGACTACTTCGCAGCCGAGCCCCTGGGCAGACGTGAGGGAGCCGTCATCGTCTGGGCGGGCATGCGCGGCGCCATCACGCTGGCAGCCGCCCAGACCCTGCCGGTCACAGCGCCTCACTACTCCTTCCTGCTCCTGGTGGCCATGCTCGTGGCCGCCGGCTCACTGACGATCCAGGGACTCACGCTGCCCGCCCTGGTCCGTCTCGCCAGACCCGCCATGGCCGGTCCCGCCGACGAGGAGGAGAAGGCCGCCGTCATCTCCCTGCTGGTCAACGCCGCCCGCGATATCGCCTCCTCCGACACTCGTGGCGCCTCCCAGCAGGCCGCCCCTGAGAACACCGAGAGCCTCAGCCTCACCACTGAGTCGCACGGCCTCGTGCACAGGCAGGAGGGCAATGACGTCGTCGTCTCGCCGGCAGCCGTTGCCAAGGCCTGGGCCGACCCCACCTGGCGCCACGACGAGCTCGCCCCCATGCGAGAACGCGCCCTGGACATGATCCGAGCCCAGCGCGAGGCCCTTCTCGACGCCGGCGACGAGGGCCTCTACTCGGCCGACTCCCTGGAGCACGCCCTGAACCGCCTCGACTACCAGGAGATCATGCTCACCAGCGATCCGCACTGACAACGACCCCAGCAGGACACGGCGACCGCCGCCCTCGGCGCCGCACTACCACCGGATGGACGGCCCAACCGCCGTGGGCGGACCGAGCCGTAGACTTCTGGCGTGAACGCGAACCTGCCCCTGAGACCGGACCTGGAGGGCGAGGCCCCCTACGGGGCTCCCGAGATCGACGTCCCCGTGCGGCTGAACGTCAACGAGAACCCCTACCCGCCCTCGGCCGCGGTCATCGAGTCGATCGCCACCGCCGTGGCTCAGGCTGCCCAGGGGCTCAACCGCTATCCGGAGCGGGACTTCCCCCGGCTGCGGGCCGCGCTCGCGGACTATCTCGAGGCCGAGTCCGGCGCGCACCTGGCTCCCGAGCAGATCTGGGCGGCCAATGGCTCCAACGAGGTCATGCTCCACGTGCTCCAGGCCTTCGGTGGTCCCGGGCGCACCTGCCTGACCTTCACCCCCACCTACTCGATGTACCCCGAGTACGCCCGCGACACCCTGACCGACTACGCCACCCGAGCGCGCCGCCAGGACTTCACCCTCGATACGGACGCCGCAGTGAGTGCGATCAACGAGCTGCGGCCGGCCGTCATCATCCTGGCCAGCCCCAACAACCCGACCGGAACCGCCCTACCGCTGGAGGACATCACGCGGATCCTTGAGGCCGCCCGCGGCCACGGCCCCATGCGCGGAGCCGAGATCGGCTCGCCCGCCCGGGCCAGCGACTGCGTCGTCGTCATCGACGAGGCCTACGCTGAGTTCCGCCGCCCGGGCGTGCCCAGCGCCCTGGAGCTGGTGGGACCGGACAACCCGCACCTGGCCGTCACCCGCACCATGTCCAAGGCCTTCGGAGCGGCCGGCCTGCGCCTGGGCTACCTGGCCGCCGACCGCGCCCTGGTAGACGGCCTGCGCGTGGTGCGCCTGCCCTACCACCTCTCCGCCGTCACCCAGGCCGCCGCCCTGGCCGCCCTGTCCCACCGCGACGAGCTCATGGCTCAGGTGGCCTCCCTGCGCGATGAGCGCGATGCCTTTGTGGAGTGGCTACGCTCCCAGGGCCTGAGGGCGCACGAATCGGACGCCAACTTCGTCCTGTTCGGACCCTTCCCCGACCGGGAGGCCGTCTGGCAGGCCCTGCTCGACGCCGGGGTCCTCATCCGTGTCGTCGGCCCCGAGGGCTTCCTGCGGGCAAGCGTCGGAACGCCGGAGGAGATGGCACGCCTGCGCGCTGCCCTGACCTCAGCCATCGGCGGATGACAAGTATGCCGGCAGCGATCTGCGCCTGGGACCGGTAGGGTTGCCATCGATTGAGATACCTGTCAACCACTGTGCTGAAGAAGCACGACACACGATGCTGAGGACGCACCTATGAGCCGCACCGCGCGCATTGAGCGAGCCACGAGCGAGTCAAGCGTCGTCGTCGAGATCAACCTCGATGGCACGGGCCAGACCGACATCTCCACCACCGTCCCCTTCTACGACCACATGCTCACCGCGCTGGGGCGCCACTCACTCATCGATCTGACGGTGCGCGCCACCGGTGACACCGAGATTGACGTGCACCACACCGTGGAGGACACCGCCATCTGCATCGGTGAGGCCCTGCGCGTGGCGCTGGGGGACAAGCGCGGCATCCGCCGCTTCGGCGAGGCCAGCGTTCCCCTGGACGAGGCCCTGGCTCATGCCGTCGTCGACATCTCCGGGCGCCCCTACCTGGTGCACGAGGGGGAGTCCGAGGCCTTCATCCACCACCTCATCGGCGGTCACTTCACCGGTTCCATGGTGCGCCACGTGCTGGAGGCCATCGCCTACCATGCCGGCATCTGCCTGCACGTGCGGGTCCTGGCCGGTCGCGATCCCCACCACATCGCCGAGGCCGAGTTCAAGGCCCTGGCTCGCGCCCTGCGCGCAGCCGTGGAGGACGACCCCCGCGTTGAGACCATCCCATCGACGAAGGGAAGCCTGTGATGGACCAGACCCCCCGACCCGACGAGAGTCGCGACGACAACCAGGACCACCAGCGCGACCTGGACGCCGAGTTCGCTGCCCTCATGGGCGACGTGGAGATCCCCGCCGACCTCTCGGATGAGGACCTGGGGGATGTGCAGGAGGCCGGCAGTGAACCGGGCCGGCAGACCCCGGTGGAGGACGACTCCGTATCGACCGGCTCTACGGGGGAGAGCGGGCCGGCAGACATCAGGCCCGACGACGTCCCCCACAACACCTACCATCCCCTGAACGGGGGACAGGGGCGAGCGGAGGATGCTCAAGGCTCGTCCCGGCTCACTGATGCCCAGGAGGCGCAGATCGCCGCCGCGGCCGACTCCCTGAGCGCCTACGTGCCCGATCAGTCCGAGGAGGAGGCTCCCCGGGCGGTCAAGGTCGCCGTCGTCATGACGCCGCTGAACCGGGCCGACGGCCTGGCCGGAATGTGCTCCCTGCTGGACCTCGACTGCACCGTGGTGCCCTCCTCCAGCGGGGCCTTCGCGGTCAAGCAGTTCGTCTCCGCCCACTCGGACTGGGATGTGGCCGAGCTGCTTGGCGGCTCCGACTCCGAGCCCGCAGAGGCCGCGGAGCTGGCCGCCCAGCTCTCTCGTCTGTCCCGGGCCGGGGCGGTGCTCATGACGGCCGACCTGGCCACCGACGTCGGTATCGAGTCCGGTCTGTCCGGGACGATCACTGCTCGTCACTTCACCAACGGTCAGCCCGGCGAGGAGGCATCGGCGGGGCTCCTGCTGGCCTCCATGGATCAGGTCGTCGAGGACATCCTCCTGGGAGTCATCGATGCCGACGACGTCCCCGGAGCGGTGAAGTCCTCCGAGATCCAGCCGCCCCGCGCGATGCGCTGGTTCGGACGCGGACTGCGCCGTCCCCCGCAGTGACCCCACCGGCACACGCCGCCCGCTGCCCCCTGGCGGGCAGCGGCCCCTATCCGGCGTAGGAGCTCGTCCGCTGCCCGTCCTTGTCGGAGGCGATGCAGGAGAAGCCTCGCTTCCCGGCGTTCCACCCGGCCTCCCCCGGGCCCAGCACCGACGTGTTCGGATTACTGGCCCCGTACTGTTGAGCGGCCTGTGCGGTGCAGGTGGCCTGCACGTTGGGATCTGCGGCCAGGTCGTCATCGCTGGACCCTGAGGTGCTCTCCGCTAGGGTCCCCACCTGGAAGACCTCCCAGGAGTGGGGCTCGTTGCAGCTGACCTTCCTGGCCGTGGTCTGACCCGAGATCGAGGTGGTTCCCGCCAGGCAGGTACCCACCGGGTGCGGTGGGGTCGAGGAGTTGTCCTGACTCGACGACGAGGGCTGGGAGACGGCCCCCGACGCTCTGGTGGCACTGGCCGCAGGAGCCAGACGGGCACCCGCCACCCATCCTGCGCTCAGACCGACGACCAGGCCGACAACCGCGCCGATCGCCGCGGAGCGCAGAGCGGTCCGCCTCCGTTCTCGGCTAGAGAGTTGCAGCGACTGACGCTGCTGCGCTGACACGGGCGCGTTCAGCAGCGCCTTGTCGGAGCGCTCCAGCCCGCCTGAGACGATGGAGGGCGCCGAGGCGGCGGACCCCGAGGAGCCGGTGGGGCGGACCGGGAAGACGGAGTCCGATGCCGCCCACTGCGATGCGCCGCTAGGAGCGTACGAGTTGGGTGAGCCCGCCTCTTCACTGCGCGGAGGCGGCGCGAGCCCGGCCTCAACCAGCCGCAAAGAGGTCACTGGCCCGCCGACAGCCAGGTTCCCCGTCCCCAGAGCCTCACGGATCTGCCCCAGGGCTCCGGTGAGCTCCGTGCCGTTGCGGTAGCGGTGCGTGGGATCTGGAGCCATCGCCTTGCTCAGGATCGGCAGCAGGATCTCAGGGACGTTCGGGTCGGTGAGGTCCAGGGGATCGTCGAGGGACCGGACGATCTCCGGCAGGCTGCGCTGCACTCCGTCGCGACCACGCCGAGGACCCCGGCCAGTCAGCAGGGCGAAGAGCACCGCCCCCATGGACCACACGTCCCCCTCGGGGCCGGGGCTGGCCAGCATGAAGGCCTCCGGCGCGGCGAAGTCGGGGGTGAGGCACTCCAGGGTCACGGTGGGGTCCTGACCCTCGCGCTGGACAGCGGCGATACCGAAGTCCGACAGCCGAGGAGAGCCGTAGGAGTCCAGAAGGATATTGGCTGGTTTGACGTCCCGGTGCGTGACGCCGGCTGTATGGGCAGCTCCCAGGGCCGAGGCAGCGGCCTCCACCAGGGCCACGGCGTCGGAGGCGGGTGTCGGGCCACGCGAGACGAGGTCGTAGAGGCTGCCGCCCGCGCACAGCTCCATGACGAGGTAGGGACGCAGATCGGGCAGCTTGCCGGTATCCACCAGCGAGACGACGTGAGGATGCCCCGAGATCCTCGAGGCCGCCTGCACCTCGCGCATGAAGCGCCGCTCATTGCGGGGATCGTCCAAGGGGCGGGAGTCCACCTTGACGGCGACCGGGCGCTCTAGGGAGTCCTGGACGCCGGCATAGACCGTGGCGAAGCCGCCACGCCCCAGCACCGAGGTGATCCGCACCCCGGGAATGGAGAACGGCGCAGCACTGCGCGACCCGCTGGAACTGCCCGAACCTGCCCCCGCCGCTGCGGGGGAGTGGCTCGCGGAGGCCTGAGAAGACGGTGGAGGAGGGGAAGCCGGCCAAGGCGGCGCAGACGCCTGGCCGGAGGGGAACTGCATGCTCACAGACGAATACTCGCCCATCTTGGGGGAATCGTGAAAGGAAGCCGGCGACCTGGATCCAGATCGCACGTGTGCTCCTGTGCCTTCGCGCTGTTCCCGCGCGAGGCTGTGACCAGCTCGACGCGCTACCCGGACCGTCCGGCCAAGGCGGCTGAGCCGGTGCCACAGGCCCCGGTTCTGGGCATGTCACAGGGCGTTTCAGAGTGTGGAGGATACTCGGAACGATCTTCCGGGACGGTAGGGTATGTCACATGCAAGCGCCACGCGTCACCGTCCTGTCTTACGGATCCGGCAATGTCCGCTCGGCGGTGCGTGCTCTGGAGCGCGTCGGAGCACAGGTGACCCTCACCAGCGACCCGCACGAGGTCGCCGAGGCCGACGGACTCGTGGTACCCGGGGTGGGCGCATTCGGCGCGGTCATGGAGCAGCTGCGGGCAGTCGACGCGCCTCGGCTCATCGAGCGGCGCCTGGCCGGTGGCAGGCCGGTCCTGGGAATCTGCGTGGGCATGCAGGTCATGTTCGAGCGCTCCCAGGAGCATGGGACCGCTGAGGATGGGCTGGGACAATGGCCCGGTACCGTGTCCCGCCTGAAAGCCGACGTCGTTCCGCACATGGGATGGAGCCTGGTCCGGCCTCCCGCCGCCTCCGTTCTGTTCGACGGCGTCGCCGAGGAGCGCTTCTACTTCGTCCACTCCTATGCGGCCACCCAGGACCCCGCCGAGCTGCTCGGTCCCGGTCCCACCCGACTGCCTCAGGTCACGTGGGCCACTCACGGCCACGACTTCATCGCCGCCGTGGAGAACGGCTCCCTGTGCGCCACGCAGTTCCACCCTGAGAAGTCCGGTGACGCAGGGGCTCAGCTGCTGCGTAACTGGCTGACGACCCTCTGACCACACCCGAGCCATCCCACGATCACTGCAGGAGACACCCATGCTCACTCTACTTCCCGCCGTCGATGTCGCCGATGGCAAGGCCGTCCGCCTCCTTCAGGGAGAGGTCGGCTCAGAGACGGACTACGGCAGTCCCGTCGACGCCGCCCGGGACTGGGTGCGCGCCGGGGCCGAGTGGATCCACCTGGTGGATCTCGATGCCGCTTTCGGGCGCGGCTCCAACCATGAGCTGCTGGCGCGCATCGTCGGCGAGGTAGGTATCAAGGTGGAGCTCTCCGGGGGGATCCGTGATGATGCCTCACTGGCCCGCGCCCTGTCCGCCGGAGCCGCGCGGGTCAACCTGGGCACGGCGGCGCTGGAGGACCCCGAGTGGACTGAACGGGTCATCGCCGAGCACGGGGAGAAGATCGCCGTCGGCCTCGACGTGCGCGGCTCCACCTTGGCGGCCCGCGGCTGGACCAAGGAGGGCGGAGACCTGTGGGAGACCCTCGAGCGGCTCAACGCCGCAGGATGCGCGCGCTACGTCGTCACCGACGTGACCCGGGACGGGACGCTGAGCGGCCCCAACACCGCCCTGCTCACCGAGGTCTGCCAGCGCACCGCGGCACCGGTGGTCGCCTCCGGCGGTATCGCCCACCTCGACGATCTGGTCGCGCTGCGTCGCCTGGTGCCGCTGGGACTGGAGGGCGCGATTGTCGGCAAGGCGCTCTACAACGGCAACTTCACCCTTCAGGAGGCGCTGGTCGTGGCCGGTGACGAGGAGAGGCGCGAGCCTTCGCGGGCGCGTTCCTGACCTTTGCCCGACCCTGTCTGAGACTGCTCCGAGATCGCTCCGTGGCTGCGACGTGGGCGGACTACGGGCGCCCCGGACGCTTCGGGCGCTGCCAGTGCCTGATGACGCCTCGAAGCGCGGTGGCGAAGACGACGCCGGTGGTTGCCAGGTAGGTGCCGTAGTGCTGACGGGTGATCGGTCCCAGCGGCTTGCCCAGTGTCTTGACGATGGCGGTGGAGGCTGCCATGCGCGCGGCACGCTCCCCGGCCGCGTGAAGGACGACAGAGGGCAGAGGCAGGTTGCTGCGCCCGGATTCGGCGGCGAAGAGCTTCACCGGAATCCCGGTCAGTGCTTGCTTCCAGTACCCGCGGGGCCCCCGGCTCAGGTAACGGGATGTCGCCGCCCTCATCTCCGGAGCGGTCCACGGCGCGGGAGGCTGGAGTCCACTCCGAGTCAGCAGGTGCGTAACCGCCACTCCGGTGACCGAGCCCGCCACCACCATCGCCGCCCGCCGCCACATCCGCTCGGGGTGGGTCAGCCCCAGCCAGACCTGGCTCATCTCCGCCATGATCGGGAAGGAGATGGCCTCAGCCATGCCCCAGACGAACATCACGGCGTCTCCGCGACCGCCCTCCATCGCGGTGT
>ERZ773026.1771-NODE-1771-length-10635-cov-9.509735_pt1 | contig 10635 bp, 10 predicted proteins | sample MGYA00580838_ERZ773026 | MGnify/ENA primary metagenome ERZ773026 (study PRJEB29015, sample SAMEA2738006) | human oral metagenome | biome: human oral; feature: human-associated habitat; material: dental | place: China | collected 2055 ... | reverse complement strand
ACGACATCGCCGTCCACCGCAAAATCATGGGCATACCCATGCAGGAAGCCGACAAACAGCGGCTGACCATGCCCGAAATCTTCAGCTATCCCGCCTCGCCCCACCTCGCCGCCCGTCTGGACGGCAGGGCTTTAGACTTGGACAAAATCCGTACTGCCACTCAAGAATTGGCGGCGCAATACGAAATCGTGTTGGTCGAAGGCGCGGGCGGTTTGATGGTGCCGCTGACGGAAAATCTGTTGACCATTGATTATATTCAGCAACAGGCTTATCCCGTCATCCTCGTTACCAGCGGACGGCTCGGCAGTATCAACCATACTTTACTCAGCTTCGCCGCGCTTAAACAATACGGCATTCAGTTGCACAGCCTGATTTTCAACCATATTCACGACAGCAAAGATGAAACTGTTGCCGGCGATACCTTGGAATATCTTAAAGGCTGTCTGAAAGATGAGTTTCCCGAAGCCCAATGGCAAGAGTTGGCCAAAACAGAGGTGTCAGATGGAGCTTGATATACCGCGCGGCACGCTTTGTTCACATGCCGAAGCTTCAAGTCTTTTGCCGTCTAAGGCCGGACATCTACTGACCGTTTCTTCGCTAACCGCCGCTTTACGCGCTTCCGGTAAGGATTTTTCAGTCGAGCCTGTGTATTTGGGTTTAACGAAGGGGGCGGACAATAGCGATGAAATCTTTGTGCGCGATGTTTTGCTCAAACTGGACGACGAAACAGTGATACAAGCCAGAAGCGCGTGCCGGCCGGATAGCAGTCTATGGACAGAATTATTAGATTGCGGAACGCAGCCTTTGGGCGAGCGCCTGTTTGACGGCACATTGCCGTTGAAACGTTCGGATTTTGAGTTTCTTCGTTTTGAAGATTACGACCGTCCATCTTTCAGACGGCCTGTTACCGCGCGCCGTTCGTATTTCGATTGGAACGGCGAAACATTGGAATTAACAGAATATTTCTTATTGAAATTAATAGATTTATACCGCTAAGGCCGTCTGAAAATAAAACCGATATCGATATTTGTCATAATTTTGTTATAATACAATAAATTAAATTGTTAAGATCTGTTTAATTTCAGACGGCAATAAATTATAATAAGAGCTAAGGCTCTAAAAAGCCTTTCCTTCTGAATCGACACATAAACAACGACACATTACATCAATGAACATAAGGCGATTTTTCCTACAATTTCTACCGCGTTACGCTGTCGGACGGATGGTGATATATGCTAAGCTGATGCGCGTCGACAAACCCATTGGTACACTGCTTTTGCTGTGGCCGACTTATTGGGCATTGTGGATTGCGTCTAAAGGCGTTCCTGACGCGGATATTTTTATTGCCTTTACCGCAGGTACATTTCTGATGCGCAGCGCAGGTTGCGTGGTGAATGACTTTGCCGACCGCAATTTTGACGGTGCAGTAGAGCGCACCAAAAACCGCCCGTTTGCCAAAGGTTTGGTTTCCAAAACCGAAGCACTGCTTTTGACCGTCATGCTGTGTCTGATGGCAGCTTTATGCTTGGTGCCGCTCAACCGTTTTACTTGGCTGATGAGCCTTCCGGCCTTGTTCTTGGCCGTCACATATCCCTTTACCAAACGCTTTTTCCCGTTGCCGCAGTTTTATTTGGGGCTGGCATTTTCGTTCGGCATTCCCATGGCCTTTGCCGCCGTACAAGACCGAGTGCCTCCCGAAGCATGGCTGATGTTTACCGCCAATGCCTTGTGGACGCTGGCTTACGACACGATTTATGCCATGGCGGACAAAGAAGACGATTTGAAAATCGGCATTAAAACTTCGGCAATCACATTTGGCCATCACGACATTACCGCCTCTATGCTTTGCCATTTTTGGTTTACCGTATTGATGGTGGTGCTAGGTATTAAAATCGGCGCAACTTGGCCGTATTGGCTGGTATTGCCAGTAACCGTTTATTGGCAGTATCAGCAGTATGACGCCATCCGTACGCGCGACCGCCAGTTGTGCTTCCAAACGTTTTTGGCAAACAACCGCATCGGTTTGGCGTGGTTTTGCGGATTGGTCTGCCATTATTTCTGGTTGTTTTTGGTTTCCAAACTGTTTTAGAAAACTAGGTTAAGGCCGTCTGAAAAGAAAGGGAAAAGGGGTATGCCGGACATACCCCTTTTCATTTGAATCATGGTTTTACCATTGATAGGATTTTTACTTTAAATTCTATATAAACAAATAGTTGAATTATTTTTAGCTCGTTAAAAAATATCAAAAACAACATGGAAAATGTTAGCAGGGCGAGTGTAAATTACGCCTTCAGGATTGAGATTTGCACCGACAATCGGTACAATCCCATTGTTTTGCGACATTTAAAAGAGATACACATGAGCCTGATCGGCGAAATTTTACCTTTGTCCCATATCGTTTTGGATTTGGAAGTCAGCAGCAAAAAGCGTCTGTTTGAAGAGGCCGCACAGCTGCTGGAGAATGAAGCAGAATTACCGAATACCAACGTGTTCGACTGCCTGTTTGCCCGTGAAAAGCTTGGTTCGACCGGTTTGGGGCAGGGGGTGGCGATTCCTCACGGCCGTCACGCATGCGTGAAAAAAGCCACCGGTGCTTTTATCCGCACCAAAGAGCCGGTTGCCTTTGATGCGCCCGACGGCAAACCCGTTTCCCTGATTTTCATCCTGCTTGTGCCTGAAAACGCTACCGGCGAACATTTGGAAGTCTTGTCCAAACTTGCCGGCAGATTCTCTCAAAAAGCCATCCGTGAAGCATTGATGGCCGCTACTTCTGCCGAAGAAGTACGTACACTCCTGAGCGAAGAGTAATTCATGCCCAGCATATCTGTCCGCCGCCTGTTTTCCGACAATCAGCACAAACTCGAACTTGCTTGGGCTGCCGGTAATTCCGGCGCGGACAACCGTATCGGTGTCGAAGCCGATAAACCCGTCTTGGCCTTGGTCGGCCACTTAAACTTTATCCATCCCAACCAAATTCAAGTTGTCGGCGTAGCTGAAGCCGAATATTTGCGCCGCTTGGAAACGGGCGAGCTCAACTACGATTTCGGCGAGCTTTTCGATATCCCCATGTCTTTGGTCATCGTTGCCAACGGCTTGCCGGTTTCGCCCAAATTGCGCGATTATTGCCGTACCAACAGTATCCCCTTGCTGACTTCCAAGCAGGAAAGCCCGCACTTGATGGACGTTTTGCGGATTTATTTGCAACGTACATTGGCTACTTCCACTATCAAGCACGGCGTATTTTTGGATGTATTTGAAGTAGGCGTACTCATTACCGGACAATCCGGCTTGGGTAAGAGTGAATTGGCATTGGAGTTGATTTCGCGTGGCCACAGCCTGATTGCCGATGACGCGGTCGAACTTTTCCGTACCGGCCCGGAAATGCTGGAAGGCCGTTGTCCGCCTATGCTGCGTGATTTCCTCGAAGTACGCGGTTTGGGCATACTCAATATCCGCCATATTTTTGGCGAAACCTCTATCCGTCCGAAAAAAATCCTCCAGCTGATTATTAATTTGGTTCCGGCCGACGACGGATACATGAAACAACTCGATCGATTGAGCATCCGTACCGAAACAGCATCTATCCTCAACGTTAGCGTCCGTTCCGTTACCCTGCCTGTTGCAATCGGTCGAAACTTAGCAGTATTGGTTGAAGCTGCAGTGCGCAATTACATCCTTCAATTGCGCGGTAAAGACAGTACCAAAGAATTCCTCGAACGCCATCAAACACAACTCAAAGAAAACGAACAAAATCATGAAAATCGTCCTGATTAGCGGCTTATCCGGCTCAGGAAAATCCGTAGCCCTCAAACAACTCGAAGATTCAGGCTTTTATTGCGTTGATAATCTGCCTTTGGAAATGTTGCCTTCGCTGGTGTTGTACCATATTGAACGCGGCGAAGAAACCCAGCTTGGTGTCAGCGTTGATATTCGTTCCGGTATCAATATCCAAGAAGCTCAAGAGCAAATCCAATATTTGCGTAATGAAGGGCATCAGGTCGAAGTCCTGTTTGTTGAAGCGGAAGAGGGCGTTTTGGTTCGCCGCTTCTCAGAAACCCGTCGCGGACACCCTTTGTCCGGTCAAAACCTGACTTTGGTGGAAAGCCTGCAAAAAGAACGCGAATGGCTCTTCCCGCTTAGAGACATCGCATATTGTATCGATACGTCCAAAATGAACGCACAGCAGTTGCGTTATGCCGTGCAACAATGGCTCAATATTGAACGTGTCGGTTTGCTGGTCATTCTTGAATCCTTTGGTTTCAAATACGGCGTTCCCAACAATGCCGACTTTATGTTTGACATGCGCAGCCTGCCCAATCCGTATTACGATCCGGAATTACGCCCCTTTACCGGCATGGACAAGCCTATTCAAGATTATTTGGGCCAGCAGCCGTTGGCTCAAGAAATGGTTGATGACATCGACCATTTTATTAGCCGCTGGCTGCCGCGCCTGCAACAAGAGAGCCGCAGTTATGTGACGATTGCCATCGGTTGTACCGGCGGGCAGCACCGCTCCGTTTATGTTGTGGAAAAACTGGCCGAGCGCCTCAAAGACCGTTACGAACTCCTTGTCCGCCACCGTCAGGCACAAAGCTTGGCAGGACGCTAACTTGCCGTTTCAGACGGCCTCAAAGGAAGAAACCATGAAAAAAATCAGTCTGACTGCATTATCCCTGCTTATCTTGACCGCCTGTGCAACAGAGCCTGTCACTGCTTACCGTTGGCACCGTACCGGCGCGAGCGAAGCTGAAGTTTCCCGCCAAATCAATACCTGCAAATCACAAGTTCAAAATGGAACCAAACGTGGCAATACATCCAAAACGTTTGAGCAATGTATGGATGAAGCAGGTTACTACAGCTACGAACATGGCAACCTCTAAATCCTGATTGACCGATTATCCAAATACCGAGGCCGTCTGAAAAACAACGATTTTCAGACGGCCTCAGATACGAATAGAAAGAATAGAAAGACATGGCTATCCAATGGTTTCCCGGCCACATGAACAAGGCAAAAAAAGCCATTGCCGAACGCATTAAAAGTGTTGATATGGTGATTGAGATGTTGGACGCGCGTATGCCTGCCTCCAGCGAAAACCCTTTGCTTGCCCAGTTGTCCAAAGGCAAGCCCAAACTCAAAATCTTAAACAAGCAAGACCTTGCCGATCCCGAGCGTACCAAAGTTTGGCTCGAACACTACAACAGCCGCCAAGATACCCGCGCGATTGCGCTTGATTCTTCCGAAACCGGCGCACATGGCAAAATTACCCAAGCCTGCCGTGCCATGATTCCGCATCGTCAAGGTATCGAGAAGCCGCTGCGTGTCCTGATTTGCGGTATCCCCAACGTCGGCAAATCCACCTTGATTAACGGCATGATCGGCAAAAAATCTGCCAAAACCGGTAATGAACCCGGTATTACCAAAGCCGAACAGCGCCTTTTCCTTGCCGACGATTTCTGGCTTTACGATACCCCCGGTATGTTGTGGCCAAAAATTATCGTCGAAGAAGGCGGCTACAACCTTGCGGCCGGCGGTGCAGTCGGGCGTAACGCGCTGGATGAAGAAGAAGTGGCGCTTGAGCTTTTGGATTACCTCCGCCGCCATTATCTGGCTCTGTTGCAAGAGCGCTATCAAGCCGACAAAGATCCAAGCAGCCATTGGGACGATACTTCTTGGTTGGAGTGGATTGCCAAAAAACGCGGTGCGGTTTTGAGCGGCGGACGGGTCAACTATCAAAAGGCCGCTGAAAATATCCTGACTGATTTCCGCGAAGGCAAAATCGGCAGAATTACGCTGGAAACGCCAAACCAATGGGAAACTTGGCTGAAAAAAGCCAGACAGAAAGAGGCCGAACTTAAAGCCATTCGCGAAGCCAGAAAGGCGGAAAGAAAAGGGCAGCAGTCTTCAGCCGATTAATATAAAAGACCGTCTGAAATCTATTTTCAGACGGCCTTTTGTTGGAATAGACAATTTAGAGGGCGGTACGGCTGAAGCTGTCCAAGGTTTTATCGGTTTGGATTTGGTTGAACTGCATGATGGTTTTGTCGCCTTGCTTTTCGTCCAATTCGATTTTTCGTACCAGCGTATCGCCGTTGATTTCGATACGGTTGAAGATTTGGCGGGTAATGGCGGTTTTCGGAGTTAAGGTCAACGTCCATTTTTTCTCATTGCCGTTTAATTTCAAATCAAATTGTTTTTCCAAGCCTTGGGTATTGCCGCCCAAAAGGTCGAGGAAGAGTTTGATTTGGCGGCTTTGGCCGTTAAGCTTGCTGGCGTTTGGGTTGACCCATTGGCTGCCGTTCCATTGCATGATGCCGTCTGAACGCACGCGCAGAGTGGTTTCAAATGGTTTTTGCATTTTCCAGAGCAGGCCTTTTTGTGGGACAAGGGTAAAGCTGCCGCTGGTGGTCATGGGTTTGCTGAGGGATTTTAGCTGGCGTTGTTGGACAAAATTGCCTTGCACGTTTTGCGGTTTTTGCAGGGTTTGTGCCAATTCGGCAGGGGAAAATGCCCACAAAGCCGGAGCGCTGATGAGGAGAGTAAGAGAAAGAATGGTTTTTTTCATTGTGCTTCCATAAGGTTTGAGGCCGTCTGAAAGTTCAGACGGCCTTTTATTGCTTTAATTATAAGGCTGACAAGGCCTGATTAAAGGTTGCGCTTGGACGCATCGCTTGCGCAGCTTTTTCAGGATTGGCTGCGTAGTAGCCGCCGATGTCGACCTCTTTGCCTTGTACGGCAGAGAGTTCTTCAACGATTTTGGCTACTAGTGGGCGCAGTTGGCGGAGACGAGATTCCGGCAGCGCGCCTTTCAGGTTCAATACTGTGGTGAGCAGTTCCACCGATGGTCGAACATCATCTGCATTCAGACTTGTAATAACATCTGGTCGACCTTTTTCTGCTGCTTGGCCGAAAATTTCTTGAATGTGGTCATCGCCAAACAGTGCCTGAATTTCATCAGCCCAATTACGTACTCCCAGCTGACTCGGCCCTGAACCTGCACCTCGCACTCGCCCGTCAGCTTCCCCAGTCTGATCTGAGCCGGGGCCGCCATACAGCTCATCAAGAGCACTCGCCATACGTTTTGCCTGGCCCTGAAGTTTTTCTGGTTCAGCACCGAGAATGAGCCGCCACCGCATTGCGGGGGTGAACGACACATCAGCCAACCCAAGAGCTTCCAGACGTCGGCGGGCTTCCACATCCGCGGTGGCATTCGCCGCCAGAAGGGCTGGATCCACAGTCAAAGCGGTGGAGATTCGGCCAATTTTTTCGGCAAGGTAATCCAAGAAGCGTTCACGTTCTGCGGCTGGAACCGTGTCAAAAGCCCCGCGCAGGGGTGGAAGGGACTGCACAAAATGGTCGTCAGGTAGGGCCGCTACCCGATCAATGATGCTGTCCATGATCGGGCTGTCGCACCACACGCCACGGGATGCACACAGGTAACCTACCATACGTTGCTGCAGGTTATGGCGTGTTTCTGGAGTGCTTGACTGGTCAATCCAGCTGCCAATGAATTCTGCAGTCTGCTGTGGATCAGACGGGGAATCCTGGACAGCATCAAGGACCGCATAGGCGGCGCCTTGCATCAGCGGTGATCCACTTTCACGGACGCGCTGGAGCGCTGCTGTTATGCTCACAAGATAGCTGCTGATCAGCCCAGCTGCCTGACCCAGCTGCCGAGCGTGTTCCACCTCTGTTGAACCCGCGATTCCGCGAATTTCGCGCACAATCACAGCACCCAGCTTCTCTGCCATTGCGTTTGCTAGGTCGCGTTGCTTGTCGGTCAGTAGGCGCGCGGCTGGTTCGCGGTCACCGGCGATACCGGTAAGCAACTCCGTTGCGGTAACTGCATCACCGAAACCAAGTCGGTGTAGCACGTCGGTTTCCATCACCTGAAGGGCTCGTTCTAGCACCTCACCCGCACCTGTTTGCGAAGCGGCACCAATCACCTCGAGGACTACTTGTGGGTTGACCTCATCGTCACCGGCCGAAAGTGCGCCAAGTTTGGCTCCAAGGATCGTGGATACCGCCTGTTCAAGGGTCACTCCAGCGTAGGCAACAGCTGCGAGACCTGCGGCGGTCGTTGCAGTAAAAGCGCACTCTACGGTATAGCTACGTGCCTCCAGGCCGCGGTTAGTTCCGTTGGTTTTATCGCGAACGTAGTCCACATCCAGCACATTAAGGCGCATCAGAAGAAGGTGACGTTCAAAGTCTTTACCACCTTTGAAAGGTTCGATGCGGCGACTGACAGCGCGTTGGCGTTCCTTGGCGGATAGCCCAAGTCGCTCCATCTCAGCGCGGGTATGCGCCTCTAACGCCGGAATGGGGGCATCCGCAGGAAGATCCCCATGGCGTTCTCCCACTAGCACTTTCTGCATTGCGCGGGCAATGCCGCGTCCGCGTCCCGTAACGTTTCCGTGAGCGAATACGCTGGTCAAAGCTTCAATTACTTCTCGACGCCCCGGTGCCGGCAGGTGTCTAATCCGGCACAGATCACCAGCAAACCGGCATGCCTCCGCCACCTCACCGGTTCCAGCCGGCTCACCATCAGTGCGGCACGTGCGGGCAACATCAGTGATCATGGCTTTAGTCAACGCATCAACATCCGCAACAGTGGAGCATTCCCATATCCCTTGCTGCCACTGTGGGTCACGAATACCTGAGGCGTAGCCGGAACGATAGTCAAGCTGCTCAAAGCTGTAGCGCACAATAGACGTAACAACCGGGTTGATGTTTTTAGGCTTTACTTTTTCTCCAGTAACAAGGCCCTGACAGTGGAAAGAACCAACAACAATCAAGGTGTTTTCTGGAAGATCATCTAGACACGCACGCATGTGCGCTTCACGGGCCTGCGTGTATGTATCAATTGTTGGTTGAGCAAGGCGCGCGCCCAATCCAACAGCAAGAGCTGCTTTCTGTACCTGTTGCCATGAGGCTCCGATGGAACGCGATTCAACTTTTGTGTCCCATGCCTCCTGGCCAACAAGCTCGCTAACATCAACAACATCATCAGAAGAATCACCATCTTCATCAATGTCGGCGCGCGCACCGACAGGCAGGTCAATGCAGTGAATAGGGATGTTATTGCGGCCTGCCCACCGAATGATGGCTAACTCAGGAGAAAAATCTGCGAAGGGGTAGAACCCCATGCCACGTGGTCCTGCGTCCTTATCTGACACCGCTACAGCAACGGGCGCGATGGTTTCGGTGTGCCACATCCACGGCAGCATGTCGGCATTTCCACGGCCACGGCAGCGGGACGAAGTTCTTCAGCCGCCTGAATCACGGCGCGGGCACATGCCGGTGAGTGGTGCCGGATGCCGAAGAAGGTGTGCGAACCTGGAGAAACCAGGGCGTCGAGAAGCGTTTCCGGGTCGATGTTGATCTGATCGTGCGTGTCAGTGGACATCCTCACGTGCCTCCCACAGCGTGCGCCATGTCCCCGATTCATCGGTTTGGGTACGGCGGCGAATCACAGCATCCCAATATGCCTGCAAACGCCCCGCGTCTTTATCGTCGTCTTTGCGCACAGCACCAAGAAGATGCCCAGGAATGAGCTGCAACGCCGAGGGGCCATGTGGGAAATAGGAGGTAGACAATGCGATGGAAGAGGAAATTGCTACTGCCTCAGCAGTGGACATAATGCTTCCTGGTTTTTCTACTGACCATCCTTCATGCGTAACCCCTCGGCGAAGATCCCGGAAAATAGTGACCAACGTATCCACTACAACTTGATCAACAGCGCCAGGTGCAGCGGCTTCTTCCAATGCCTGCTTTGTTTTTGACTCAACAAGGGCTATTTCAGCATTGCGATCACTAATCGGATCAATGTGTTCAAAGTTAAAACGGCGTTTCAGCGCAGCACTCATTTCGCTCACGCCTTTATCGCGCAGGTTAGCTGTTGCAATCACACAAAATCCTTGGACTGCAGGAACAGAATGCTCTCCTAGTTCAGGGATAGCCATACGACGCTCCGAAAGAACCGGCACAAGCGCGTCTTGAACCTCAGGTTGGCAGCGCGTAATCTCCTCAATTCGAGCCACTTTTCCAGTGGTCATTGCTTGCAAAACTGGGGAAGGAACAAGCGCCTGTTCGCTAGGACCATGGGCCAGCAGCATGGCGTAATTCCAGCCATAACGCAACTGATCCTCAGTAGTGCCGGCGCTCCCCTGAACTGTCAGCTCGGACGTCCCACAAATGGCGGCTGAGAGCAGTTCAGACAGCATTGATTTCGCCGTGCCAGGCTCACCAACCAGCATCAAGGCGCGCGAACCAGCAAGCGTGACCACGCAACGCTCAATAAGGGCTTTATCGCCAATAAACTTTGGCGTGATGTCCATGCGCTGCGGAAGTTCAGGATGTGCTTTCTTCTTATCAGCTTTCAACCGCAGCCCCTGCTCGCCACAAATAAAGGCAACAGCAGATTGTGGGCTGAGTAACCAACCAGGAGGTTTCGGCCCTTGGTCATACACCGCCAGGAACGCAAGTTCCTCTGCATAGCGGTCCTCTGGGAGAACGATCTGCTGGTTGTCATGTATTTTTTGTTGACTATTGCTCATAGCTAACTAAGCTACAGCACGTCACCTACACGGGGGTAAATTCTTAGAACATACTTTTGCTTTCTGCAGCTAGGGCATAAC
>ERZ773026.1768-NODE-1768-length-10651-cov-39.389109_pt1 | contig 10651 bp, 8 predicted proteins | sample MGYA00580838_ERZ773026 | MGnify/ENA primary metagenome ERZ773026 (study PRJEB29015, sample SAMEA2738006) | human oral metagenome | biome: human oral; feature: human-associated habitat; material: dental | place: China | collected 2055 ... | reverse complement strand
TTTTTCCCAGAAACTGGCTATCGCCACTCAGGAGCACCAGATTTTGAAGTTTACACCGAGGGAGACATGTCCTCGCCAGACTATCAAATGGAACTCTGGATTCCTGTTGTGAAATAAAATGGTGATTGCAAGTCATTTTTTAGGTGTCGATTACAGAGGAGGATGATGCTATGCAGATGTATTTTGGGGACGTTTCTCTTTGTTATACATATTCACTTGCGATGGCGCTGCATTCGTATGGTTATGATGTTCGCCCTGAATTTTTGGAAGCCATTATGGTAATGGGAAATGGCGCTAGTATTATAAAGGAAGATGAAAAACACCCCTTAGTCTTCTTTGATAATGGGATGCCAGACAGTTCTATCAGCCATTCTTTAAACATTCTGGGTTTTACATATGATGAATACTATATAAAGGATTCAAATGCTGTGAATAATATCTCTATCAGAGAGAACTTAAGTAAGTTCTTGCTCAGCGGACCAGTTGTTCTTGGCCCTTTGGACATGGGGTATCTGACTTATAATCCCAATCATATCCATTTGTATGGGGTGGACCATTTTGTTTCGGTTTATGATCTAGATGATGAGTTTATCTATTTCCATGATCCAGCAGGCTTTGCTTGTATGAAAATGAGTTTCTCAGAATTTTCGAAAGCCTGGGAAGCTAAAAATATCGACTATAAAAGAGGTTCTTTCTCCATGTGGGGAAACTTTAAAAAAATCAAATCTCCAACTTCCAAAGAAGTTTACCAGAAAACATCTATGCTGATGAAGCAACGATATGAGCACGGCGAAGAGAATGTGATAGCAAGATATGCTAAGTCGGTAGCGAACAATGGCTTGAATGAAGAACAAAAACATCTTCATCAATACTTTAGTTTCAAATTAGCTTCTATCAGAAATCTATACATGAGCAACTTCTTAAAAGAATACGATGCTGTCAGATCAGAAATAAAAGAAAATTTAGCAAGATTGTTCGGCCAAGCTCATCTATTTTGTATCAAGGAAGATTATCAGAAACTGTCAGAAGTCTTGTATGATATTGCAGCGCTAGATAGTAAATTTAGAGATTTGTGTATTCACTATAAAGAAGAGTAGAAGAAGTGAGAAAAACGAAGATGCTGTTTGGTAATGTAGTAGAATCAAAACAAGAGCCACCAAACTTTCAAATGAAAGTCTGGATACCAGTAGTGAAATAGATTATAAATAAGCCGTTCATTTTTGAGCGGCTGGTTTTTTGTGGCTTGTGGTATAATAGAGAATAAATATATTTTAGATTAATAGGATACAAAGATGAATAAGCAACAATTAGCTGCAAAAATTTGGGAATCAGCCAATGAAATGCGTTCTAAAATAGAAGCCAACGAATATAAAGATTATATTTTAGGATTTATGTTTTACAAGTTTTTATCAGATAAAGAAGAACAATTTCTTTTTCAAGAAGGATATGGTGATGATTTATCTGATTTATCAGAGTCTGATAAAGAAACTGTAAAATACATACAAGAAAAAATTGGTTATTTTATCAGTTATGATAATCTCTTTTCTACTTGGATTAAAAAAGGGGTTGATTTCAATGTATCGAATGTTCGAGATGCCTTATCAGCATTTAATCGATTAATCGGTAAAGGACATAAACATGTTTTTGAAGGTGTTTTTGATACTCTACAGACGGGCCTAAGTAAACTTGGGGAATCAGCTGCTTCTCAGACAAAAGCTATTAGCAGGCTTCTTACATTAATAAAGTCAATTCCCATGGAAGGAAGAAGAGACTATGATGTTTTGGGCTTTATTTACGAATACCTGATTAGTATGTTTGCGGCAAATGCTGGTAAAAAGGCAGGTGAGTTTTATACCCCTCATGAAGTCTCTGTGCTGATATCTGAAATTGTAGCCCATCATCTCCATGATAAAGATGAGATTAAAATTTATGACCCGACTAGTGGATCGGGCTCTTTGCTCATCAACATCGGGCAATCGGCTTCAAAATTTATCCAAGGGGAAAATAAAATCCAATATTATGCCCAAGAATTAAAGAGCAATACCTACAATCTAACACGTATGAATTTGATTATGCGAGGGATTTTGCCGTCCAATATTATCACTCGAAACGGGGATACATTGGAGGATGACTGGCCTTATTTTAATGAAAACGATCCTGTCAATACTTATAATCCACTCTACGTTGATGCTGTTGTTTCAAATCCACCTTATTCGCAGAAATGGGATTCTGAACATAAGGGAGAGGATCCCCGCTATTTTGGTTTTGGTTTAGCTCCTCAAACCAAAGCAGACTATGCTTTTTTGCTTCATGATTTATACCATCTAAAGCCGGATGGTATTATGGCTATCGTCCTTCCTCACGGTGTCCTTTTCCGAGGGGGTGAAGAAAAAGAAATTCGTAAGAATTTAATCGAAAAAAACAAGATTGATGCAATTATTGGTTTGCCTTCAAATATCTTTTTTGGCACAGGGATTCCTACGATTATTATGGTGCTAAAACAGCATAGGGATCAAGATGATATCTTGATTGTCGATGCCTCTAAAGGCTTTATAAAAGTAGGAAAAAACAACCAACTTCGTGCTTCTGACATTAAGAAGATTGTTGATACCGTGAATAATCGTGAAAGGATAGAGGGATATTCTCGTCTGGTATCAAAAGAAGAGCTTCGCCAACAAGACTATAACCTCAATATTCCACGTTATGTTGATTCATCTGAACCTCAGGAATCTTGGGATATTTATGCCTCTATGTATGGAGGAATTCCTAAATCAGAGCTGGCCAAATTAGATTCTTTTTGGCGTACTTTCCCTAGTTTATTTTCTGATCTTTTTGAAGATGATGGTTCCCCTTATGTCGTGGTTAAAAGTTCAGACTTAAGACAAGTGATTTTAGACAATAAGGATGTAAAAAAATTCTTATCTGATTATCATCGGAGCTTTGAAAGATTTCCTGCATTTCTATATGATTATTTGGTGGTTCAGGCTTTATCTGTTCCTTTGCCCCAGGCTGAGTCTGTGATTAGTCAACAGCTATTCAAGAATTTACATAACTATCCTATAGTTGATCCTTACACTGCCTATCAACTTTTAGACGATAGATGGCAGGAAATTTCTCAGGATTTGGAGATGATTCAGACTGAAGGCTTTCAAACTGTTAAGCGCGTGGATCCCAATATTGTCATAAAGAAGAAGGGAAAAGAATCAGAAGAACAACAACAGAAAGGCTGGCTAGGTCGCATACTGCCTTTTGAGTTGGTTCAGGAAGTCTACCTTAAAGAAGAATTGGAGCAGATAAAAGCGCAAGAAGCTAGGCTGCAGGACATTAAGGAGACATATGTTCAATTGATTGATAATCTTTCTGAAGAAGAAAAAGAACTTCAGATTTTAAATGAGGAGCAAGATGCTTTTATCACTAAGGAAGTCAATCTGTTGCTGGAGGACATTTATGCCAATGTGGATAGCTTGGAAATTTCGGCTCTAAGAACTTATCTCGATTTGTTAGATAGGAAAGCTAAGAAAGTAGAAAAAATAGATTTTATAGCTGCTCACCCTGAAGTATCTTGGTCATCAATGGAGGCATTAAAAGACAAAACTTACGGAGTAGTTGGTGTGAGAAGCTATATTCGGTTGTTGCAGAGTCAAACAGTTTTTGAGGAAGGAAGCTTTGAGGCCACTTTACAGAATGTCATTGAACTTCAAGAAGAAGAAAAGTACCTAGCTGCTACAGTTAAGGAAGCCGAGAAAGATCTCCATTTGAAAACGAAGCAAGTTATTGAAAACCTGTCAGATGAGGAGGCCAATGAACTGCTTGAGAAGAAATGGATTGTTCCAGTCGTTGAGCAGCTGAAGCAATTACCAGATTCCTTATTTACTCAGCTGATAAAACATGTCACAGGAGTAGCGGATAAATACTCAGAAACTTTTGAAGATGTCAGCAAGGATCTAGCAGCTGTCGAGCAAAGTCTCTCTGATATGATTGACAAGTTGGTGGGGTCAGAATTTGATATGAAAGGATTGAGGGAGTTTCAAAATCTCCTAAATAGAAAATAAGATGACGGAAGAAAGAAAAGCACCTGCTATTCGTTTCAAAGAATTTTCAGGTGACGCGTGGAAAAAGCGGAAGTTGGAGGAAGTTGCAGATTTTGCAAAAGGAAAAGGATATTCAAAGGGAGATTTAGAAATGTCTGGCACACCTATTGTCTTATATGGTCGTTTATATACCAATTATGAGACAATAATTGACGATGTTGATACTTATGTGACTATGAAAGAACAGTCTGTATTAAGTGAAGGAAATGAAATCATAGTTCCATCTTCTGGAGAAAGTTCAGAAGAAATATCAAGAGCTTCTGTTGTTGCGAAAAAAGGCGTAATACTAGGAGGAGACTTAAATATTATTAGACTTAACGGCAAATTTTCATCTGTTTTTGTAGCTATATCATTGTCAAATGGTTCACAACAAAAGGAGCTATCGAAAAGAGCGCAAGGTAAATCTGTAGTACATTTACATAATTCAGATTTGAAAGAAGTAAATCTATTCTATCCCACCCCTCCTGAACAAAGGGCCATCGGTAGCTTCTTCCAAGAGTTAGACCAGCTCATTACCCTTCAACAGCGTAAGCTCGAAAAAAGCCGTCGTATCAAAAAGGCCATGTTGCAAAAGATGTTTCCAGAGAATAAACAAACTGTTCCGGCTATTCGTTTCAAAGAATTTTCAGATGACGTGTGGAAAAAGCGAAAGTTGGGGGATTTAGGTTCCGTTGAGATGTGCAAGCGAATATTTAAAGAAGAGACTTCCGAAGACTTTGAAATTCCTTTTTTTAAAATCGGAACTTTTGGTGGAAAAGCAGATACTTATATAACCAGAAAAAAGTTTGAAGAGTATAAAGCTAAATATCCATATCCTAATAAAGGTGACTTGCTTATATCTGCATCTGGTAGCATCGGACGCGTTGTAGAGTATAATGGACAAGAAGAATATTACCAAGATTCTAATATTGTTTGGCTAAATCATTCAGGTAAAATCGAGAACAGTTTTTTAAAACAATTTTATTCTATTGTAACTTGGTCTGGCATTGAAGGAACTACAATTAAGCGACTCTATAATAAAAATATTTTAGAAACAAAAATCTCTCTCCCCACCCCTCCTGAACAAAGGGCCATTGGTAGCTTCTTCCAAGACTTGGACCGTTTCATTGCCCTTCAACAGCGTAGACTGGACAAACTGCAGAATATGAAAAAAGCTTTACTTGAACAAATGATGATGTAAAGGAGTTACAGATGACTGTTTTTAGCAAAGAAGCTGATTTTGAACAGGCCTTGATAGAGGTACTTTTTACCAAGGGCTGGGAAAAAGAAATCCTCTACTATCCCACTGAGCAGGATCTGATTGAGAATTGGGCTAAGATCCTCTTTGATAACAACCGTGAACGCGACCGTCTCAATGACCAGCCTTTAACAGACGGTGAAATGGCTCAGATTTTAGAGCAGATTGAAAACCTCCGAACACCACTAAAGCTGAACGGTTTCATCAACGGAGGTTCGGTATCGGTCAAAAGAGATAATCCAGCAGATCCTGAGCATTTTGGAAAAGAGATTAGTCTCAAAATCTATAATCGTAAGGAGATTGCTGCAGGTTCAAGTCGCTATCAGATCGCAAGACAGCCTCAATTTCCCACCAAATCTCCCATTCTCCATGACAGACGGGGCGATTTGATGCTTTTGATTAATGGCATGCCAGTCTTTCACTTGGAGCTAAAACGCAGTGGTATTTCAGTCAGCCAGGCCACAACACAAATCGAAAAGTATGCCAGAGAGGGCATTTTCACAGGCCTCTTCTCTTTAGTTCAAATCTTTGTGGCCATGGAGCCGAATGAAACTGTCTACTTTGCCAATCCAGGACCAGATGGACGTTTTAATCCAGATTATTATTTCCATTGGGAAGATTTTAATAATGAGTTGATTAACAACTGGAAAGATATTGCTGTTTATCTTTTATCAATCCCGATGGCGCATCAGCTAATTGGCTATTACACTATAGCTGATCAGTCGGATGGAATTTTAAAAGTTTTGCGTAGTTACCAATACTATGCAGTTGCTGCAATCTCTGACCGGGTAGCTGAAAATAAGTGGGCAGATCGCAATCAGCTTGGCGGTTTTATTTGGCATACAACTGGATCTGGCAAGACCATGACTAGTTTTAAAGCAGCCCAGCTAATTGCTAACTCAAAAGATGCAGATAAGGTAATATTTTTATTGGATAGAATTGAGCTAGGAACTCAGTCTATAAAAGAATACCGAGGTTTTGCTGAGGAGAGAGAATCAGTTCAAGAAACAGAAAATACAGCTATGCTCAAGACTCGGTTGAAAAGTAAATCGCCCGAAAATACTTTGATTGTCACCTCCATTCAAAAGATGAGTAATATCAAAGAGGAGGACGGGATGACAGATGCAGAGCTGGAGGCGATGAGAAAGAACAGGATTGTATTTATCATCGATGAGGCCCATCGCTCTACTTTTGGCGAGATGATGATTACCATTAAAGAGGCCTTTCCGCAAGCTCTATTCTTCGGTTTTACTGGTACGCCTATTAAAAAGGAAAATGAGCGAAAAAAGAATACAACGACTTCGATTTTTGGTCAAGAATTACATCATTACACCATTGCGGACGGAATTCGCGATAAAAATGTTCTAGGGTTTGATCCTTATAAAATCCTAATCTATAAAGATCGCGAAATCAGAGAAAAAGTAGCCCTTGATCAGGCGAAAGCGTCTAGTGTAGAAGAAGCACTCAGTAATCCAGAAAAGAGTGAAGTCTACTATCACTTTATGAATGGTTCAAAAGTCAAGATGGCAGGCTTTATGAATAAAAAAGATAAGTACATCAAAGGAATTGAAGACTACTTACCAAAAAGTCAATATCAGACACCTGACTATCAGAAAGCTGTTGTGAAGGACATCTGTAATAACTGGCTAACCTTGAGTCGTAACGGAAAATTCCATGCTATTTTTGCGACTAGCAGTATCCAGGAAGCTATTTCCTATTATCGATTGCTAAAAGCAACAAAGCCTGAGTTAAGAGTAACAGCGTTATTTGATCCAAATGTTGATAATAATGACGGCTTTGATTTTAAAGAAGATGCTCTTGTAGAGATTCTAACTGATTATGAGAAACTGTATGGCCATCCTTACACTTTGGCATCTCATGACCATTTCAAAAAGGATGTTTCTAATCGCTTGGCGCACAAACACCAGCATAAATGGATTGAGAGAGAGCCAGAAAAGCAATTAGACTTACTTATCGTTGTAAATCAAATGTTGACAGGTTTTGATTCTAAATGGATTAATACTCTTTATGTAGACCAGTTGATGAAGGATGAACTGATTATTCAAGCATTTTCTCGGACCAATCGGATTTTTGGAGAGGACAAACCATTTGGTACCATCCGTTATTATCGTAAGCCTCACACTATGGAACGGAATATTGAAGATGCAGTTCAGCTTTATTCAGGCGACAGTCCTGTAGAGCTTTTTGTCAATAAGCTAGATCAGAATTTAGAAATGTTAAATGTTCTTTTTTATCAGATTCAGGACATTTTTGAAAGTGCAGGTGTAGAAAATTTCGAGAAACTCCCTGCTGAGAGAAGTGAAAAAGCAAAATTTGCTAAACTATTTAATTCGTTTAACGATTATCTTGAAGCAGCTCGGATCCAGGGCTTTAAATGGTCTAAATTACACTATGAAATTTCAAAAGGTGCTGGAAAGAGAAAGTCAGTTGTGAATGTAGTCTGCGATGAGATGACTTATAACATTTTAGTTATTCGTTATAAGGAACTGATGAGTAATGGTGGTGGAGGCAATGGTCCAGATGATGTACCATTTGATTTATCAACCTCTATAATTGAAATTGATACTGGAATTATTGATGCTGATTATATGAATTCTCGTTTCCAAAAGTATATTAAAGCTTTGGGAACGGAGGAATCTGAATGTCTTTTGAATGAACTGCACAAAACCTTTGCAACATTGACACAAGAAGAGCAAAAAATTGCAAATTTAATCTTACATGATATTCAAAATGGTGAGATAGAGGTAGATAGTGCGCTGACACTTCGTGACTACATTAATGATTATCAGGTTCGAATTCATTATGATCGAATTAAACGTTTGACCGATACCTTTGGTCTTGATGAAGAACTGTTAAGACAAATGATGTCTATGAAGTTGACTGAAACAACATTAAATGAATTTGGTCGTTTTGATTTTTTAAAAAATTCTGTTGATAAACAGAAATCTAAGTCATATTTTGAAAATACAACTGGAGAGACACTGACACCGTTTAAGGTAAATGTAAGAACATCAGATTTACTCAAGCGATTCATTCTTGAAGGTGGTTTTGAAATCTAATTAATTTACTTTCATCCTGATATTCTTAGTTCAAATAATTTATTATCATGAATATCAATTCGTTTCAGAAAGGCCATTAAATGTCATACAAATTTCTACTTTTTGACCTTGACCATACGTTGCTGGATTTTGATACGGCAGAAGACATTGCCTTGACTCATTTTTTGGAGGAGCAGGGCGTGACGGAGATTCAGACCTACAAAGACTATTATATTCCCATGAACAAGGGGCTTTGGCGCGATCTGGAGCAGGGGAAAATCACCAAGCCAGAGCTGGTCAACACTCGCTTTTCTCGTCTTTTTGCTCATTTTGGCATTGAGAAAGATGGCGCCGAGTTAGCCCTTCTCTATCAGCAGCATATTGCTCAGCAGGGTCAGACCTACGCTGGTGCTAGCGAGCTTTTGGACAGTCTGACTACAGCTGATTATGAGATTTATGGAGCCACCAATGGTATCACGGCTATTCAGACCGGTCGCATGGGCAATTCCGATATTTCTCCTTATTTTAATCATATTTTTATCTCGGAAAAGATGGGAACTCAGAAGCCTGAAGCTTTGTTTTATGAAAAAATAGCAGAGCAGATAGCAGATTTTGACCTGTCTCAGGCTTTGATGATTGGAGACTCCTTGACAGCAGATATTGCTGGCGCCAATAATGCAGGACTGGCCTCTATCTGGTATAATCCCAAGCAGCTGATGAACAATAGCAGTGCGCAGCCGACTTATACGGTATCTTCCTATGAAGAAATTAAAAAATTACTGCTTTGAAAAAATTTTTAAGTCTGTCAAGAAAAAAACTTGACAGCTGTTTTTAATCTGCTATAATAGAACATGTGCTTAATAGCTCTGCTATTTCACCAAAAGAAAAAAATAAAGAAAAGAGACCTTAATAATGGCAGTAAAAATCCGTTTGACTCGTATGGGTTCTAAGAAAAAACCTTTCTACCGTATCAATGTTGCAGACTCACGTTCACCTCGTGACGGACGTTTCATCGAAACAGTTGGTACTTACAACCCACTTGTAGCTGAAAACCAAGTGACTTTGAAGGAAGACCGTATCCTTGAGTGGTTGGGTAATGGTGCACAACCTTCTGATACTGTACGCAACATCCTTTCAAAAGAAGGCGTATTGAAGAAATTCCACGATTCAAAATACTCTAAATAATAGAAGCGTAGGTTGACATATGGACACGATTGAAAATCTAATTATTGCGATAGTGAAACCTTTGATTTCACAGCCAGATGCCTTAACTATCAAGATTGAGGATACACCTGAATTTTTAGAATATCACCTGGATCTTGATCAGAGTGATGTTGGACGTGTAATCGGTCGTAAAGGTCGTACTATATCCGCTATAAGGACGATTGTTTACTCTGTCCCAACCGAGTACAAAAAAGTTCGCATCGTCATTGATGAGAAATAAGAAGCAGCGGGGCTATGTGTCCCGTTTTTTTCTATTTCTCTTAGCGAACTGAGTGCGCAGCCCTCAAGTGAGCTTAGGGAAATTGATGCCCAGCAAAGCGTGGGTACAAGCCCCTTAATGAAATAAGCCGTTAGGCGCAGTTGAATTTAGGGGAATTGATGCAGTTCGAGCGTATGTGAGAACTAGACACTTCATTTAAGAGAAGAACGAAATGCAGGGGCGAGTTTAGAGAAATTCGAAACCGGAGGACATATGAAGTCAGAAGATTATGCTTGGAACGCTCATGAGCGCAAGTCTTATGAGAATGATCAAGTGATTTTACCGAGCCCTTATAAGCTAAAAATTCTGGATGATAGTGAGAAGAGATTGGAATTGGAGCTTGTTTTGGAGGAACTTCCTCAGGAGCAACTGGCTCGATGGACTATGAAAATGGCGTCAAGCTTTATAGCTCTGATTGATGCGGAAGATGAGTCTGAAAAGCAGAAGATTTTGACTCAGGTAAGAGAGGTTTTTCAGGCTCGACTTGATGGGAGGGCATCTGCCTATGAACTAAGGCAGGCTGGTTTCTTGGCTAACAAACTGTCGCAGCAAGCCCAATCACAAATCGGTAAATATGCTGCGCGTGTTTTTGCCCAAGGAGTCGCAACAGGCCACATGCGGGGCCATGCTATTGTCGCAGCGGATTATGCCATCAAAGTCAGAAATTTGCAGAGTCCAGATGATATGCAGCGGGCTGTCAAGGAAAGAGAAGGGCAGATAGAGTTAGCCTCTGCTTTTATTAGATCAGGAAAGGAAACTTTATGAAGCATTTATTTTCACG
>ERZ773026.1766-NODE-1766-length-10657-cov-21.913224_pt1 | contig 10657 bp, 11 predicted proteins | sample MGYA00580838_ERZ773026 | MGnify/ENA primary metagenome ERZ773026 (study PRJEB29015, sample SAMEA2738006) | human oral metagenome | biome: human oral; feature: human-associated habitat; material: dental | place: China | collected 2055 ... | reverse complement strand
CTTCGACAACTTTCGCGTGAACGCGGACAGTGTCACCAGGACGGAATGCAGGGATATCAGTACGAAGTTGACCTTCAGTCAAGCTTTGGATTAATGGATTCATTTTTTACTCCTATCTTACTAATCTTATGATTCATGACCAAAGCGGATTAGTCGTTTTTTTGTGCTCCATTTGCACAAAGAATATTATATCAAAAATCCGGTAAATGTAAAGATTTTTAGATAAAAATTCCTAAAATAATAGCTAAAAATCCTAAACAATAAGTCAATATCAGATAATGGATGAATTTCTTCTTATTAGAAAAAAGACCTACCAGCTCAGCATTGAAAGTAGACAGGGTCGTCAAACCTCCACAGAAGCCTGTTGCTAGGATAGTATAAAGTTGCTTGTCTTGAACATGGTTATAGAAATACCCAATCAAAAAAGCTCCTAGTAAATTGGCCATCAAAGTCCCTACTGGCAAAACAGCTCTGCTATTGACCTTAGAAAGAAAATAACGAACAAGAGCTCCACCACCACAAGCTATAAGCATAAGCCAAATCATATATCCACCTTCTTTCCAGCCCACAAGGCAATCCACAAACTACCGCCAATGCTCAAGACTAGATAGAGGATAAAGTCTGTGTATAGCCCTAGGTCCAGCAGTTTAATGGAGTCTAAAAGCAGACTTGAAAATGTAGTCAAGCCACCACAAAAGCCTGTCGATATGGCCAGGATAAAACGTTTAGACACTTGCTTGTTTGCTAAATAGCCCTTTACCAAATAAACCAGAATGAAGGTACCCAGGTAGTTGACCAAGAGTGTGGCTAAGGGAAAATGTCCAGTGAAGGTGACCAAGGAAGAGATCAAGTAACGAAGCCAGCCACCAAGCATAGCAGCTAAGCAGATGGCGAGAGAATTTTTCACTTCCTTCATGCTTTTTTCTGTTCCTGATAAGCACGGGAGTTCTTCAAGATATCCTTAAAGGTAGCAAGAATCGTATCTTTGTAGGCTGGATTTTCAACATGATCAGCCACTCGACCTAAAATGACTTCTTCTCTCTTCGTGTCCAGCACTGCCTTACCTGTCTCCTGCTTGTAAGTAGCCACTTGGCTAACGAGTTTCATCCGTTTTTCCAGCAAGACTACGAGGTCATCGTCTATTTGATTGATTTCTTGTCTCAGTTTTTCTAGATTCATTCGTTACCTCCTTATATTTTACCTATCATATCAAAATTCTGGATGTTTTTCTAGTTTTCTTGGAAAGTGAGTCAAGTTTAGAAGCATTTTGTAAGAAAGAGGACTCTTAGCGCGAGTCCTCTTTTATCAAAACAATTGATTCTTTTCACGCAAATTTCAAGGTTCCCCGAACCTTAGATTAAGGGGAACTCGCAAAGGCGAGTCCTTATCCGCAACCTAAAAATACCCGTTAGGGTATTCTCTAGGTAAACCAACTACAGTCAGTTCTCATCCGCAACCTAAAACAGTCCTCCGGACCTTAGATTAAAGGGAACTCGCAAAGCGAGTCCTTATCCACAGATTAAAAAGGTTCCCCGAACCTTAGATTAAGGGGGACTCGCAGGGGCGAGTCCTTATCCGCAACCTAAAACAGTCCCCCAGACCTTATTAAAGGGAACTCGCTTTTGCGAGTTCTCATCAGCAGATTAAAAAGGTCCAGTGGACCTTTTTAACCAACTGAGCCTTCCATGCTCATGTTGATGAGTTGGTTGAGTTCGACGGCGTATTCCATTGGAAGTTCTTTGGTAATGGGTTCCATAAATCCGTTGATAATCATAGCTGTGGCTTCTTCTTCGCTGATACCTCGGCTCATCAGGTAGTAGAGCTGGTCCTCAGACACTTTGGAAACCTTGGCTTCATGCTCTAGCGCTACATTAGAATTATGGATTTCATTAAAAGGAATGGTGTCGGAACTGGACTCACCATCCATCAGAATGGTATCGCACTCGATATGAGACTTGGAGCCAGCACTATTCTTACCAAAGCGAACCTGGCCACGATAGTCGGTCTTACCTCCATCCTTGGCCACTGATTTAGAAATCAAGGTACTGGAAGTCTTGGGTGCATTATGAAAGACCTTACAGCCTGCATCCAAGTGCTGGCCGTAATTTGCAAAAGACATAGAGAGGACAGAAGTTCTGGCATTTCGACCATTGAGGACGCTACAAGGATATTTCATGTTAACCTTGCTACCTAGATTGCCATCAATCCACTCCAAGGTACCACCTTCTTCGACAGTGCCCCGCTCCGTTACTAGATTATAGACATTATCCGACCAGTTTTGGATGGTCGTATAGCGGAAAAAAGCATCCTTTTTGACTATGATCTCAACAGTCGCAGCATGAAGACTATTGGTCGTATAGGTTGGCGCTGTACAACCCTCGATGTACTGGATGGAGCCACCCTCCTCGATAATCATGAGGGAGCGCTCAAACTGGCCTGCATTTTCCCCATTGATACGAAAATAAGTCTGAACAGGAATTTGACAGTGCACATTTTTAGGAACATAGATAAAGGTTCCGCCTGACCAGACTGCTCCATTTAAGGCTGCAAACTTATGTTCAGCATTTGACACGACTGTTCCAAAATATTGCTTGACTAGCTCTGGATACTCTTGAACTGCTGTATCCGTGTCAGTAAAAATAATTCCTAACTTTTCGAATTCTTCCTTCATATTGTGGTAGACCACCTCAGACTCGTACTGGGCAACAGCACCAGATAGGAATTGCTTTTCTGCTTCTGGGATTCCCAGACGATCAAAGGTCCTTTTTATCTCTTCAGGAACGTCATCCCAACTGCGAGCTGGCTGTCCGCTGAGTTTCTGGTAATAGATGACATCTTCAAAGCGAATACCCGACAAATCAGGACCAAAGTCCGGCATGGGCAATTTGTTAAATAGCTCTAAGGAGCGTAAGCGATAGTCTAGCATCCACTGGGGTTCCTTTTTGATGGCAGATATTTCACGAACAACAGCTTCTGTCAATCCTTTCCCAGTCGAATAAAGCGGTGCTATATCATCATGAAAACCGAAAGCATAATCACGTTGTGGCATAAAAGCCTCCTTTCTCCATACAGAAAGAATCACATGGGTTCCTACCCTTATTATACTCTTCTAGATTAGAATTGTCAGAAAATAAGAGCCGGTTGTTCCATTTGAAGTAGAAAAAAAGCAGAAGGGATCTAATTTTTCCCATTCTGCTTCAATGATTTTATAAAGTAAGATCATCTAAAGTGAATCAACTCAAGCTAAGATTTCAAAAACGCTAGCAGTTAAGTTCTCAACTTCTGTATTAATTTTGCTTCGGTTATTGCTGACGACTAGTTTGAGCTGGTCCGCATTTTCCAAGCGATAACGTGTGCCACTGGCATTAAAGATGACTAGATAATGCTTACTGTCCCTGACCTCAAAAACGATAAGACCACTATTTGTCAGTGCTTGACGAACATAAACATGCTGGTAAATTTCTTCATATGTTGAGTAAGAAAATTCTTTCCTGGTCGTTTTAAGCTGGATAATCTGGCGGATAAAGTTGACACTGTCTTGATATTTCGAAAGTAGATTCCAATCCACCTGATTGACTTGGTCTGGTGCATTGTAGCTATTCATAGCTCTTTCTTTATCTGCTTGAGTCACCTGGCCATTTGGTCCTGTTCCCACCAACTTAGTTCGAGAAAACTCCTGCCCCAGCTCCATAAAAGCTAAGCCTTGCATGAGAATATTCATAGCAGTCGCTAGTTCAATTCGCTTGGTTAAGGTTTCTAGATCATCATGCGGATGGAATTCTCTTAGTAAGTCATGCAGATTATAATTATCATGAGCTTCGACATAGTTGACGACCTGATTTGGCATGAGGTAGCTACCTAATTCACTGCTTCCTAAAATAGCCTTGGCAATGATATTTTCAGTCCCCTGGCCACTGACAAATCCAGCTTTCAAGGTTCCAAATACCTCAGCACCTTTAATAGCATCTCGCTCATTGTCGTTGAAAAATCCAATATCTAAGAGCTGATAAGCATTGTCTTTCTTGGCTTTATCTTGAGGAAGGAGGCCTGTCCCCATATCCCATCCTTCTCCGTACGTCAGGATACGTGGATCTACCTTGTCCAATTCATCTCGAATGATCTGCATGGTCTCTACATCGTGGATTCCCATCAAATCAAACCGGAAACCATCCACGTTATACTCCTTGACCCAATACAAAAGTGAGTCAACCATATATTTACGGAACATCTCATGCTCGCTAGCGGTTTCACTTCCGACTCCTGTTCCATTCTGAAAAGAGCCATCTGGATTCATCCGATAGTAATAATCGGGAACACAGGCTTGAAAAGGGGAGTCAAAGGTAGAGTAACTGTGGTTATAGACCACATCAAGAATAACTCCGATACCAGAATCATGATAGGCTTGAATCAAGGTTTTTAAATCACGAATAGCCTGAGCTGGATCAGATGGGTTACTAGAAAGGCTAGTTTCTGGGGCATTATAGTTCTGCGGATCGTATCCCCAGTTATAGGTTACCTGCCCATTTTCATCATAGTCCTTGTGACGATCCGAGACAGGCTGGAGCTGGACATAATTCACACCCAAGTCACGAATATGATCAAAGGCTGTCGCTTGGCCAGTATCATTGGCTGTGCCTGTTTGACAAGCTCCAAGGAAAGTTCCTCGATACGCTGGTGCGACACCTGAACTTTCTGACTTTGTTAAGTCACGGATATGCATCTCATAGATAACTGCTTGACAGGCATTCTTCACACGCCAGTGGGCTTCTTGCCCCTGCTTAACTTGAAATCCAAGTGGATTTCGTTCTTGGTCTGTCACAATAGCTGTTCGTTTACCATCTGGACTAGTGGCCTGACTATATGGATCCCGAGTCAAGTATTCTTCATGATCAAAGATCACACGATATTGGTAAGCACGCTTGGCTAAATCTTCAGAAATGCTCCCTTGCCACACTCCGATTGTATTCTTTGTGTGGTCTGTTGAGAAATCTCGGCCTCTCTTTAGAGAAATAGTTTTCCAAATATCGGCTTGGTTGCTGGCATCTTTATAGATGACTACTTCAACCGCTTTTGCTGTCGGTGCCCAAAGTTTAAACTCAGTCTTGTCAGCTTGGTAAAAGGAACCTAAGCTGCCTTGGTAACCCCAGTGGCGGTCAAATTCTTTGGAAGAAACTGCCATATCAAAAGCATGAGGATCTCTGTATTTATAATAGTGGCTAGTGACTGCCGCCTGCCTAGAATAATAGACTTGATGGTCTCCCTCAAGAATCCAAACTTCTGTAACCAGGTGAGCCGGCAAGAGACGAATGGTATAATCAATGGTCTGGCTTGACCAGTCTGCTTTTTTTATAATCAAATGGACATAATCCAAGTTTGTCTCACTTTGGTAAGTAACAAGTCCACTTCGCCCAAAATAATCAAAATTAGAAAATGAAGCTTCCTTTCCAATTTGGTTTTCCTGCCACTGCCATATATTGTACGAAAGGTAATCATCAGTGGGGTTATGGTAATGGACTAAGACCTGGTAGTCTGGCATTTTTATCTCCTAGGTTCATCATGATTTTTCTGAACAAAGAGCATCGTCGCTGATTTCATCGATATTGGCAAAAAATTCTAAGTGATTGTGGAAGACTTCTAATTCAACTGGGGTGTCTCCACCATATTCGCCATCAAGATTAAGCATGAATGGTTCTTTGCTGTCTAAAACTTCTAGTTTTAGTTTGCTTGTTTTTAAGTATTCGACATTGACATCTGTCACGTGTTGGCCACCGTTAATAGCCTGAATAAGTAGGGCTAACATTTCAAAAAGTTTGGCTGTTTTGACCAAAATCAAGGTAAAGTTGCCGTCGTCTAATTTGGCATCTGGAGCAACTTGCTCAAAGCCTCCAATAGAATTGGTCAGTGCTGCAAACATGAGTGAAATCTTACCTTCAAAAACACCATGATCATGTGTAATGCGCACCTTGCGGAATTTAGAACGTGGCAACATTTCCGCACCTTTTGCAACATAGGCAAAGTAGCCCAAGCGAGATTTAGCTTCACTTGGAACACGATAGGTTAGCTCACTCAAAGTACCAGCCGCAGCGATGTTAATGAAATATTTTTGCCCAAAGGCACGGCCGATATCCATTTTGATGGTCTGATTTTTAGCAATGATTCTTGCAGCTTCGACAGGTTTTCCCATAGGAATCTTCAGCGCACGCGCATAGTCATTGGTTGTACCTGTCGGGATGAAGGCCAAGCGGGGTCGATTTTCCAAGGGTGCCACTCCATTTACGACTTCATTGATGGTGCCGTCCCCTCCTGCTGCGATAATCAAATCAAAACCAGCCTTGGCAGCCCGCTCTGCTTCTTTTTGAGCAGAAAGAGGATCTGGGGTCGTTTGATAAGCACTGGTTTCATAACCCACGTCCTCTAAGACGTCCAGCACTTCCGCAATATTCTTTTTGATAATTTCCTGACCAGACGTCGGGTTATAAATGAGTCTTGCTCGTTTTATTACATCTTTCATACAGTGCCTCTATAACTGTTCAAGCCATGCTTCATCTTGGATTTCGATTCCCAATTCTTGGGCCTTGGCCAATTTACTACCTGCATCCGCTCCAGCAATAACCAAGTCCGTTTTCTTGGAAACACTGCCAGCAACATTGGCTCCTAAACGAAGAAGTTTCTCTTTAGCTTGTGTTCGTGTTAATGTTTCTAATTTTCCTGTTAAAACAACTGTTTTACCCGATAGGACTGCATCTGCAGCCGCTTTTTCACCAAGGTAGGCCAGATTAACTCCTGCTTCTTCTAGCTCCTTCAGCAGGATCTGTGTTCCCTCTTGGGCAAAATAGCTGTGCAGGCTTTTTGCAATCACCATACCAAGACTATCAATGCTGGCAATCTCTTCTTGCTCTGCCTGAGCAAGACTTGGAATATCATGGAATTTCTCCAGTAAAATCCGACTAGCCTTGCTACCAACATGGCGAATACCTAAGCCAAACAAGAGTTTTTCAGCTGAGTTTGACTTAGAAGCCTGAATAGCATTATATAACTTATTAGCTGATTTTTCCTTAAAGTTCTCTAACTGGAGTAAATCTTCGATGCTTAAGCGGTAAATGCCTGCCACATCTCGAACCAAATCCTTGGCAAAGAGCTTTTCAACCACTGCCGGCCCCAGGCCACTAATATTCATAGCATCACGACTAGCGAAGTGAGCCAAGCCTTCCATGATTTGGGCTGGACAGAGTGGATTGATACAACGTAAGGCAACCTCATCTTCAAAGTGGAGCAAATCGCTCTGGCAACTCGGACACTTGCTAGGTACATCCAAGTGTTCATCTGAAACACGCTTGCCTTCTACCACACGCAAGACAGCTGGAATGATATCTCCAGCTTTATAGACAATAACTGTATCATCTTTGCGAATGTCCTTTTCCCTGATGTAATCAACATTGTGTAGAGTCGCACGGCTAACAGTTGTCCCTGCCAACTGAACTGGTGTCAGATTAGCAGTAGGTGTTACCACTCCAGTCCGACCCACTGTCCAGTCTACAGATAAAAGCTGAGCCTCTTTTTCTTCTGCTGGAAACTTATAGGCGATGGCCCACTTAGGCGCCTTAACAGTAAAACCAAGTTCTTCTTGCGCAGCCAAATGATTGACCTTGATAACAATTCCGTCGATTTCATATGGAAGCTTGTCCCGCTCCTGACCAACCTTTTCGATAAAGTCCCAGACTTGGTCAATAGTGCTAGCCAATACCCGTTTTTCATTAACAGAAAAGCCAAGTTGACTCAGTTTTTGGAGAACATTCTCCTGAGTCGCTTCAGATGTTGGACTGGCTTCCTGATAGAGAAATGTTGCAAGGTTACGCTTGGCCACAACTGATGTGTCTAGCTGTCTCAAGGTTCCTGCTGCAGCATTTCTTGGATTGGCAAATTCTGCCTCCCCATTTTCCTGACGAAGCTGGTTTACCGCATCAAAAGATGCCTTTGGCATATAGCATTCCCCACGTACTGTAATAGTCAAGGGTTCTGGTAAGGTCAGAGGAATATCCTTGACGCGTTTGAGATTCTCCGTAATGTTCTCACCAATGAATCCGTCACCACGAGTCGCTCCTGCTACCAAAATACCATTTTCATATGCCAATGAAATAGATAGACCATCAATTTTCAGTTCACAAAGATAGGACGCATCTGGAAATTCTTTTCTTACTCGTTCATCAAAGGCTACTAATTCTTCACGTGAAAAAGCATCCTGCAAACTAAAGAGAGGATACTGGTGTTGGTATTTTTCAAAACCATCTAAAACTTTTCCACCCACTCGATGAGTTGGGCTCTCTGGTAAAATCTCATTTGGATATTGCTCTTCCAATGAGACTAGTTCTCTATACAGCTGATCATACTCGCTATCTGATACACTAGGTTTATCTTTTGTGTAGTATTCATGAGCATAGTGATTCAAGAGAGAAACTAATTCAGACATTCTTTTTTTCATACCTTTATTTTATCATAAAAAGCCACTAATCGCTTTATTTTTGACCTTGAAAACCCAAGAAAATATCTATACTGTCAAGCTAAATCATCCTGTTTCACAGAAAGAAAAAAGGCCTGAGATATTCTAAACTCTACCAGCCTTTTTATTTTATATAGTTAAGTCAATTCGCTTACTGATTTTATCAATCAGGATAGCTCCAATAAAGAGAGAGGCAAATTCTCCAATGGCTGTTGTAAACCATGTCAAAAAGAATGGGGCACCAGTAACAATATTCAATTCAGCAGCAATAGTTAACATTGACGCAGAGAAGAAAATAGAAAAGAAAAAGAAATCTTTTCGAATTAAACCATTAAACAGATACTCATTTTTGTATTTGCTAAATAAGATTACTCCCAGTAGCACAAAAACTAATGTTGAGCCGCCACCGACAAAAACATCAATCCAAAGTGGACTAAATAGATTCGCAATCATACATCCAATCGTCAAACCAATAATATACTTGCGATTATAAAAAGCCATGAAATTCATCATTTCAGCAATTCTGAACTGATAAGCACCATAACTAAGTACATTAAATGGGGGAGTAACAGTCAAAACGACGTATATAGCAGCAACAAGAGCAATTTGCACCATATCACGGGCAGTTAATTTTTTCATCAAATTCTCCTTTGGCGGTTTTACCGCGTGTAATATGCTTGGCGAAAGAAGCTAAGAGCCAAGGGTTGCTAGGAATAAGAAGAAAGACATGCCTTTCCCTTACAAACTCGGCAACTCAACTAGTATAGCATAAATATTTGAAATATGATAGACTATCTTTATGAAATCCTTAATAAAAAAATTCTTTGATAATGAGATTCTATCCTATCTCTTCTTTGGTGTGGCAACAACTATCGTTTCTGTTGCCAGCAGGATGATCTGTTATGAATTAACTAGTAATGAAATCTTGGCAACCGTCATTGGTGATGTTCTTGGTATTCTCTTTGCCTTTGCGACCAATGACACCATCGTTTTTAAGCAAAAAAGAAAGGGCTGGCCTGCTAGACTAGTCAAGTTTTTCACGGCCAGATTGGCTACGATGGGTTTAAATTTACTCTTGACCTTTATCTTTGTGACTAGTTTTCCGCAGATCATCGGCCAGTTTGTTAATCATAATATCAAAATGGTCAACACCATTGAAACCCTTATCGCTCAGGTGCTTATTATTGTTCTTAACTACGTTTTCAGCAAACTCTTTGTCTTTGAGAAAAAGAACTAAAGACCTCGGAAAGAGCTCCATGGAGGCAGAAATGAACTTAAAATTTGAAAATGGTAACTCAGCTAAAAGAGAAGAACTGAGAAATTTACTCAGAACCTATAACCGCTCAAAAAGAGAACCATCAGAAAGCCAAGCTCTGGAGATTTATTTAGAGGATGAAGAAGGAAATCTCATAGCTGGCTTGACCGGAGAAACTTTTGGAAATTGGCTTGAAATCGAATATCTATTTGTCAAAGAAGACCTTCGTGGGCAAGGTATTGGATCAAAAATTTTGGATCAGGCGGAAAAAGAGGCCCGAGCCAGAAACTGTACCTATTCATTTGTCAATACCTATCAGTTTCAGGCGCCAGATTTTTATAAAAAACATGGATACCAAGAAGTATTTACCTTAAAAGAATATCCCTATAGCGGGAAGAGGTACTATTTTACAAAAGTGTTAGGACCTGAGAACTGATGGGAAGTGTTGCATTCTGGCAACTATTTATAAAAAAAGGAGCCACCCTACATAAAAAATCTGGACCAGATAATTCTGATCCAGATTTTTTTATTTTTAAATTTCCAGATTGGGATGTTCAGCAGTCAGATGGGTGATTTCACCTTTGACACCAAAATAGTCCTCAATCAAAGTCTGGAGTTCTATCATGGCTGCTTGGGCGCGTACCGCTTGCTCTTTATTGATGGCCTCAATAACCAAGATAGCATCCTTAGTTCCCTCTGTCAGCATGGTCCGCTGGGCTTCTCGCCAGTTAAGGCAACGGCAGACAGCTCCCTCTTCATCGTAGTAGATGATTTCTTCTGGCAGTGCCGGTGCGTCACTCTCAGCGCCCAACGGGAAAAAGGCTTCGCCACCCTTGGCTTTTCCTAGATGAAGACCTCCGACAATCTTATCCAAATCCTCACCACCACATGGAACCGCATAAGAC
>ERZ773026.1762-NODE-1762-length-10669-cov-6.413605_pt1 | contig 10669 bp, 7 predicted proteins | sample MGYA00580838_ERZ773026 | MGnify/ENA primary metagenome ERZ773026 (study PRJEB29015, sample SAMEA2738006) | human oral metagenome | biome: human oral; feature: human-associated habitat; material: dental | place: China | collected 2055 ... | reverse complement strand
GCCGCTCACGAAGGCACCATGGCAGCTCACTTTGGTGAGGTGGCGCAGGGCTAGATCCCCCTATCGGCATAGCCTCCCCTATACAAAAGCTCTTGATGTGAATAAAGCGGAGTTTCCAACGCTTTCTTCACATCAAGAGCCTTTTTCTGCCTCAAGGCACTCCCCACCTGCGCTTTCACACGCTAGACTGGAGGATAGGTTACATAAACCGTTCACACCGATAACGCATTCGCCCCGCCGAACCGCATCCCAAAAAAATGCACAGACACAACAGAAAGATCACCATGACCGCAGCACCATCCGTGCAGGTCTTTGCGCCAGACATACCTAAGGCGGGCAGAATAACGCTCGCGGCATTCGCTCTCTTTGTTATCGGTTGGCTTATCTATATCGAGTTCACGGGCGGACTAGACTTCAATGTCTACCGTTTCGGTGCCATGACCATCTTCGATAACGACGGTATGCACAAAGATCTCTACGCCCGCAATCTCCTGGAGTACGGCGACTTTAGGTTGCCCTTCACCTACCCGCCCTTTGCCGCGCTCGTGTTCTTACCGTTCGCTTTTCTGCCCGCATGGGTGGGTATCGCCATCATGTATGCGATCAGCATCGGTGTTGCATGGTGGCTGGCAACCCTTATCTATAACTACGCCACCGACCGCGGCTACAGCATCCCTTTCCAGGAAAGACTCGGCACATACGGCATCATCGCTGCTCTCACGTTCATCATTATTATGACCGGGCCATGGCGGCGCGGGCTCTCGCTGATACAAATCAACCCCATCATCCTTACGCTGGTGCTTGCCGATTTTATACGACCGGCAACCCGCATTCCCCGGGGTGCGCTTATCGGCATCGCGGGCGGTATTAAGCTCACCCCGCTTGCCTTCGGCCTTATTCTGCTCATGCGCAAAGACTGGCGCGGCGTCCTTACCCTAGGCGCTTCTTTCGGCACGACCATTCTTCTTGGGTTTATCTTCCTTCCGCAGCAGGCAGTTACGTTCTGGACGAGCGCCGTTTCGGATTCCGGCCGTGTTGGAGGTATTAACTTCGCCGATAATATTTCGATTCAAGGCTGGCTGATGCACCTGGGTCTGCGCGAGCCCACTCTGAGGCCTGTATATTACGCTCTTGCGCTTGCTACGATCGGTCTCTGTGCGGTGCTTCTGCGCCAGCTTATTCGCCGTAATCTTGTGCTATCTCAGGTGGCGGTCGGCGGGTTTTTGATGGTGAGCATCTCCCCCATCAGCTGGTCGCATCATAACGTCATGTTCCCGCTGATTATCATGACGCTTGTTCTTGATGCTTTCCCCCTGTTTTTCACGCACCTGCCCGCCTGGTTATCCGGTACCGCACGTGTTTTGACGTGGGTGGCGTTTATCGGTCTATATATTTCGCCTATGTGGCTGGGTGCCGCCATCGGTGGCGGATTCAACAGCCTCAACCATCTTGCGCAGTATGCCTTGTTGTTTTCGACCGTGCCGATCCTGTGTCTCTATGCCGTCATGGCTCTTTGGGCAGGTTCTGCGCTCACCCCGGCCGTGCGCATAGCGCAGAATCGCGATCGCGCGGTCACGGCGGGTCCTAAACCCGAGCCTCAGGCCGCGTAGCAGCAGGTAGTGCTATGTGCAGTTGAGTTACAACGCGCATACGGCGGTAACAAAGGATGCGGTGGTTTTCTCTCTGGGAGCCGTCGCATCCGCATGACGGCTATCAGGAAGCCTAAAAATCGGAAATATTCTGCCGAAAAGCGTGGTTTTCCTCCCTCTAACCCCCTAAAACTATATATATCGGCAAAATATTGCCGAAATATAGTGTTTTCACCAATTTTCATGCCATAATGTCATGAATTCGGAATTATTTTGCCGATTTATAGGGTTTCAGACTCATGGAAAGGATGTGTTCGTGCCACGGGACTTAAAGGGCTCGCTCGCCCAGATCGTTCGCGAGCATCGCCGCGAACTTCGGATTACGCAGGAGTATTTGGGGCTTCTTGCCGGAGTCTCGGAGCGCACGATCCGCGATCTCGAAAAAGGGCGCGAGTCTATCGCCTTTGACAAAGTAACCGCCGTACTCGACACCCTCGGCATCGATCTCATCCCTCGGGAGCGCTAACTTTTTATAAAGGGTGTGGTGGTTCCCCCTCTCTGGGGAACCACCGCATCCTTATATGTCCGCGTCACAGGATGAATTGCCTAAGCGCGTGTCTAAATCTGCCCTATAAGTGTCATATAACGGTTATTTACGTATATTTTTCAGTGATAATAAACACTCTGAGGTACTGTCTATACAAGTGTAACAATCTGTCACAAATGGTCCCGATATACCTCAAACGCGAACTTTGAACATCTATCGAGACGCTTACAGACAGCCATCCTGCTCACCTAATTGGGCAAAGAGCGCGGCATTAATACGAAACCCTTCCATAGCCTCGTCAATCAGGGCTTCACGCTGCTCTTCGCTCAAAGGAGCACGATCAAGAAGCTCCCGGTATCCATCCTTGAAGACCTTCGGCTTGGGAAGCTGCGGGAACGAGTACATGGTCAGCGCATCCCGCGCAATACCGTAATGGCGCGCCACCAGAGCCGCCACCGCCTGTCCACCCGAGAGGTCCCCCAGATAGCGCAAATAATGATGCGCCAAGAACCGCTCGGGAGCCTGCGCGGTCGCCTTGATACGCGCCACGTATTCGATAGTCGCTGGCAACGGGGCGTCAATCTCGGTCTGCCCTAGAGCACGAATATCATGGTGAATCGCGGCGGCACGATCCAGCCCTTCCAGAGTGAAAGGATCGGTCAGCGAGTTACCGGATTCACGCAGATTCCGAGAGATTTCCTCCAGTGCTTCATAGATATAGGTGTACTGGTTGATGAGGCGTAAATACGCGGAAGTATCGAGTTTCCCGCCCATCAAATCTTCCATAAAGGTAGAGTGCTCAGCATTATCATGCACGCGCTTGGTGCTAGCTTTTAGCCGGGCCGAAAACCGCTGTTCGACAGCATCGGGTGAGGTGGTTTCGGGGGTAATAATGGCGGTCATGGAACGCCTCCTGATTGAGTTGAGAGTCATGAATATTTTTGATGACACAGTGTCACCAAATCAATAAATGACATAGTGTCACTAAATTTTTGGTTTTGCAACACTGCTGCCAAAAAATTTTATTAAGGGGAACCTCATCATTAAGCAAAGTACTACAATTAAGCTACACAAGTCTTAGCTAATAGGTCTAGACTAAGACTGCTCATTACTAAAACCACGAATAGAGGACACACATGTCTATGTCGCATAACGCGAAGCGCTCATGGGCGTTTCTAGCGTCTGCCGCCGTTGGCCTCAGTGGCATCGCCGCCACCCCCGCCCTAGCGAACCAACCCGCACCGACCGCGCAGATCGTCTCTGAGCAGGCGCCAGCTGCCGCATCACAAAGCCTGCAGGATGCATCCGTAGATTGGGGCGTCAAATCCTCATTCCGCAGATACATCACCGGTCCTGTCGCCGGTGGTTCGCAGGAACTAACCGGTGCTACCTCCAACGCGGATGGTTCTTATCACTTCACCGCCGCTGAAGGTACCGTCGAGGCAGACGGTTCGTACCACGTTAAATTCACCGGCTCCAGCGTGAAGTACACCGGGCACCACGGCGTGCTCGAAGTAACTATCAGCGACTTGGAACTTGTCATCAAAGACGGGCAAGGCAGCCTATACGCAAATATCAGCGAACGCCCCTATAACGGCAACACCACCCCGAACCCGCCCGTACAGCACGATCACACGCTGATTGGTACTTTCGATGCTTCCTCCCTGAAAAACGAGGGCGGGCAGCTGACCTTGGCAGCATCTGATGCAACCAAGGTGAAACTCAGCGCAGAAGCAACCTCGGTGTTTGCCGGGTTCTACCAGGCAGGTCAAGAGCTGGATGCGCTGGCATTCTCCGCAAAGCTCGTTACCAAGCAGGCCCCGGCACCGGAGAAGCCTGCCGATCCTACTCCTGAGCCATCTCAGCCTGCACCAGAGCAGAGTAAACCTGCTGAAACACCGGCACCGCAGCCCTCACAGAGTTCCGAAGCTCCGGCACCGCAGCCCTCTCAGACTTCTGAGGCACCTGCCTCAAACCCTTCAAAGCCCAGCGAAGCACCCAGCTCTCAACCGGCACCGCAGCCCTCACAAAGCTCGGAAGCCGCTAAGCCCGCACCGGCTCAGCCTCCGGCTACCGATGCAGCGCCGAGAACCGACGTGCCGAAAGGTCAAGGGCACATTATTGAATCCGGCAACCTGACCTGGAATATTCGTGATTCCTTCCTGCACTACCTCAACACCATTGCGCGCGGTAACATCACCGTCGAGGGTCTGTCGAAGAATGCGGCGGGCGGGCTGGACTTTACCAGCGCATCCGGCTCGTACGATGAGTCCACGAAGACCGGTCAGATCAACTTCGCGGGCAAGGTGCATATTAGCGGGCATCACGGTCAGCTCAACAGCAGCTTCGAGAACACTCGCCTAGTCATCAAAGAGGGCAAGGGCTACCTGGTTGTCGACGCCGAAGCGCTCAACATGCAGGGCGAAAACCGCACCTTCAAAGATCTTGTACTTGCCGAGGTCGATTTGAGCGGTGCAACCTTAGAAAATAACGTGCTCTCGGCTAAGAATGCAGCCGTTACCGTTACCGTCGAGGGGTCCGAGGCGATCTTCGCCGGGCAGTACAATGACGCCGACAAGCGCGCTATGGCCCCGCTCTCCTTCAGCGCAAAACTCGGTTCTCAGCTGGTGGAAAACAAGGTTACCGACACCACGGTTAAGGGTTCTAACACCGGCAGCGGTTCGACGAACCTAGGTAATAACGCGAATGCGGGTATTGGCGGCACGAACTTTGGCGGTTCCGTGAACAATGGCGGCGGCAGTGCCTCCCCTTCCCGTAACGGCTCCACCCCGGCTGCACACCCGAATGGAGGTAAGAGTGGTTCCTTCAGCAGCGTCTCGAAGAACCCCGCCCAGCCCGTCTGCACCCCGGTGACCGTGACCAAGCAGGTTCCCGTTAAGGCAGCGAACAAAGCACCGGCCGCATCCGCAGATGGTAAGGTTGCCAGCGCAGACCTCGGATGGGGCGTACGCGATTCCTTCCGCAACTACATTCGCGGCGGCATCGCTAACGGCAGCTGGGATCTGAACGGTACCACCTATTCCAATAATGCCTTCCAGTGGGCGAAGGGTACGGGTTCCTTCAAGGATGGTAAGGGCTCGATTTCCTTCACCGGTTCGGTGCATTTCACCGGACACCACGGAATTCTGGACACCACCATCTCAAACCCGCGTCTGGAGATCAACGGCAAGACCGCGGTTCTCTACGCAACGGTGGTCGGCAACGATATGGACGGCAAATCGCATAATTACGGTGAAGTTGCTCTGCTCAACGTTGATGTAAGCGGCTTGCAGGTCTCTGGCGATAAAATTTCCATCAGCGGTGCGGGCACTACCATTACCGCTGAGGGTGCTAAAGCGTTTGCAGGTTTCTACGAGGCGGGTAAGGATATGGCTCCGCTGAGCTTCTCAGCGTCGCTTTCGGGTACACAGCCCGCGGGCAACACCGCCAAAACCCAGACCACCCAAACTGTGACCGAAACCGTATATCAGGGTCAGGGATGCGAATCTCTCAACGCACGCGGCTCTCATGGTCGTCTGGCGCATACCGGTGCCAGCGGTGTAGAGGCTGGGGTTGCTAGTGGTCTGGCCTCTCTGGCCGCCGGCATTGGTGCAGTGCTGTACACCCGCCGTCGCAAGTCCTCCAGGATGTCTGAGCGCTCCGAATAAACCTAAGATCGGCCTATCAACCACCGGCATATGCGGCGGTTCTTAGGCTCGGGTTTATTCCTCGGTGCAGCATCCGCACCTCATAGCTCACCGGATGCGCCAGGGTGCGGGTAGTATCGACTACCCGCACCCTCACCCTAAGCACACGCTCTCATCACGAATACATACACTCACAGTTTTAGCCGATAGGAACTCTTCATATGGCTTTTCGTCTCTCACACCCCGGCGCAACAACACGCCCCAGACACCGGCACGGCAGAGCGAGCGCATCGCAGAAGGTTACCGCCGCGCTATTAGCGGCATCCATATTTTTTATCTCCGGATGCGGCATCGGCACCCAAAATCCGGGCAGCACGAGCGCATCCTCGCATTCCGTGGTTGATGAACAGACCACCAAGTCTGAGCTTGAGAACCTTGCGCAGGAGCTCAAGAGCAATGTTTCTTCCGATCCGAAATCGCTGACGGGTCCCAGCAGCGCGAAGAACACCCCCGAAGTTCAGCCGATGGTTGAGACTCCCACCCCGCAGCTTCCCGTGACTTTCAAGGATTTCAAGGGCGATGAGGTGACTGTTAAGTCGGCGAACCGCATCCTGGCTCTTGATCTGTACGGCACTCTCGCGCAAGAGGTCATCTCGCTGGGTTTGGGTGATCGTCTGGTCGGTCGTGTGACGTCTTCAACCGAGTCTTCGCTAGCGAAGCTGCCGCTCGTCACTCAGAACGGCCACGATCTGAACGCGGATGCGATTCTCGCGACGAACCCCGATCTTGTGCTCTGGGATAAGAGCAATGGTCCCGAAGAAGTTGTTGAACAACTGCGCGATGCGGGCGTGACTGTGGTGGTGTTCGACCATGAGAGGCGCATGGATAAGATCATTCCCCAGCTCAAGGCTGTGGCACAGGCTTTAGGCGTGCAGGAGGCGGGCGATAAGGTCGCCGAGCGCGTGCAGAAAGACCTCGATTATGCCCTGAATACCATCAAAGAAGTTGCCCCTGAAGGCGATAAGAAACTGTCAATGGCGTTCCTGTACGTGCGTGGTAATGCCGGGGTATTCTTCATTCTCGGCAAGGGTTCCGGTGCGGATGATCTGATTGCCGCGCTTGAGGGCAGAGATGTGGCTTCCGAGCAGGGAACGCGCAACATTGTTCCCGCGAATAGCGAGGCGCTGGTCAAGGTGAACCCGGATGTCATTTTGACCATGACTCACGGCGTGGAATCCACCGGCGGCTTGGATGGATTCTTGGCACGCCCGGGGGTTGCCGAAACGAACGCGGGAAAGAGCAGGCGCGTGGTTGATATGAACGACGGGCAGATTCTATCCTACGGTCCGAATACCCCCGCTGTTCTGCTTTCCCTAGCCCGCGCTATCTATGCACCCCAGCATTAAGAGGCTCCACCTGTGAATTCGTCCAACCGCACCGATGCGGCGGCACCCAGCTCGGATTATCGCAGCAAACGCCGCATCCGTATTCTCGCAACTTTTGGCTTTCTGAGTATTGCCCTGATCGTCATAACCGTGGTGTCGGCGGGGTTGGGTCAGTACAATATTCCGACCGATCATGTGATGGCTTCGCTGGGGCGCCGCTTGGGTATGATTCCCAAGGATCCGACCGCCTATCTTGAAGACAGCACCCTGTGGAATATTCGTTTTCCGCGTGTGCTTTTGGGGCTGCTCGTGGGCGCTGCCCTGGGATGCTCGGGCGCGGTCATGCAGGCGGTTTTCGGTAACCCGCTGGCCGAGCCCGGGGTTATCGGTGTGTCTTCAGGCGCCGCAGTGGGAGCATGTGTAGCGGTCGTTTTCAATCTCGAATTCTTCGATATTTACACGGTTCCAGCTTTCGCCTTCGGCGGTGCCCTCGCGGCAACAGCGCTGGTTTATTTTCTCTCGCGTTCCTCAGGTCGGGCGAAAGTTCTCTCCATGATTTTGACGGGTATTGCGGTAACTGCGGTGGCAAACGCCGCAATCGCGTTCTGCCTGTACCTGGCCGATAATGTCAGCCGCGACCGCATCGTCTTCTGGCAGATGGGATCGCTCAACGGGTCTACGTGGAAGGCTCTTGCCAGCGTGTGGTTCGTGATCGTAGCGGGGCTGATCATGTGCTTGATGATTTCACGCAAACTTGATCTGTTGGCGCTGGGCGAGCGCGCAGCGCAGCATTCCGGGGTGAACGTTGAGCGTCTGCGCGGTGTTGCGATTGCTGCTACGGCGCTTTTGACGGGTGCGGCGGTGGCTCATGCGGGCATTATCGCCTTTGTGGGGCTGATTATTCCGCATCTGCTTCGGCTTATTTTGGGGCCGTCTAACCGTTTGCTGCTGCCTGCTTCGGCACTGGGCGGGGCGCTGTTAATTGCGCTTTCCGATTTGGGGGCGCGCACGCTCATTCCGGTCTCTGACCTGCCGATCGGTATTTTTACGGCGCTCGTGGGTGGCCCTACGTTCTTCTTCCTGTTGCGCCGTTCGATGGGGAAGGGAGGTCTTTAATGCTTATTGTTGATGGGGTGTCGCTGTCGGTGGGTGGGCGGCGCATCTTAGAGGATGTCTCTTTTGAGGTTCAGGCGGGCGAGGTTGTGTCGCTCATCGGTCCCAATGGTGCCGGTAAGTCCACGATTTTGGGGGTTATTGCGGGCGATATTAAGCCTGATTCCGGCGCGGTACTGCTCAAGGATAAGCGGGTGGGTGAGTATTCGTATCTTGAGCTTGCGCGCCTGCGTGCCCTGCTGCTGCAGAAAACTCAGGTGGCGTTTTCGTACCTGGCACACGAGGTAGTGGCGATGGGGCGCACCCCGTGGCGCGGTACCGAGCGTGCGCATGAGGACGACGCCGTGATCGAGCAGATGATGGCGCGCACGTATACAGAGATGATGGCAAATCGCGATGTGACAACCCTTTCGGGCGGCGAAAGTGGGCGTGTGCATTTGGCTCGTATTTTTGCGCAGCAGACTCCCCTAGTGCTCTTGGATGAGCCTACGGCGGCGCTGGATATTAAGCATCAGGAACAGACTCTGCAGATGAGCCGGGAGCTTGCCGCTGAGGGCACGGCGGTGTTGGCGGTTCTGCATGATTTAGATGTGGCGGCGGCGTATTCGGATAGGATCGTGCTGCTGGATAGGGGCCGTGTGGCTGCCAACGGTACCCCCGCTCAGGTGTGTACCGAGGAGCGGCTGAGCCGTGTGTATCAGCATCCGATTGAGGTTTTGGAGCATCCGGTGACGAAGCGGCCTCTGGTTCTGCCGCGGCGATAGAGCGGCACTGTGCTTTGAGTCGTCCTTTTTCTGGGCTGCTACCCCGAATATTTCATGCCGGTATCCGACGGATTCTCAGTATATTCCCAGTTCGGCATATAAGCCCTGTGCCATGGTTACTTGTTAGAATAAAGTAATGCCCGGCGCAGGGTTATTTCTCGTGATAAGAAGTCTGAACTCGCCCGGGTGCAGCCCAAACCGTATGTATTACTCTTCCCCTACCCCACGAAGGAGAGTACCCCATCCATGAGTTCTGACCAGCACAAGACAATGCTGTCTGAAGCCTCCGGTTATGTTCCCGAATATTCTGCTCAGGCACACAGCGGTTCTCAAGAGCTTGCTGTTCACGGGCTCAGCAGCGATGAGGTTGCTAAGCTCACCGCCGCCGGTAAGGTCAATGCTCAGAATAATAAGTCTTCCCGCACCTTGTGGAGCATTATGCGGGCACACCTATTTACGGTATTTAACCTGGTGCTTGGGCTGTGCGGTCTGGTTGTGATTCTATACCAGCGTTGGGCTGATTTGCTCTTTCTGTTCGCCGTGGTAGCGAATGTGATTATCGGTTTTGTGCAGGAGTACAAGGCTAAACTTGAGCTCGACCGTATCTCTCTGCTTGACCGATCCCCGATCACGGCGGTGCGCGATGGCGCTATGATCGAGGTTCCTATGGAGTCCCTGGTTGAGGGCGATGTGGTAGTGCTCAAACGCGGCGACCAGGTTCCTGCGGATGCGGTGGTCCTTACCTCCGACTCGCTAGAGCTGGATGAATCCCTGCTGACCGGCGAGAATGACCCGATTCCGAAACGTCCGGGCGATATGGTGCTTTCGGCATCGAGCGTGCTCGGCGGCACCGGGCGCGTACTGCTCTCGGCGGTGGGCTCCGAGTCCCGCGCAAGCAAAATTTCCGATGAGGCCCGTCAGTTCTCGCGCATCCAGTCTGAGCTTCGCGATGCGCTCGACCGCGTGGTGCGGTGGATTACCTTCGGCCTTGCCATCATTATCCCGATCGTGCTGTGGGGCCAGGTGCGCGCGGCGGGCGGCCTTGAGATCGTCAATCGTGACGGTCTCTGGGAGAACGTTGCTATTGCGGTAGTTTCGTCAGTAGCATCTATGATTCCGCAGGGTTTGGCGCTCATGACAACCTTGGCGTTCGCGGCGGCGGCTGTGGCTCTGGGACGTAAACACAATATTTTGGTGCAGGAACAGCCCGCCGTTGAGGTGCTCGCCCGCGTGGATACGGTGTGCTTCGACAAGACGGGCACCCTGACCGAGGGCGGCGTGATTTTCGATTCGGTACGCTCGCTGACGACTCCGGCCGAGGCAAAAGCACCCGATGAAAATCAGGCGTGGCGCGCATCCCTGCCGCAGGGCTGGGACCAGGCGTTGGCATGGTTCGGTCATGATGAAAACGCGAACCCGACCGCAGCAGCACTCACCGGCGGGTTCGAGCAGGCACCCACCGAGCAGGTAAGCGGCATTGTGCCGTTCTCATCGGCGTTACGCTTTAGCGCTATCGAGTTTAAGTCTTCGGGAGCCTGGCTTCTCGGCGCTCCCGAGGCTCTGCTGAACCAGGGCACCGAGGAACGTGAGCGGGCCCGTGAACTCGCATCATTGGGTCTGCGCA
>ERZ773026.1761-NODE-1761-length-10670-cov-6.022421_pt1 | contig 10670 bp, 10 predicted proteins | sample MGYA00580838_ERZ773026 | MGnify/ENA primary metagenome ERZ773026 (study PRJEB29015, sample SAMEA2738006) | human oral metagenome | biome: human oral; feature: human-associated habitat; material: dental | place: China | collected 2055 ... | reverse complement strand
ATACTAGATAAATACCCTGAAATTGTACGTAGGGAAATAATTTATTATAATTAAATAACATCAGTTTGATATAGAAAAATATTAATTTACAATTATATTTACACCATAATCCGTGTAAATCCAGCAGTGTCACCTGCCAATCCGTGTAATTCGTGTTTCACATACCCAGCTGCGCCAACTCGCTGGCTTTGTGGGAGACTTATACATCAAACTTATTTTACTATAATACATTGATAATCAATATATTTTTTAATAGAATAACCAAAATAAACAATATGATGAAAAAATTCTTAATAACAACCTTAGCCCTATGCTGTGCAGCTTGTAACAGCGATTGGCGGAAACAGTACGATGAGGTATCTCCTACGCGTACCGAGAATATGATGGTACGCAAAGGCGATAAATACGGACTTGTAAACCCTAAAGGATTGGAAATCACCCCCTTGAAATACGATTATATTGATACCAATCCCCCTCAAGATATGCCTTTTTACGATGTTACTATCAACAATTTAAGAGGAATCATTAAACCTTCAGGTGAGGAAATCATCCCTGCTGAGTATGATTTTATTTGGTATTCACAAGGCGTATTTGTGGTAAAACTGAACGATAGTTATCAACTTTTGGATAGCCACAACAAAAGTCTTACCCCTTGGTTTGACGAAATTGATGTGTTTTACCAAGGTTTGGCATTTGCCAAAAATACAGGGTATTACGGTTTTTTAAATCCTAAAGGAGAGCTCGTACTGCCATTTGTATACGATAACGCAGATCATTTTAACGAAAGTGGTTATGCAATGGTGAAATACAAGGGCAAATGGGGAATGATTGACAAAAAAGGAAATACAAAACTCCCATTTGAATATGAACACGCCGAGCCTTATACGGAACCTACCGAAGAATGGGAAGACTATTATTATATGCTCATCAAAAATGGCAAAGAACTGACTATAGATAAGGAAGGTAATTTCTTATAATACTGATTATCAATGTATTATTGTTTTCTTATCTCTTACCTCTTATCTAAAATCAAGAACCCTATGAAAAAAATATTTTTGTCCTTTATAGTCCTAACATTTGTTTTCAGCTTGCAAGCTCAACAAACCGATTGGGAAAAGTATGACCTCAAAGGAAAAGTAAAACAAGTAAAAGCCACTACCGCTTCCTATTCAGGAGGGTGTGAAGTTTATAAAGACTATGTTCAATGGACGTGCATCACTGAGTTTGACACTGAAGGAAATGTAGTGAAGAACACTTGGTATATTTGGCGTAATAAGCTCTCGCAAGAGCATCTTTACTCCTATCAAGGGGAAAAAGTAACGCTCACGATTCTTCTTTACAAGCAGGATAAAATAGCAGACACTAAAGTCTATCACTACAAAAGAGACGAAGAGGAATGTATAGAGAAAGAAATAGAACATACTCAGGAGAGTAATGATATTCCTTACACAGCACGAGTCTGTACATTTACGGGTTTTTACAAAAATCGTATCTTGCGTTCTTCTCCTGCCACTACTTATGAGTATGATGACCACGGCAATTGGATTCACAAAAAGGATACTACCAATTCCCATTGTGTAAGGCACAATACAAGGAGTATTGTCTATTATTAAATACCTATCTAAGAATGAAAAGAATCTTTTTTTTATTAGTCTTGTTAGGGTCTCTTGCTAAAAGCTATGCAGGTCCTATACTAACTTTCTATGAAGACTTCAGTTTGAAAATAGAAGGTAAAAAAGTGTATTTAGTAAAAAAATACTATAGTAATGGCAATAAAATTGCGATTACTTCTTATGAAAAATACTTATTGCCTTTTGATAGTAAAGAGGCTCATATTGTTATGACAGGTGAGGAGGATGAAAATGAATTAATCATTGCTAATGCCAATGATTACTATTTTGTGGAGTATTTTAGAGATTATACAAAAAATATGAAACAGTGTGTAAGAGCTGTCAAAATGTTTCCTACTAATAGTGTTACTCAAACTTTCAGGAATAATTGCTTTTATGTAAATGGTAAGTGGGTGAGGGTAGCTATGGAAGATGGTGAGCTTACTCCAATGCCTGATTTTCCCAAGCACCCTACTGTTATCGCTGAATTGGAACATACTACTTTGTTAAAAGATAAAAACTTTGTGTATGAGTATGATAACCGAACATATACTTTAAAAAAGATAGAGGGACTTAATGCTAAAACCGTACAATTTCAAAAAACCAATAGTTATTACAAAAATCTGTTATATGACGATAATGCTTTTTATGTAATGGATTACAATGGGACTGATCTTATGGAAATCACTAAAGATCTGAGAGCAAGAGGCTGTAACAGAAAATTTACTGAGGCTACTTTTATCAGATACCGAAGTGAGGGGGAACTTTATGAACAGTATTTGTTGGATTTTAAAGATGGTAATTTGTGGAGTTGTGATAAATATGCTAACTATAGATTTGTACTACCCATTAAGAATGCTACTTATGTAAAAGCTCTTGAAATGGTAAAAACAAGCGAAGGATATTATATTTCATTGCGATATGATGATCAACCTATTGATATGAGTGCTGTGCGAAATCTCAATAAATTACACAAGGTAAAGTATGCTTTTCATTACTTAAATGAGAGCTATGATTTGTATACTGATGGAGAGCAACAATATATTTGTCTGTATAATATTTCTCAGCATAGAATATTATACCCTCTACAGGTAGAAAAACGCGTTTGGGAAGCCTTCACCTCTAAACAAAAGTATTATCACTATGAAAAAACATTAGAAGATGACTCAAGCACCACAGAAATAGCTGTAGTAGGCAACCAATTGGTAATATATAAATTTACCAGCCTGTTTAGTAAAAACTATTTAGAAACACACCATACGCTCCCCATTGAGATTGTTAAAGAAATACCCCTTACATCAGAAGTCAAAGACCTAAAAATGTGTTATGCTACAAGAGATAAACTCATTATTGACGATATCATCATAAATAATATAGCTGATTTTGATACGTTTACTTTTGTAGGAGCCATTTATACATATGATTCACAACAGAGAGAATATGGTTACAAAAGTTATTTCAAAGATAAAAACAGTGTGTATTCTTACTATGAAAAGTCTCAAGAGATGATTAAGGAAAACTACAACCCTAAAACCTTTGATGAAGAAGCAATGTGGAAACTCAGAGTTAGGCGATCTGGCGATTAGGTCTAAACCAATAGCAAATTATTATATTAACATATTATCATGACAAAAGTATTCGAATTACACAAGGCCATCCGTGCCCGTCTGTTACGCTTCTTGGACGAAGCTACCCCAGAACAATTAGCGCTCATCCCTGAGGGCTTTCATAACAATATCCTATGGAATATAGCCCACTGTGTGGTCACCCAACAGCTGCTGTGCTATAAGCTTGCCGGAGTGCAACCCCATGTCTCAGAAGAGCTGATCAACACTTACAGGAAGGGTACCTACCCCGATGGGCATATCCCAAGCCAAGAGGAAATCGCTACCCTTCGCCAGCTCCTTACCTCCACTCACGAGCAGATTATTGAGGATTACCAAAATGGCTTGTTCAAGGCGAAAGAATACCCTGTATATGAAACCTCCTTTGGTTACCCCCTTCATAATGTAGAGGAAGCGATTCTCTTTAACAACACCCATGAGGGTATGCATATAGGAACAATTTTGGCTTTGCGTTATTTTGTCTAATCTTTCTTTAGCTCATAGCGGGTAGTCTTCATCTGGTTGCCGTTCTTATAAATGATTTCCTCGGTGATTTCTCCTTTTGGGTTGTAGTACTTCCAAGTGCCTTCCTTTTGGTTATTCAGGTACTGCCCTTCTATATAAGGGGTGCCCGAGAGGTGGTATTCTTTGTATGCCCCCTCTCGGCTACCCTCTTTGTAGTTAATTTCCTTTTCCAAATTTCCCTTTAGAGAAAAGTATTGCCAAAGACCGTCCTCATAGTCCTTTTTGTAAGTACCCTTGCGAACAAAGCGACCACGCTCATCATAGAAGACATACGCCCCTTCCCGCTTGTTGTTCTTGGCAAAAAACTCCTCCTTGAGCTGGCCATTGTCATAATAGGTTTTCTCATGGGTAGGGTAGTCATTCTCATAGGTGCTCTCCACTTCTAACTGTCCTAAATCGTTATAACGCTTGTAGGGTCCATGGAGTTTGCCACCCTTCAGGGTAGCCAATTCGCGGAGCTTGCCATTCTCATAATAGCGCTCACGAACGGAACTGCCATCGGCTTTGAATTCTTGTTTCTCTCTTAGGGAACCATCGTCAAGTCGTGTTTCCCACTTACCTGTAGGCTCACCGTTCTTATAGTATTCGGTGGTATATTCTAGGATACCACTACGTCGGTCATAGAATTTTGAATACCATTGTTTTCCGTCCTTTACTCCCATTTTGTAATGTTCTTCCTCTATAAGAGTACCATCATTATATTCTTTCCAAGTCCCATCGGGTTTGCCTGCCTTATAGTTACGGTCTTTGACCACCTTGCCGTCGGAGAATTCACGGAACTTACCATCTAACTCATCATTCTTATAGAAATATTCCCGATAGAGCACTCCTGAGCGGCCATACTCTCTGTAAAAGCCACTAAAAGCGCCGTTGGTTAGTTCTGCCTCCTTTTTTACCTTGCCATTGGGGTGGTACTCCTTGCTTACACCTGTAAGTGCTCCATTCTTGTAGCTCTTTTCCCCCATGATTCTTCCCTCACGATCATAGTATTTGGCTATACCATCGAGTTTGCCATTGGCAAAGGTAGCCTCATAGTATTCCCCATTACCTTGAGCAATCTTGTAGGCTCCAGAGAGGGGTGACTTGTCTTCATAGAGGGTAAAGATACTTTCATTACCGAATTTCTTTTCCTCAATTTCATATTGGCTTACCAATTTCTGTCCATATCCCGCCAAGGCGTATAGGGTTATAAAAGAAAATACGAATCTTTTCATAGGAGTTTAAGTTTGTGGGACAAAGATAAGGATAATTTGGCAATTAACCAATCAAGTAAAAAGTCAAAATTTCTCCACTTCTCACTTTCCATTTTTCACTTATCTGATTGTCATGTCGGATAAAAATGTTACCTTTGTACAATCAAAACTAATTAGTCAATTAGTCCATTTGCCAATTGGCTAATTATCACATTATCAAATTACCATGGCAACACCCGTACAAAAAGTAACCATCAAAGCTAAATTTCCTCTCTATAAAAAAGAGGAATTAGCCGAGCGTGTAGAGCTTATCACCTTAGAAGAAACAGGATTTGAGTTGGTTGCTCAAAAAGACCTCTATGCGATAGGCGACACCGCTATCTATATCCAACCTGATTATTGCCTGCCCAATACACCTCTCTTTCAGGATTTTATTGCCCCAGCAGGTGATCCTAAGAAGTCTTATCTCGGTAAGATAGAAGACCAACCACGCCGTATCCGAGCCATTAAGTTTCCACTCTCTAAAGAGCCTAATGGCGACAAGGTCTATTCCAATGGGATTCTTTTACCTCTTTCCGTAGTAACTTCTCATATAGGGGAACAACCTATCAATGCCGAGAGTTTAGCAATTACAAAGTATGAAGCTCCTATCAAGCTCATGGGTGACACGCAGCTAAGTCCTTTCCCCTCAGGCTGGTATCAAACTGATGAAGAGAATATCAATAATGTGTGGAGTGAGGTAGAGTTTCCTATCTACCTAATCGGCACCCAGAAGATAGATGGCACTTCCATTAGTATTTCCACTGAGTATATCGCCACACGCAAGAATGTGATGGAGCGCTTTGTAAAGAAAGGCGATACAGAAGTAGAGAGTACCGAAACCTATATCAAATATGGCAGTCAGTACCAAGATATCTTAAGGGCTGCTCAAGAAACAGAAATTGTATTGCGTGGAGAGCTCAACGGACAAGGAGTAGGCAGTTCGGGTAACAAACTCAATCCTGCGCTAAAAGAAGCTGCCAATATTCGTTTCTTCGGTATTGATCGTCTCAGGGGAGGAATTACTTACAAGCTTCCTCACACGGAGTTTGTAGCCAAAGCACAAGCGCTCGGTATTGAGACGGTTCCTATTATCTTTGAAAAAGAATTTAGCAACAGAGGAGAACTGCTCGCCACTTGTGAGGCTTATTTTGCCCAGCATGTGATAGAGGGGATTGTGGTTAGGACTCCTGATAGCAAGTTTTCTGCAAAAATAATGAATAACTACTACGATAGTAAGAAATAACGAGTTGGTAAGCCTGTTGGCAAATCTGCTCATTAGAAAAACTCCCCGTGGTGCGAGCCGCACAGGCGGTTACCATGGGGAGTTTCTGCTATTATTGTGTCTCTCGGGTTATTCTGATTGTGCGTAGCCATAAACCTACACCAAGGTACAACAGACAAGGGATCATCCCCGAAACAGGAGAAATGAGTATATGTTTGCCAGTTTCGATAAGAATATGCTTATCATATATCAGATTATTGATAGTGGTATCTTCAATAGCGTGCATCCACACTCCAGGCCAGATCGATTTCGTAAGACGGAAAAGTTCGGTGTACATTACCGTCCATGAGGTACAACATACCAATGCCATGATGCAAAAAGTTACTTTGTCGTAAGGGAATACGGCAAATAGCTGTTCTGGCTTTAGAAAATAAAAGAAGTAAGGCCAATGCCATGAACACCATACTACCCCTACAATGAGATAAAGCCACACATCTTTAATTTTCAAACTGAGCAAACGAGCGGTGAGATATCCCCGCCATGCCGATTCTTCAAAGAAATTCTTTACAAATTCCGCTACTACAAAGATACCAAACCCACCGAGGTAGTCCGTCCAACGGATTTCTACTTTTAGCCATCCGAAGAGCTCTCCTATAAGCAAGGTAAGAGCGATCACCGCAGGGTAAATAAGGGTTGCTACCCCATACCAACGCAAATTTTTCTTGATAAGTGGACGCAAACCCGCATCACGCCAGCCATCGCCCATGAAGGAGCGCAATACGAGCCAAGCCAGTAGGGGGGCAACTATGAAAATACCCATTCCGCGCGTACCATTGCTGGTATCGCTGAAATCACCTGTCGTTTCCCCCGTAAGAACATCTACCCATACGCCTACCCAACCACAGCTGAGGGCTACGAGAATAAAAATACATAAATTGCGAATTGTTCGTGCTTGATGCTTCATGTTTTAAAAATTTTTGATTATCTTTGGGGCAAAATTACAATGGTGGCGGCACCTCTGCAATACTGAATAATAACCATTTTGAAGCTGACAATGGACAAAAGTATAGACGAAATAGCACAGCAATATCTTCCCTATATAAAAATATTGGAACAAGCAGGTAGTTTTGCTGTTTTCCTATCGGATAGGTTTGGGCATTACTATTATGTAACCGAATATATAGAAACATCTCAAGAAATTGATATTGAGAAATTGGTACATCCTGATGATTGGGAGGTGGTAAGAAGAATTGATAAAAAAGTATGGGAGTTCCTAAACACACTCCCTGAGGAGGAAAAGCTGACTTACAAATACATCTATGAGTTGAGAGTATTAGAAAGAGGAAAATATGTACGAATGATTTACCAAATGCGTATATTGGCATTCAAAGAGGATAATTTTTTGGCAATGGGTATCATAGACATCGCTCCTGAACAATCGGCAAACACTTCTGTTCGTTTTCAGATAAAAAACTGTCTTACCGATGAGATCGTACCTTTTGCTATCGAAAGTGCCGCCGATACCTTGCTCACTCCACGAGAAAGAGAGGTACTCGCCCTTGCCAAAGAGGGGATGTTCAGCAAAGAAATATCCGAAAAATTGAATATCAGCATACATACCGTAAACCGCCACCGACAAAATATCCTCGAAAAACTACAAGTAGATAATATGATTGAGGCAGTGAAGTAATCGGCTAATAACAAGATTATTACTACTTTTTTTTGTGTTATCATTTAATAAGAAAAATATGCGCCCTTTGCGACAGTACTTTGAAGAGCTCGTCTCTCTCACTGATGAGGAGTTTGTCTATACCTAAGAGATTGATAATCACATGTTTAGACGTGTCTCGTGAAACTTGAGTTGTTTGTATTTTACTTCATACCCCCCGAAAATGATATGCCTGATAGTGTCATACATATATTATTCGTATCTTTGCCTCCGAATTTAAAAAGAAAAAGCAATGAAAAAAATAGCAATATTGCTTACCCTTATCACTAGTTTTATGGGGTTAGCACAAAATAAGAAAATACTCTTCGTAGTAACCAACCATACCCAGCTAGGGAATACAGGAGAAACTACGGGCTATTTCCTATCAGAAGTAACACACCCCTTAGAAGTACTGACAGAGGCTGGCTATAAGGTGGATTTTGTGAGTCCGAAGGGCGGTTCAACAACTGCTTATGGGGTGAAGTTAGACGACCCTATCAATAAGAAATATTGGGAAAGTGCCGACTACCAAAAAAAGTTGGCAAACACCCTCGCCCCCTCTGAGGTAAAAGCTAAAGACTATGCTGTTATCTTTTATGCGGGTGGGCACGGTACCATGTGGGATTTTGCTAGCAGTGAAGCCCTTGCCAAGATAGCGCAACAGATTTACGAAAAAGGAGGTGTAGTAGCTGCAGTATGTCACGGACCATCGGGCTTAGTGAATGTTAAACTCTCTAATGGTAAATATTTAGTGAGTGGCAAAACTTTGAGTCCTTTTACGAATGAGGAAGAAGAGGCTGTAAAACTCACCAAAGTAGTGCCTTATTCATTAGAAGACAAACTTAAAGAGCACGGGGCTATCATTGATAAAGCAGGCTTGTGGCAAGACAAAGTGAGTGTAGATAATCGTGTAATTACCGGTCAGAACCCGCAATCGGCTAAGAGTGTAGGGGAAGCCATCTTAAAAGAATTGCAAAAATCACCTCTCCGCTTTGATGCTACCAAATACACTACCCAACAAGTAACACAAGGCGACCAAACCCTTACTGTACGTGCTTATGAGGGAATTGTATATGTAGCCAATCCTGTAGAAGAACAGTACCAACAGCTCAATCTCTACATTCCGGAAGCCTACTTCAATGGCGAAACAATCAACGGCTTTAACGCTCAAACGGCCCCTATCTTCCTCCCTAATGGTATAGGAGGCTATATGCCTGCCAAGCCCCTTTCACTCACCGGAGGTAATAAAGATACAAATAACTCGCTTATTATGGCACTTAGCAAAGGGTTTGTGGTAGCCTCACCGGGTGCGCGCGGACGTACCTCAGCTACTGGCAAAGCTCCTGCTGTGATTGTAGACCTAAAAGCGGCAGTACGCTACCTCAAATACAACGATAAAGAAATGCCAGGCGATGCCAGCAAAATTATCTCCAATGGTACTAGTGCAGGAGGTGCCTCCTCTGCCCTTTTAGGAGCTTCTGGGGACCAAGCGGCTTACGAGCCTTACTTAAAGGAATTAGGTGCTGCCCCTGCTACCGATGCTATTTTCGCCGTATCAGCTTATTGTCCTATCACCAACTTAGAGAACGCTGACAAAGCCTACGAATGGCAGTTCGGTAACCTGAGTCAGTACAAAACGATGGAGATTTCTATGCTTGATTACAATGTACAACGCACTTATAAGACAGGGACTTTCACAGCTGAGCAAGCTAAAGTATCAGCAGACCTTAAAAAGGACTTCCCCGCTTACCTCAATAGCTTACAACTGAAAGACAGCAAAGGCAAACGGCTTACTCTAAACTCCAAAGGCGAAGGTAGTTTTAAGGAACTGCTAAAGCAAACGATTATAGCTGCTGCCGAAAAAGCACAAAAAGAAGGTACAGACCTTAGTAAATATTCTTTCCTTACGCTTAAAAATGGTAAAGTTACTGCCATAGACTGGGAAGACTATATCACTTATATGGAGCGACACAAAAGTCCCCCAGCTTTTGATGGACTTGACCTCAGTACAGGAGAGAACCAACTTTTTGGTGATAGCAATACAGACAAAAAGCATTTTACCCCTTATGCCTTAAAAAACAGTACTGTAGAAAGCCAAATGGCAGATGCCAATATAGTAAAACTAATGAACCCAATGAGTTTCATAGGTAAGAAAAATGCTCATTTGCCCAAATATTGGCGTATACGCCATGGTGCTAAGGACAGTGATACCTCTGCTGCTATATCCTTAATTCTTGCTACAGCGCTCCAAAATAATCACTACCTTGTAGATTATGCTCTCCCTTGGGATAAACCCCATAGTGGCGACTATGACCTTGAAGAACTTTTCGATTGGGCTGAAAAAATAAGCAGATAAATCCATAAAAATCCCCGTGTAGTAAATACTGTATGGGGATTTTATTACTACTGATAAAACTCACTAGGACTCACTCCCAAATGTTGCTCTACAAAGCGAGAGAAATAGGCGGTAGAAGAAAAACCAAAAAGGTACAGACAAATCTGTAAAAACTACTGATTTTTGTATAATAATCCTTTTGAAAAAACGTCGTACCTTTGCAGAATCAGAACTTAAAACTCAAGTTATGCAAAATATCCAATTAAACAACGGGGTACAAATGCCCCTATTAGGTTATGGTGTATACCAAGTAGACCCCAAAGAATGTGAGCGTTGCGTAAGTGATGCTATTTCGGTAGGCTACCGAATGATTGATACTGCCCAAATCTATCGCAATGAAGAGGGCGTAGGCAACGCTATTAAGAAAAGTG
>ERZ773026.1757-NODE-1757-length-10677-cov-7.202034_pt1 | contig 10677 bp, 12 predicted proteins | sample MGYA00580838_ERZ773026 | MGnify/ENA primary metagenome ERZ773026 (study PRJEB29015, sample SAMEA2738006) | human oral metagenome | biome: human oral; feature: human-associated habitat; material: dental | place: China | collected 2055 ... | reverse complement strand
GACAGGGGTCCAGGGGATAAGCGCAAAACGGGCGCGGCGAATAGCCGCGCGATAGTGCAGTGCTCATCCCAGTTCGTTCGCTTATGGCGAGCGAAAGCCGACCCTTTAGGGGTGGGGATAGCACAAAGTGTGAAACGATCCATAGCCCACCTGAAAGTATGACGGATTCTATCTACCCTGTGCAGGCTCCCTCGAACCACAACCATCCGGATGATTAATGTGATACGAAAGATAATTTTCTACCAACACCAGCCGAACTCCGTTTCCCAAGCAACTGAATAAGCTTCTATAGATTCTGGATTATTTTGTGGTGATGGCTTGCCAATCAGCAAATTTAAGCCAATTATGAATTTCCTTACGATCACTCATCACAGTAGAGCTGAGGCTATTTAGAAAACGTGATGTTTCCTTTGGGCGTAGTCGACCATGATCATCCGGTACAGTGGCACTAGAGGTTACCAGTACCCCATGACGTGCTCTGGACAGCATGACTGCAAATATACGGGCTTCTTCATCCATTTTCGCTTTGGATTCTTCATTGATAGCGTGAAAAATCGGCAAACAACCTTCTTCAAGACCAACAATAACCATCCAATCAAATTGTTGACCTTTACCCGCGTGACCAGTCAATAAATGTATACCTGGGCGGGTAGCAAGTGATTCTGTTTCATCTCCCCGAATACGGTTATGAATATTAGTGGGACTATCTCCCTCCTCAAGAAGAGCGAGACACCAGTCAATCGCGTTCGAAAGTTCTCTTCGTTCATCTGGATCGTGCTCGCTGTCGAGCATTACAGCCTGACGCAGAAAATCATGTTGATCATCAGCATTTTTAAAATCATCTACCGATAGTTTTTCCAACATACTTCGTATTTTTCGTGCTACTGATCCCTCAAGTATTGCCCCATCCCAGCGATAATGTGGGAGTTCACTATTTTCGATAGCTTCATCAATGAAATGACGACGAAAGTTTGTTCGCGCTGCGATTCCAATTCTTTGTTGCGGTAATTGTTTTCCTATATATTGGCAAAATCGTACAACGTATTGTGTTTCTTCTTGTATATCACTGAAATGTCGATGCGCTGCAAAGCCACCAGAGGGCCATGAATCAGGATTAGCTGCTACTAGTGGCTGTCCGCCAGTTAAACTGTTAAGCGAATTTACTGCCTCTAATACAGCTGGTGATGAACGAAACGACTCGGTAAACTTGATGATTCTGCTCTCACATTCATCCTGCAGCTTCTTTTGGATATAATCTGGTTCTGCTCCTGCAAAACCATAAATACCTTGAGCGAGATCACCAGCGTAGGTTGTTTTCTTATAACCAATACGTTGAATGATCCATAACTGTTGTGGTGTTAAATCCTGAAATTCATCGACAATGACTGCACCAAAATGGCATTGATATAGTTCTGCTACCTGATCGTTGGCAAGAATCAGTTCAGCCAAACGTGGGAGATCATCGTAGGTTAATTGCCCTTCCTTTACCCGTGACTTCTCAATGCTTAACGCAAAGCCTCTTAGCTGTGCCATAACTTCTTCATCAGACAGTGCTTGACGTTTTATTGAGCTTAAGGTGGTCATTACCTCATTTATATCTTGTTGGTAGAGTCCTAGTTTGTGACATTGCTCTTTCACCCAATCAGAGCGTGGCATCTTGAGCGCCACTGGATCAAGACCAATGACATGTCCATGGGCCTGGATAATTCTGGCAGATAAACCATGAAAATTAGCCACTGTTACTAACCGCATTTCCTGTGGTGAGAGGTGGCGCCGCAAACGGTCTTTCATATTGTCACGTGCCCGATTGGAAAAAGTTGTCATTAGGATATGCTGTGGTGCCTTGATAATTTGCCGAGATAACAGGCTTTTTGCCCGTAAAGCTAGAGTTTCAGTTTTACCACAACCTGCGGGCGCAATAATGAGTAGAGACAGGTCATCATGATCTTGGACTTCTTTTTGCTTTGAAGTTGGATTAATCATTTCGGGCATTCTCAATATCATCAAGTAGATCCATGATGCTTTTTATACTCGATGCAGCATTTTTGTCGAGAATATCACTTACTACTGCTGCGGCTGCAATTTTATGGTTTGGATGTCGCTTTGGATTGCAACGACAAAACTCAGCAATATCAGCGTCAGTGATCTCGCCCTTTTTAAACTTATCATCCAGTTCTTTGCGTTTCTGTCTATCAAAAAGATCAGAGGATACCAATGCGGGAACTAAAACATTATGGTCAAGTGCTTGTGCATATTCATCTTCAAGATCTTTTACTGAAACTGAAATTGAATTTTGTTTGAATTTACTCCGTTCTATATTAAAGAGTTTGGAAATATCTGGAACTGCATCTTCATCAATAAGAATGGATAGGGGAATTTGAAATCCATCTTGCCCAAATAAACTCAATACATGTTTCATATTTTTACAACCATTAACCTCCATTATTGTTACTCCAAGGCGATCTAATTCACGTCCAGTCAGTTCTGCGATTCTTTCGAGAAGAATACGGTCAGACAGGCCTTCTACGAATATAATACGACGGGCGGTCAAAGGCTCAAGCTTATCTTTAACCCACCAAGTAAGCATTAGCCGCTGGTCATTATTAAGTAAATCTTTTGCTGGCTGAACAACCTTGCCTGTCGTTTTAACGGATACAATATGCTTTGGATCAAAGGTACTGACGATATCTGGGGAATGAGTAGCAATGATTTTTTGGTTTGTCCCATTTTTTAGAAGTCGTGCCAAGCTTCGCTGACTGCTGGGATGCAAGTGAATCTCTGGTTCATCGATGGCTACAATATTAGCCCCATTCGAAATCAAATCATACAAAGCAATGGCGTAGATTGCTCGTTTGCCATCAGACTGCTCGCTGATGGGTTTCTTATTAATATAAAGTTGCACGCCGTTTAAGACATTATTCTTCGCAGAAGCATTTGAAATGAAAACCAAATCGTCTTTTGTGATTTTTTCTGATAATGCTATACCAAATTGATCGGATATATCGCTTCGAAGTTTTGATAGGACATCCGAATCTTGAAGTCGATCATCAATTTCACTAAATAATATATCAAAAGTATTTTGTTCATCGCCAAGTTGCACGCTGGCAAGAACATCATCCAGGAGGGAACGACGATTATCATCAAGAGTGCGTGCGTGATCGTTTGCATTGAGCAGTTTCCAGCCAATGCCACGTAACTGGTCACGTAAAAGCTGATGACCTATGTTCTTATTAGGGATAGCGCGCTTAATTGATAAAGTTTGATCATCATCGAAGGTGGCTTCAAGACGGATAGTTAGCGTTTGTTTAGTTTCATCCTTCGGGTCGATATAGATCTCATCAGGAAACAGTGCCTTTTCATCTTTTGAGAATTCGCAAAGATCAGCTTCAACAATGAATGGTTTATCTGGTTCTCGGAGATCCTCAAAGGTGATTCTGTTGTACAACTGAGTCGTACTTGCACCTAATAACAAGTCAAGACAGCGTAGTAATGATGATTTACCAACATCATTTGGACCGATGAGTATCATGTGTTGCCGAACTTCCAATTCGAGATCTTGGAGATGATGATGGTTTTTAACTTTTATTCGTTTTAGTCGCATTATTATCTTTGAGTCTTATTCAGGCATATTTATGGAAAGCAGCCCTTAGATGGGGAATGAATTAGTAAAAATATATCATGTACCTTGAAGTTTTTCGAGGATGGTCGGTAGAACATTATTTTTCATGAAGGAAGCTTATTCAAGCGTTTTTAAATAGGGCCCTCACTACCCGGTAACCGATCACCCCCGAAAGCATAGGAAAACGAGGCCGGTAGTGTACCTATAGTAAGTGTGAAAAACAACAAAATACTCTATCGACCCTGCACCGCTGATTGCTTGCACACTCACCACGGATAATCTCCTCACCCTAGCGAACATCATCACCACATCAGGGATAGACCACCACTGCCCACCAAGCCTCGGAGTGTTCACCAGTGTGCAAATCACCATGCTCTACCTGCAAGAAAACCTGCGGCAACAAACCCTAGCTGGTATTTTTGGCACATCCCAACCCACTATCTCCAGGGCGATCAATAACGTACTCAATATCCTTGATGTAGTGTTACCGCCACCGCCAAGGCCCAAAGAAGATCTTAGGCCTTGGCGGCTATACGTGTTAGATGGCACGCTCGTACCATGCTGGTGGTGGAAAAACGCCAGGAACTTTGTGCAGCGGAAAGCATCATAGGGCAGGGCATAACCTGCAAGTACTCACCGATCAGGCAGGCCAGATCTTTTATATTTCCGAGCCATTACCTGGATCAACGCATGACATCACAGCTATAAGAAACACTGGTTTATTCAGCTATATGCAGCCCTGGCATCATGCCGCGGACATAAGGCTATGTGGGTTTAGGATGTGATACGCCTTTCAAGAGAAGACCAGGCAAACCCTTGCTGGAGTGGCAGAAGCGATTCAACAAGGGTATCAACCAGATCCGGTATGTTGTCGAACGATCCATCGCCCATCTGAAAACCTGGCGGATACTATCTACCCCTTGCAGGCTCCCCCAACCCACAACCATCCGGGCAATCAACGTGATACGCAGAATAATGTTCTACCAACCACCAACCGAACCCCATTTCCCCAGCAACTGAATAAGCTTCAACACTGCAAGCTAGGCCAAACCCGATCCGAAAATAGTCTCTATGTCACATCCGTGCCAAATCTACGTCCCACAACCCCCTGCCCCACAAAAACACAACCTCTGTGGACCAGAGCACCCAACAATAAAACCCCAGATTATAAAAGAAAAGCCCCAGCTCCGTAGAGTGGAACTGGGGCTTCAGCGTGGAGCTCAGGGGGCCTGTGTCGAACTCCGGGCGTGGCGTGACCACCTGCTGTTGGTGGCTGCGCTGGCGGCCTGAGCCACGTGGCCGAGTGGTGCGCATGAGTACCCTGTCTTGCCGTCGAGCCAGCCGACCTAAGCGTGGGCCAACCTGCGGTTCCATTGTGAGTGAACGAGGGAATTGACGGCACTTCCAGAATGGCACGGCCGCTGGTTGCTGTCCATTGCGAATATAGCCGGCTTTAAACAAAACCGTATTCCGGTGTGTTCTTGGGTGGATCTTGGTGTGGGCGGGGTATAGAATGGGCGCGTGCGGGTTGATGTCACGTCGGATGAGCGCGATGTCCTTTTGGAGTGGAAGAAGCGCAACGACACGCTGATCCTGGTCAGATTGAAAGCCGAGGCGATTCTCTACGCGTCCCCCGGCGTCGATGTGGGTGTTATCGCTGAAATGGTCGACCAATGCGAGAGAACCGTGAAGGAATGGCTCTCGGACTGGCGGCGCACCAGACTGCATTCCGTCATGACCGGTCACGCCGGAAATGAGAACGCCGCGAAACTCACCCGCACCCAAAAGGAGCAGCTCAAGGAAGTCCTGAGCCTGCCACCATCGCAGTCCGGCATCCAGGCCGACTTCTGAGACGTCCCCGCCCTGTGGGACGTGGCCACGCACAAGGTTCGGCGTGGAGTACAAGTCGGACTCCTCCTACTAGCTGCTCCTGCGCTTCGCCGGCGTGAGCTTCAAGCTGCCCGACCCCTTCGACAAGCGCCGCGATGAGAAGGCCATCACGCAGCGGATGGCGCAGATCCGCGCCGAGGTCGCAGGCCTGTTGGCCGGCGGCTGGGAGGTGTACACGGTCGATGAGGTCTGTGTGGAGCACGAGGCCGAGATCCGCCGCATGTGGCTGCCCAAGGGCAAGCGCACCAAGATCCACGTCGACCGCACGCGCTTGGCTCAATCCTTCTTCGGCGCCCTGAGCCTGACCACCAAGACGATGAGGGTCTATCCCATCGAGGGCAACCAGAACGCCGAGCAGATCATCCTGGGGATGGCTCGCCTGGCACGCGAAACAGATAACGATAAGATCGCTGTCGTCCTGGATAACACCAGATTCCACCACGCCAAGGCCCTGACCAGCCTGTACGAGCCCGGCGAGGCACTAGACCGTATCATCCCGATCTACCTACCGCTCTACGCGCCGGACCACAACCCCACCGAGCACGTCTGGAACACCGCGAAAGGCCACATCGCCAACATCCAGCGCGACACCCCCGAGCAGACCTACACCGCATTCACCAGCTACATCACCAACCGCACCTGCGACTACGACTTCGAACACCTACCAACAATACGGTCTGAAAACGATCTTGTTTAAAGCCGACCATAGTTCTTCGGCCATGGCCGTTGCAGGCTCGGCCGGGTCATCCTGGTCGTGCAGGACGAGGAGCGTATGCCACATCGCCGGACAACTGTTCGTACGAGATGCCCACCGTCCCTGTCCCAGTGTGATACCCGGCACAAGACAGGTGAGTGCCGCGCAGGCGCTCGCCCAGCAGACGGGCTGCCGCGCGATTTTCCCCCGCGAGCAGCGCACGTCGGGAGTCACCTGGGTCGACCACGGCCAGGGCAGTCCCGGGATGCCCCCATTCATGGGCGCGATCGCTCCGCATTCAGGCTCGCCACGTTCGCTGCCGTAGGTGAAGACCTCGGCTGGATCCAAGCCAAGCCAGCCTAGTGCAAAGCACCCGGACTCTCGCCCATCCCGCACTTCTACGGCAGGATGTCTTCCGGGAAGCGGCACCAGATGTGGCCAACCCGCCGCTCGTCAGTTGGTCTCTTACGTGGCAGGCTTCACATCCGAGTTAATGGTTGCCAAGGGCGTTGCAAGTTCAGGAATTGTGGGTGACTCCTGATCACAAGGCTCTTGCGCGTCCGGGCCCTCGGCAGATGTCTCAGGCACCAAACTACCCAATTTCGAAATGATCTTCTCCATATCCGCCGCAGACTCAGCGCTCAATTCAATTTCGCCGTATTTGATGTAGACATGTCGGTTTCGCCGAATGAGTGCCAAGCAAATTGATTTGGCGAAGAATAGGGTATGTCCGGCGAGAGCCGCGATCGCGATGATTGTTTGAGGATCACCAAGAAGTGAGTCTGTCGCGAGAAAGTGAGCGTAGCTTTGGCCCGAAAGTTCGTCAGGTTGACTGTCAGATATGCCCCGAACTTCGTCAAGCGGGGCATCCGTTGATATGATGAACATCAGTCCTCCTTAGGCCAAGGTAAAAGGGACATTGTGAGCAACCTCTCTTGATCTTCTCGTATGGTGAAGTTTGACCCCATTCGCGAATCTGCGTTAGCCTCCCAGATGCGTTGAAGGATCGCGTCTGCGTCAGCCTCGAGAATCTCTGGATTCTCTTCAGAATATTCTTGAAAGTAGTATTCTCGATCTTCATCATACCACCACCAAGGTTCCGAGGAGGCCCTAGGGATCGGCACAGCTGGGAACAACATCCCCTTGCCCGCACAGACGACAATCTCGGTCAATTCAGACACGACAGATAACCAAACCCGCAAAGCATCTCCGAAAGGAAGAGAGCCCGGCAATATAGGTCCGAGTGGCGGCACTTCCGAATCACCCAGGAGGGATTGACTCCATATTCGCGACAGGCCAACTCCGAGGCGAAGAGCAGAGTCTGCTGAGATGTCCAGAATATCGGCTTGGTCTAGTTCGCCGCCAGTCGCAGCAATCGCCTGCGCAAGTGTGGCGGAGAAGCCGAGGCAGCATACAGCGGAAACGGACGCAGCAGCCTCACTCCACGCTGGATCCGTTGCGTACAAGAGACGTTCGAGCGCCCCGAGAGCAAGCGCATCGATAGCGGCTTCCTTACAATTCGACCCTTCAAAGGATGCTCGACGAATTCTCTCTGGGAGTGCCTGCAGGATCGAGGGCAATTCGATCCAGTCCAGCAAAGCTAAAATAAAGGATCGTGACTGTTGGATTTCCTCGTGAGACAAATCATCAACATCAGCCAGATGGGCCATCTCATGAAAAGCAATCAATGTATCGTTTGCGATCCTGAGAGCGCTGCCTGGAAAATCACTTCCGAAGTGGTCATTCAGTGATGACCTTGTCATCAGAGTCGCCAGCGTCCACTGGGCAATGCATGCTTGGAAGTTACCGTTCAATCGGGCAATCGCGGTTCGCCGCGCCTTTGATAATTCGCGTGAATAAGTGGCGCCGCAATGCGTCGCGATAGAGGCCTCCAGTATGATAAGATGATGCCGTGCCGCACTGAAATCCACCTTCTCCATCGCAAAGAACCCGTGAACAACTCCGGCAACATAGTCCATTAAAGATCGCTCCCGGAGATCATGAAGCACCAAGGTGGCCCCCGGGAGCGAGAACTGCTGACTTCGCGGTGGAGTCTGAGTTCCCGCGATAATCACAACCTCACCTGATGTTGACAAGACGCTGCGAGCCAATTCATAGATACTTGACAGATAATCCTCGTACCCACCGAAGCTGGTTTCCTGACCTCTGCTTGGGAAATCGGTCACTCCGCTTGAGTCAAGCGCGAATTCAAACGCAGACATGAGCCCACGTTGGGACGCGGCGACAATCTGACCCAGAAGCTCAAATTTCAACTTTGTCACAGATCCACCACCTACTCTCAAACTGATACACGTCATACTAGCGCACTTTCAGGAGCCGAACTAGCGGTGCCATGCGACAGCCGAGACTCGAACGATGCGTGACGTTGGCTCGCAGTCCGTCGGTCGAACCGTCCCTGCTGTCGCCACAGCCGCGCAGGCTCTCGGGGAAGTAATGGGCTGACCGTCACGCGCACAGAATTCTAGGTTCTAGTGGTGGTTGCAACGGTTTTTGGTGAAGGAGTTTGTTGTGGCTGGTGTTGGTCGTGTTTTTCATGGGGTTGAGTACCCCTCCCGTCGTGGGGCGTGTCGGGCTCGGTATCGGGAGTATGTGCGGGTTCTTGCTGATGGTTTGGACGTCACGCAGGCAGCTCATGCTGTTGGGGTCTCGAAGCGGACGGGTAAGGTCTGGCGTAATGGTCGGACTCGCTCAAGTGGGCGGTGTGAGCGAGCTAGTATCGCTCCTCAGGCTCATTGGTACCGTCTGTATGTGAAGTGCCAACCGCATCGGGTCAGTCGACGGTTCTTGTCGCTCAAGGAGCGCATGTTTATCTTCGGATGGCGCGTCGAGGGGCTCTCTATTCGTGACATTGCTCGACAGTTAGGACGTTCGCCCTCGACTGTGAGCCGGGAGCTGAAGCGTAATGGGATTGCAGCCACGTGCTACAACCCCTACATCGCTCACATGCGAGCAGGCAAGCGTCTCAAACGTCCTAAAGTGCGTAAATGCGCCGATCCTCGCTTGTGGGGCATCATCTGGGACAAGCTTCAGCTCAGATGGAGCCCAGAACAGATTTGCGCATACTTGCGCATGCGTTTCCCGCATAATCAGAGCATGAACCCGTGCGTGGAGACGATCGACCAGTCCATTTTCATCCAGGCCAAAGGCACGCTCCGCAAAGAGATCGCTTCCCTCATGCGCCAAGGGCGCGTCCGTAGGCGTCCGGTCGCATACTCTCGCCAGGTACGACCACGATTCAAGGACGCCATGGTGATGATCAGCGAACGGCCCGCCAGTGTGGAAGACCGGGCGCTGCCTGGACACTGGGAAGATGACTTGATCATCGGAGCCAAAGGACAATCCGCGGTCGGAACACTTGTCGAGCGTTCCACCCGGTACACGCTGCTGCTCTACCTGCCCAACGGGCACACAGCTACTGACGTCCACGATGCCATCATCGACAAGCTCGCAGACTTACCGCACTCCTTGCGCCGTCGCTGACCTGGGAGCATGGAAGCGAGCTGGCCCAACACCGCAAGATCGGTTCACAGCTGGGCCTGGACGTGTACGTTTGTGACCCGCACTCGCCCTGGAGGCGCGGCACCAACGAGAACACAAACGGGCTGTTGCGCCAATATATGCCCAAAGGAACCGATCTGTCACTCCTGACCGAAGCAGACCCAGGTGCCATCGCCGACCAGCAGGGCAACCGCCCCCGCAAAACGCTAAACTGGGACACACCCAAGCAGCGACTCGAACTGCTGCTCAGGGCATTACACGTGTTGCAACCACCCCTAGAATCTGCCAATAGCGGGCAGGCCAGAGGGGGGCGGCGCGCTGCAGCTAGGTCGCCCTCGCACCGGTCATCATGTACCTCAGGAGCGCACCACGATCTTGGGCGACCGCGGTCATCCACGATCCACACATGTAGGCGCACCCTCTGGCCTGACTCCTGACGGAGTGTGGGGGTGGTTGGGGTTTTTCGTTGGTATGGCGGGGTGGGGTGGTGGTTGTGGGGCACTGTGGAATGCTGCCCCTGCTCGGGCCCACGGAGCGACCACGGGGAGGTCTCCTACCCGTACGCAGCACGTTCAGCGCAGCCCGTCGGTGGGGCCTTTCATCATCCGTCGCGGTCGCCCGAAAGGTTGAAGGCGGCATGCGCCCCGTACGGGGCAGTCCAGTTCGCGTCATGAGCGGCGGTCTTGCGGCACGCGTGGCGACTCCCTCCGCCGCCGAACACAGGCCGGTAGAGACGACGCACTCCGCCATCCATACGGACGACGGAGTACCGCGCCATGCCACTACGAGACATGCCAAGAGTTCCACGTACGTTCCACGATCAGGCTCCTGAGGGACCTTTCGTTGAAACTACGCTGTTCGGTGGAGCCGCCGGGAATTGAACCCGGGTCCTACGCCATGTTGCCAGGGCTTCTCCGTGCGCAGTTCGTGCACGATCTTTTACTCTGACCCTCCA
>ERZ773026.1749-NODE-1749-length-10716-cov-6.179345_pt1 | contig 10716 bp, 4 predicted proteins | sample MGYA00580838_ERZ773026 | MGnify/ENA primary metagenome ERZ773026 (study PRJEB29015, sample SAMEA2738006) | human oral metagenome | biome: human oral; feature: human-associated habitat; material: dental | place: China | collected 2055 ... | reverse complement strand
AGCCCCAGGGCCAGCTCGTCATTGGCGCAGAAGACGGCCGTCACCTCCGGGTCCGCGGCCAGGCGCAGGCCGGCCTCATAGCCCGCTGCGGCCTCCCAGTCGCCGGGTACCGGCTCGGGAACCTCCCGTCCCGCCTCCCGCAGGGTCCTTGCCCAGGTGGCTCTGCGGATGAGGCTGGACTGGGAGTCCTCGGGCCCGCACACGTGGTGGACGGTGCGGTGCCCCAGCTCCAGAAGGTGCGTGACGGCGTCGCGCACCCCGCCGACCTGGTCGGCGCTGGCCGAGGGGTAGTAGTCCACGAGCGTGGAGTCCGAGACCGCCACCGGCATCGAGGGCGGCAGGGCCAGCTGTTCGCGTCCCGCTCGCCCGGCCTGCACGACGACGAGCCCGTCGATGGCCTGGTGGGAGAGCCGGTAGACGGCCTCGCGCAGCTCCTCGGAGGCGGGGTGCTCCACCTGGACGAGGTTGACGGCGTAGTCGACGGCGGTGGCGGCCTCCAGCACGCCCGCGGTGGTCAGGGCCTCCCCGGTGCGCTGGATCTGCTGAGTCAGCACGCCGATCGTCTTGAAGGATCCTCGACGCAGGGCCTGGGCGGCGCGATTGGGGGAGTAGCCGAGCTGGTTCATCGCGCGCAGGACCCGTTCGCGGGTGTCGGGACGGACGTGCTTCGATCCCGCCGCCACGCGGGACACCGTTTGAGCGGAGACGCCCGCCAGGCGGGCCACGTCGCTCATCGACGGCGCTCCCTGCGCGCCCCGGCTCTGCCCTGGCATGACGCGAGGTTATCAGGATTGTCAGGGGTAACCGCATCCTGACGATGTGATGACGTTACCATATCGATCCGCCTTTGAGGTCGGTGGAGTCAGAATCTTGGGAGTAGATCTGCCTCACTGGAGCAGATCTCATCTACTATGTTAACGTCAACAAGCAGACGTTGCACTGCTGCGCGTCCTCTGTTCCCGTCAACCCCCTGGGGAGCCGAACAATGATCGTTCCTAGACACTTCGAGGACCTCGACGTCCTCCATGAACACACGCTGCCGCCACGCTCCTACTACGTGCCCGCATCCCGTCCCATCGCCACCAGCCCCTGGAGGCGGGAGGACTCCGACCGCTTCCACCTGCTCAGCGGCCGGTGGGCCTTCCGCTACCTGCCCAGCGTCCACGAGCTCACCGAGCCCTTCTGGGAGGAGAAGGTCCCCGAGACCGACGACGAGCACGGCGAGGAGGGCCCCGCCGCCGTTCCGGAGGGCTTCACCATGATTCAGGTGCCCAGTACCTGGCAGCACCTGGGCTACGACCACCACCAGTACACCAACGTCCGCTACCCCATCCCCTTCGACCCGCCTTACGTGCCTCAGGACAACCCCTGCGGCGCCTACATCCGCGACTTCGAGTACACCCCGGACCCCGCCGCCCCCAGCACCTACCTGACCTTCGAGGGCGTGGACTCCTGCTTCTACGTGTGGCTCAACGGCACCTACGTCGGCTACAGCCAGGTCTCCCACGCCTCCGCGGAGTTCGACGTCACCGAGCTCCTGCGCCCCGGCGCCAACCGCCTGGCCGTCCTGGTGCTCAAGTGGTGCGACGGCACCTACCTGGAGGACCAGGACAAGTTCCGCACCAGCGGCATCTTCCGCGACGTCTACCTCCTGAGCCGTCCGGCCGCCGTCCTGTTCGACTACGTCACCACCACCTCGCTCGGCCCGGTGGTTGGAACCGGCTTCGACGCCGGCCCGTCCACCGCCCTCATCAAGATCCAGGGCGCCTACCGGGGCGGGCCCGTCCCCACCTCCGTCGAGCTCGTCGACCACGACGGTGCAGTGGTGGCCGCCGGTGAGCTGGAGCCCTTCGCCGGCGACGACGGCTACACCCACCGGACCCGTCTGAACGTTGAGGCCCCCTACCTGTGGAGCGCCGAGGACCCCTACCTCTACACCCTGGTCATCACCACGCCCGACGAGGTCATCACCGACCGGGTGGGCATCCGCGAGGTCGAGGTGAGCGACGCCGTCGTCCGCCTCAACGGCCGGCCCATCACCCTGCGCGGTGTCAACCGGCACGACTCCGACCCGACCACCGGGCCCGTCGTCGACCTGGAGCACATGCTGTGGGACCTGCGCCTGATGAAGGAGCACAACATCAACGCGGTGCGCAGCTCCCACTACCCCAACGACCCGCGCTTCTACCAGCTGTGCGACGAGCACGGCTTCTACGTCATGTCCGAGGCCGACAACGAGAGCCACGGCACCCAGAGCCGCTTCCTGGCCGACCCCTCCTGGGACAACCAGGTCGAGCACTGGAACGAGCCCATCGCCGACAACCCCGAGTGGACCGAGGCCACCGTCGACCGCATGAGGCTGTGCGTCCACCGCGAGAAGAACCGCCCCAGCATCATCTCCTGGTCCGCCGGCAACGAGTGCTCCTACGGCTGCACCCTCGAGGCGGCGCTCTTTTGGGCCAAGGACTTCGACCCCACGCGGCTGACCCACTACGAGAGCTCCTACTACCGCGACTCCAAGCGCCGCTACGACTACTCCTGCATCGACCTGTACAGCCGCATGTACCCGGCCATCGAGGAGATCCGCGACTACCTGGACTCCGACCCGGACAAGCCCTTCATCCTCGTGGAGTACTGCCACGCCATGGGCAACGGCCCCGGTGACCTCGAGGACTACTGGGAGGTCATTCTCGCCGACGAGCACGCGTGCGGGGGCTTCGTGTGGGAGTGGTGCGATCACACGGTTCTGGCGGGACGCGACGAGACGGGCCGGGAGATCCACCTGTACGGGGGCGACCATGGCGAGGCCGTCCATGACGGTAACTTCTGCGTCGACGGGCTGGTCGCGCCCGACCGCACTCCGCATGCGGGGCTCCTGGAGCTCAAGAACGTCCAGCGCCCCGCTCGGGTGGTCGACTACGACCAGGAGCGCGGGCTGGTGACCCTCCGCAACGACCTCGATTTCACCGACCTCGACCAGTACGCCCGGCTGTCCTACGAGATCCGCTGCGACGGCACCGTCGTGGAGTCCGGGCCGCTGGAGCTTCCCGGCCCCGTCCCGCCGCACAGCACCGTGACGCTGAGCTGCGCACCGGCCGTGCCGGACGCCGGACGCTGCCACCTGCTCATCACCCGGCTGCTGGTCAATCCGGTGCTGGGCGGCCACGTGTTCACGAAACGCTTCCCCCCATTCTACGGTTCGACCTGGTTCGGTGCCCGCCGGCCGGTCATCGAGTGGCTGCTCCGGCGCTTCAACGACGAAGACATCCAGTCGCACTTCCCCAAACTGCGCATCGCCGACGAATTCCTCATTCCATCGATGCTGCATCAGGCCGTGGTCGAAAAAGGCTTCCGGCAGGGGCCGTTCAATCACTGCATCGCCACCTTCATCGAGGCCAACCCGGCCTGGCTGACCGATGCCGACTTCAACCTGCTGAAGGAAACGCCGGCCTTCTTCGGGCGCAAGTTCCCCGATGACATCCACACGCCGATCCGTCGCCGCGTGCTGACCGAGCTGGTCGGCCTGACACCGGACCAGGTGGTTCCGCCGGAAGAACAGGCACCGGTGCCCATGGTCGAGCGCGAGCTGGTCGCACAGGCTGCCTGATACGCACCAGCCCCGCCCCCGTCCGGATCCGCCTGCCTCATCAGCCCCCCGTTCCTGGCCCACCGGCTTCATCATCAGGCCAACCCGCCCGTTCTGGCCAGCCCGGGCGGCATGCGCCCGGCGTGTGTTGCGGGGCGCTTTCGTCCCGGCACCTCATTCGGGCGTGCGGGACGGGAGGCCAGGACCGCAACGGACAGCTCAAACCGTCCGTTTCCGGCCCTGCCGGGAGGCTGCACAGGGGGCAAAAATGTACGAAAAATGCGTGACAGGCCGGTGTGCTGTCACGTATCCGAAACGAAACGGCCCAGACACGCATGTTTTGTGATGATTTCATGCGCCGGCCCGCAAAAAAAGGTGACTTTCATCAAACGCTGCGGGCATCGGTAGTATCATTGGGCCGTATCGAGTGAGAGGCATCCAGCAGATTTGTTGCAAAAAGTCAACCCCTGCTGCTTCATGCTGTCCCTTTCCTCTTTCAAAGGAACCTGCGCTCTGCTCTCCATCATCGTCATCTCCCGCAATCAGGCCAACACGATCGGCATGTGCCTGGACAGCATCCAGGTTGCCACCAAACAGAGTGGCATCGAAAACTACGAGATCGTCTTCGTCGACTCCAGGTCGACGGATGGCACGCCTGATATCGTTCGTAACCATCTGGGTCACGACGTCCGGATCGTGCGTCTGACGGGGCACACCAATGCGGCCATTGCCCGCAATGCCGGTGCTGCCGTCGCGACGGGCGACGCCTTCTTCTTCATCGACGGAGACATGGAGGTCGGGCCGGACTTTCTGAGAATTGCGCTGGGCCCGGATGGTTTGCCTCTTCACAATGTCACCTCCGGCCAGCTGCCCGAGAAGTTCTACAGCCCCGACGGCGAGTTCCTCACCGACGGCCCCGACCGCTACAAGGTCCGGGCCGACGGCTACCGGAGCGAGCTGGGCGGCATTTCGATGATCAGCCGCAAAGCCTTCGAGAAGGTGGGCGGCTTTGCCACCGAAATGCGCGTCAACGAGGACCAGGAACTGGGTCTGCGCCTGTGCGAGGCCGGCTACGGCATCTACGGTCTGGCCACCACCATGTCCACCCACCATACGGTGGACTACTTCCAGTGGCGCCGGCTGGGCAAGATGCTGCTCGACGGCAGCATGTGCTACCCGGGGGTGGTGTTCCGCCGTCACTGGATGCACAAGAGCTACTGGCCGCTGCTGATCTCGCACCAGCGTCCGACGGCCGTGTTCGCCCTGTCCATCCTGCTGGCCATTTTCGTGAGCCCCTGGTGGCTGCTGCTGTTCTTTGGCTACGTACTGGCCAAGAACCTGCGTCGCCCCGGCGTGAGCTTCCTGCAGGATCTGGTGGGAACCGCCACGCGCAGTTCGGGCTTCCTGCTGGGGGTGCCGTTCTTCTACCCCCGGCATGTGCCCAACAGCGAAATCCACTACACGGTGGAAGAGCCGGTGCACCACGACGAGGCGCAGAAGGCCGCGCCGGAGACAGGGGCACAGTCGCAGCAGGCTTCGGAGCAGGCCTCACAGGCCGCCAATCAGTCCGGCCAGCCAGCGGCCGAATCCCGTCCGGCAGCCTGACGCAGGGGCAGCCTGTCGAAGGCCACTGACCCGTCGCTGCGCCTCAGTGGCGCCCCCGGAAGCGATCCATCGTGATGATGGGTCGCTTTTTTGTTGACGGATGCAGAAACGCCCGGAGAACCGGGCGTTTCTGTTTGAGACGTTTGAGACGTTTGAGACGTTTGAGACGTTTGAGACGTTTGAGACGTTTGGGACGTTTGGGACGCTTGGGACGCTTGGGACGCTTGGGACGTTGGAGGCGTCGGAAGGCTTGAGGGGAGCGCCGGGGAAGGCTGTCGGCAGGTCCCGGGCGGGCTGGACGCCAGCACCTCGTTCAGGCCGTCGCTGTGCGCAACTCAGGCTGATCGTACCTCGATGCTCAATCAGGGCATCGCGACAGAGGCCAGACCGATTCACACTCAGGCATCATGGTGCCGCCCAAGCCAGGGCCGTGCCTCGATCAGGTCATTTGCAGCAGCGCCCAGGCCAAGGCATACCCTGGCCATCGCGGCACGGCCCAAGCCATGCCTGATCAGGCCGTCGGGGCGCCGCCAGCGGGAGCGGCAGGCTCGGGCTCGCCACGGCGACGGCGGAGCACCGCGCTGAAGATGCGAACCTCTTCCGGCCGGGGACGCAGCACGAGGCCGAGCACGACCACATAGGCCAGCGAGGCCAGCACGATACGCCACCACCACTGCGGCATGACGCCATTCAGGTACCAGGCCACTGCCAGCCCCACGGCGCTGGCAAACGCACAGGACGCGATGTGCCCCATGTCCACCTGATAGGGGAAACCGGTACGGCGCAGCCAGTAGGCCACCATGACGTTGGCCACCACCAGGCCGGCGCAGTTGGCTGCCGGCAGGGCCGCAATGCCATACTCAGGCGCCAGGGCAATGCCCAGCAGCAGCGACAGGCCCAGGAACGCGTTGCTGAAAACCAGGAAGCCGTAACGCTCGACCGTGTGGGAGAGGTTCTCCAGCGAGTGGCGCCAGGATTCGAGCGCCATGACCAGGCACATCAGCAGCACGAGCACGGCGGCATCGGCGCCATACTTGCCCTTGGACAGCCACAGGTAGACATCCCCGCCACCCGCGGCGAAGAAGGTGGCGGCCAGGCCGATCAGCACCAGGTTGATGGTGAGTGCCGCGTTGGCCACCGTTTCGGCTTCTCTGTAGGAGTTGTTGGCCGAGTAGCGGGCAGCCATCACCGGACGGATCATGCCGTTGAAGAGCTGGGCCGGCAGGTAGCGCTGCAGCTGGTCGAAGATGGACTGGGCAAAGCCAAAGAGCGCCACCTGGATGGGGGCAAACTGGTTGCCGGCCACCAGACGGTTCACCATGCCGCCATAGGGCAGGATGATGAGGCCCTGGGCGTAGCCCTTGATGCCGAAGTCGATCATGCGGCGGGTGTTCTTCTGCAGCCATTCGCGCTGCAGCGGCACGTCGGTGACGTCACCGGGCCGGTTGCGGCTGGCCTGATAGACCCCCCAGCTCATGACGAAGGCACCCACGGCCTCGTTGACCACTTCGACGAGAATGAGGCTGGTCAGGTCCATGTGATGGAAGAAGAGCAGGCCCACCACACCAATGAACTTGCCCACCGTGACGGCCGCGTAGGCAGTCTGCCCCCGCTTCTGTTCCAGCATGGCTTCGAGGATCTGGAACTCGGAGTTGGAGGTGGTACGGAACAGCACGACCAGCAGGTAGAGCTGCAGCTGCACCAGCCAGCGGTCGAGGCTGACCCAGTTGGCCAGCCACAGCGGGAAGATGATCAGCACCACCACCGTGAGCAGGATGAGGGCCAGGCGCAAGCCCATGCTGTAGCCGATGAGGCGGCGCAGCGCCCACGAGTAGCGCAGGTTGAAGATTTCCGGCACGAACCGGGTGAGGATCTGCCCGGTACCCACGGAGGTCAGGGCGAGCAGCACCTCGGTCAGGCCCAGCAGCACCGAGTAGGCGGCAAACTCTTCCACCGGCAGGTTGCGGACGATGAGAAAGAGTGCACCGACCCCGGCAACGGAGGTCAGGGCCTTGCCCATCAGGAAGTGTTTCATGCCGGCGGCAATTCGCCGGGCACTATAGGGGTTGTGATCGGCGTGTTCCGGCATGGGAGACAGGGCAGAAGCAGAAAGGGAAGGTAATCAACGGAGTGACCCGGACGGCAGGCCCGGGAGAGGATCAGGGAACCGGGACGGCGGATGCGCCGCCCCGGGACAGAACCGGCAAGGGATCAGGGCGCCTCCTTCGCGAAGGTCAGGCCGGACACCGAGTTCGGGCCGACGGTATAGCGGGCCACACCCTTGTCATCGAAGCTCAGACTGACGGTCTGGCGTTTGGGGCCATCGATGACCTGGCTGCTGTAATTGTTGACCTGGGGCGTACCACCGCTGATGCTGGCCAGGCTGGCCTTGAACTTCTTCCCGGCCAGGGCAGGCATGTTGAGGGTGATCTCGACGGCATCGCCATCGCGGTTGACGGCCCAGACGCTGTAGCGGCTGCGGTCCTGGCTGGCCATGACCGTCCCCCGGGCCAAGTAGCCGCCCGCATAGCCTGAAGGATTGCCGCTGTCGACCCGGGTGGCCAGCACGTCGGGCAGCAGGGTTTCACGCAGCAGGGCGTAAGCATGCATGGGCACCGACGGGTAGTAGGCAGACTGGCCCGACGGCAGGTGGAACATCGGCCAGGGGCCGGTGGTACCGTGCAGGGCATGCAGATCGCCGCCCTTGACCTGCGGCAGCTGGGTGGTGGTGATGATCAGGTCGGACACGCCGATGGCGGCGCCCAGATCGGCCGACTGGTGCCAGTTGCCATTCCAGGCCTCGCCCTGCCCTTCGGGCCAGCGGGCATGCTCGGTGACCCAGAAGCCGATGTCCTTTTCGGGCACACCGCCCGTCTTTGCGTCGGCCGCAGACTGGCAGAGATGGTCGATGCGGTTGGTGACCGGCGGGCCGTCAGGCTCGCCATCGTAGTAGAGGTGCTGGGCATACTCGCTGACGCCGTCGTCCTTCAGGCCCTTGGCCACGGCGACGTTGTACTGCGAGGCATTGACACCACGGTCGGCCTGGGCGTCGAAGTCGGCCATCATGGCCACGAAACGGGCCTTTGGATCGACCTTGCGCACGGACTCCATGACGGCCCGGGCACGGCCCACGTACAGGTCGGGAATCCACTTCTCCTCGAAGCGGTCCAGCTCGTTGCCCAGCTCCCAGCGCAGCACGGGCACCTTGCGGTCGAGGATGTGCTTCGTGAGTTCGCCAGCCTCGCGGGCCATGACATCCTGCGACACCAGCTTGTCGATGTCGCCCTTCATGTTGAGCACGTACCAGACCTGGCCGCCGGTCTGGTGGACGAAGTCGAGGTATTCATCGACCCCGAACTCGATGCGGGGCAGCTCCGTCCAGTCGTTGATGCGCACCGGTACCCGCTTGGCCACGGCGCCGACCGACTTGTGCCAGCGGTGATAGTTGGAGGTGGTGCCGCCCGGATAGCGGTAGGCGGCGCCGGGGAAGTGATCCTTCAGGAAGGAGACGACCTCGGGACGGACCTGCTGTTTGGCCGGATCCCACAGCGAGAGCTGGAACTCGGTGTTTTCGAGGTTGAAGCCGAAGTACTCGGGGCCGATCTGTTTGACGGCCTTGTCGGAGACGGTGAGCGAGAGACCGTCGGCGCCCTTGTTGACGGCGACGGGCTTGCAGTCGCCACCGGCGCTGGGCGCTACGGTTGACTTGCAGCCGGCAAGGGCCAGCCCGAGCGCCAGCACGAGCGGCAGCGTACGGAAGGTCTTGACATCGGGGTTGGTCATGGCATGGGCCCACGTTCGAAGTTGGGAGGCAACGCCCCGTACAGAGGTACTGCCCCGCGAAAGACACCCGCAGCCCGCCCACGCCAGAACGGCGCTGGCAGGAAAACGGGCACACGACAGACGCACGGCAACGGCCGACCGGCGGGCGGGCGCTCCCGCAGCCGGAATGGTGCCACGCAGGCCGGCCCCGAAACGTGAAATGGGTCACAGCGCGACAGACAGGCCAGCCGCCGGCGCCTGATTGCGCCGTGCGCGGACCGCAAGGGCGGCCGGTTCCAATTGTAAGGCGAGCGGTGCCGCTGTGCCATTTGAGGACTCGGCGCCTGTCGTGGGAGAGATTTCCCTTCGATCCGACGCCGGCAGATACCTGTACTGGCTGGCAGGCGACGCAACACGCGCGCCACGCAATACACAACCCCCAGCCGACGAACGGTGACACGAAAATTCACCAAATTGTGAAGATCCCCCCGGGTGCAGGCATGGATCACGGCCGGGGCGCGGCATTTTTCACGAAACACGCCAGAAAAGCCGGAAAAAACCTTGGCTTTTCTTTACATCTTCCGCTCTGTCTTTTGCGGCATACCGTTCATCCCGTGTTGTTTAACAACCAACTTTCCGGTCCGTAGAGTTCGCTTCGCATCACACACACATGCAAAACACCTTGCAACACGGTCGGTCGACATCTTCCCGATGAGGCCGGTTCAGCAACACACAACAGACTCTACAGCATCATGAAAAACCGGTTGGTACATAACGATGAATCCCGTGCGCCCCGCGGCGCCCTGCTGACGCAGCCCCGTGCGCTGGTGGCCCTGTGCCTGAGCGCTGCCGTGCTGGCCGCCTGTGGTGGCAATGGCAGCGAAGGTGGCTCGCCCCCCGCCCCGGGCGCCTCTGCCCAGGGTGAGAACGGCATTGCCCTGAAGGCCGTCGCCCGCGTGGAAATGACGCGTTCGCCGTCCTTCAAGGCCAATGGTGCCCAGGGCGCCTCGCACAATGGTCAGGTTGCCACCGGCTACCGCCTGGACCGCACGATGGGTACGTACCGCAACGGCCACGTGCAGCATGCCATCTGGCGCGTGAACGGGGTGGACAAGGGCTGGGGCCCGCACTACACCACCACCCAGGCCGACCTGGGCAAGACGGTGATCTACGTCGAGAAGGTGCTGGGCAATGACGGCAGCACCCGCGAATTTGCCACGCCGGGCGCCGTGGTGGTTGCCTCGGTGGGCGTGCCGGTAACGGTGCCGCAACAGCAGACGCAGAGCAAGCCGGGTTATCCGGTGGTGAACAAACAGCCACTGACCAACGTGACCACGGGCAAATCGGTGCCGGGCAAGCAGCTGGTCCGCACGATGGGCAGCTATGGCAACGGCCACGTGCTGAACGCCATCTGGAAGGTCAACGGTGAAGCCAAAGGCTGGGGCCCGCACTACACGCCGACCGCTGCCGACGTGGGCAAGACCGTGGTCTACACCGAAGAAGTGCTGGGCAAGTCGGGCGACCGGGTGAACTTCACCGCCGCGCCGGTGATCATCGTGGCCTCGCTGAACGAAGCCACGCCACCCCAGGCAGCCGCCAAACCGACGCCGGCGCCGGCCGCACAACCGGCTCCGACGCCGGCACCGAACCCTGCCCTGTCGGCCAAGCCTGGCTATCCGCTGGCCGACAAAATGCCGGTGACCAATGTGACCGGCCAGTCGGTGCCGGGCAAGCAGCTGGTTCGCACGATGGGTGCCTACACC
>ERZ773026.1748-NODE-1748-length-10718-cov-11.651974_pt1 | contig 10718 bp, 8 predicted proteins | sample MGYA00580838_ERZ773026 | MGnify/ENA primary metagenome ERZ773026 (study PRJEB29015, sample SAMEA2738006) | human oral metagenome | biome: human oral; feature: human-associated habitat; material: dental | place: China | collected 2055 ... | reverse complement strand
GCCCGGTAACCCACCCCAAACAAAGGCTTTGCGGCCATCATCAAGCGTGCCGAGGGCTTGCCCACCACCGACGATTTTTTCGAGCTGGATTGTTACGAATGTTGGTTTTCTCATTGCATCTATTATACCATTTATAGTAAAGTGATGGCGGTATCGATAGGTGTTACATAGAGTCTCTCTACTGTCCTTGCTGCCACTACCAGGTGGTGACCATCGGGTGGTCGGTGTGGTGCTCGCGTGCGTGGGCAAGGCACTGCTCAATCGCTGCGTGGCAGTGCTCCGTGAGGCGCTGAGCATCGTCTGGGGAGATAACACCTGTTGCGCTAAGGCACGTTGCGGCGGCAATGGCAAGATCATAGCGACTAGCCTGCTGATGAATGAGGCTCATCATGAGCGTGTCGCCGCACGGTGCCAGGCCGAAATTGTGGATATCAAACTGCCGACCATCGACCCCGTAAGCAAAGAGCGTTGCCGCGAGAGAGCGTTCTTCGCCCGGGTAGGCAATAATCACCGGCTTGGTTGTCGTCACGGTGCGCGCGAGCGTTCGCCGCGAGACAGGTTGAGCGAGCGTGCCAAAGCCACGCGGCGTGAGGCTCGAGATATTGACGCAGCGCACCCGGGCAGCCGGGCAAGAATGAGCGATGAGCTCAATAGCGGCCAGTACCTCTGTGGTAGCAACGTCGCCACACGCGGCAAGTACAATATCTGGGGTGGCGTGGCTGGCGAAGTTCCACGTGGCAAGACCCGCGTGCATCTGGGCTCGAGCCGCCTTGGTGGTGAGCCAGGTAGGCTGCGTAGTATCGCTGGCATGCAATATATTGATCACCTGCGCGCTCGACAGCATCATATCGAGCGTCACCACCGCGCAGTTGCTATCGGCTGGGAAGTAGACCGTTGTGGGGGCGTCTCGCTGATCAAGCGCATTAGTTACCTGCTCGGCACTCTGGTGCGAGAGGATGGTGTTGAGGCTAGGTAGTGGCGCGCTGCTTGGCTGGCTCGATAGGGCTGCGGTATACGAGCAACTTGCCGCGCTCATGTCTTCATGCAGGGACGCTCCAACGAAGACGCTTTGCCTCCCCTGCTCCAGATAGCCAAGCTGCATACCGCGTAGCGCACCTGCTGCTGGGTAGCTCATTGTGTAGCCATCTGACGCATGTGGTGCTATGCTTGGCTGACTGCCCCACTGCCAGGCTCGTGGGTGTGATGCAAAACGCTGAGCGAGCGTACCGCTCTGTAGCGACGGACTTATAAACAGCCGGAAACTATCTGGCGCTGCATCCTTGGCAAGATCGGCCAGATACGAACCAACACGAGAAAGCGTATTGCTGCGCTGTGTGCCGGGTGGCGTCGCAACGACCGCATAGGGCTCAATAGCCGGCCGGCGTAGTTGCGTGGCCGATAGGGCGGGCTGTGTAGCGGTGAGCTGAGCTGCACCTAAGGAGAAGTCGTTATCGGTATGAGCCGTAGCCGTGTGCGGCAGGGCCTTCGTCTCGGCGAAGGTGAGATTGCCTGCTGCGTCAAACAGGTCCTCTGGCTCACACCACGCAAGTATCTGAGCAAGCCACGCCTGCGTGTGTGCCTGGCTCGAGTTAGCACCATCTGCTTTGCGGTGAGCAAGCGCTGCCTGTGCCCGGGCAATGCTTGATGGCTGAACATCGCCACTATCATGCTCGGCTGGAGCGGGCGCGTTCTCTTGTGCTTCGTGCTCAGCGAGTAACGCCTCAAGCTGTTCTGGAGTACGCACAAGCAACAGTGGTCGGCGGACTTTGTGTGGGCGTAGCTGGGCTGGCTGGCGCAAAGCAGTAGTGCGCTCAGTTGCCCAGGCGAGCGCAGCAGTATAGTCTGCGTCTGGCTGGCGCGGGTCGGCTGTGGTGCAGTCAACGATTCGTGGCTCATACCCATAGCCAATGAAAAGTGCAAGCAGCTCGTAGGTGGAAAGCGTAGCGAGCAGTGTCTTGGGCCGCAGCTGGATGATCGGGATAATCGTGCCGTCAGCTGCTGGGCTAAGGAGCTTTGCCAGGTGCCACGGGGTATCGTCTTGGGCGACCGCGCTATCAACCAAGCAGTAGATCATTTGCTCTGGTTGGCCAAGTGCCCTGCCGCTTGCCTGAGCGAGTGCACTACCAAGACGAGCGTCACAGAGGTGTATTGCGTTAGACAGTGAGGTTTGCGGGTTGTGTGTTAACGTGCAGAGCACATCAATCCCCGCTTGTGAGCGAGTAATATCGCAGCCAGGTTGTAACATATCATAGACGAGCGCATGAGCGCGTGCTGCCGCCCATCGCTCGCGATCGGTAATAATGAGCGGCGCTGCGCCATCCGACTGAGCATACTCCGCAATCTGAGCCAAGCTAAAGCTCAGCGCGAAGTCTGCCGCAAGTGCTGCCCGGAGCTCATCCGAGTAAAGCTGCTTTATATCGCTTGGCTGTAACGGCTGACCAGCTGGCAGTGTGCGCCAGAGTGCATGCTGTGCTAGCACAGTATAATAGGCCGCTTGCCGGTAGCGCATCGTCATCCCACCATTCGTATCCATTGCTTCTAGTATACACGCTTGTGCTTGCTGACGGAATAGGCCGAAGTGAGATTATGTACATTTACGGCGCATAGCCTTATTTGCTACACTAACAGTATGAAACGACGTGTTGCTAGCCATGGCCAACATTTTTTGCGTAGCCCCCGCGTGGCGGCTATCTTGCTGGGCCATAGTACTATCCGCCGGCGCGATACGGTTTATGACCTCGGGGCAGGTAGCGGCGTCATTACAAGCGCCTTAGCGCGGCGTTGCCAGCAGGTAGTAGCGGTCGAGAATGAACCACGTGCGCTTGATGCCCTGCGCAGACATACCGCAGCCGTGCCACATGTCCGCATCATCGCGGCCGATATCCGCCAGCTTGCCCTTCCTGCTGAGCCGTATAAAGTATTTGCTAATATCCCCTTTGCACTCAGTGCCGATATCGTGCGGATGCTCACCACTGCTTCCACCCCACCACAGGCGATCTATCTTATCGTCCAGCGCCAATTTGCGTCAAAGCTTGTGCCGAGCGACCGCCACTTTACGGCGGCACTGGGCGCTCAGCTGGCACCGTGGTGGCAGGCGCGGATCCGCTACCGCTTGCGCCGGACAGATTTCACGCCGCCACCCGCCGTCGATACGGTATTGCTCGAGCTCTTGCCACGCACCGAGCCCTGGCTGCCCCGCAATCAGCAGGCAGCGTACAGCCAGTTTGTCGCGCAGCACTACGCCAAGCCGCGGCGCTTTGCTGCCCTGCCGCGAGCCCAGCTTGGCATCAACCCTGAGCGTAAGCCATCAGAACTCCAGTCTAGGCAGTGGGTGTGGCTCTACCAAGCAATGCAGATGAAATAATAAACCTTCTAAACCAAGGGGTGAGTAGCCTACTGACAAACACCTCACGACGCCTATAGTGGCTCGTACTGATAAAACCGGTTGCTGTCGTGTGCACGTGCATTGGTAATAATATGTGCCGGGCGCGTGAGATCTTGATGTTGCTGGCGGTAAGCACGCGTTGCGGTAAAGACGGTTTGCTGCTCGGGCACAGTGGTAACAACGCGCAATCGGTCGTTATAGCGAGCAATCATTTCATACATTGGTCGCTCCGTCTCAGTCACGGCAAGTGTCATAGGGCGATCGACGCGCACATTGTCACCCTGGAGTTGGTCGTTGAGAAGCTTAACATCGCTCGAGTAGTGAGCAAGAACATCTGGATTATAGCGATACGTCTCGGCATAGCGCCCAATACCAGTAAGGGCAAGCCCACCAATTAAGAGTGTCATAGGCAGCAGCCCAGCCACCCGGGCATATGGGTTGCGCGGAAACATCTGGTACCAGTGGTTAATCAGCCACGCCACGCCAAATGCAATAATGATCGCCACTACCGGAAAGAGCGAGGTCACCAGCTGTGGATTACTAATCACCACACCCAGTAACGGCAATCCTACCAGGAGCGCTGCATAGCTGCGTGCTGTATAGTAGTGGCTCAGGAGCGAGGCAAGACCAATCAGCATAATCAAGATCATACCGACCGAGTACAATGGCTGCACGAGGTACGATTTGTTTGACGTAAAGAGCCCAAAGAGTGTGACACCAAGGTGGCGAAGATTTGCCCCCACATTGATTGATTCGAGCGGCAAGCCAAAGAGCTGCTTGAGTACATCATGGTTAGTGATGCTTGCGTAGATAAGTGGCAGCATCGCCACGAGGCCAATGACGGCTGCCAGAGCAAGGCGGCTGCGCTGCACGCGCAGAATTGTATAACGAGCATGCGGGTGAGATACCCCCAGAACTCCAAGGGCAACAACGACATAGATACCAAGTGGCGCATACAGCAGGAGTGCCGCCAGCACACAGGCCGTCACTTTCCAGAGAGTGGAGAGAAACTTCTTCGTCCGAATGGCGCGCGTTGCGGCATAGAGCAGCCACACAGTGAGGCAGCTAAAGAGTATAGCTGGCGTGCCATCTTGCGCCAAGAAAAGAAACTGCGCCGTCATCGTCACGAGAATCGTTGTAATAAGCGCAATGTTCCGCGAAAACCAGGAGCGAAATAGAAGAAGTAACCCAAGCGCTGTCATCAAAGCAATCGCCATAGATGGTAGCTTCACCGACAGTGGTGTCACGCCGAGCACTGCAAAGCTTAATTTTTGCAAGCCATGATATGGCGCATTGATAACCATAGCAGGAGTAAGATTCTGGAAGGATAATTGGCTGCTTTGTAGTGCGCTATCGAGCTCACCCTGCCGCAACTCACCGGGGATAAACAGCCCAGCCAGCACAACTGCCGCAATAATTGCTACCACTACAAAACCATAGCCGAGGCCATACCGCCAGCGGTACAAATGGTAGTCGACAACTTGCTTTGCCATATTGCCCTATTATACCCGAGTTTGCGGGGGTGCTCAAGAGCGAACCACCTGCCCTTTGCGCGTTCGCAGCAGCACATACCACAGATAGAGTGAGCCAAGACCAGAGATAGTGAGGCCAAGAGCAGCACCAGCCGTCGTCTGGAGGAAGGTGTGTGGACCGAACCCATCTTGAACGAAATAGTGGTGGTAGAGATACGCAGCGGCTAGGGCAACAAAATAACCAAGAATGGCCACACATGCCACCGCCTGCTGACGATATGGCGCAATCGCTGAACGCAACGTGCGAATAATGACATAGGTAGCTTGCACGGCGAGGTTGATTGAATAGACAAGTATACTAAACATGGTGATATACACATGTGGCTCTGTCCCCTCAAAGCCAGTTGACGTGATGTAGATACCCATTGCTTCGACAAGAGTGAGAAAAACGCCGATGAGGATAATCCCGCAGCAGGCAAGAATGATAGCGAGGCGCTCGATGATTCTGCGCGGCGTGGATTGAATTTTCTGCGCCGTTACAGTTGTTGTCTGAGCTGTGGCCATAAGGCCTCCTTCATTGCGCTAAGGTATTTATAATTGTATTATAGCATAGCTCAATGGATGAACTCGCTCGATATCATAAATAGCATTTATGTGAGCGACACAGCTTCATTATTCGCCTGCCGCATTGATGCTGACCGTCCCAACTGATACCATAGGTATATTGCGCCGAGTGTGATCATGATAATACCCATCAGTACCGCTAGAGGATTGGCAAATGCCATGATATCCTGCTGTGATTGACTCTGTATGAGTGCTTTGTATCCCATCTCAACACCTGCGAGCAGTGGATAGAGCAGCGTAACGCCGAGCCCAAACCCTTCCTCGTGGTAGCGCTGCCCCGAGCGACGGGTGTAAGTATGGATAAGCGCAATTGCCTCAATAATGAGGGCAATCCCGAGTATCCAGAATAAGCCTACAACGACATATTCTATCCAAATTAGGAACGCAAACGGCCCAATGGCAGAGACTGCTACTGTCCAGCCAAGATAGATGAGCCACCCAGCAGTACCAAGGAGGCCAAGTGCTCCACCGACCATCGCACAGCGGACCAGTGGTGAGCAGGACGGCGAAGGCGAAGACGATTCTTTAGTGGGTTGTGTATGTGGTGATGTCGTGCGAGCTGCCATTGCTGTGGTCCTCCTATGTGTAATAACTATAGCATAGCATTAATCATGTCGCCTGTCGAGGCTCATGAAGCATAGGCGCTCGATGATTCTGCGCTGCCCCAGTGGAGGATGCTTGAGCTGGATTGCTTGCACTGGGGTGGTTTGTGTTTGAGTTGTCATAGTATTCTCCTCGCTATATATGTGCAATAATCGCTAATGTGGTACGTCTATAAACCTAAAAGTCTTTTTCGCACAGCTTTGCTGTGTATTAGTGCTGAGTATCCCATCGAATACCACATACACACAGCACTCAGAGTAGTTACTATAATGCCGAAGAAACACAACTGTGGGCTTGACGAAAACACATGAATTTGCTGCGCAGACAAAGCATTATAGACCACCTCACCCGCTATCAGTAATGGAAAGAACAGTGCCAAGGCGAGCCAAAATCCCTCTTCGCGATAGCGTTGGTTGCCCTGGCTGGTGTATGTGCGAATAATTGCAATTGCTTCGATAATAAGCGTAACACTCAGCCACCAGAAAAGAGTTATCAAGCTAATATGTAACAAAAAATATGATGTGAAGAGAAAAACTACGAACATCCAGCCAAGATATATCAGCCACCCAGCAGTGCCAAGGAGGCCAAGTGCTCCACAGATCATCGCACAGCGGACTAGTAGTGGGCAGGATGATGAGGAAGAAGACGATTCTTCGGTAGATTGTACACGTGATGATGTCGTGCGGGCTGCCATTGGGACGGTTCTCCTACGTATAATAACTATAGTATAGCATCAATCATGCCGCTTGTCGAGGCTCATGAAGCGCAGCCGCTCAGGGTGGAAGTAGAGTTGGATCTTGCCCACTGGGCCGTTGCGGTGTTTGGCAATGATGAGGTCGGTGATATTTTGGAACTCAGGATTGTCCGGCTCGTAGTAGCCTGGCCGGTAAATAAAGGAGACGATGTCAGCGTCTTGCTCGATCGAGCCCGATTCACGCAGGTCAGCCAATTGCGGCACTGGCGGCGTACGCGACTCCACCGAGCGGCTCAGCTGGCTTAGGGCAATGACCGGTACATTGAGCTCGCGGGCAATCAGCTTGAGTCCGCGCGATATCTCACTCACCTCTTGAACGCGGTTGCCATTATGGTTGCCATTGGCCTGCATCAGCTGCAGGTAGTCGACGATCACTAGCCCAAGCTGCTGGTCGTGCATGGCGCGCCGTGCCTTAGTGCGCATCTCGAGGACGCTTAGGCCTGGCGTATCATCGATGAAGATTGGCGCTTCGGCCATCTCACCCATTGCCTCGGAGAGCTTAGCCCAGTCATCATCACTGAGGTTACCAGTGCGGATATTCCAGCTATCCACGCCACTGGCATCAGCGAGCATGCGGTCGGTGAGCTGCTCCTTGCTCATCTCAAGTGAGAAGAAGAGAACGGGCTTTTTCTCGATCGTTGCGACATTGTAGGCGAGGTTTGTCACCAGTGTCGTCTTACCCATGGCGGGGCGCGCCGCCACGATGATCATCTGGCCGGGGTGGAGCCCACCGGTGAGCTCGTCGAGCTCGATGAAGCCGGTCGGCACCCCGGTCAACGCCCCGTTGTCGCGGTTCTGGGCGGCCTCGATCTCCAGGTTGGCCTCGCCCAGCAGCTCGGAGACGGCAACGTAGTCCTCCTTCTCCCCCTCGTGGTGGGCCACCGAGTAGACCTCAGCCTCGGCCAGCGTGACGAGCTCGGCGATGTCGCCGGCGTCGGTGGAGTATCCGAGCTGGGTGATGCGGGTGCCGGCCTGGACCAGGCCGCGCATGAGCGCCTTGTCCTTGACGATGCGAGCGTAGTAACCGGCGTTGGCGGCGGTGGGGACGGTGGCCATGAGGGTGGCCAGGTAGGGGGCGCCACCAATGCGCTCGAGCTCGCCGCGCTTGGAGAGCTCGTCGGCGACGATGAGCGGGTCGGCGGGCTCGGAGCGGTTGTAGACCTCGACGATCGCGTCAAAGATCGACTCGTGGGCCGAGCGGTAGAACTCCGGGCCACGCAGGACGTCGATGACGTCGGTGATGGCCTCCTTGCTCAGGAGCATGCCACCGAGCGTGGCCATCTCGGCCTCAAGGTCCTGGGGCGGGAGACGGTCGAAGGCGGAGCTGTCGGTGCGGACGCTTCCGCCGTCAGCGCCGCCCGAGCCGGCCTGAGCGCCCATGCCGTTGTCCATCGGCCACCTCCCGCACTGTCACGCCGGTTGGTCCCGGCTCGTCCTACTGCTCCCGACGACAGCCCGCGGCGTCAGGAAGACACTCGCCCGCGTGGAGCGCGCGCGTGACGATAACGCCATCGGGCAGACCCCGCAAACTCTCAAGTTCACCGGCCTTGGGGATATCCGCACCGCCGCTGTGGGAAGACCCCCAGAGCCTGGGGACAGAGGTGGGCAGGCTGTGGACACAGATGTGCGCACTGGTGGCGACTCCCCCACAGGAAGGCGACTTTTCCTTGGTATACCAGGAATCTGAGAGTTCAGGGTTCCTATAGGTTCTTCCCACGACATCACAATGTGATCTGTGGACAAGTGGGTAAACCTGTGGACAAACATCATCTTCGACTTGAGGTCCGCACCGTTTGTGACTCCCCTACAGGGTGGTCCGTTCCAGTTATCCCCAACCCCCGCCATCTCGGCCGAACATCGGCTTCATCAGGCATATCCTCAGCAAATATTCAGCCTTCTAGTACTTTCCTGGGGCTCGAATAGTTGTGCGATCCCCCAGGACAATCCCGGCGATCCGTAGCCTCGGTCACGCCCAGGCTCCACCGCCGCGACCTCACCTCAACCTCATCCTCAACCTGGCCGTGAGGACCTCCCCGGACAGTCTCCCTCCGTGCTCGGAGCCGGCACCCGGCCCCTACCCTCGAGCACTCCGCGGTGGCGGACACGCGCTCCTCCTTGCGCGGTGCCGCCCGGGGACCGCCGAGGCGCTGATGCTCCGGCGCGGACCCCTGGTCCACAATGGGCCCGTGCCCAACACCAGTCGCCCCGCCTCCTCCGGCCTCAACCGTCAGGTCCTGTCCCTGGCCGTGCCCGCCCTGGGGGCCCTCATCGCTGAGCCGCTGTTCGTCCTGGCGGACTCGGCCATGGTCGGCCACCTCGGCGCGGTGAGCCTGGCGGGCCTGTCCCTGGCCTCGACGATCCTGACGACGACGCTGGGCCTGTTCGTCTTCCTGGCCTACGCCACCACGGCGACGACGGCGCGTCTATTTGGGGCCGGCCGGCGAACCGAGGGCCTGCGGGCCGGCGTCGACGGCATGTGGCTGGCACTCCTGCTGGGACTGGGAGCGGGCGCCTTCCTGGGACTGACCGCCCCCTGGCTGACCGCTGCGATGGGCGCCGACGGCGCGGTGGCTCAGGCGGCCGTCGCCTACCTGCGCGCCTCCTGCCCGGGGTTGCCAGGCATGTTCGTCGTCCTGGCCGCCACCGGCGTACTGCGCGGCCTGTTGGACACGCGCACGCCCTTCGTCGTGGCCACGGGCGGGGCGGTCTTCAACGTCGTCGTCAACGCGATCCTGCTCTACGGCGTCGGAATGGGGATCGCGGGCTCGGGTGCCGGAACCGCGATCGCGCAGACGGCCATGGCGCTGGCGCTGGCCGGTCCGATCACCCGGGCGGCCCGGGCAGCCGGAGTGGGTCTGCTCCCCCACCGCGAGGGCCTGCGGGCCTCCCTGGGCAGTGGGGCTCCGCTACTCATCCGCTCACTGAGCCTGCGGGTGGCGATCCTGGTGACCGTGTGGGCGGCGACCGCGCTCGGGGAGGTGTCGCTGGCCGCCCACCAGGTGGTCAACGCCCTGTGGACCTTCGCGGCCTTCGCCCTGGACGCACTGGCTGTGGCGGCGCAGGCCCTCATCGGCACCGCCCTGGGACAGGCCCAGAGGGCGGACACGGACTCCGCAGCACCGGAGGCTGAGGCCCTCACCGAGGAGGAGGCCGGGACTGCTGCGGCGACCGCCGGCTGGTCCATTGACGAGCTCCTCAGGCGGATGCTGGCCTGGGGCGCCGGGACCGGTGTCCTCATCGGCGTGCTCATGGCAGCGGGCGCCGCCTGGCTGCCCCGCGCCTTCACCTCCGACGCGGGCGTCATTGCGGCTGCCACCCCGACGCTCCTGGTTGCGGCGAGCGCGCAGCCACTCGCCGGCGTCGTCTTCCTGCTCGACGGCGTGCTCATGGGCGCCGGCGACGGCCGCTACCTGGCCCGGGCGGGTCTGGTGACGCTGGTGCCCTACGTGCCGCTCGCGCTGCTCATCGGGGGCGGCGTGCTGCCGGGGGCTGACGGGGCGACGTCGGGCCTGGTGCTGGTGTGGATCGCCTTCGCCTGGGTCTTCATGGCCGCCCGCGGCGCCACCACCTACCTGCGCTCGCGCGGCACCGCCTGGCGCCACTGACCGGCCGCCCTCGCCGCCAGGTCTCTTCCCCGTGCGTTCGTACCTTGTGTCGTGCGTTCGAGGGGTAAAGGGTACGACCTCGCGACCTACCCTACGATCCGGACCGCCGGCACGACGCTGTACGACCCAGCACGACCCACGACAACGCCGTCGGGCCGGAGCCCCCACGGGGAGGACCCGGCCCGACGGCGGAAGGATGCCCGGCGCTCAGCGCGCGGGAACGACGTTGACCTCGAGGGGGGCCACGACGTCGGCGTGCAGGCGCACGGAGGCGC
>ERZ773026.1744-NODE-1744-length-10763-cov-9.116829_pt1 | contig 10763 bp, 10 predicted proteins | sample MGYA00580838_ERZ773026 | MGnify/ENA primary metagenome ERZ773026 (study PRJEB29015, sample SAMEA2738006) | human oral metagenome | biome: human oral; feature: human-associated habitat; material: dental | place: China | collected 2055 ... | reverse complement strand
GTGAGACCTCCGTGGGTGCCTACCCCATCGAGGCCGTGCGCACCATGGCCAGCATCATCGAGAACGTCGAGGAGCACGGAGGGGAGCGCATCCCCGGCCTGGGCTCCTACCCGCAGACGCGCGGCGGTGCCCTGACCCGCGCCGCCGCGGAGATGGGCGAGCACCTCGACGTCACCTACCTGGTGACCTTCACCCAGTCAGGTGACACCGCCCGGCGCCTGTCGCGTCTGCGCTCGCCGCTTCCGCTGCTTGCCTTCACCCCGCTGCGTGAGACTCGCAACCAGCTCGCCGTCTCCTGGGGTGTGCAGTGCTACGAGGTGCCCGAGGTCCAGCACACTGACGAGATGGTGGCCCAGGTCGATGAGATCCTTCAGGACAAGCATCTGGCCCAGCCCGGGGACACCGTCGTCATCGTGGCCGGAATGCCTCCGGGCACGCCCGGCTCCACCAACTCCATCCGCGTGCACACCGTGGGGGAGAGCACCGACTACCGGGTGTGACGATTTGGTCCCGCCCGCCATCTCCATGGCTTGACGCTCGGAGAGCGCGCTGATAACGGTGGTCGCCGATGCCTTCCTGGCAGAGGTGCCCACCCCCAGGAGTGTCTCAATAAGGAGAGCCGCGACCTACCGACAGCGTCGACATCCTTCCCATCGTGATGCCATCGCCCGCCTGTGCGGCGCCGTTCTGGCTGAGCAGACCGACCAGTGGACCGAACGCGACCGCTACCTCTCGCTGGAAGTCTTGCAATGCTGCCAGCAAGACCCCGCACCGGACTTAACCGCTATCGAACCCGTACAACAGTTACAACAGATGAGTATCATAGAGGTCTCAGGGGTTCGGCAAAGTTGGTGTGTGGTTAGGGGGTTGTTAGGAGTTTGATGGCTTTGGTGGGTCTTCGTGCCATGGCCCGGGTGGCCGAGGCGATGGATTGTGTGGTGCCGTAGGCCAAGCGGATGAGGCTGATGGCCAGGTTCCGCAGGGTGGCCATCACCTGGGGTGCGTTGCTGGTGCGCAGCTGGTGGCGGTCCTCGTCAAAGGTTACGTCCCGCACCCAGTGGACGCGGTCCTCGATCCCCAATGGCCTTGGATCCAGGCGGCAATGGTCTCGGGCGGGGCCTGCTCGGTGGGGATGGAGCAGGACCCGGGCAGACGACCTCGGTGGTGCGCCTGGACTTCTTGCCGCCGTCGGGCCGGCGCTTGGTAGTGGTGCGGGTGCGGCGCACCAGGGTGGACCTGGGCGGCCTCGGGGAACTCAATCCAGGCCGGCACTGCCACGGCCTTGATGGTGCGGCGCACCCGCCGCCCATGAGAGGTGTCCACCCCGGTGATGGCGGGGACCTCGGCCCCGGGGCAGGGCCTTGAGCTTCGCTCTCAGGCCGGGTTGGTTGTTCTTGACGGTGAGCACGTAGTCGGCGCCCCGGGAGATGATCCACTCGGCGGTGTGGTGCTGGGTGAGCGCTGCGCGTCGGCGGTCACGACGGCCCCGGTAAGGTCGTGGGGTGCCAGCAGGTCTGAGGGCGGGGATCTCACTGGTCTTGTCGGCCACGCGCTGCTGGGCCACCACCGCCCCGGTGCCCTGGTCCAGGGCCGCCAAAAGGTGCGGCGCCGCCCCACCACCACCGTCGGCATCGTTATTGTTGTCGTTCTTGGGTTTGGCGCCGCGCATGGTCTTACCGTCCACGGCGATCACCCTGCGTCCGCCTATGGTGCCGGTGCGGGTGAGCATCCACGACGCCACCCGTGCGTCCAGGTCGCCTGGGTCCAGGGCTTGCAGGGCGCGGCGGATAGTCGACTCCGAGGGGATGTCTCGTCCTTGTGGTAGTCCCAGTTCGTGTAGCTGGCCGGGTGTCAGGTCGCGGGCGTGCTCCCAGACGGCCAGCAGGGTGCGGCAGCCGGCCAGCACCCCCACCGCCGCTAGAGCGAACACGGTGTCCAGGCGGTGGCGCATCCCGCGCCGGTGCCGTGGGTCGGGAACCGTGGCGAACTGGGGTGCGTGGTGTTTCTCGGACTGGGGATTTTTCTTCGCCTGAGTCAATGGGATGGAGGCCGTGCTGAGTACCTTCTCGCTTACACCTCCGCGTTTTCAGGGAGACTGCTCACCAGAAGGCGCCGGCATCGTCATCTCAGAGGATGTCGACCCAGAAGGCTGGAAATCAGTGGGAGGCGTCGGCGCTCCAGTGGGATTGGGTGGTGCAGCATCCATCGGAACCCCGAGCCCAGGAACAGGCTGCCCCTGACACGCCCACGGCACCATCGACGACGCCAGATTAACCAGATTGCCCTTCAGATCTCCTTTCATTCCCGAACGAGGCATAACCGTCACCAGCACATAATGGTACCTATCGCCACAGTGGTACAGGGCCGTACCACCACTCTCATCCGCAAGCTGTAACCGACCAAAGCCACTGTCACCGGGGACAGAGAATGTGCCCGCATAACCACCTTGGTAACCACCCCACCAAGGATCTATACCCTCCCTATAGTGACTAGAGTTAATTTTCAGACCACGCCCACTGTAACCTTCAGAAACGTTATCAACGTCAATGTAACAGGCCACCTTGGTTAGTACGCCTTTCTCAACGATTGTATTAGGCTGATACTCAGTCGGGTTTCCAAACATAGCCTCAACAGACTTGTCCGGAACGCCAGGACAACTAAAGTCGGCGCCCTCCACCACCACCGACGGTGAAACCACCGCCGCCGACGAGCGAGGATCCCCTTTTTCGCCCCCTAACGCACATCCGCCAGAAAATATCGCAAACGACGCTGCACAGCATAAAACGATTGCACGCTTCATGATTCCACCAATCTACATCGATGATACTTCGGTCAGCCTGAGATAAGTGCGGGTTCGCTTTCGGCGCCGCCTCTCCACCCTTGCTGTTTTTCAACGGCTTAGCCGACCGATACGCTTCTTCGTACGAACTATCTACATCCTTGTCCAAATCTTCCAGCGCTGGAATGGCAAGTTCGGTTGACCTGACCCAGGATCCTTTTATGCCCTACACAAAAGAGGGCCAATTATTTTCATGTCGGAGTACTGCGAATCAGACACCCCTCCTGTGCCGAGGTTTACTGAACCATCTTTATCGAGTACCGATTCCGAGTTCGACCCAACGCTTCCGGCGACTTGGGCAAGCTGTTCTCGCGAATATGCGCCAGACTTCAGAACCGACTCAGTAATCGATACTCGGTTAGCCACTTTACCCTGAGTATATTTTTCCTCGTTCGCTTCCTCCTGCGCTATTTCTTTGTTCGCCACGAGATCCATAATCGAAGCCTTTCCTGATGAAACTGCTTGCAATTGTCATGCCGAAACCGCACCTTTTGCAACAGGATGCAGTTATGACGCAACCGGCACAGCATTCACTACATTGGCTCCCGCATCGATCCAAAATTTCGTGCGAGCATCCGACTCGGCTTTGTCGCTCTCGCTCGTCTGAGCGATAGCCCCGGCAATAAATCTATTGGTGAAGCCTTGCGACTTGTGAGCTTCATCCAGCCCATTGTGGCCGCCATCGCTCTTGGCATGTCCAACCTCCGCACTAACTCGTTCCTGGTGAAATTTAACTCACATCGCCGCAAGGCACAAGAAGGAGCGCGCCATCGAGCGCGACGGAGCGAAAATAGCCGAGTCGACTGAGGTCGCGAAACTGAAAGCGAAGGTCCGTGAGCGGCGTCAAGAGAACGAGTTCTTGGATATAACCAAGGTAGCCTGAAACACAAAACAAGCTCTGCCCAAAAAATGCCCGGCTCTCCACTCAGATCACCCACACCTATCCATCCACAGAAACAAGGTCCATCTGCCCGAATAAGCACCACACTGTCCAAACTACTTTCCAGACGGAGACGGCGTACTGTGCATGCGTCCAGCATCTCTATTATACGCAGGGACTGCATCAATCAAACTCTCTGCAAGAATCTTGAGTCGTTTTACTTCGGCGACACTGGGCTTCCAGTCAGAATTATTGAGCTCATCCACCGAGAGGTCGAGTACAAAATAATCTGAATATATCCAAACGAAGTTACTACCATCAGTTGATGACAACCCCTTCCCTTGACTAACGACACTCAGTTCACTATCGATATAATTATTTCCCGGAGTGTAGGCTGCCCGGTCGGCGGGACCCATAATGCGATATCTTATCGTCAACTGACGTTTAGGATCTTCAGTCTTGATAGAAAAAAGTTCACAATTGTAGTAACCAACGGTATTGTCTGTGGACGGAACATTACGAAACAAGTAGTCAGTAACGCCCTGAGGAAGTACGCTAGTTGCATCTGCATTTGACACCAGCCCACAAAAAGTGTCCTCGTCCAACGTCACGTCATCGTAACTTGCGTTTTGGGGTCGATACAATACGTACGCAAACACACAGACTACGGAGACTAAAGCGGTGAACGGAACCATGAAGCCGATCCATTTACGCAATTCGGAAACCTTTCGACGTTTCGCCTCGCCGACATTCAACGATTATCCTTCGGTAGATACGTCTGAGCAAGTTGGACACCATTAGTCATTCCCGTCACAATACCCTCTGACGCCTCCCGCACTGAATCATCTCTGGCTGCGGACACAGCTTTGTTTCCGACCTTGAAACTTCGAGGTTTGTTTAGAATCCATCGACAGCCGCTCCTCGCCGCCATTGAACATGGCACCGTTGGAAGTAGCGGATTCATTAGTCTCCTCCTTGTCAAATAGACTACATTTTTTCGTATCGGAGTAAGCTCGCGTTTCTAGTATATTCTGAGCCAAGGGGTCGGACAGTCGGTGGGTGGGGGTGGTTGAACGTTGGCCCGGGTGGTGTTTCGCTGGGACGGGGGTGTGGACCCCGTAGGGACGATGAGTGGTGTCTAGTTAACCCTTCGTCCTGGGAGCCCGCGCTGATGTCAGCGTCCACTACGACCGTTCTGTCGCGCCAGCCCCTGGCCCAGGTTCTTAAGTAACGTGACCGACCCCCGCGATCGGTGGGGTGTGTACTGATCGGGGAGGTTGGTTAGGCGGGTGATGGGTGGGTGGCCTTGGGTGGCGGTGTGGGGTCGGTGGTGATTGTAGAGGTGCAGCCATGCGGGTAGGGCCTGGCGGCGTTGGGTCTCGGAGGTGTAGTGGCGGGCGTAGGCCCAGCCGTCGGCCAGGGTGCGGTGGAAGCGCTCGATCTTGCCGTTGGTCTGGGGGCAGTAGGGGCGGGTGTGCCTGGCCTTGATGCCCAGGTCCTGGCAGGCGGCTTGCCAGGCCTGGGAGCGGTAGGCAGAACCGTTGTCGGACAGGACTCGCTCCACCTTGACTCCTCGGGCGCTGAACCATGACACCGCGCGCTGGAGCACTCCGACGGCGGTATCGGCCTTCTCGTCGTCGTGGATCTCGCTGTAGACCACGCGGGAGTAGTCATCACTCACCGAGTGCACGCAGGCGTAGCCCGTCACCGGTCTGCGGCTGGCCGGGCTACGGGCCTTGCCGGGGGTGGAGGCGCGGTTGCGCGCGCCCTGGCGCGCACCGACGTAGCGCCATCCACCACCGTCGGGGATGTTGCCGATCTTCTTGACGTCGACGTGGACAAGAGATCCGGGGTAGGGGTGCTCGTAGCGGCGCACGACCTGACCGGTGGCCCGGTCGGTGTACGACAGGCGGTTGAGGTGGGCGGCTCGCAGGATGCGGTGGACGGTCGAGGCCGCGACCCCGGTGCGGGCAGCGAGCTGGACGGGGCCCTCACGCAGGCGCATGCGCAGCGAGACGATCCGTTTGACCACTGCCTTGGGTGTGCGGTGAGGGCACGAGCGTGGGCGGCTGGAGCGGTCGGTCATGGGCTGGCCGGCCCTGTACCTGTCGGCCCAGCGCTTGACGGTGGGCCATGAGCACTGGAACCGGGCAGCAACCTCGCTGACGGGCCAGCCCTCCTCAACCACCAGGCGGGCGACCTTCACACGAGCACGCGGGGTCAGGGCTGCGTTAGCGTGGGACATGAGGAGAGCACCTTTCGTGTCTGGCTGATGGGGATCGGCAAGGACACCTCGACGTGCCACGACTCGTGACACGAGGAGACGACGTCGCCTGCGGCCATCAGGTGTGCGGGGATGGTGGTGACGTGCTCCTTGAGCCCCACCAGGGAGGCCTCGTCTCCAGAAGGCCATCGGGCTGCTGGACGAGGTCTTTATTGTGCCGACGCCAGTACCACCCTTGACCAGTTGACCACCCTGGTCGACGCGCACCTTGGCGGGAGGCGGAATGTGGCCTTCGCTGGAGCCGTGATATTGTTGTGATCCGGCGGGTAGGGTCATGGGGTTGCTGCTGTGCCGGGGGATTGTTCTCGGCCTGATCGTGGAGGTGCTTCCTCATGGCTCGTTCCCTCGTTCACCTGTCTGGTCCCCGTCGTGTCGCCAGCGCACTGGGGGTGGGTGTGCTGGCTGGCTCGCTGGTCCTGGCTGGGTGCTCGTCGAGCAGCCCGAAGGGCGGAGGCACGATCCCCCCGGCCAACACTGCGGGCGCCAGTGGTAGTTCGACGGCATCCGCGTCTGCCTCGGGTGGGGCGTCGGCTGGTGGGAGTGGTGCTGCCAGTGCTGGTGCGGTGACGGCTGAGTCCCTATCCGACCCCGACCTGGGATACACCGTCGTGTCCATCCCCGAAGGCCTGGACGCCACCCAGACCAAGATCCTCCAGGACTACGTCGCCTACGACAAAGCCACCTGGCGCGTCTGGTTCACACGGGAAGGACTACAGGAGGCCCTGGCGCGATCAACGGGATCAACACATGACGCGATTCAAAGAAACTATGAGGCCATGACTAAGCATGACAACCCGCCTGTGATGGTCGGTGTCGGAGGCATTGACGTATCGGAAGACACAAAGAATGCCGAAGTGACAATATGCTCCGATATGACGCAGTTAACCAGCACTGACTTCCAGGGAAATGATGTGACTCAGGAGTCGACGCAGAGAAGATTGGCGATATCGGTGCACATGGTGCCACGCGATGACGGCGTATGGATTACACAAAGCGAGACAAGACTATCCATAAACGAGTGCACCGCCGAGGCTGGGAAGTGACGAAGAGGGTTCGAATGTTGAACAAAAACTCTGTAAGAGTTGCATTTGCCGGCCTCCTTCTAATGGCTTTCAGTGCGCCTAGCCCGAACGCAATCGCGAGTGAGGCTGACGGCGGGAAGTCTGAGGTCTCTGGTTCGGCTGAGGGGTCGGCTGATGGTGGTGGTGTGGTGACTATCTCCGTGACGTCGAGTGTGACGACGGCTGGTTCCGGCGGTGGTGGCGGCGGCGAGGTGACGTCCTCGTCGTCGTCCAGCACCGAGGTGACCGTGGCTCCGGTGTGCTACTACAAGCCTGACGACACAGGCGCTGAGGCCGCCCAGGGCATCGGCAAGGTGAAGAAGCAGCTCGATTCCGAGGCGAAGAAGGCCGCTAAGCGTGAAGGGAAAAGAGCCCAAGAGCGCCATGACAAGGTCACACAGCAGATAGATGAGAACTTCCCCGACTACGAGTCCCACAAGGACGACACACAGGGCCGCTGGTACACGCGCTACTGCGACGCGAGCTTCTACGACCCAAAGAACCCCGACGAGTTCAAGAACGAGCGCAAGGCCTTCTACGAGGCCAACCCTGATCAGAACATCTGGGTCCCGGCCGGGCAGCAGGCCCCCAGGCCATACATCTCCGGGGCCAGGCTGGCCAAGATCGCCTGGGAGGCAGTAAAGATCCCCGCCCCGACAGTGGAGACCAACCCCAAGGTCGGTGATCGGGGCGCGACCCTGGTGGGAATGGACACCTGGGTGTGGGCCACCGGCGACACCCCCACCAGCGTGACCGCCACAGCCACCGCCGGAAGCACCACCGCCACCATCACCGCCGGGTCCTCGGGCCTGCAGCTGTCAGCCCCCGACGGGAAAGCCTCCTGCACCGGCTTCGGCATCCCCTGGCACTCCGGCATGCCCGAAGGCTCCAGCCCCTGCACCATCTCCTTCAACCGCAGCTCGGCCCATCTGGGCGGCACCACACCGTTGACCATCCAGGTCGCCTACTCAGCCTCCTACACCGCCACCGACGGAAACAGCGGCACCCTACCGGCCATCACCACCACCAGCACCGTCAACCTCCCCGTCGCCGAGGTCCAGACCCTCACCACCAACAGAAACAACCCCCGCCAGACCTGAGCCGATCACGGCATCGAAAGACACTCGGGAAAGAAGTTTTCAACAAATAGAATTTTTGGGAAACACACATCCTATAGCAGATGGATAGCGCCAAGTGAATGGACGCGATTTCCACCCCAGAACTGACGGCAATGCGCTTCGCACGCAACGCCAGTTGCCCGCCTGCGCCATACTTGCCGTTCTATTGACGGTGACCCTTCTGGTGCTGGTCGGAGTCTCCTGGCACCTACTAAGGAGCCACGACGGTCATACTCGCAAGAAGATGCCTGACCTCACGGTTCCCAGCGTCATTCCTAGCAACTCCGCTCAAACATGCCGCGGCATACCCGATCAAAGCGTGCAGGCCTTGCTGGGATCCTATAATGATGACCTGACTTATGATTCAGTACATCTCCAGAACTACACAACCTGCACCATTGCCAACTCGAACAAAAATATTCTTAGAATAGTCTACGGTCATGCAGATGGCGGCATCATTCCTTCCGACAAGATCGCGACCGAGAAGAATGGGGCGAGACCAGTTGTCCTGCAGTCCGCCCCACAAGGTCATGGACTCGTGAATTCCACAGATTCCGCCGACGCGGAACTTGTTTACCAGTGCGGGCAAGGGCAGTTCATTTCAATCACCATCCTAGGATACGTTCTTGAAACCCCAGTCGAAAGCAACCTGATCAACATGGCGAATTCGATTTCCTCGCTGGCTTGCACCACATAGAAAGCTGCACCCCTGCTTCGACCTCCACCAATAGCGCTGACAGATGCGTCGTCGCCCATCCTCACGGCCGGGGACATCTCGTACTTACGGGGACGGTTTACGCGCCCGGGGACAGGAATCCTGCCCCCGGGCGCGTAAACCGTCCCCATCTGGAGTGAAGTGTCCCCAGTCCAGACCATTCAGGCCCAGGGCTGACGCTCGGCCCACTCCCGGGGGCTAACGCGGCGCCCGGTGTAGAAGGGCGTGTCCACGCGCACGTGCATGCGCGCCTCCGTGTAGCGCTGGTGGTGCAGGACCCCCTCGAGCCGGTCGAGGCTGTCAGCCTCGAAGCCGAGGATCCACTCGTAGTCGCTCAGGCCGAAGGTGGACAGGGTCGAACCCTTGACGTCGGGGTACTTGGAGAAGCCGTGGCGCCCGTGCTGGGCCATCATGCGCGAGCGCTCCTCGGGCTCGAGCAGGTACCACTCGTAGGAGCGCACGAAGGGGTAGACCATGACCCAGTCGCGCGGCGCCACCCCGGCCAGGCAGGCCGGCACGTGGCGGGGGTTGAACTCGGCGGGCGTGTGCAGCCCCATGCAGGACCACACCGGCTCCAGGTAGCGGCCCAGCGCGCTGCCGCGCAGGCGGTGGTAGGCGTCCTGCAGGACCTCGGGGTCGTCGTCGAGCCACCACACGAGCAGGTCGGCGTCGGCGCGCAGGCCCCCGACGTCGTACCAGCCGCGCGTCGTCACGCCGCCGGCCTCGACGAAGTTGGCGCTCTCCCCCAGGAGCTGCTCGCGCTCGGGCTGGGAGGCGGGCAGCGGGCGAGCCAGGCGGAAGACGGCGTAGAGCGTGTAGTGGTACTGGTTGTTGATGGCCTCCAGGTCGACGTCGGTGGCGTCGCGTGGGTCGCGGTGGGGGCGGCGCTCCTCGTCCTCGAAGCGGTGCAGGCCGCCCTCACCGGGGTGACCGCCGGGGTGTCCGTGCTGGCCGTGGGTGTCGGTGCTCATTCTCTTCTCCTGGTTCTTATCGGAGCTACTGGGATGGGGACTATCGAGAACCGTCGCCGTCGGTCCCGTGGTGAGCGGGCCGGCCGGGGTGGCTGGCCCCGTTCCGGCAGCACGAGTCCGGGCAGACCGTGTGGAAGGGGCCGACGCCGGTGGTCGAGTCGGGCCGGACGTCCTCGCCGCGGGCGGTGGCGGCCCGCTCGAAGAGGATGTCGACGAGGGAGTCGATGAAGGCCGGGTGGGTGCCGACGGTGGCAGCGCGCGCATACGGCATCCCCAGGTCGCGGGCGGTCTGGGCGGCCTCGGTGTCGAGGTCGAAGACGACCTCCATGTGGTCGGAGATGAAGCCGAAGGGGGCCACGACGACGCCCTCGGGCCTGCTCACGGGGCTGCCGTCGGTCAGGTGCCCGGCGGCCAGTGCCTCGAGGTGGTCGTTGACGTCCGGTTCGAGCCAGCGGGCCTGCGGCGGGCCGGAGCGCGAGCAGTAGACGAGGTCGGCCTCGACCGTCTCCAGGCCGAGGCGGCGGGCGACCTCGGGCACGAGGACGGCAACCAGCGCCTCATGCTGGGCGACGTAGGAGACCTCCGTGGACAGGTCGGCGGCCACACCCGGCTCTCGCCGCCCGGTCTCGGTCGGGTCGTGCGCGTCAGAAGCGCCGGAGGCGCCGGGTGCGCTCTTGGGACCCGCCCCCGGGGCGGAGCCGGCCTCCATGCCCAAGGGGATGGAGTGGGTGACGAGCACAAGACGCGCGTCCGCGGCCGCCACCCCCTGCTCGGCGAGAGCGCCGTAGGCCTCGACGATGGCGTCGACGTTGGCCTGCAGCAGGCCTGGGGTGTTGTAGTAGGGGCGCGCCTTGTCCACGGTGAGGTCGACGGGGCCGCCCCCGTCCCCACCGAC
>ERZ773026.1740-NODE-1740-length-10774-cov-6.760705_pt1 | contig 10774 bp, 7 predicted proteins | sample MGYA00580838_ERZ773026 | MGnify/ENA primary metagenome ERZ773026 (study PRJEB29015, sample SAMEA2738006) | human oral metagenome | biome: human oral; feature: human-associated habitat; material: dental | place: China | collected 2055 ... | reverse complement strand
TTGACTTGGTGAAGGAAACCCGCGAGTTCTACACCACTTACTACGGGTACAACCTCACCGACGACGAAGCGAAGCGTATTATCGCTGGCGATGCGCCCCACTAGTTTCCTCCCATAACTGTAGTTTCTGCCTCGGTGGGCCCTACGTCTTGCCGTGGCAGAAGCACCATAACCCGCACAAAGAGCGGCTCGCAGGCCGCTCACTATCAGAAAGAAGAACCAATGAAAGTAACGAAGTTCAAGGCGTCCTTGGTACTGACCACATCCTTGTTGTTGGCGGCTTTGACCGGATGCTCTGGCGCAGCAGACAGCAACTCTGCTTCCTCTGCAAGTACCTCTAGCAGCATCTCGGTATCCTCGAATGGGTCGAATGAGCACACCAGCTTCTTCGTAAAGGATAACGGCGATGGCACTAAGGTCATTAAAGATATTGACGGTAAGGAAGTAACAGTCCCAACTAACCCAGAACGTATCGCCGATTTGTGGCACGCAAACAATCAGGTGGTGCTTCTGCTGGGTGGGGCTCCCAAACTAGTTTCAACCACCCAGAACGTGAAGTCGCTGGAATGGTTCAAACGGGTGTACCCGGATATTGAGAAAGTTAAGGCCCCTGTAAAGGGAACCGACGTGAATATGGAGGAGCTATCCGCCACCAAGCCGGATGTGCTGCTCGCTTCTAACTCTGAGCAGGTGGCAAAAGCTACTGAGGCCGGTATTCCTTCGGTGCATGTAGAGTTCCAGAACTTTACCGATTTAAAGCGCACCGTGGAGCTGACCGCTGAGGTGATCGGTACCCCGGAGGCTATCGCGAAGTCCAAGCAGTATCTTGCGTACCTTGAGAAAAACGAGAAGCTTGTGCAGGACCGGCTGAAGGACGTTAAGGATAAGCCGAAGGTGCTGCATATCTCCGGCGGGTCTGATCTGACGAAGGTGGACGGTTCAAAGTCGCTCATCGGCGAGTGGATAAAACTTGCCGAGAACTCCTTGGACGGTGTGGAGAACCTGAAGAACGTCTCCTTAGAGCAGATTATTGCTTCTAAGCCCGACGTTATTGTTATTGGTGGCGCTGACGCGCAGAAAGGCGTGGATGCTATTAAGGCGGATGCGGCGTGGGCTGACGTTCCTGCGGTGAAGAATAATAAGATCATTAAAAACCCTGTGGGTACTTTCAACTGGGACCGTTATTCCGCTGAGGAGGCGCTGCAGGTTCTGTGGGCAGCCCAGGCTTTCCACCCGGAGCAGTTTAAAGATATTGACCTGGTGCAGGAAACCCGCGAGTTCTATAAAACCTATTACGGCTACAACCTGACCGAAGATGAGGCGAAGCGTATCATCGCTGGTCAGGGTCCTGCAGCATAAATAGTTTCCCACCGTTGCCACGGGGGATAAAGTCTCGGATATCCGCATTCGCCACCTGTCTAGAACAGCGGTTGCCCTACAGCGTTAGCCGTTATCAGCGACGCTCCAGTGTGCATCTTAGGGACAGCGGAATCCGAAAGGGTGGGCCGCCAAAAGGTTACTGTACCTTGCGGCCCACCCGCCTTATATTCTGGGCTAACTAGTCGGGTTTGCGCACAGCAGCACCCGATAACCGCATGAATTCCCGAACGGTCATGGGCAGGTACCCGTTAAGCACGCCCATAATAGCAGTGAGGGTGGTATCCTCATCTACCCCTTCAGGGATACCCACAGCAGGGGTGCTAATGCGCTGCTTATACAAATCCAGGACAGCGCACACGGTGCGGCCAGGCGCATCAAGCACATGAAAATTACCCCGATGATCCACCGGGCGAATAGTCGCCTCCGGGGTTATCATCAAAGACCTTATATCGGGAGCCACCTGTGAGGTAAAACGTGGTGTGTCAGGGTGCACGGGCGAGCCCTGCGGGGCTTTCCCGGGGTTGTCTGCGCTACCAAGCTGCGGGAAGCGCTCCCCCACCCGAGCGGTTACCACTACATACCGCACACCCAAGGCCATAGCGCGGTGCACATTAACCTCGGCATATTCTTCAATACGGTACCCAAGCGTAAGCCCGCATCGTATATCGTTCTCCGAGTCCACGCCTTCCTCATCCCAGAAGCAGGAAAAACAGGTATCCTCAACACCCCGTTCAATGGTTTTCACCCGGGCATAATCGTCATCCAGCAGGAACACCGAAAGCTCATAACCGTCAGGAACCTCCCGCACGCCTGTAGCGCTCAACGCCACTGCCTCATCGCTGCCGCCAAGCCGGAATGGCTCCCACAACACTGGTGTAAACGGGTTAATCGCCCCGTCCAGCGCGGGGTTGCATGAGGTGGGTGCAGGCTCAGCCCTCATAGGGCGGCAATAGTCTTGGGGAGGCATCTCAACGCTGAAGCCGTCCATCCTGCCCATCAGGCACATTTCAATAGCCAACAGCAGGCGCGCAGCGTGGCTGCGGGTTATTACGGGCGTCTGAATCAGGTGCACCATTCGGAGGTTGTCCATGGATAAACGCTCACCCACCCCACGGGCGGCGTTCGCATACTGATTGTGCAAACGAACCAAGGTTTCTACCGGCAGCTGATCCCCGACCTGCTGAAGAACCGCTGCGACACGCTCAACCTCTGCGGGGAAAGCCCGGCAAATACGGTTCAGCTGTTGAGCGAGTTCACGCGGGCGCCTCGCCAAAACGTTTAACAGTGTATCCAGGTTGCCTTTGTTGTAGGCCTCAAGAATCTGCTCAACGGTTGCGGTGTCAGCCTCTGGCGGGGTATTGGTTTGTGTGCTGTGTTCATAATCGGGAAAGCGCACTAGAAAACTCTCGGCTCTCGGTTGACTTAACGCGGCAGGTAACGCCGCGCCGTATTCAACGTACCACAAACACACACCAGATACTATGCTCACCCTGATTTAATATTTAGGTATAACTTTTATACTAGGTTGCTTGAACTAATTAAACGGTATATCAACCCAGCAGGTATCTCCCCAGAGCACCGTCTCAGCCCCGGCAGTTATCGTCACAACCTGCTCGTTGGCGCGCTCCAAATCCTCGGTGCGGTCAAATACTCCCATAGAAATCTGAGCCCCATCCGCTAAATAGTCAGTACCCAAAATGTTCAGCCCACACGCCCTCATCTCATTCTCCAAACGGCCCGCATCCGCATGAGACGCCGCGACAACCCCCACCCGCACACGCTCCCGCGAATCGAAGCTGGCCGCATCTAGAGTCTGTGCCACCGCATCTGTATAGGCACGCACCAGCCCTGAGGCGCCCAATTTAATACCGCCGAAATAGCGCACCACCACCGCCACCGTATCCGAAAGATCAGTGGTTCCATCCGGTCGGCTCTGCCGCGCTAAAAGAGCCTGAAGCATTGGAATACCTGCCGTACCAGCTGGTTCACCATCATCAGAAGAACGCTGCACGTCCCTATCAGCACCCACCACAAATGCCGAACACACATGCCGTGCATCATGGTAGGTTTTGCGCAGCGACTCAATATAATCCCGGGCTTCATCTTGAGAACTCACTCGTTTGATATGCCCAATAAACTCGCTACGCTTAATCTCAAGCAGATGCTCGTACTCTTCGGTACCGTGCGGAACGGTATACCGGTTAGCACGGGTCTGAACGGCAATATCCTGGGGACTATTCACCCTACCTATTTTAGGCGGTCGCATGACAGAAAAAACACTTCGACGGTACGCAATCACCGGCGGTATCGGCAGCGGCAAAAGCACAGTAGCCGCAATGTTCGCCCGTCTGGGGGCGGTCATCATTGATGCGGATGTTATCTCACGAGACCTCATGCGCCCTACAGAAAATACGCTCAATGCCGTTGTTGCAGAATTCGGCCCCGATATCCTGCACCCGGACGGCACGCTCAACCGTTCAGCCTTAGCTGCTTTGGTGTTCTCCGATGAGGACGCCCGCACCCGCCTGAACAATATTGTGCACCCGGCCGTACGCGCCCGTGCGGATGCTTTGGTGGAGCAAGCTCGGCGTGCCCCCGGGTTCTCAGGCATTATTATTGACGACATTCCGCTTCTAGCCGAGACAAACCGTGCCGCAGAGTTCGACGGCGTCATTGTGGTACGTACCAGCCTGGAGAAACGGCTCACCCGCCTCATGGAGACACGGGGCATGGCTGAAGAAGACGCACGGGCCCGTATCGCAGCTCAAGCCACAGATGCCCAACGCGCCGCCATTGCCACTTGGATTATCGACAACGACGGCTCCGCAGAAAACACACAAACCCAAGTGGAACGCATCTGGGCACTCATGACCAACCACTAACGATCCAGGCCGTCATAAACGCAGCAAAGGAGGGGCTCCCACCAACCTGTGTGGTGGAAGCCCCTCCCCTATGCGCTCAATCAGTTACAGGAGCGTGAAACTAGGCTTAGTTGCCGGTCAGCTTCTTACGGAGCTCAGCCAGCGCCTCATCAGAAGCTAGGGTGCCTGCCGAAGACTTATCGTCGGAGGAGTAGGAAGTCGGTGCGGGCTCCGCAGCAACCGGTGCGGATGCAGCGGCTTCCGCGTCAGCCTCCAGGGCCTTGGCGACCTGCACCTTGTGTGCCTCGAAACGAGCCTGGGCCTCGGCGTACTGAGCTTCCCATGCCTCGCGCTGTGCCTCGTAACCTTCGAGCCATTCGCCCTTCTCGGGGTCGAAGCCCTCAGGGTACTTGTACTCGCCGTTCTCGTCGTACTCTGCGGCCATGCCGTACAGTGCGGGGTCGAACTCGGTGGCGTTGGGGTCAATACCCTCATTAGCCTGCTTGAGGGACAGCGAGATGCGGCGGCGGTCCATGTCGATGTCGATGATCTTCACGAACAGTTCTTCGCCAACCGAGACAACCTGGTCTGCCAAATCCACGTGGCGCACAGCCAGCTCGGAGATGTGAACCAGACCCTCGATGCCGTCTTCCACGCGGACGAACGCGCCGAAGGGAACAAGCTTGGTGACCTTGCCGGGAACGATCTGGCCCAGAGCATGGGTACGGGCGAATGCCTGCCACGGGTCTTCCTGGGTGGCCTTCAGAGACAGCGAGACACGCTCGCGATCCAGGTCTACCTCTAGTACCTCGACGGTGACCTTCTGGCCAACCTCGACAACCTCGGAGGGGTGGTCGATGTGCTTCCAGGACAGCTCGGAGACGTGCACCAGGCCGTCCACACCACCCAGATCCACGAAAGCACCGAAGTTGACGATAGAGGAAACCACACCATCGCGCACCTGGCCCTTTTCGAGCTGGTTGAGGAAGGTGGAGCGAACCTCAGACTGGGTCTGCTCAAGCCATGCACGGCGGGAGAGCACCACGTTGTTGCGGTTCTTATCAAGCTCAATGATCTTCGCTTCAAGCTGCTGACCAATGTAGGGTGCGAGGTCACGGACGCGTCGCATCTCAACCAGCGACGCGGGCAGGAAGCCACGCAGCCCAATGTCGAGGATAAGGCCGCCCTTGACAACCTCAATGACGGTACCGGTGACAACACCGTCGTTTTCCTTGATCTTTTCGATGTCGCCCCATGCGCGCTCGTACTGTGCACGCTTCTTGGAGAGAATTAGGCGGCCTTCCTTGTCCTCCTTGGTGAGGACGAGAGCCTCAATTTCGTCGCCGACGGTTACGACTTCGCCGGGGTCAACGTCATGCTTGATGGAGAGCTCGCGGGAGGGAATGACGCCTTCGGTCTTGTAACCGATGTCGAGCAGAACCTCATCGTGATCAACCTTAACAACCTGACCGGAGACGAGATCGCCATCGTTGAAGTACTTGATGGTCTCGTCAACTGCCTTGAGGAATTCTTCCTCGTTGCCAATGTCGTTGATTGCGACCTGAGGGATGTTGGTGCTCATATAGTTAGGGCTCCAATTGGATTACTTATAGGTCGGCGCATCCACCATGGCAGGTATGCCTCGGCCTCCGGTAATGCGCTGTGAAGCGCTCATCCCGGAAGGATGCGTCGAGTCTGACGGATACTTACCGCGCATACCGTAATAACCAGACTATTCGGTGAACCGTCTAGTAAAGCCCCCACCAGTGGTGAGGGCGCACAGAAGTGCCAATACACGCAATTACTAGTGTATGCGAATCTCGGGCGTGTCGTCAATGAACAACACGCATCTAAGGCGAATGCAACGGCGTGTAGCCGCCACACATCGTACTTTACCCCCGCTAATGTACTGCCGTGACAGCAGCCAGGACTTCCTTAATGCCCGGCTTCCTGCCAGGATTTACCCCAGCCGACCTGCACATCCAACGGAACCGACAGCTGCGCTGCACCGCTCATCTCTTCCACCAGGATACGCTGTGCAGTTTCCCGTTCCCCTTGTGCAACCTCAAGGATGATCTCATCGTGCACCTGCAAGAGCATACGGGTTTTCAGGTTTTCGTCGCGCAGGCGTCGGTGAATATTAATCATCGCGATTTTAATAATGTCTGCTGCAGTACCCTGAATTGGGGCGTTCAGCGCGGCCCGTTCAGCCGCCTCACGCCGGGTGCGGTTGGGCGAGTCTAAATCAGGGAGCTGGCGGCGGCGGCCAAAAATAGTCTGCGTGTAGCCGTCAGCGTGGGCCTGTTTCAGCACGCCGCGCAAGAAACGTCCCACGCGCCCGAACCGTTTAAAGTAGTTCGTGCGCAGCTGGCCCGCCTCATCAGAGCTAATGTTCAGCTGCTTCGCCAGCCCGAAACGAGACAACCCATACGCCAGCCCGTACGACATCGCCTTCACCTTCGAGCGCATCTGCGAGGTCACGTCCTCAGGAGCCACACCGAACACTTCAGACCCCACGAAACGGTGCAGGTCTTCACCTTCTTGGTAAGCGGCAATAAGCTTCTCGTCCTTTGCAAGATGCACCATAATACGCATCTCAATCTGCGAGTAGTCGGCGGTTAGCAGCCCCTCATACTCCACACCGTCAATAGGATGAGGCGCCACAATAAACGCATCACGGATGCGCCGCCCCGCCTCAGAACGCACCGGAATGTTCTGCAGATTTGGCGCGGTTGAAGAAAGACGCCCCGTGGATGCTGCCCCCTGCTGGAAGGTGGTGTGCACACGGCCGTCAATACGTGCCGCTTTCTGTAGCCCCTCAACGGTCTGTTTGAGTTTCACATTATCGCGGTACCCCTGCAAAGATACTAAGAACTGAGCCCCGTCAGATTCGGGAGAGATCTTACCCAGCAGGTCAGTCATTGACTCTGAATCAGTCGAGTACCCGGTTTTTATTTTGCGGGTCTTTGGCAACCCCAGCTTCTCGAATAGTACAGTCTGCAGCTGTTTCACCGAAGCCAAGTTCAGCTCTTCGCCGTCGATATGTGACCCCACCACGGCCTTCGCCTGTTCTTCAGCGGCGCTCGCACGCGAGGCGAATGTTCCGTTGAGTTCCTCAAGCAGGGCATCAGAGACGGCAATGCCAGCACGTTCCATATCGGCGAGCACATACAGTAGCGGCAGTTCAATATCCTCATAGATTTTCAACTGCCCCTGTTCTGCCATCTCAAAGTGGAGCTGCCGCGCCAGTTCACGAATAACCCGGGATACCTGAGTGAAATAACGCAGGTTTTCGGGTCCCATAATGTCCTCCGGCAAGAATACGAGCTCACCATAGTCCTCGGTGGGAATCCACAGGTATTTCTCCGCCAAGTCTTCAATACGTTCCGCGAAAAGACGGCGTGTAGTAGCGGGGATATGCCCGCACATGTACGACGAAAGAGCGGGATCCTCCACGGCACCTTCTAACTCGTACCCGTTTTCGTGCAGAAGCTTCCGCTGAATCTTTAAGTCCATCACGATTTTGTGCGCGTTCCTATCGGAGAGCCACGCCGCGAGTGCGCTATTGAGCTCTTCTCCGATAGTGACGGTATCCACCCACAGGGAAGAGCTTTTGCTGGTGAGGATTAACCCCCGAAGCACGGGATTCTCTTCGGCCGAGCGGATTTTAGTTTTTGTGGTTTTCACGCCTTCACGGGCCACAGGCACATCAATAACCGGCAGGAGGGTTACGGCGCCTTTAAGACGTTCAGGCACATCAAGGCCTTCACCGTAGCCTTCGGTAGCAGCCTGGGTGCACCAATGGCGAAACTGCGCGGCGGTTTGCGCGGTGACCGGTTTATCCGTTGCGATAGGCTCAAAGACAGGCCCAGAAGGTAACGTTTTCGGGGCGGCGGGTTGCTGCCCCGGCACGGCAAAGAGCGTCCCCTGCCCGAATTCATCAACCTCACCCCCAGCGGTTGCTGCTGCAGTGCGCGTGGCAGCCCCAGCAGCACGCACTACCGGGCCTAACGTGTCATGGGCGCGTTTGCGGATGGTGCGGAATTGAACCTCATCGAAGAAGGAATCCAGCGCGTCAAGGTCGGGAAGGAACCTGGTATCTTCCCCCAGGTCCAGTGGTATGTTGAGGTCATCCACCAGCTGGTTGAGGCGACGGTTACGGCGCACGTTCTCAATATTTTCGCGAAGGGCCTCCCCTTTTTTGCCTTTAATGTTGTCTTGGTTGGCGATCACCCCGTCAAGGTCGCCGTATTCGGTTAACCATTTTGCAGCGAACCCGGGCCCCACGCCGGGAACGCCGGGCAGGTTATCGGCCTGTTCACCAGTGAGCGCAGCAAGATCGGGGTATAGGCGTGGGGGTACTTTAGTTTTTTTCTCTACGGCAGCAGGATCCATCAGCTGGATACCCTTGGAGGGGCCTGTGGTGACGGGGTACAACAGGGTCACTTTGTCGGTAACCAGCTGAAAAATATCGCGGTCGCCCGAGAGGATAAATACTCGGTAGTTCTCTTCGGTTCCGCGGCGGGTAAGGGTGGCGACAATGTCGTCGGCCTCGTAGTTCTCCTGCGTGAGCGCGGGGATACGCAAGGCGGTGAGCATCTTCTTAATCAGGTCGATCTGCCCGTCAAATGCCTGCGGGATCTCGGTTCGACCACCCTTGTAGTCGCTGTATTCTGCGGTACGGAACGTGCCACCAGGCAGGTCAAAGGCAACCGCAATGTGGCTGGGGCGGTAGTCCTTAATGATGTTGAGCAAGGTTGAGAGGAAGGCGTGCTTTATGCGCATCCATTCAGCCGTTCTTGTATGGGCCGAAACACTGAAGGTGAAATTTACTGGCGTGATGTGGGTACGCTCGATAGTTTCTGGCAAGCGAATATCGATTTAGTTTCAGAGCATCCACAATTAGATATTTATGATCAAAGCTGGCCAATTCGCGGTAATCCAGTGCAGGCTTATCCATCTAAATTCTTCTATAAAAAAGCGAATGTCAAACCGGTAGATAACTCGCTTATCGGTGGTGGCTGTGTGATTACCGATGCATCTATTAGTAATTCAGTGTTGTTTGATAGAGTCAAAATTGATGAAGATTCTTCTGTGGATCACTGTGTCGTGTTACCGCAAGTACAAATTGGTAAAAATTGTACATTAAAAGATTGTATTATTGATCGCCATTGTATTATTCCAGATGGTATGGAAATCGGTGTGGATAAAGCCCTTGACAGTAAACGCTTCCGTGTGAGTTCTACCGGTAAAGTCGTACTTGTAACCTCAACAATGTTGAAAAAATTGCAAGGTGAAGAAGTCACTAACGAAGAACATTTGGATTAAAGTGCGGTCAATTTTGACAGTATTTTAAGTGAAGTAAAAAGATTGTGCTGTTATCAATGACAGCACAATTTTAAGTATAAAAGGAAAATTATGAGAGTTTTACATGTTTGCTCGGAGCTGTATCCCTTACTCAAAACTGGCGGACTCGCTGATGTTTTAGGGGCGCTACCTTTTGCCCAAAAAGAAATAGGTATTGATACACGTATTTTATTGCCGGCTTATCCAAAAATTTCTGCAGGCATTGAGAATACGCATGTCGTCACAGAATTTGATAATTTTGCAGGTCATGTTGTATTGCGTTATGGCGAATACAATGGCGTGGGGATTTATCTGATTGATGCACCACATCTCTATTGGCGAGAAGGGAATCCTTATCATGATACCGATTACAACGATTATGCTGATAACTATAAACGCTTTGCTTTATTAGGCTGGGCGGGCGCTGAGCTTGCGACAGGCTTAGATAGCTGGTGGCGAGCTGAAGTAGTGCATGCTCATGATTGGCATGCTGGCTTAGCCGCCGCTTATCTCTTTAATAAAGGTCGTCCTGCAAAATCAGTATTTACGATTCATAACCTGGCATATCAAGGACAATTTGCCCACCGTCATTTACATGAAATTGGATTGCCAGAAGGGATGTTCCATGTTGATGGTTTAGAGTTATTTGGCCAAATTTCATATTTGAAAGCAGGTCTCTATTATTCTGATATGGTCACAGCAGTAAGTCCAACTTATGCGAAAGAAATTACCACACCAGACTTTGCTTATGGCTTACAAGGCTTGTTAACAGGTTTACGTGAAGCTGGCAAGTTGGTGGGGATTTTAAATGGTGTTGATCAAGAAATTTGGCATCCAAGTTGTGATGCTTATATTCAGCATCACTACAAATTGAAATCCATCGCGGGTAAGAAGAAAAATAAAGCGGATTTACAAGCTTATTTTAATTTGCCACAACAACCTGATGCACTTTTATTTGTGATGGTGACTCGCTTAACCGAACAAAAAGGCGTGGATTTACTGATTGCCACAGCGGATGAAATTGTTAAACAAAGTGGTCAATTAACTATTCTCGGTTCTGGTGCAAAACATTTGGAAGAGGGAATTTGCCAATTAGCACAACGTTACCCAGAAAATATTGCAGTAAAAATTGGTTATGATGAAGCACTTTCACATTTGATGGTTGCCGGTGGTGATGTCATTTTGGTA
>ERZ773026.1734-NODE-1734-length-10801-cov-14.753304_pt1 | contig 10801 bp, 9 predicted proteins | sample MGYA00580838_ERZ773026 | MGnify/ENA primary metagenome ERZ773026 (study PRJEB29015, sample SAMEA2738006) | human oral metagenome | biome: human oral; feature: human-associated habitat; material: dental | place: China | collected 2055 ... | reverse complement strand
GGCCGGTGGCGGTGGATGTGCTGCGTTTCGGGATCGTGATGGCGGGGGGCTGGGCGGGGTGAGGCTGTCGTCGGGCAGGTCGGGGTGGATAGCGGGGCCGGTCAGGGCAACGCGGCCGCGGGCGTCGACCAGCAGGAGCCGGGTCTCGGGGTCGGCGGCGAGGCGCTCCAGCAGCCCGGGCTCGCTGCGTCGCTCGGCGTCGCGGTCGGTGGCGGAGCGGGACAGGGCGAGCTGGTCGATGCGCATGGTCTTATTATCCCACCCGGAGGAGAGGAGCGCACATAGGCACACCTAGATGGGGGAAGAGCATCGGCTCCCGGCAGTGGGCCCGGTCGTGTTGCGGGCGGGCGCCGAACCTATCGGCAGGACGGCCTCGAACTCGGCGGCGGTTGCGAAGGAGACCTGGGTGCCCCGTTTGGTGACGGAGTCCGCGGAGTAGCGCATGGCCAGTTCCAGGCAACGCTCCACGTCGCCGGTTTGCACCAGGTGGTGGCTGAAGCAGCCAATGAAGGCGTCGCCGGCGCCGGTGGTGTCGCGAGCGGGGGCGGGGTTGAGCAGGACGGGCACGCCGCGTCTGCGGCCCAGGGCGATCGCCTCGTAGACGGTCTTCAGGGGGATCTGAGCTGGAGGACGAAGAGCCGGCAGGCGGCGCCCAGCCCCACCCAGCAGGCCACAGCACCCAGAGGTCGGCGCAGATGTCCTGCGCCGACCCTTCATGCGAGGAGCATCATGGAGGGCCTACCCCGCAGGATCTCCTCGAACTCCTCCTTGGTGGCGTAGGAGGACTGGGTGCCCCGCTTGGTCACCGAGTCCGCCGAGTAGCGGTTGGCCATCTCCAAGGAGACGGCCGTGTCGCCGGTGGAGACCAGGAAGTGGCTGAAGCAGCCGATGAAGGCGTCCCCCGCGCCGGTGGTGTCGCGCGCCTCGACCGCCACACCGGGGATGAGCCGGTCCTCGGTACGGGTCATCCACAGGGCGCCGCGCGAGCCCAGGGTGACGATGACATTGGCGATGCCCACCTCCAGCAGGACCGCCGCGGCGTTGCGCACGTCATCGAGGCTGTCCACGGGCATGCCGGTCAGCAGGGACAGCTCGCTCTCATTGGGCACGATGTACTGACAGTCGCGCACCTTCTCCAGCTCCAGGTCGGGCTGGGCCGGGGCCGGGTTGAGCAGCACGGGGATGGAGTGGCGCTTGCCCAGGGCCACCGCCTCGTAGACCGTCTCCAGGGGGATCTCGAGCTGCAGGACAATGAGCCGGCAGGCGGCGATCTGGTCCTCAGCACGACGCACATCCTGCGGACTGAGCAGGGCGTTGGCTCCCTTGACGATGAGGATGGAGTTGCGTGACTCCTCATCGACGAAGATGGGCGCCACCCCGCTGGCGGCCTCGGTGGACAGGACATGGGTGGTATCGATGCCGTTGCGCCGGTAGTTCTCGATGGTGCTCTCGGCGAAGAGGTCATTGCCGACCCGGGTGAGCATGAGCACTCGTGAGCCCAGCCTGGAGGCGCTGACCGCCTGGTTGGCGCCCTTGCCGCCGAAGCCCATGGCGAAGTCGGGCGCCTCCACGGTCTCGCCCTCGCTGGGCATGCGGGTGATATAGGTGATGAGATCCATGTTGCTGGACCCGATGACGGCGATGTCCTTGTCGCCCCCGCCGGCGCTGCTGGCGGCGCCTGTGAGGTTGGTGCGATCGGCTGCCATGTCAGTTCTCCTTGAGTCCCGTGGTCACTGTGAAGGACCGGCTCTCGCCCGCCCCGAGCATGATGAGGGTGCCCGCCTCTCGGGCGGCGATGAAGCCCTCCGGCCGGGAGGTGCCCGGAAGGACGAAGGAGGCCACCTTCTGGTCAGGATTGTGCAGGATCCAGCGCGTGGCCACGGGGAACTCCTTGCCCGAGAATCGGGTTTGGAAGGCATGTCCCTGGGGGGAGGCGATCTCGAAGACGAGCTCGTCGTCGTAGCGCTCCAGGCCGTCGGCGAAGTAGACGATCTCGGGGTCGAAGGCGGTGGCCCCCTCCAGGGAGTCGGCGTCCATCTTCCCGGCCAGGATGTCCTCGTTGATCCTGTCCCACTCGGGATTGGGGGTCACGTGCGCGGGCACGGTGCGCCGCAGCTGGAAGGAGCCCTCGGGCAGGGACTGGCTCATGACACCGTCGGGCACGAAGGCGTAGTTCATGTGGAACATGTACTGCAGCGGCATCGGGGCGTAGGCCGAGAGGTTGGCGACCCGCATGCCGATGGTCATCATGGAGGAGCCCGCGCGCATCTCCACATGGGGCTGGGCCCGGTAGTGGCTGCCGAATCCCATGACGTACTCGTAGGAGGAGACGATCCGCACGGTTTCGTCCTCGACCTCCAACCAGGCCTCGTCCATCGGGGCGCAGGGGAACTCCCCGTGCAGGGGGTGGTCGTCCTGCGGCGAGGGGCAGCCGGCGGCCAGCAGGCCCGCGTGGAAGGCGAAGCAGCCGTAGGTGCCGATGATCTCCCGGGCGGGCTGGGGCTGGGAGAACATGTTGTCCATCCGCAGGCTCGCGCCGTCCATCTGGGCATCCCAGATGATCTGGCCCATGAAGGGCAGGACCTCGATCAGGCCCCGGGAGTTGGTCAGCCTCAATGAGGCCACGCCGGAGGGGTAGCGCAGGGCCCGGGCCTCGAAGTCCTGGGAGCGCAGGATGGTACGCGGCTCGGTGGTGAACAGCTCCGGGTGCAGAGGAATGGTGGTCATGTGCTCACTCAGCTTTCTCACGGCGCGCTGAGGCGCGGTACTCGGACAGGAAGTAGATCAGGACGGCGGCGAAGCACAGCAGGGACACCAGGAAGGAGACCTGCAGGGAGCCGATGGTGTCGGAGACCAGGCCCTGGATGGCCGGGACGACCGCACCGCCGATGATCGACATGACGATGACGGCGCCCCCGGTCTCGGTGTGGCGCTTGTCCTCAATGCTGTCCAGGGTGCGGGCGTAGATGGTGGCCCAGCACGGGCCGAACAGACCCGAGGTGAACACCGCGGCGTAGACGGAGGACATATTGGGCGCCAGGACCACCCACAGGAGGGTGGCGACCCCCAGGATCGAGTAGGCCACCAGGACCAGGTCCTCGTTGAAGCGGGTCATGAGGACGTTGGCGATGAACTTGCCCACGAAGAAGGCCACGAAGGCGGCGATGACGAAATTGGCGGCGGTGCGCTCGTTGAGCGTGTGATCCAGGTTCAATGCCAGACGGATGGTGAAGGACCATACGGCCGTCTGCATGCCCACGTAGAGGAACTGGGTGAGGATGCCCATGCGGAACCGCCCGTTGCGCGCCAGGTAGGACAGGGTCTCCCCGATGGTGGCCTTGGCCTCCTCATGGCGGTGGTTGAGGGGCTTGCAGTGGGGGAACTGGGTGATGGCCACCACGACCGTCAGGATGACCAGCACCACGATGATGACCCGGTAGGGCGCCAGGGTGCGCTGCAGGGCGGCCTCGGCCACCTGCTGGCGCTCCAGCCCGGTCAGGGAGGCCAGGCGGCTGTGCAGGGACTCACCGCCGGTGAAGATGAGGTACTTGCCCAGCACCGCACCGGCCAGGAACCCCAGGGGCGTGAAGGTCTGGGAGATGTTGAGCCGCAGCGTCGAGGAGCGCTTGGGCCCGATCATTGAGGAGTAGGTGTTGGCGGAGGTCTCCAGGAAGGACAGGCCCACCGCGATGGCGAACAGGGCCGCCAGGAACACCGAGTAGGTGGCCACATGCGAGGCCGGGAAGAACAGCGTGCAGCCCACGATGTAGACGACCAAGCCGATGAGCAGCCCCGTCTTGTAGCTGGTGCGCCGGATGATCCGCGAGGAGGGGATGGCGATGAGGAAGTAGCCGCCGTAGAAGGCCGACTGGACGAAGGCCGAGGCGAAGTCCGACAGGGTGAAGACGGACTTGAACTGGGTGATGAGGATGTCGTTGAGGCTCGCGGCGGCGCCCCACATGGGGAAGCAGATCGACAGCAGGACGTACTGGAACATCGGGATGCGGTCGAGGTAGCCGTCGGGCAGCTGGGTGGTGGGGTCCTTGATGAGCCCCCGGGACGGCGGGATGGCGCGAGCGGTGCCGCTGGGCGCGGTCGTGGTGCTGCTCATGATCCTCCTCCCACCAGGGCTCGCCGGGGGCGGCCGGTGCGCCGGGCAGCAGTGGTCGCCTGCGACCCTGGCGAGGTGTGATCGATAGTGCGTGACAGTGGTACCACGGGAACTCCTTTGTCCGAATGTGCGCCAGCGCCTCGATGACGCCGCCCCAGCGGTGCCTTCTGCACTGCCTGCGTGATGGGAACCGTAAAAAGAAGGTAACAATCCACCAGGGGCTGGCACGAGCCCCCCGCCGAACGAATGTTCCGCCAACACTTTGTTGCTATTGCAGCGAAAAATTACCCTGAAGGTGCCACGAGAAGCAGGATTTTGGCGCAGAGGTGCTCACTTGGAACATATGTGCCCACGGTCGTGGGCGCCCGCCGGCGGCCGGCGGGCTCAGTGCTGAGGCGCCAGGGCGTCGTCGATCTCCAGGACGCCGCGTGCGGCGGAGACGTCGGTGATGAGCCGGTTGACATAGCCGTTGGCCAGGGCCGCCCGGATCACCGGTGCCTTGGCCTCGCCCCCGGCCACGAGGATCTTCTGCTCCTTGCGGCGCAGCTCGGCCAGGGTGATGCCGGTGGTGCGGTGGGTGAGGTCGGGCAGGCAGATCCGGCCGTGGACGTCGATGAAGTGCGAGCACAGGTCCCCGGCGCCGCGCTCGATGAGGGCCTCGCGCTCGGCGGCGCTGAGCACCTCGTGCCCCAGGTGCTGGAGGTCGGAGTGAATCTCCCCCACGGTGAACAGGGCGATGCGCACCTGGTCGACCATCTCCATGACGCGGCGCCCCCGGGGTGCGCGGTGCAGCTCGTTGCGCTCGGCGATGCTCCCCAGCACCAGCGGCATGTCCAGGAGGTGGAGGTGGGCGTCGAAGGCCTGCGCCATCCGCACGAGGCAGGCCTCCTCATCGAGCCCCCGCTCGGCGGGCAGCAGACCGCGAGCCATCTGGACGAGCTCGACGTGGTGACGGTGCACGGGCTCCAGGGATCGGGCGAGCTCGACCAGGGTGCGTGAGCCCACGGCGCCGATGCGATCCCCGTCCCGGACCAGGGAGGACAGCAGGCGGGCGCCCTCCCGGCCCAGGGCGGCGCGCAGCAGGTCCTCCCCCGGGCCGACGGGGCTGACGAGCCGGACGTCGAGCAGGTTGAAGCGCTTGCGCAGGGTGTCCAGGAGCATGGGATCCTGCTCGCGGGGGTCGTAGATCTCGATGCGCACGAAGCCGCGCCGGTGGGCGTAGGCCAGCAGCTTGGAGACGGTGGGCCGTGAGACGTGCAGGCGCTGGGCGACCTCCTGCTGGGTGAGCCCGGAGTAGTAGAGCTTGGCCGCATCCAGGGCCTGGACCTCCTTGGCCGACAGTCCCGACGCATATGCCGTCATGTCCGCCTCCCCGCGCTCGGTGCCCTGCTCCAGCCCGCCCAGCCTAATGGCCCGCCCCTGCCCCGCTGCGCATCTCCAGGCGGGTTCTGACCGGCCAGCCCCGAGTTGTCCGCATGATCCCGTCAGCCCCTGGTCCGAAGCTGGGCAACTAGGGTGGAGGCATGCCCGCGCGCACCTACCTCGATCACGCCGCCACCTCCCCGGTCCGCCCCGAGGTCGCCCAGCAGGTCGCCGAGGACCTGACCAGTGGGCTCGGTGGCTGGGCGAATCCGAGTGCGCAGCACACTGCGGGTCGACGGGTGGGGGCGCTGCTGGCACAGGCGCGTGCCCGCCTGGCCAGTGCCCTGGGGGTGGATGCGCATGAGGTGCTGCTGACCTCCGGCGGTACGGAGGCCGATGCCCTGGTGGTCTCGGGGCGTGCGCGAGCGGTTCCGGGCGGGAGGCTGGTGGTCTCTCCGATTGAGCACCCGGCGGTTCTGGACTCGGCGCGCACCGCCGTGGACCAGCTGGGGGCGGGGCTGAACCTGCTGGAGGTTGACGGCGCCGGGCGGGTCGAGCTCGACTCGGTGGATCGGGCGGTGGCGCCGGCGGGCCGTAGCGGCCACTCCCCCGCGTCCTTGGTGTCGGTGATGACGGCGAACAATGAGACCGGCGTGGTACAGGACATGGCGGCGCTGGTGGAGCGCGTGCGGGAGGCCAGCGGCAGCGGGCGTCCCGGGGAGGCCGGGTACGTGCCCGTCCACTCCGACGTGGTTGCGGCGCTGGGGAAGGTTCCGGTGGACTTCCGTGGCTGGGGCCTGGATGCGATGAGCCTGAGCGGCCACAAGCTGGGGGCGCCGGTGGGCGTGGGGGCCCTGGTGGTTCGCCGCGACCTGGCGTTGACGCCGGCCACGGGTGGGGGCCGTCAGGAGCGGGGGCTCCGCTCGGGTACTCAGGACGTGGTGGCGGCTCGGGCGCTGGCCCTGGCGGTGGAGCTGGCGGTCGCCGAGCGGGAGGAGCAGGAGGCCCGGCTGGCGGCGCTGCAGCGTCGGATCCTGGAGGGTGCCGGAGGGCTTGCGGGCGTTCACGCCACGTTGCCGGAGGATGCCGATCATGTGGCCTCCACGGCGCACCTGTGGTTCGAGGAGGCCGACGTCGAGGCACTGCTCATGGCCCTGGACCTGGTGGGGATTGATGCGTCGGCGGGGTCGGCCTGCCACGCCGGGGTCACCCAGCCCAGTCACGTGCTCCTGGCGATGGGCTTTGAGGAGGGTCCGGCCCGCTCCACGCTGCGCTGCTCCCTGGGTAGGGAGACGAGCCCCGACGACGTCGAGCGCCTGCTCGCCGCCCTGCCCGCCGCCCTGGAGGGGGCCAGGCGATCCTGGAAGGTGACGCACAAAGAGCAGTAGGCGGGGATCGACGACCACAGTAAGCGCATCAATCCCCACCTACCTCAATGAAGTGCAGTTCCCGAAAGAACTGCAAGACCAAGACCTGAGCGATCTCCACGGTCGCGAACCCACCTCAATGAAGTGCAGCCCCCGAAGGAACTGCGACCGGGGTCTGGGCGCCGATCATCCGACCGTTGCCCGTGCCTCAATGAAGTGCAGTTCCCGAAGGAACTGCGACGTAGCCATGCCAACCCTATACCTTGACACCGAGACACCTCAATGAACTGCAGCCCCCGAAGGAACCGCAAGGCCTTGTCGTAGGTGGCGCACAGGGCCTTCGGGTCGCCTCAATGAAGTGCAGTTCCCGAAGGAACTGCAAGGAGCCCTGGGCGGCCTGAACAGTGGCCCGCATGTTGTTGCCTCAATGAAGTGCAGCTCCCAAAGGAACTGCGACCATTCGTCCACGGAGTCCCCTCATGACAGTATCGAGCCTCAATGAAGTGCAGTTCCCGAAGGAAATGCGACGACTTCGTGATCGTGAAGGCCACCGAGGATGACGAGCCTCAATGAAGTGCAGTTCCCGAAGGAACTGCGACCGGTGTAACGTTAGTGACCGTTCCTCCTGGCACATTGCCTCAATGAAGTGCAGTTCCCGAAGGAACTGCGACGGCCCGCTCAGTATAGCCCGCCACCACGCACATCTGAGGAGACTTCGCGAGCGCTCCACGCTCGGACTCCCACTCAGCCACACCACTCCTCACCCAACCTCACAGATTCCTCGCCATTTCAACGTTCTACCGCTGCGAGCACTGCCCGGGGATCCTCGAGCACCGGAGCGCTCGCATCAGGCGATAAGCGGCCCCGCTGGCGTGATCGTCCTGGTCAGGCCGACATAGGAGAATCGTTGTTCATCGACTGAGGACAGCAGGCCGACGTCGCACAGGAGCATGGAGTCCTCGTCCGTCTTGATGACTCCTTCCAGCTCGCCCCGCATCCGCAGGAGCTTGGCCGGCGCCGCATCCACGACGAACACGGAGTACTGGATGCGGTCCCCGTACTTCAACAGAGTCTTCGCCACCCGCGTTCGGCGCCGGTCGGACGGGACGTCGTAGACCACGAGCACACGTCTGACATCATGACGCATCAGCGCACCGTCACTCCCTTGTAAGCCACTTGAGTCCCGTCGATGGTCCCGAGCACGAGTCGAGCCTGCACCTCAATGGCTCGCCGCCAGGTGACGTCGTAGCCAAAGACCGGGTGCCGAAAGGAAGTCTCCATACGGCGCTCAAACCCGGAGATCAGCTGCTTGCGACCGCGGTCCGTCATCCTGCAACTTCCCATCTCTCCTGAAAAGTCCTGCTCGGTCAACTCGCCGTTGCGAAAGGCACGCACGACAACAGAATCAGCCACCGGCGCCCTGAACTCTTCCATGAGGTCGAGCGCCAGGGCAGGCTTGTTACGGGAGCTGGAGTGAAGGAAACCGGCATGAGGGTCCAGACCACAGGCCACCAGTGAGCGAACACAGTCCCCTAGAAGCAGGGCGTAGGTGTAATCCAGGGCGGCATTGGCGGGGTCGGGAGCCGGTCGGCGTCGTCTTCCTCTCCAACTGGTAGCCGCAAAGGCCGCAGTATTTCCGGAGAGCATCGTCGGGAAGGAATCGAAGTAGAGCCCGGCAGCTTCACCCTCCACTCCCAGCAGGTCCGCCAGCGACTGCGCCGAGACGGCGTCACGTTGCAGGCGACGCATCCGCTCCACGGCATCAGCAGCCTCACCGTTGCGCCGGAGCAGCGTCGCCTGGTTCGCGATCTTTGCTGAGACCATCTGCTGGGCGATGTCCAGCCTCCCCTCGGCGCTGGCAACATGCTGGTGCACCCGCTGAAGTCCATTGGGAGAGTCCGCGCCCTGCGACCAGCCGATCACTCGACCGGACCATGAGCACCACACTACACACCGGTCGCGCCAGCACAACTCACGCAGCAGAGCCGAGGAGACGTCGACATTCCCATGGACCACCAAACCGAGTACCCGTTCAATCGGTACGCTGAGAAGACGCTCTCCAGATTTGGTGACCTCGACTCGCCCGCTGTTGAGAGACGCCCTCGATCCTGCGGTGGCCGCGTGGAGGATCTGGGCGTCGGGGGCGGATGCGACAACCCGCCGTCGGGCGTTCTCATATCGATGTTCAGAAGGCAGGCACACCGAAACGTGGGAGCACCACTGGCAGCGACTGTCATCGTCAGGCGGCTCAGGCGCCTGTGGCGCCCCAATCAGACGACGCGTACGTGCAACCGCCTCCTCCGCCCGGGCGAAGTCAGCATCGGTCAGGGTGACCTCCACTCGCCGGCGATGCCCAGTGAAGTAGACCTCTGCCCCTTGGACCTCTCGTCCCATCTCCTGGAGACAGAGAGTCTGGAGCGCGAGCTGGAGCCGGTTGGCGTAGGTGACTTCGGGGCGACGCCGCACCGGAGTGGCCTTGTACTCCACGACAGTCAGCGACCATCATCCGCACCCTCGATGACGTCACAACGCCCGGACAGCCCAAGGCGCTCTGAGCGCACGTTCACTGCCCGATGTTCATTCGCTCTGCTCTCCGCGGCATTGTCTACGCGCCGATGAGCGTCCAGTCCAGTTTGCATCTGCATGGTGTCCGTTTTCTCCCCCACCGATTCGAGCCAGGCTCGCCTCGGGCAGTAGACGGTATGCACCACGAGACTGATCGGAATCGGGTCCGATACCACGCTATCCTCCATAATCTGTCTCCTTTGACAGATATAATGGTGGCGATACGTCAGCCCCACCACCTGGGCGCGTCCTGAGGAATTTTCAGGACATAGGTCGGAACAGCAAAGAATTCACCGCATTGGCGGGCGCCCACACAGGCAACCGTGCCGGCGCCCACCATGCATGACTGCCAGCCGCCCTGGCGCTCCGATTCAAGGACGGCCGATCCTTGTTCAGTTCAGCGCCGCCAGCCTCCCCGCACCCAGCGAACGCTCCGGAGCGTTGGGGTTATCACTGACGTTGACCTGGAACGTCAGGGTCGCTCGGGCACCATGCGCTGCAAGCCACGCGCATGCCGATCTCGCTGCAGCAGCCGATTCCCTTCTCGTCGCAGCCTGAATAACCTGTTCAGATACCACCACTGCCTGCCACCTTCCCAGCGTATGAGCCCCGACGAGTACTGGGAGCACCAGGTGCATCGGGGTGAACTTGCCAATCGGCACTGCCCCGGCGGTGACGGAGGCCCCCATGAGTCGGTGGATGACTGGGAACGACGAGATCCCCCACAGAGCACACCAGGCGAGTGCGCTGTCGGTGAACCGCGGCGAGGTCAGCCCAGTCGCAGTCCTGGACTCGTCCGAACGCTTCCCTTTGTAAGCCTCATCCTTGACGCTCTGGCCAATGAGCCCAGAGACAATGGCACTAGCATCCCGATCGGCGACAATCTGAGCTAGCTGTCGCAGTCGGTTGCGAATGAAGTCCTCACCACGGTTACGCGTCTTCATCTCCCATCGGTTTGCCCCCTCATCCGGTCTAGGACCGTTGTTGGCAAAACGCCAGTAGGCAGGTTCCCCTAGCGCTCCTATCAGTTCAAGATCAATGTCACGCTTGAGTTGTTCCTTGTCCTCCACCTCGTGATCGATTCTTTGCAACCGCTCAGTCTGCAGAGACCGCCACTGTGGTAGAGACTGGGGCGCTTTCACCCGCGGACTGAAGAGGGCACTATTTCCGTTCCAAGGCGCGGCTTGAAGATTGCAGTCAATCCAGCTTCCCGAAACCGCGCGTACCGTGGCGTGCTCATGAACAGCAACCGCGATGGCCTCGTCGTCGTAGCCGTCCGCGGTGACAATCATCCGGGGCTCAGCAGCGTCGGTCCACCCGAGTCGGACACGCTCGGCTCCGTCACCTTCCAGGATGAGCGCCAGTCCAAGCCCGGCGAAGGTGGTCAGCGCACTGG
>ERZ773026.1728-NODE-1728-length-10813-cov-41.626975_pt1 | contig 10813 bp, 8 predicted proteins | sample MGYA00580838_ERZ773026 | MGnify/ENA primary metagenome ERZ773026 (study PRJEB29015, sample SAMEA2738006) | human oral metagenome | biome: human oral; feature: human-associated habitat; material: dental | place: China | collected 2055 ... | reverse complement strand
CCCCAAACCGCTCAAAGTACTCCTCCGGCACCACCCGACCCACACCCAAAGGAGGCATCGGATCCACCGACTCAAACATGTCCTCCCGGATACGCTCCTCAATCCACTCCGGACCCCACTCAAGATCCTCATCCCTCACAAAACCCATAACCTACAACCTCTCCCCTGCCAGTAAACCGTCCACGACGACCGTCACAGTCCACGCGCTACAGCGGCTGCCGCATGAACCCAAGCTTCCCTTGTATTAGAGGCAAGTTCCGTTGATCGCAACCACTGCTCCCGCATACCTGTGTCATATGGGATTGTTACTACTTCCCGCGCACGAGCAGAGAACCCCTCCACCAAGCTATCCGGCTTCGCCTCACTCTTGTCTGCCTGCGACACGACGACTACCGCATTACGGGACAACTCAGCGCCGCGTTGGCTACGCGCAGCAAGACCATCCAAAAGGAGCCGCCCAGCTTCTGCGTGATCCGACCGAGTTGTTGTAGCAATGACAATCTGATCCGCATGACCGACGATACGTAGCCACAGGTCATCACCCTCATCATTCCCTGTATCCCAGACAATCAAGCGGTAATACTTCTTCAACACCTCCTGCACGCCATCAAGCTCCTGCGGAGTCAGTTTTTGTTGCGTCGAGAGAAGGAGAGGATTGGACCTCAGAACATCAAAATGATCAATGCTCTGATGATGAGTAAATGCGGAAACATCACCATAATGAGCCGACGGCGCCAGCAACCTGTCGATAGAAGGCACCAAGTCCAGCACCGTAGATTGGTGGGGGCCCTGCTCCGTCCGCCATCCCAGAGTACCTCGAGTGACGTTACCGTCCGCCACAACGACACCCCCTGCCCCGTAGCGCGCAAAACAACTTGCGAGAAGGATCGCAGTCGGTGTTTTACAGGCACCTCCCTTGCCATTAAGGACGGCAACCGTTCGCGTACCCAACCAACGCTGAGATATGAGTTGCTCATCCTGCCACCGGCGGCGGTCAGCGGCACTCGCTGACACCTTCAGTCCGAACTTCCTCGCCACACCACGCCAGCCAGACAATCGAGGACCGTCCGTAGAGTTTGGAGCTAAAAACGACGATGCTTCCCCGCCCACCGAGCTCCCATCAGCGTAACCCACCTGAGTAGGCTGAACATCGGGAACCTGCGGTGGCATCGAAGAGAAGCTCTGCAGTCCATGCTCACCTGACATTGCATTAGCATTTCCGGGAACAGTGGAGCCGTATTCAGGGCTATCGCCTGCACCGTGAGACGGAACAAACGGAGAACCCACCATAACATCAGAATGGTCGGCCCCATAGGTAGGGGACACCATAGAAGGACCACCAACACCTCCAGGCTCATAATCACCAGTAGGCGCTGGCGAATATTGCTCGTCAAGCCGAGTTGACATTGCACTACTGTTGAACTCGTCCCCACGAACCTCAGGCACAGTCACCGGAGTCTCAGGAATCAGCGAATCCGCCGAGAATGAACTCACGCCCTCCGGCTCAGCAGACCCCACGTCAGCGCCGGAGAGTTCTGCGTGTAAGCCCGAAAAGGAATGGGATGGTTCATCAACGTCATCACGTGTGACAGATGTATCTGGTGTATCTGGGAAACTACTCTGTACATCAGAGGCGTCCGCGGTTTGCTCTTCCATTCCCGGTGAACCAAATACTGAAAGGTCCATCCGGAATGCAGAACCTGGAAGAACTTCTTCCACATTGCCAGTATCGTCCTCACGGTCAGATGCCACAGTGACGGGGTCAATTTCAGAATCATCATTCTTGATGCCATCGACACCGATTAGGGAAGAGTAGTCGATAATGCTAGGCGACGTTGGCTCGGGTGTGGACTCACTGGGAATGGACGCATGGAATAGGCGGTTCAGACCTTCACCCAGTCGCTCATCACCATCAGGCGACGTGGATTGCGGAGACGCTACCCGATACGGTGACGAAGCGCTTTGAGCGGAGTGAGTTTGCTTCGGGTAGATTCGTGGTGGTTGCGTATCAGCTCCATAGGCGCCGCTGTTATGTAAAAAGTCAGGGCCAGCTTCAAGTTCGTCAACATTCGAAATTTGCGAGTCGAACGGGCTGTAGCCTTCAGGCTCCGCCGCGAACGGAGACTGACGTGAGTAGGCGACCGGATCGACAGCGCCACCAATCTCTGACACCAACGAGCTCTCACTCGTTGACGCACCTTCCTCTGGTTGCAGAGCTGGAGGCTCACCACATCCTCCCACTGTCAGATCTAAGGAGAACGGCTCGTCACGCTCTTGGACCACCGAGTCTTCATCAAGCAGCGCAACTGCACCGAAGGCGTCGACGGAAATGTACTGCATTCCGTTCTCGTCAATTGCGGCTACAGTGACGCTGCTTCCCTTGTTTGCAGCGATCGATGCGACGAGACGCAGAAGCTCTCCACGTGCTTGGGATACGCTCCCGGCGTTGACACGCTGTTCTCCTCCTTCACCGGAAAGTTGGCCACTTCCGTCGGGATTCACCGTGATCGTAATCATGAGGACTCACCTTTCACCGCACCGCGCTATTCACGCCCATCATAACGCCTTTCGGAGGGGACCGCCGCGGCAAGAAGACGTGGAGCGCCTTCCAACCTCATTATTATTCTGGCAGACCCGACCGCGGCATGCGCGCGCAGGGATTTTTAACTATCTCGGTCTGCATCATCAGACACCTTAGGGCCCTTTGACGTCACGATCTTTACAAACGGAGCCATCCCTAAAACCCCAATTCCTCCAACCAGAAACCGCGGCCAGTCTCCAGCCACCCTCCCCACAACGTACGTGACAAGTAAGTAGACGACCAAGTATGCCAGCAGCCATCGGAAGCACCGAGACACTGGTTGGTCAGATGTCAGTAGACTTGCATAGAAATCAATTTTGCTTCTCAACGAACTCATCGCATACATTCCCTGTTCTCACTGACCAACCAGCGCCTTGGCCACCTTGCCGCTAGCGAAAACGAGCACTATCAAGAGCACGGGAGCCAGAAGGAACGTTGCATAATTTTGAATGATCCATCCACTCAGAGAATCTCCAGGTTTACCGACATTGATTGCGTTAACTGCAGGTAAATGTGGGTAGATCTTAGTCGCCAGCATCAATGTGGCGGCTTGCATCGAGACGGCGGCATACTTTTGAAGGTATCCGATCCCCATCGACTTCGTGTCTGGGTGCCCTAAGAATGCAATCGGCAACGATGCGAACGCGGTCATAAAGTATAGTTCAATGAAGCGCATTACCACCATGAGTTTGACAATCAGGACGGCGACCATTGCGACAATGAATGGAATAATGAGCAGCATAATCATTCCCGCTTTGTCCATCATTTCAGCGTTGGACACCTTATCGGAGATGTCAGGCAGCTGAGGTAAGGACTTTTGAGCCTCATCGATATTTTTTGTGATGCTCTGGACGATCTGATTAATCGCATCAAGAAACATCATGGCGTTCTGGGCAGCCCACACAAGGAGCACTGACTTGAACATCGTGGCCGCAATAATTTTGACACCGAGCTGTTGGTCCGCCTCGATTCGACTGGCATTCCTCGCCAACTCAAGCACCAATAGCATCGAAATGATCACAGACGCTACCGGCTTGATGCCAGTGTTGTGCAATGACGTAACAACATTGTACGTGTCATTGCTGTACTCCGATAGCGTCTGTTTGATGCCCGTTGCTTCGCTTGTGTCAAACTCAAACAGTTTTTTAAACATGTAGATTATCATGTCGTCCATGGAAACTCTACCTCAACTTCATCTCGACGAACCTGATTTCCGTTTGCATTATTGACTAATGACCCCACACCACAACCAGCAAGAGAGCCAGCACAGTGAGCACCTGCAGCGCAGCGAGTGCCGCAACAACACCGTAGGGTGCCGGTTTTGCTGCCCAACCCGTTTGCTTATGCCCATTCTCGACTGGCAGGTTAGTAGGCTGGGAATGATTCCTAGGAGCCGTCGGAGTTAGAGGCGTGCCGGGAGGGGGAGATGAATTCCATGTTGCAGGAAGGCTACGCATATCATGGGGATCCACCTTTTTCTGCGGCTCTGCTGGCTCGGGAGAGCGCACACTCTGACTCAGTTGCTCGCCAGCGCTGACCCAATCCGAGATGCCAGATCGCGGTGGAACACTACTACCGCCCTGGAAAGTAGTGCTATCTGTCGAAAACGGTGCTCGGCCCACGTGGGCAGTATGATTTGCAGAGGACTGAGGAATTTCAGGCGACGGCAGATGAGAGAAGTTGGCCAAGGAATCCGAGTTCTGTGACAAGCTGCGGGGTGGTTCGGCTGTGCGAGACCGATGCTCTTGACGTCGGCGATACTCACTCTGAACATCAATGGGCACCGTCTGAGGATCAGAGTTCACAACTGTCGCCTGCCGGTTAGCCGTTTTACGTGACGGAGCAGAACCGTAAGGTGTGTGACTCGTCGCTTCTGAAGGATTAGGCCCGACGTGTGCTGCCTGCCTCGCAGCCGGTTCTACCCGGCCAGGCCCCATCACACTTGGACCCGACACACCCGGGCCCGTCACAGCCGGTTCTACCCGGCCAGGCCCCATCACACTTGGACCCGACACACCCGGACCCGACCCGGCCGGCTCCACCCGGCCAGGCCCCATCACACCCGAACCAGACCCGGCCGGCTCCACCCGGCCAGGCCCCATCACACCCGAACCCGTCGCAGCCGGTGAGAACGATGTTGGTGCTGCGCCTCCGTACTGGGTGCCACCGCCACGCTTTTTCGCTTTGAGCCCCGGAAAGCGCCGCTTTCGCTTCTGCACCGGCTCCACAGCGTCCGGCTGTGGCGGAACATCCAGCGACCTAGGATCCTCAACGGCCAAACCGGCCAACGCCCAGTCGCTCAACGCGCGATAGGAATTAGGGTGGCTGACGAGTTCGTCGAGAACATCTCGATCCCGATGCTCACTGTCCGCCGCAATAGTCCACAACTGCTGCGGAGTAAGATCGCTGTTGAGTCTCATAGTGAATGTCCTGTTCCGACTTCAGAGCTTGGGCTCTTCCAAGCCCGTTACCTTTCCATCACCCGATAGGGGGAGCTCGGCTACCCACAAGCGAGTTCCCGACGACACCACTTCGCTGCCATTGCCATGAGGAATGTGTACCGTATAGGTGACCATCACTCCCAGCTTCATGGTCTTGCCGTCATGCGAAGTGACGCTGGCATCGCCAGTGGAGTCCACGGTGACACGCGCATTATCGACGCTGCCGTATAATTTCTCCCAGGCAGACTCCTGCTTCGCGACGTCATCGGAAAACTCACTCGACAATCGCTTGAACCGATCTTGTTCCGTCTCCGACTGTGACCACTGAGCTGCTGCCTTCACGGCCCTCACTGCGCGCTCCTTCTGAGCGGACGTCGGCCGAAACTCTGAGGCATAGCCATCCACCTGAGACGGTAAGGATGTCGCAGAATGCGACGGGATTGCCTCCGATGACGGCACCGGGGATGTCGCAGCCGAGCTTGCCCTCTCCTCAGACTCGCCTCTATGGGACGCCGACCATACGATCACCCCAGCGAAGGCGCCAACCAAAGACAACGACACCGCAATGATTGTTGCCACAAGACGCTTCTGTCGCCGATCCATGATGAATCACCTTCTCAGTACCAGTGAGGATCCCGCTGCTGCCACAGCGTCCACGCCGCACACGGAGAGCCATAGTCCGGTCTCTCCTTAATATACTTCAATCCCCATCTGATCTGGGTTTGAGGGTTAGTGGCCCAGTCGGCACCCTCAGACGCCATCTTCTCTCCAGGTAGAGACTGTGGAATACCATAGGCATCAGACGTCGGATTGTCCGCAGTGTAGTTCCATCCCGATTCGTGGTTCCACAGTTCGACCAGACAGGCGAACTGCTTGTCATCCCAGCCGTAGGCCTTCATTTGCGTCTTGGCATACGCCTGAGCGTCACCAGCGCTTGTACCCGCCGCCGCATACTGTGCATTATCGACCGTCGTCACACCATTCTCAGTCTTAACCTTTAGTTTGGAATGAGGGTTGTGCTTGATAACCGCTTGCCCGGACGACACCAGTTGCTTCACCATATCCGGCGTGTAGTTCTCCAAAAAGTATTCCGCGTCTCCATAGTTCTCCGTCACCATGCTGCCGTCCGCGCCGACCTGAGCCACATAGGCAACGTGTCCGAAACTTGCGTTCCAGCGTCCCCCCTGAGCGCCGGGCTGGAAGGAAATAATGTCACCCGGAGTCGGTTTACTCACCTTTTCCCAACCCGGCAGAGCAGAGTCATTTCCCCACTGATATCCATGCCCTCCAGCAGGAGTTGTATTGGCGTTCACATACTTCCATGGCTTTTTTGTCACACCCTCATCGCGATTGACTCGCCAGATCGCAAAATCTGTACAGTTCCCATAGAAATACCCTGTATCCGGGTTGGCTGACGACGAACCCATCCCCTTGTATGGATAGTCATCGCCCATACCAGCCGCAACAACTCCTGCCGCGCCGCCCTTTGACTTCTGCTCCTCCTCATAGCCCCCGAGCCATGAAGGAAGAAAGGACAGAACAATGGCTACCACGACAATGACGGCGATGATGGGTACCATAAAAATGATCAAAGCAGTCATCTTCACGGCGATGATTGCGGCGATCCTTGCAATCAGATGTGCGACCGCTCTCGATGCCGCAGCTGCCGCCCTATTGACAGCCTTTGCGGCAACCTTGCCATTTACCTTGGCAATCTTTTTCTTTGCCGCTTTGAACGAGTTCTTGAGTCCAGCCTTTCGAACCCGCGACGTAAGTCGTGCCGCCTTCTGGACCTGCTTCGATGTGATCCGAGCGACTCTCGGCGTAACCTCAACAGTTTTCTTGGCAACCCTAGCACCAACTCGAGTTCCGGCGCGAATACCACTACGCGCAACCCCAGGACTTTTGCGCGCGATACTCACAGTTTTATGAGCGGCCAGCCTGCCGGCTGTGTCAGCCATTGTATTATCGCTGGCAAAAGGCGCACCAATGCTAACAGACTGCTTTACAGTCTGTTTCGCAATTATTGGCATCTTGGCAGCGACTTTAGTTCCCTTTTGAAAACTACTAAGAAATTCGTCGCCAACCTTCTTAGGGTCGTGCTTAAGAGAAGGTTTTTTTCCTTCCTTACTTTGAGGGGCTTCCTTCTTTTTACTGCCTGAAGCCTTGCCGTCGCCTCCGCTACCGGGAGCACCATCCTTGGGGGTCTTCCCTGTGCCTCCATCGACGGAGGTGGCCCTGGCCTCCCTCGGCGCCGACGTGAGAGCACTAGAACCGCGGGACTCAACATTGACGCTTGAGAACTTGTCTTCCGTCAGTGACTGAGCGTCTCGATTACGAAGGTCGACTCGAACGTTAGCCATGACCTACACTCCTTCACCGAACTTAGTTGTGTACAGCTGGTACAACTTGGAGCTTGTTGGCATCCTCGAATCGAAAGGCACCATCGCCGGCCCCATCTTCAAGAGCCCACACCCTGGTGGGATGTTCTGGAAATAGGAGCGGTGCTTATCAGACCAGTTGAAGAGCTCCTGCAGAGTCTGGGCATCCGTAGGGGTCTGGTTCAGGAGCACAAGAATGTCCGAGTTGGCGAGCATCAGACGAGCACGCTCACTGATGAGCAGCTCTTCAATGTTCTGCGTCAGGCCGGTCGGCAAAAGGCCGTACTTACGGGCACGCTTGTAGATCATCTGACAGTACGCGCCAGCGTAGTCGTTACTGAAAAGAAGGTGGAACTCATCCAGGTACAGCCAGGTCCGCTTGCCCTTGGCGCGGTTGACCTGAGCCTGTGCCCAAATCTGCTCCAGCACCACGAGCATACCGAACGTCTTCATGTCGGACCCGAGCTTAGAGATATCATAGATCATCGCACGGTTCGACGTGTCCACATTCGTCTGCTGCGAGAAGCCCGAGAACGATCCCGCCGCATAGAGCTCAAGGGCAGTTGCAACCGCCCTGGCCTCCTCCTCAGGCTGGCGCCGCAGTTCGTCGAACAGGTTGAGCAGAGTTGGCGGAGCCATTCTCTTGTCTTGGAAGAACTGCCCGTATATACGCGTCACACAGCGGTCAATGATTGAGCGCTGAGGCGCACTCAGCCCATTAACTCCTCCAATAAGCACCTCACAGAGAGAAAGGATGAACTCCGCCTTCAGCTTGACGGGGCTCCCATCATCCGCCGGCGCGTCTCTGTCGATATGCAGTGGATTGATGCATGCTCGTGATCCTGCGCTGATCTCGACAGTCGTGGCTCCGATGGCCTGCCCGAGGGGCGCATACTCATGCTCAGCGTCCACGATAATAAGATCGTCGTTAGGACGTCCAAGGAAGACCTGCATGATCTCGCCTTTTCCGAACTGCGACTTTCCTGCACCACTCGTACCGAGAATGAAGGAGTTTCCATTCATCGTGGATGTGCGTGATCCCACCACAAGGTTCTGACTAATTGCGTTCACCCCGTAGAAGAGGCCACCCTTGTGCAGCAGCTCCTGCGTTGTAAACGGAACGATCACAGCCACTGCCGCCGTTGTCAGGGTTCGGTAAATCGGTAGACGAGACACGCCGAGCGGAAGAACGGCATTCAAACCATCCTCCTGCATCCACTTCAACGTCTCAAAGGGGCATGAGTGCTTACGTCCAGCGACCCGCACTTTTTCAACGGCCTCAGCAAGCGCGTCCTTCGTCGCACCAGCGACCCCTACGACAATGGTGGTCGTGAACAACTTCTCGTTACTCGACTCGAGCTGATCACGCAGATCGACTGCCTCTTGATGCGAAGCCACCAGCTCGTGAGGAATCGACTCCTCACCATTTCCTTGCTTCCGAGCCTTTCGCAGCTCGTTGGAGCGCTGCATGTCCATTTCCGCGATCTGCCGCTTGACCAGATCCAGACCTTCTGCGTGATCGAGAGGCCGGAAATGCACCGAGATCGCCAGCTCCGAATTGATCTCAGAGAGCTCCTTCATGAGACGATCAGAGAGCCACGAGGGCAGATCGCGCAGACACAGTACCTGGTAGTACGAGTCCTTCTCACCAGTAAAACAGATCGAGTTCCCGTCACCTGAGAAATCGATTGCCCATGGCGAGACGATATCCTTCGTGGTGAGGTTGGTTCCGATCAGGTCGGTATACTCGAAACGAAACGGCTCTCCCGGCCTCAGAATGTCATGCAGAATCCGGATCCGGTCTTCACCAGAGACTCTTTCTGCACGACACCCACCAACAGCTCGCAGCTGCGCGATCGCATCTGATGATATCTGAGCCAGCTTGTTGGTGGCGTGCTCAAAATCATCGGCTTCAACCGTAATGGTGACATACTTTTCCGTCACAGTGTTGTTACGGCCGGATGCCAGCCTCGCGTTAATCAGGTCATTGTATTCCCACCGATAGGCATCCAGCCCATCACCGCGAGGAGCGAACTCGACACTCTGCGCCAGCTCAGCTTTATTAAGCTGGCGATTCATAACCGTCAACTGAATGCTCTGCCCAGCATCAAAGGAGTTGACGAACTGTGCATACGACTCCACCAAGGAGGCTTGCTCTTCTTCCGGAGCCAGCTGATAGTCGATATCCGCCAGCTTCAGCGTCACGGAGTACTGGTTCCCCCCAAGCGAGCAGACGCCGTTCTCGACCATCGCCTCATACTGGATGACAGCCTGAGCGGTGTTCCTTTTACGGCGAGGAACATCATTCTTCTCGCGGCGCCTTTTACTCTGCTTGCGAGCCTTCCGATCAGGATTACTGCCATCCTCCGCATTCGAGTTCTCGGATGACTCGCTGCTTTGGCGCTTTCGAGTTGCGAACAGCATTAGCTGACCTTTCTGCGGCTATTTCTGTCGACAACACCGAGTCCTGCGCATACAGTCGCTTCTGGGGGTCCCACTTGTACCTCCAGAAATAACGCGCATACTTCTCAAAAGGCAGACCTTTTGGCCTCACCCAACCGACCGCCACAAAAGGCATGGTCAGAAGTGCGGCCATCCAGGATCCCAGATCGGACTGCCCCGCCCAGAAGCACAGGGCATATGTTCCGCCGACAACAATGATTCCTATTGCTGAGCACGCCATTTGTCGCCATGACATGCCCATCATAACTTTCGCTTGGTAGGCAGTGATCTCCCGATATACCTTGATTTCAAGCGCCATTGTATTTTGACGCTACAGGGCGATATTCGAGAATAGCTGCGCCGCAGCCACAATCAGGCCGCCACCAACAGCCTGCCAAACACCAGACTGAATCTGCGGACCCTGGTGGTCACGCAGGCCTCCCGCCAGCGTGATAACCCCCCAAACGGTCCACAGGCCACCTCCAATGGTGGCGAACTTCACGAAAAGCTGGAGGGCTTGACTCATCATATCCATGGGATGCTCCTATATATCCATGATGAAAGGGGTGGGGGTGTTCTCGTGGACGCATTCGTCCGATGTCCCGTCTAAACGGACTACTGGCACATGTATGCCAGCCCGTTATCTGACGGCGATGAGATTGTTGCAGACCTGAGACATCGTGTCCACCGAATCCAGGGGTAGAGGTATCCACCTTTTAATCCGCGCTCACCATTGCGCATTCTCAATATTCTGCTATGCGGTAGGAACGCCTCCTTGTACTTGACACGGCGTACCATAAGGCGTGCTTGCGCTCCGCTCCAACGGATCGTTAGAATCTCGGCCGTGATGACTTCTCTGCCGCAGGCCCGCGCGATGATGGTGCGCACCCTTGGCGAGGGTCGAATGTGCATGCGCTGACAGCGCCAGCCGTCGCTGTCTGATCACGTAACGGTGAGAGTCCGAGCCG
>ERZ773026.1727-NODE-1727-length-10814-cov-14.570220_pt1 | contig 10814 bp, 7 predicted proteins | sample MGYA00580838_ERZ773026 | MGnify/ENA primary metagenome ERZ773026 (study PRJEB29015, sample SAMEA2738006) | human oral metagenome | biome: human oral; feature: human-associated habitat; material: dental | place: China | collected 2055 ... | reverse complement strand
CCGGCTCCACCCCGGCCTCCTTCGAACCGACCCTGGACTACGTGGTCGTCAAGGTGCCGCGCTTCGCCTTCGAGAAGTTCCGGGGTGCTGACCCCCGGCTCACCACCACCATGAAATCGGTCGGCGAGGCCATGGCGATCGGTCGGTCCTATACAGAAGCCCTCCAGAAGGCCTTGCGCTCTCTGGACAAGAAGGGAACCGGCTTCCACTGGGACGGACCGGTGCCCAGCCAGCAGCAGACCGCTGAGCTGCTGGAGTCCATCGCCGTGCCCACCGAGCACCGGCTGGTCGACCTCCAGCAGGCCGTGCGCGGTGGAGCCACCATTGCTCAGCTCCACGAGGCCACCCGCATCGACCCCTGGTTCCTGGACCAGATGCTGCTTCTTGAGGAGGTGGCCCAGGAGGTCAAGGGCGCACCCGCGCTCACAGCGGACGTCCTGGCCCTGGCCAAGCGCCACGGCTTCTCCGATGTCCAGGTCGCCTCCCTGCGCGGCATCAGCGAGGACACGGTGCGAGAGGTCCGCCATGCCTTCGGCCTGCGGCCCGTCTACAAGACCGTTGACACCTGCGCCGCCGAGTTCGCCTCACGCACCCCCTACCTCTACTCCAGCTACGACCTGGAGACCGAGGTGGCATCCCGCGAGCGTGAGGCCGTCATCATCCTGGGCTCGGGTCCTAACCGGATCGGCCAGGGCATTGAGTTCGACTACTCCTGTGTTCACGCCGCGATGGCGCTGTCCGATCGCTACGAGACCGTCATGGTCAACTGCAACCCTGAGACCGTCTCCACCGACTACGACATCTCCGATCGGCTCTACTTCGAGCCTCTGACCTTCGAGGACGTCATCGAGATTTACGAGGCCGAGCTGGCAGCCGGACCCGTGACCGGTGTCATCGTCCAGCTCGGTGGTCAGACACCGCTGTCCTTGGCGGCCAGACTGGCCAAGGCTGGGGTGCCGATCCTGGGAACGAGTCCCGAGGCGATCGACGCCGCCGAGGACCGCGAGGCCTTCGGCACCGTTCTTCAGCGCGCAGGCCTTCCCGCACCGGCGCACGGCACCGCTCTGAGCGACGAGCAGGCGCGCTCGGTCGCCCAGGGCATCGGCTATCCGGTCCTGGTGCGCCCCAGCTACGTGCTCGGCGGCCGCGGTATGGAGATCGTCTACGACGCCCAGGGTCTCGACGACTATCTCCAGCGCGCCGGTCTTGAGCCCGGAGGCGTCTACGGTACCGGGCCACTACTCATCGACCGTTTCCTCGACGACGCCATCGAGATCGATGTCGACGCCCTGTACGACGGCAGCGAGCTGTTCCTCGGTGGCGTCATGGAGCATATCGAGGAGGCCGGTATCCACTCCGGTGACTCCGCCTGCGTCATGCCGCCCATGACCCTGTCCGACACGGAGATCGCTCGCATCCGACGCTCCACCGAGGCGATCGCCAAAGGCGTGGGCGTGCAAGGGCTGCTCAACATCCAGTTCGCCCTCGTCTCCGACGTTCTCTACGTCATCGAGGCCAACCCCAGGGCCTCGCGCACAGTCCCCTTCGTCTCGAAGGCATCCGGTGTGCAGCTGGCCAAGGCGGCGGCCCTCATCATGACGGGGGAGACGATCGCCTCGCTCAGGCGCTCCGGTCACCTCCCCAAGGCCGACGCCGCCGTCACCGATCCCGATGACCCGATCGCCGTCAAGGAGGCGGTCCTGCCCTTCAAACGGTTCCGTACCACCGAGGGTCGCGTGGTCGACACGATCCTGGGGCCGGAGATGCGTTCCACCGGCGAGGTCATGGGCTACGACGTCGACTTCCCGCGGGCCTTCGCCAAGTCCCAGGCCGGTGCCTACGGTGGCCTACCAGGAGAGGGAACGCTGTTCGTCTCGGTGGCCGACCGAGACAAGCGAGCCATCATCCTGCCGGTGGCTCGGCTCGCGGAGCTCGGCTTCACGGTCCTGGCCACGACCGGGACCGCACAGGTGCTGCGCCGCAACGGGATCGACGCCTTGGCGGTGCGCAAGATCAGCCAGGGCGTTGGCGACCACGGCGAGCAGACGATCGCCGAGCTCATCGAGTCCGGAGCCATCGACATGGTGGTCAACACTCCCAAGGGCCAGGGGGCCCGCGCCGACGGCTACTCCATCCGCGCGGCCACCACCGGTGCCGACCGTCCCATCATCACCACCGTCCAACAGCTCCAGGCAGCGGTCCAGGCCCTCGAGGCCCAGCTGCGCGGTCCCTTCCAGGTTCGCAGCCTCCAGGAGCACATCGCCGCCCGCCGATCCCGGCGAGACCCGGTGTCCGAGCCCCACCCCGTGGCCCCCGTTGACGACAAGGAGACCAAATGAGTTCCGCCGCCGCCCACCAGACCAGTCGACGCCCCTTCGGATCCCGCCTGGCCGACGCCATGGACGACCACGGCCCCCTGTGCGTCGGCATCGACCCCCACCCGAACCTGCTCGAGGCCTGGGGCCTGGCCGACTCGGCCGCAGGCCTGCGGGACTTCGTCCTGCGGACCATCGACGCGGTTGGAGGACACGTGGCCGCCGTCAAGCCCCAGTCCGCCTTCTTCGAGCGTCACGGCAGCGCCGGCATCGCGGTTCTCGAGGAGACCCTGGCGGCCCTGCGCGACCTCGGCACCTTGTCCGTTCTCGACGTCAAGCGCGGGGATATCGGTTCCACGATGGCCGGCTACGCCCAGGCCTACCTGTCCGACGACGCTCCTCTGGCCGCCGACTCCATCACTGTCTCGCCCTACCTGGGCTACGGGTCCCTCACACCTGCACTCAACCTCGCCGAGGCCAACGGACGCGGCGTCTTCGTCCTGGCCCTGACCTCCAATCCGGAAGGAGTCGGCGTCCAGCACGCCGTCAACGGGGACCAGGCCGTGGCTGCCGGCATCGTGGAGGGCGTGACCGCCTCCAACGCCCAGGCCAGTGGCGAAGGCAGGCTCGGCAGCATCGGGCTGGTCATCGGCGCCACCGTCGGCGGGGCCGTGAGCGACCTGGGAATCGACCTGCAGGGCGCCAATGGTCCGTTGCTGGCACCGGGCGTGGGCGCCCAAGGCGCTGGGCCGGCCGAGCTGGAGGCGGTTTTCGGGACGGCGCGCCGTCAGGTCCTGGCCTCCACCTCACGCGGGGTTCTCAAGGCAGGACCCTCCATCGACGAGCTGCGAAAAGCAGCGTCGGCATCCGCCTATGAGGCCGCAACAGCTCTGCGTTGAGTCTTCAGGTGCTGCAGCCCGCCTCGGATTGAAGGTGTGTGTGCGGAAACACGAAGTCGGTGGTGGAATATAGGCCCCTGCGAATGCGAGTACACCTGGCCCGACTTATGCTCGTGGTGCGGGTCACTGGTATTCGACCGGGAGGAGACACACCATGACGCTTCCGACGCTGACACCCGAGCAACGGGCTCAGGCACTGGAGAAGGCGGCTGCGGCGCGATCGCACCGCGCCCGTATCAAGTCCGAGCTCAAGAGCGGGGAGCTCAAGCTCTCCGAGTTCTTCACCGCCTCAGAGACAGATGATGTCCTGGGCAAGATGAAGGTCAGAGCACTGCTCATCTCCCTGCCACGCGTGGGGACCACAACAGCTGATGCCATCCTCGCTGACGTGCATATCGCCGAGTCCCGGCGAGTGCGTGGGCTGGGAGCGAACCAGAGGGCGGCACTCGTGGAGCGCTTCGGCTAGGAAGGCCGCTTAGACGCCGGGTCGTGCCGACGGGTCCCGGTAGGCCATGATGTGGACATGACCGACGTTGCTGCCACAGACCCGTCCGTTCCCGCTCTCGCCCGCCTGACCGTTCTGGCCGGCCCCACGGCGGTGGGCAAGGGCACTGTCGTCACCGAGCTACGCAGACGCCATCCAGACCTGTTCATCTCGGTCTCGGCCACCACCCGTCAGCCTCGTCCCGGTGAGGTCGACGGCGTGCACTACCACTTCGTCAGCGACGAGGACTTCGACTCGCTCGTCGCCAGTGGCCAGATGCTGGAATGGGCTCTGGTCCACGGAGCGCATCGTTACGGCACCCCCCGGGGCCCGGTCCAGGACCGGCTCGATGCCGGATGCCCCGCACTGTTGGAGATCGACCTGGACGGTGCCCGGCAGGTGCGTCGGGCGATGCCTGAGGCCCGCCTCGTCTTCCTCGCGCCGCCGAGCTGGGAGGAGCTCGTCCGCAGGCTCGTCGGTCGCGGTACTGAGGATGCCCATGAACAGGAGCGGCGCCTGGCCACGGCCCGCACCGAGCTGGACGCGGCCGGCGAGTTCGACCACGTCGTCATCAACGACACCGTGGCGAGCGCCACCGCGGAGCTGGAGAGACTCATGGGATTGGGCAGTTAGAATAACGTGGCTCTGAACTATCGAGATTGAACCGGAGGCATGCACATGCTCGGAACCTCTCCCCAGCCCGAGGGCATCACCAACCCGCCGATCGACGACCTTCTGGAGAAGGTCGACTCCAAGTACGGGCTCGTTGTGGAAGCCGCCAAGCGCGCTCGCCAGATCAATACCTATACCCGGCAGCTGGAGGAGAACCAGCTCGACTACTTCGGTCCTCTCGTTGAGGCCGAGCCTGATGAGAAGCCCCTGACCATCGCTCTGCGCGAGGTGGTCGAGGACAAGCTTCAGGTCATCCCGGGTGATGAGGCTCGGGCGCGGCGTGCTGAGAATGAGAAGGCTCGTCGCGCCGCGGAAGAAGACATGTTCTCCGATATCCCGCTTGATGCTGTATCCGCCTCGGCGGAGGGCGAGGACGCCCCGGCGTCCACCAACCTCGACGAGATCGAGTTCTGAGCGCGCGTCGGTGACGCGGATGGCTCCGTCCGTTAAGGGCGGTATGTGAGGACATGAGGGTTCAGTCATGATCATGACGCCTGACGTCCCGACCGGTCCGTGGCGTGTTGTCATCGGGGTGTCCGGTTCCATCGCCGCCTACAAGGCCCCTTTCGTGATCCGTCGTCTGCGACAGGCGGGGCACGAGGTTCGCGTGGTCGCAACGGATGCCGCGTTGCGCTTCATCGGCGCGCCGGCTCTGGCAGCGGTCGCAGGGCGGCCGGTGAGCAGCGGTATTTTCGACGACCCGGCTGCCGTCGAACATGTCGCGGTGGGAGAGTGGGCGGACCTTGTTGTGGTGGCCCCGGCCTCTGCCGACCTGCTGGCACGGGTCGCGTCCGGTCGTGCCGACGATCTGCTGACTGCCACGATTCTGACGACGACGGCCCCCGTGGTCCTTGCCCCCGCCATGCATACTCAGATGTGGGCCAATCCTGCGACCCGGGAGAACGTGGCCACGCTGCAACGCCGTGGCCTGAGCATCATCCACCCGGATTCCGGACGCTTGACGGGCGCCGACTCGGGGGAGGGCCGGCTGCCCGATCCTGAGCGCATTGTCGCCGAGGCGCTGGCCGTGCTCGCTGATCGACGGGCGCGCAGGGCGGGGGCGTCTGGGAGCGGAGCGCTGTCGGGCCGGCATGTGGTCGTTTCGGCCGGTGGTACCCGTGAGCCTATCGATCCGGTGCGGTATGTGGGCAACCGCTCTTCGGGACGCCAGGGGGTCGCTGCGGCGTGCGCCGCCGTAGAGCGCGGTGCGCGAGTGACTCTTGTGGCGGACTATGTTCTCGCGGTTCTTGCGACTCTGCCTCGCGAGGTGGAGGTCGTGGCGGTCGGTACTGCCGTGGAGCTGCACGACGCCGTCCGACGGGCCGCTCGGGATGCCGACGCCGTCATTATGACCGCGGCTGTTGCCGACTACCGTCCTGTTGAGGTGTCCGCATCCAAGATCAAGAAGCACGGCCTGCAACGCGGTGCTGCCGCGGACGGGGATGCTCGTCTGACCATTGAGCTCGTGGAGAATCCCGATATCCTCGCGAGTCTTGTCGCCGATCCGCCGCGCCGTGATGGCGAGCGGATGCTCACCGTCGGTTTCGCCGCGGAGACCGGTGATGCTGAGGGGGATGTGCTCGCTCACGGTGCTGCCAAGGCGCGTCGCAAGGGTGCGGATCTCCTCGCCGTCAACGCTGTGGGGGAGCGCCTTGGCTTCGGAGACGTACCCAATTCCATCGTGATCCTTGATAACCACGGCCATGAGGTCGCCCGAGTCGAGGGCTCCAAGATTGATGTCGCCCGCGTCCTGATTGATCTGGTCGCGTCCAGGCTCTCCGATTGACCGTGAGGCGTGCGGGAGGGGGCGGCAGGATCAGAGGGCCGAGAAGGCCATGAGAGGGCCCTGGCGTGTCCGCTGAATCTGATGAATCTGAATCCCAGGACGTCTGAATAATCACGGAGCAGGCATGATGTCGCCCTTCAGGCATCTTGTTGCGCGGGCCTACGATTGGGGTGTTAGGACAGCGCAGAGCCTCGTCGTCATGAAGCTGCGCATGACAAATACGCACCCATCGACCTCGCAAGGGACATCACATGCCATTGAGTTCTCTCCGCCTGTTCACCTCGGAGTCAGTGACCGAAGGGCATCCCGATAAGGTCTGCGATCGGATCTCGGACTCCATTCTTGACGCCATTCTGGCCCAGGATCCTGCCGCGCATGTCGCCGTCGAGACAATGGCGACAACAGGACTGGTCCATGTCGCCGGCGAGGTGACCACCAACGCTTATGTTGAGATCCCAGAGATCGTGCGCTCCGAAATCGTATCGATCGGCTACACCTCATCCGAGGTCTGCTTCGACGGCGCCTCCTGCGGTGTGTCGATTTCGATCGGCCAGCAGTCTCCGGATATCGCGGCCGGTGTGGACAAGGCTCTTGAGGTGCGAGGAGATTCCGGGGACCTCGATCCTCTCGACTTCCAGGGCGCGGGGGATCAGGGCCTCATGTTCGGTTACGCCTGTACGGACACGGCTGAGCTCATGCCGCTGCCGATCCACTTGGCGCATCGTCTCGCCGAGCGTCTGACGTTGGTGCGCAAGCAGGGTCTCATGACGGGCCTGCGTCCCGATGGCAAAACCCAGGTCACCATTGGCTACGACGGGGATCGTGCGGTGAGCCTGAGAAGCGTGGTGGTCTCGACACAGCACGACCCCGGTCGCACTCGCGCCTGGCTGACCGACGCCATCACCTCCGAGGTGATCCGGCCGGTGCTTCAGGCCGAAGAGGACAAGGGCCTCCAGCTGGCCACAGCCAATGCCGAGGTCCTGGTCAATCCGTCTGGCCAGTTCGTCATCGGCGGTCCCGCTGGAGACGCCGGCCTGACCGGCCGCAAGATCATCGTGGACACCTATGGCGGGATGGCTCGTCATGGCGGAGGCGCTTTCTCCGGCAAGGATCCGTCCAAGGTCGATCGATCCGGCTCCTACGCCATGCGCTGGGTCGCCAAGAACGTCGTCGCAGCGGGTCTTGCTCGGCGCTGCGAGATTCAGGTTGCCTATGCCATCGGCTCCGCTCATCCCGTGGGCCTGTACATTGAGACCTTCGGTACCGAGACAGTCCCCGTCGCGCGGATCGCCGCCGCCATCGAGGCGGTCTTCGACCTGCGCCCGGCCGCAATCGTGCGCGATCTCGATCTGCTTCGTCCGATCTACCGCGCTACCAGCGCCTACGGACACTTCGGCCGTCCTGGTTTCTCCTGGGAGGAGACCGGCCGCGCCGAGGCCCTGCGCGCCGCGGTCTAAGCCGCATCTGTCTTGCCGGGCGGTGCGATGAGCCGGATGAGCCGTGGGGGAAGGCCCGCCCAGGGCGCGTTACTGGCTGCACCGGCGCCGTCTGAGCATGGTGTGGACGGCAATGGTGTTGCCGCGCCCGTGGCCAGAGTGCTGCTCGATTCTCCCTTGCCGCATCTGGACCGCCTTTTCGACTACCTCGTCCCACCGGATCTTGATGCCTCGGCCGCCGTGGGCACGAGCGTGATCGTCCGCTTCGGTGGGCAGGATATGCGCGGATGGGTCTGGGAGCGCGGCGCGACGACGACCCACGCCGGTCGACTGACCCCGATTCGCGGGGTCGTCTCGGACCTGCCGGTGCTCACCGGTGCCACGAAGGCGTTGATCGAGGCGGTCGCGACGAGAAGCGCCGGGGTGCGTTCGGACATCATCCGCCTTGCGGTACCGCCGCGTCATGCGTCTACCGAGCATTCTGAGCGTGGTCGTGGCGCACCGTCGCCGTCTCAGTGGCAGGCGCCGTCCGGAGAGGGATGGGACGCATATGGCGGAGCCGGATTCGTGGATGCGCTCGCCGACGGCGGCGCGCCACGTGCCGTGTGGACTGCTCTCCCAGGACGGGCCGGCCTGGTACGCCGGTGGACTGCGCTGCTCGGCGATGCCATCAGGGCCGCCCTGGCGTCGGGCCGAGGCGCTCTCGTCATAGTCGCGACTGCGGCACAGGCCGAGGCCATGGCGACGGCGCTGAAGGAGGAGCTGCTCCCCGCGCTTGACGAACCGATTGTCGTGCTGACCGCAGAGGGGGGCCCTGCTCGTCGCTACCGAGCCTTCCTGCGTGTGCTGCTCGGAACCGCGCGCATTGTGGTGGGTACACGCGCTGCCGCCTTCGCCCCGGTGCGTGGCCTGGGCCTGGCGGTCATCTGGGATGACGGCGACAACCGCCTCGATGAGCGTCATGCTCCCTACACGCACGCTCGCACTGTTCTGGCGCTGCGCTCCGGCCTGGAAGGGGCGGGTTTGCTGGTGGCCGGCTACGCCCGCAGCATCGAGGCCCAGAGCTTCGTGGAGCAGGGGTGGGCTGAGGAGCTCAGTGCTCCTCGGTCATTGCGGCGTGCCGCCGTTGCGCGAGTGCGCGCCCCCAATGCGACCCGATTGGAAGCCGAGGGCTCCTCCGGAATCGCCCGAATTCCGTCACTTGCGCACCGAGCGGTGCGTGATGCCCTGGCCGATGGGCCCGTTCTGGTTCAGGTCTCACGCTCCGGCTATGCCCCGGTGGTGGCGTGCCGGCGATGCGGACAGGCCGCTCGCTGCCCCCATTGCGGGGGCCCGCTGGCCATGGAGACGGCCGGTGTCGACCAGATGATCTTCTCCTCCTCGGCCGCCGTCTACGGCATGCCCCCGGTGGAGATCGTGGACGAGGACATCGAATGCCGCCCCATCAACCCCTACGGCGAGACCAAGCTCATCGGGGAGTGGATGATGGCCGACGCCGAGAAGGCCTGGGGGCTGCGCTGGGCCGGCCTGCGCTACTTCAACGTCGCCGGCGCCGGCTGGGACGACCTGGGCGACATGGCCACCCTCAACCTCATCCCCATGGTGCTCGACCGCCTCTCGCGCGGCGAGACCCCCAAGATCTTCGGCACCGACTACCCGACTCCGGACGGCACGTGCATTCGCGACTACATTCACGTGCGCGACCTCGCGGTGGCGCACATCGCGGCCCTGGACTATCTGGCCGGGGGCGGAGAGATGGATGATCACGTCTTCAACGTGGGCACCGGCAAGGGCTCCTCGGTGCGCGAGGTCGTCTCGAAGGTCATCGCCTCCACCGGCTTGGAGATCGAGCCCGAGGAGCTCGACCGTCGCCCCGGCGACCCGCCTCAGCTCATCGGCGACGCCGAGCGCATCGGCCGCGTGCTGAACTGGAAGGCGGAGCACGACCTCGACGACATCGTCACCTCGTCCTTCACCTCCTGGCAGGCTGATCCCAACCGCAAGAGCTTCGCCTGATCCTGCGATTCGCTCCTACGAACAGATTCCGCCCGTCGGCCTTGACATGAGGCCGGCGGGCGGAACTGATTCTCTAGTGATCTCGAGGCGGAGTGGGACCGATCTCGGTGCGGAGTACGACCGATCTCGAGCCGGAGTGGGACCGATTTCGAGGCGGAAGCGGACCGATCTCGAGCCGGAGTGGGACCGATCTCGGCGAAGGGGGGGGAGTCGGCTCAGGGCTCAGGGCTGGTCGAAGTCCTTGGACGTCAGCTTGCCCGAGCGCATCTTGGAGAAGAAATCCGGGGCGGTGGTGTCCTGCAGGAGCACCGCGGCGCCGATTCCGCCCGGCTCGTAGTCGAGGCTTTCGATGGGCGGCGCACCGGTGAGCCCCTTGTTCGAGGCCGAGCGGAAGGCCAGCGCCATCTGCCCCAGGTCGAGTGCGGAGGCGTCCTCGTCCACGGTCAGGGCCTTCGTCCCGGAGTCGACGAGCTTGTCCTGCCGGAAGGGGTTGATGAGGGTCTGGGCCGACATGGCCTTCGAGACCACCGCCGAGACGACCGCTCGCTGGCGCTGGGCGCGGCCGATGTCGCCGGTCGGGTCGGACTTGCGCATGCGGGAGTAGGCCAGGGCCTTCTCGCCATCGACCTTCTGACAGGTGCCCTTGGATGTGTCCCACACCAGGGAGGAATCGGGGTCGTCCACGTCGTAGTCGAGGCACACCTCGACGCCGTCGACGGCGTCGACCATATTCGTGACTCCGCCCATGCCGACCTCGACGTAGTGGTCCATGGTCAGGCCCGTGAGCTTCTCGGCGGTCTCCACCAGCAGCGGGGCCTGCCCGTATGAGTAGGCCGCGTTGATCTTGTCGTCGTCATAGCCGGGGATCTCCACGTAGGTGTCGCGCGGCAGGGAGATCAGCGAGGCCTGCCCGTTGGACGCCTTGTGGAGCACCATGATCGAGTCGGCGCGCGAGCCCTCGGTGCCGTCCTGGGGCACCCCTCCGTCATCGCGGGAGTCCGAGCCGACGATGAGCCAGGTCTCCCCGGGGGTGTCCTTGGCCCCGGACAGCGCCTCAATGCGATCGAGCTTGGAGTCGATGTCGTGCCACAGCCATGCCACGCGCCCCATGATGAGCACCAGGAGCAGGACGAGAATCGCCGCCACCCACCGCAGTGGACGGCGCCTCCGGGTGCTTTCCGGGGTGCCTTCGGGCTGCGTCGACGG
>ERZ773026.1726-NODE-1726-length-10817-cov-10.379762_pt1 | contig 10817 bp, 10 predicted proteins | sample MGYA00580838_ERZ773026 | MGnify/ENA primary metagenome ERZ773026 (study PRJEB29015, sample SAMEA2738006) | human oral metagenome | biome: human oral; feature: human-associated habitat; material: dental | place: China | collected 2055 ... | reverse complement strand
CGCAGCAATGCAGGGCAGTCCACCGGTCCGCCCACCGAGCATGTGCCTCATCCGAACACTGCGTCCCAAGGCAAAGACAGGTACCTGGTGCTGCGAGCCCAGGACGGCGACATTGACGCCTTCGGAAAGCTCGTCGAACGTTATCAGGGACGCCTGTTTCGCACCGCCTACATGATCGTGCGCAACCGCCACGACAGTGAGGACATCGTCCAAGAGACCCTTGTTAAGGCGTGGCGGAGCCTTCATCTGCTTCGGGATCCTGATGCCTTCCGAGGCTGGCTCATGCGCATCTGTACGAATAAGGCCACCAGCAGCATTCGTCAGCGCCAGCGCCGGGCCACTGACCCTTACGATTCAGAGGGTCTTGAGAGCGCGAGCATCCTACCTGACACAACGTCGACAGCGGCCGGTGATCCGGCGCAGTCCAGTGAAGTTAACGCCCAGATGGAAGCATTAGCCAAACTGTTGGCATCCGCTCCCGAAGAGCTGCGTATCGTCTGGGTGCTTCGAGAGATTGATGACATGTCCTACGAGGAGATATCCCAAACCCTGAACCTAACCGAATCCACAGTCCGGGGGAGGCTGGCACGCGCCCGTTCCCTCGTGATGCGCCACATGAAGGAGTGGGAATGAGTTCCACCACCCGCATCCCACACGCAGAACCGCGGCACGCGCAGTCGGCTCAGTCTTATGAGCTTGACGAAGCCTCCACACGGGAGTACCTGCGTCTAATCGCTTCACTCCACAAGACCTGGGACACATTGGAAGCACAGTCGAGCGCATCGGTGATGCCTCAGCGTCATATGATGGATGCGGTAATCGCCGAAACGCGCCACGGTGCCCAGGTAGAGATGCCGCCGACCGACTTAGGGCCGTATAGTATGTCCGAGTTCTCCCTACGCGCCCTAGTGCGACGCAGCGTAGACTCCGTACCCGGCGCTCGCGCGTTGCGGTCTTCTTTCAAACATGCCCCAGCCCCTGAAGGTCATCGGGGGCTGGGAATGCCGGATACGATCTTCTGCCGTATCTCTGCACATGTTACGACCAGTAGCCTCCCCCAGCTTGCGCAGCAGGTTCGTGATGCTGTGCGCCAGGCGTGTTATGAGAACCTAGAGTTGTCCCCAACCGTCAATATTCATATTGAGGATCTGCACGATGACGATTAACCTCTCAGCAGCCGAATTGACTCATGTAGTCACTGCCGTTCCCGGAGTGCGCGGCATTGAACCGGGGATCGGCTCCACGCTGAAAGCCATCGGCAGCCGTATGAGCGGCGACCCTGCGGCCGCCCGATTCGGAATCATCATCGAGTCGGGCGCGCAGAAGGTCATTATCGAGATTGGAATCGACGGCTCCCGTGCGGTCAAAGAAATTGTCCGCGATGTTCAAGAAGCGGTTCTGCGCTCACTGTCGCAAGCACATCGAGAGGGCGGCGCTTCGGGGTCAGGCTCCAAGCCACAGCCTCAGGTGAGGGTGCGAATACAGTCCCTTCTCTGAACACTGCGTATCGCAGAACCGTCTCCGTTTCAGGGAGCACACATATCCGCTAAGGGTATAGTCCGTTTGCACATAGATGCAGTGGGGTCACCAGTCACGCCAACGCGATGCGTAAGCTAGAAGACCGTGAAAAACTTGTCCGCAACGCCTGAATTCTGCGTAAACCCCGGAAAAATTAAGCTTTAATCCACACGTCCGAGGCGGCTCGGCGGCCAAAGATGAACGCCCGCACGCCCTGGTACCACAGAATGTATGCCGCCCAGAGCCCCAGGTACCCCACTGTGGCGCTCAGCAGGCCACCGGAAACCGCCCAGTGGATCCCGAAAATGACGGGCGCATAAACAACCAGCATCACAAATGAGCCAATTGCCAGGTATTTCACGTCCTGAGCACCCATGAGGATACCATCAAGAACGAATACATATGCGGCTATTGGCTGCCCCACGCCAATCACGAGGGTAGCCCACGCGAAGAGGGTGGCGACGGGCGCATCCTGCGTGAAAATCCAGTTCCCGAAGAAACCGATCACGGGTGCAACAACGCCGGTGACAACCCCGTACACCAGGCTCATACGCACCAGGCGATTCTTGAGCTCACGCACTTTCGCACGCCCGGATTCAGCCGTCAGGTCGCGTTCTCCAAGTTCCTTGCCCAGCAGCGCCTGCGCAGCTATTGCAAGGGAATCCAGAGCGAAGAGCAGCAGGTTGAACACGCTCATGCCCAGCTGATATGCCGCCGTCTGCTCGTCGCCCAGGCGAGCCACCACAAATACGGTAGACAGCAGTGCCAGGCGCATCGAGAGGGTGCGCAGCATCAGCCAGGACCCGAGGGATAGCACGCCGCGCATCCCCGCAATATCGGGACGCCACATCACGCCCTGCGGGCGCATCTTAAGATGAATAAATATACCGAGTGCGAGCGCCATGCCCCACTGCGTGAGCGATGTGCCCGTCGCCGAACCGGCCACGCCCCAGCCGACCGGGTATATCAGCACCCAGTTCAGCGCCACATTCACCACGGTGCCCACGCCCGCGACTTTGAGCGGGGTCACGGTGTCTTGCAGCCCGCGCAGGGTGCCCATGAGCGCCAGAATCATCATCATGGGCGGAATACCCCACAGCGAATGGTGCAGGTAGTCGCGCGCATAACCGATGGTTGCGTCGTTCGCGCCCATGCCACGCAGCGCAGGATCGGCAAAGATATAACCCACACCCATAATGAGCAGGCCGAGTCCAAGCGCAACCCACACGCCGTCCACGCCGATGCGGTAGGCGTGCGCCAGCCGATGCGCCCCGAACGCGCGCGCAACCGCCGGGGTCACCGAGTACGCGAGGAAGTTCATGAGCCCCACCACGGTTGTGATGAGGGTTGCCGCAATGCTCATGCCCGCCAGGGTTTCGGTGCCCAGCTGCCCCACGAGTGCGGAATCGGCGAGCACGAACAGCGGCTCGGCAATCAGTGCGCCGAAGGCGGGCACGGCGAGCGCCAGAATACGCCTGTTGAGCGATTTTTCGGGTTGAGTTTTTCCGGAGTCTGCGTCGCCTTCCCCTAGGTGAAGGGGGATGCTGCCAGTGCGTGGGGTCGCATCCAGCAGGTTTTGGGGTTCGTGCGTGCTGGCGGTGCTGTCGGATGTGTTCGCGGCGCCTGATGTGTTGGGTTCTGAGGCCTTGTTGCTCATAGGTACAGCCTACTCCCGCACGTATGGCACGTCAGCGATGCGTTTATCTGTCTCACGCTATGACCGCCTCTTAGTCCGCGAGCAGGTGGTTTTTGGTTCGAGCAGGTAGGAAAAACTCACCTGTTCGGCCAAATCCTACCTGCTCGCGGTTCTTAACGACGCCCGCGGGGTGAGAGAAAGCGGAACTGGGTTTAGCCTTTTCGCCCCCGCAGCTCGTCTAGGGCACGGCGTTCTTTCTTGGTGGGTCGCCCGGTGCCGCGTTCACGTTTGGCGACCGGCGGCATCGACAGATGTGCGGGGCGCGGCCCCGAAAGGTCTTCGTAACAGGTGACGGCAATCGGCGCGCCCACCCGTTTGGTGATGAGTTTTTCGACCTTAAACACGCGTTCCCAGCCGGGGTAGCGCACCCGCACGATGTCGCCTCGTTTGAGTTTTTGCGAGGGTTTTGCGGATGCATCGTTCACGCGCACGTGCCCGCCTTTGCATTCGTCGGCTGCGAGTGCGCGGGTTTTGAAGATGCGCACCGACCACAGCCAGACGTCGATGCGGGCGCTGGTGATCTCTTCGCTCATACTTCCCATTCTAGGAACCTCCCCCATGCGGCGCGAGCGATAGTATTTTCAAAATACTATCTGCTCGCGGATCTACTTGGGGGCGAGGTCGCTATACGTTTGCCGCTTTCCAGGGAATCTCAACGTTGTCCGGAGCATCCACTTTCTGCTCGGTCTTCGTCTCGGTTTTCGCACCGACGCTCGCGGTATTATCCTCTGCGCTCATGTGAGTTGCCCGACGTTCCTTCCACGCCCAGCCGATTGCCCCGGCGAGAAGGCCAAACCCTGCCCAGCCCAACAGCACAGCCCATTGCAGGGAGTTTGAGGCATCCGGGAAGTAGGCGATATTCCGCAGCAGCGTGTTGGATGCACCCGGCACCATCAGCTGCCCGAGGGCGCCCCAGGGTGCGGGGATAAACTGCCACGGCATGTTTGCCCCGGAGAGCGGGTTACCCACGAACATGGAGAGCACGGCACCAAGACCGATACCGACGGCGTCGGCAAACAGCGCGGACATTCCGATCATGAAGGAGGCCGTCGCGAAAACGGTCATGCCGAAGGTCGCCCAAAGTGCCCCGAAATCGCCGGGAACAAACCCGAACCAGGTTCCTAGAATAAGGGTCATGAAGAGTCCGCCAAGAATCCCGTAGAGTCCTGCAGTCGCGAAGCGTCGCACGGTTCCTTTGACAAGAGAGATACTGAGAACCCCGCCGATTATGCCGCCCATAACAAGCGGGAATGCGGCAACCGCCAGACCCATACCGTTGGGGTCACCGTCGCCGAGTGGTACGACTGCGGTGGTTTTAACCTGCGCCTGCTGCAGTTTTTCCTGCTCGGTTTTCAGCTGTTCGAGCTGCTGGGCAGCGATGGCTCCTTGTTCACCGCCTGCCTGTGCGGCCTGCTGCAGCGCCTGAGTTTTGGCTGCGGTGGCTTTCTGCTGTACCTGAGCGTTCATCTGCTGGGCTACGCCGGTGAGCATCTGGTTTGCGGATGCGTTTGCGGCGGGCGCGGTCATGACTTCGGGTGCTGCGCCTTCGGTGAAGACGATCGCGCCGTAGGTTTCGCGTTCTTTGATCTGCCGTTCGGCGTCTTCGCGGGAGGACGCCTGTTTGAACTCGAAGGTTTCGATCCCTTGATCTTTGAGTCCTTGTTCGAATTGGCTGACGGCTGCTTCCGGTCCCGCGATGGAGACGGGCAGGTTTTTCGCCTCCATGGCTTTAGTGGGCCAAGTGAAGGCAAGAATCACGATGCTGACAATGACGGATGTCAGCGTGGCGATGGCGATAACCTTGCGCCAAGATGAGGGCGTGATCGCCTCGGTTGTGCGTGCCATGAAACTCTCCAAACAAAATATATGTTTTGTTTATCAACACGTAAGACTCTACTCTGCATAAAGACCAGATGCAAACACAATAACCATTTTGTTTATAATGTCACAACAGAGAATAAGCATTCTATTTTTGTCTAGCGCAAACTCTTCGAAAAGGTATAGTCTTAAGGCATGCCACGTCTGACCGAAGCCACTAAACAGGCACGTCGACGCCAAATTATCGACGCCGCCTTCACGTGTTTTACCGCCAAGGGGTACACCCATACCTCCATGACGGACATCATCAGAGAATCCGGGCTTTCCTCGGGTTCCATCTACTCACACTTCAGCGGCAAAAGCGACATTCTGCGTGCTACTGTTCAACAGCGTATCGATATGATCGCCGCAGCCTACCAGGAACTCGACGACCCGTCCCCGCGCGATATTATGCGCATGATCTTCGCCACCTCAACCGTCGAAGCGAATTTCACCTCGATGCTGCGCATCCGTTTGGAATCGTTTACCGTTCCCGAGGTGCAAGAATCCACCAACACGCTTTTTACCACCCTGCACGACATCGTTGCCCAATCGCTCATCCCCTGGGGCCAGCGGTATCTTGAGGCAGAGAATAAACGCAAACCTTCTGCCGACGAACTTCAAGCCTTCGTCAACGACACAGCGGATGCGCTCATCCTCACTTTCCAGGGGTTCATGGTGCGCTCAACCCTGTCGCCCTCGACCAACCGTGAGCACCTCTTCCAGATTGCACTGAGCCTGCTGCCCGAATAACCTCCCCGCGAGCACCGGTAAGAAAATACAAAAAGCTAGAGGGGCGCATCCCGTATAACATACAGGATGCGCCCCTCAACTCGCGCGCGACTCCTCCGGCGGACCGCACGCACGGTTTTATAGCTTACGGAATCTCGTAGACCTCAACGTTATCGAGGCGCGGGCGGGTATCGTAGCTACCGTTCCAGGTCACCTTAATGCCGTAGCGTTCCAGCGTGGGGATCACGGTGTCAAGCATCAACGCGAGTGATAGTTCCTCATGTTTGCGGGTGACGGCCGCGCGCTGTTCATCGCTGAGTTTCTTCCATGCCTCTTCATCGGAGGGGTACGCCTCAAACGAGCCGAAGCCAATGTAGGTGCTCCCGCTTTCCGCCAGATTCTCGGCATCCTGCTGGTGATAGTAGATATAGCCCTTCCATCGGTCAGAGCCCTCACGCTCATCCCAGATTTCGGCGCTGGCGCAGGTTCCGCAGCACGAAAATTTACCGCGCGCAAGCACGCCGTGCGCCTCCAAATCAGCGAAAGCCGCAGCCAAGTTGCCAGAATCACCCGTAACACCCAAACGCTCGGCGAGCGCACGGCGCTCCCTCACGACTTTCTGCGCGTATTGTTCAATATCGTGGTAGAAGTCGCCTTTGACCTGCGATTCGCCTAGAAATTCTTCAAGGCAGTCGTTGAGGTAATCCGCATATTCGCTGGCGTCCTCGCCGGTGAGGAGCAGGAGCATGATTGCATCTTCAAAGTCTTCTCGTGCTTCTTCGGGCAGTTCCCAGGACGTGGGAACGGGTGGAGTGAGTTGCCATTTAAACCATGCGTCCCGAACTTCGGGGCTCACAGGCGTTACAGCTTTTTTATCGGTGAATGAAGTTGTCATGCCCCTAGAGTAGCACCTAGATCAGCATCGCCTTAACCCCGCCCGAATTGCTACGGTAACCTGTACCTGACGTCAAACAGTTTTTGTGCACTGCCCAACTTCTTCTTGGCGAACCCGCGGCGGCTTATCCACACAATTTTCTCGGGTGGATAAGCCGCCCTGGCAGCCTGGTTCAAAGGCTTATGCCCATGACTCACGGGCAAGTGCGCGGGTGAGCACGAGCGGACCGCCGGTTGCATTGCCGTGATAGCGGCCGAAATGCACGTAGGGACCGCGGTAGGCGGCATCATGAATCTGCGCGGAATACTGGCCGTTAATCACAAAGTAGAAGTACTTGCCCTTCACCACAATTTTGCCTTCGATGCTCTCGTTGGGCTTGATAGGCTTTTTCAAACTCATGGTGTGCAGAACCTTACCTTCGCGAGACGCACCCGGCCCGCCGTCAAGACGAATCAGCTGTGCAAGATCGCCCGTCCGGTATTTGCCGTGCTCGTCCCGAACCTTCGCGCCGGGGCGAAGAGCGAGCACATAGCAGCCGTCCTCGGATGCACCCCGGAACTTCCCGGCGATACCGAGCGGACCGTCGTGGCTGCGACCGAACGCCATGTACCCGTAATTCCAGGTGGTTGTGGGCAGTTTCTTATCCCAGTGCATAGCGAATTCGAGGGTGTACTGTTCCCTGTCAGTGGCAGCAGCGAGCGGCCCCAGCAGCAAGGATTCGTCGTAATTCTGCCGGTGCACGATTGCCCCGCGGGTGAAGTCGGGATAATCCTGGGCGTTGGTGATGCTAGAGGGCAGCATACCGTGCTCCCGACGGCCGCTCTCAACGTTGATCGTGGCCTGTTTTTTCCACCCGCACACCCATGACGGGTCGGGGCTCATAAACCCGCGCACGCCCAGGCTCTTGTAGTGTTCGTAGGTGCTTCGGCGGTGCACCTCCCAAACAATCACGGGCTTGCCGAAGCCGACAATGGCACGCACCTTATCATCCGCCATGGAACCGTACCCGGGACCGCGCACGGATTCAAAGTAGGGCACGCCGAGCGCATCCACGTTGTTGGATCCCGCCAGCTGACGGATTCCTTCAAGGCTGTCGTTGGCGTCGAAGTAGCACCAGGTCTGGCAGCCCGCGGCTTTCGCTTGGGCCAGATACTTTGAGTTGGGGTTGAAACCGCCGTAGCCGTCGCGGTACATCTTGATCACTACACGATGCGCCAGCCCGCGTTCTTTGATAGCTTTCAACAGATGACCCTGTGCGCGCCAGTCTTTCGCTTCGATGAAGAGGGGAAGGCGCTTGCCGGTGGGGGCGTTGTTAATTGCATCCACGGCCTCTTCAAATGTGGGAATCTGCTCCAGCGGTGTACCTTCACCGAGGGTCTTGCGCATATTGACGTAAACGCCGCGCAGTTTTTGCAGGGTAAGATCACGTACTTTGCGATTAAGTCCGGTAACGCGCATCAGCGATTCATCATGAATGCAAACGGGAATATTATCAGCCGTGGTTCGCAAAGAAATTTCGATAGCATCGGCATTTCTTGCAGTTTGAGTATATGCGTATGCGGTATGTTCGGGATTAATATCGCCCGAACCACGGTGTGCTACAAAGAATTCTTTTTGTCTAAGAAAGGTCCAGGCGGCATGTTCCGGGTCAAATTCAATATCTTCGTCGAGGATAGGCTGCTGTTCATCATTGACAGGCTGTTCCTTCTCGCCGGGAAGACTTCCTTGAATTCTCGCCTCTGCTGCGGATGCGCCCACCACGGGCATCATAGCGGCGGCAGCGCCAAGCGTGGTGGCGCCAAGAACGGTACGTCGGTTGAGTTTCTGCGAAGAAAGGCTCATGGGTATGAACTCCCAAATACTATATGTTGCTGAGTGAATGAATAGGCGGACACATCAAAAAAACATTTTCTTGACGCGTCACATAAATAGCATAACTATTTTTTACCTGTAAATCACTTTTGCTTGAGCGAGAAAATTTATCTTTGTCAAGTATTTTCCCACGCCTATTTCTTCGAGACAATGTCTTTTGCCCGTTAAAAAGTTTTTGTTAAAAAAATATGGTTCCACCGAAAATCGGTGAAACCATATGAGAAAACCTCTTTCGTGAGGTCTGCTCGTCGGCAGCTGCGGCACAAGACCTCACATAAAGCGAGGCTGCGTAAAGCCGGAGCATCGTGCCAGACAGAGCGAGAAAACCAGCGCCTTCCGCCCTGTCGAAGCATCACAAGGCTCTACGCGTCTTCTACTTCTTGGTCGCTTCCGCCACGTGATCGCCCGCGTTGACGGTGCGGCGCTCTTCGGAGTCCTTCACAATATTGAATTTGGGGGTGTTGGTCACCATCACCATCGTCTCCTTGGAGGGAATACGATCCTTAATGGCCTCCCAATCAACCTCAATAATGGGGGCGCCCGCCTCAACCTTATCGCCCACCTTAGCGTGCGAGGTAAAGCCTTCGCCATTGAGATCTACAGTATCGATACCGATATGCACCAGCACCTCGCCGCCGTTATCGGTGCGCAGCATAAAGGCATGCATGGTGTCTTGGATCAAGGCGATCGTACCTGCCGCAGGGGCAACGATCATATTCGATGTAGGGTTAACGGCGTAGCCATCCCCCATGACACCCTGCGAAAATACGGGGTCAGAAACTTCAGACAGCGGAAGGTACTCCCCCGTTACCGGTGCCACATAAATATCAGCGGTTGCGGTCGATTCCGTCGGTGCCGCTGCTTTTTTCTTCCCGAAGCCAAACATAAGATCTCCTTTGATGTAGTAAACACCCGAAAGATGTCGTTTGTGTAACGACACAGGCAAATACATGTATTTGCCCTTTAGAATACCGTACTCGTCAGGTTTTTGTTACCGTGGACGCCACAGGTCGAGGGATTTTGAAAAAATATTCCCAGCCTGCATAATATGCCGAATTTCCAGAGTATATTTCATGATGCAGTCGCTCAATCAGGCGGCAGACACAGCACTAGAGCTCTGGAGGATTTCGCCGATCGCTCAGTATTTTTGTAAGCCCTCCCTGCATCGGGTAAACACGAGTACACTTAGAGCATATTGAAGGCTTGAACCCTAACAACGAGAAAGTGTTCCCGCATGAGTGAGCAAACCGAAGAACTAGCCGGTACCATCCTTGAGGTTTTCATTCCAGGTCCGGGCGAGAACCCTGAGGACCCTAACGATATGGAACGAACCCTCTTTTTGGGCGCCGCACAGGAAGCACTCGATTCGGGGGTAGATATTGAGGTTTACTCAACCGATAGTTACCCTTCAGCATTCGAGGAATGCGAACCCGTCGCCGAGCAGATTGCGATGAGCGGTGCCGACGTTCTACCGATTATGCTCGTCAACGGCGAGGTCAAGGTCTCGTTTATGTACCCGACCGCCGAGCAGATTACGCGCTTCTCGAAAGCCCACAAGGTCAAAAAGCCGAAGGTGAATGCGGCTGCAGCGGCATGCGGTCCGAGCGGTTCCTCCGGCTTCACTCCCATTCCCGATTTGGCACCCGGTGCTCTGCGCGAACCCGCCGGTTTCGCGGCTACCCTCGCGGGTAAAAAGCCCCAGGTGGTAGGTGGTCCCGATATTGGTAACCGCGTGAACCTCATGGGCGGCGACACCGGAGATGGCATTCCCTCTGAGGGTTCAGTCGCCACCAAATCCGGCGGATGCGGATGCGGTGGCTGCGGATGCGGCGGCTAAAGCGCGCATCCCCGCACGAGTAGTTCCCGCCCCGAATGTTTATATGCGAGTGCCCCGGATTCCTTGAAGGCATCCGGGGCACTCATGTATTTCACAACTTGCAGAGTATCGGCTACATTAGAGGATCTGGCGGATTCTGAGGCTGTGCATACTGAGATCGTGCGGTTTGCGCTTGTGCTCCCTGAGTCCAAACCGTACTATTCGTCCGGCGGCGTGAATATTCTTGACTCACCATGACGATAAAGACGATGCAGAGAGCTATATCTATAAAATATAGGACCCAGTAGAGGTACGCCAAGCCATTGGCGTACTGGAAGAAGTCATCCATATGGGTGATCACGTCAATTAGCGTTGCTATTTCTAGAGCTTGAAGGATCAGACCAATAATATTGATGCTCAGAATAAATCCC
>ERZ773026.1724-NODE-1724-length-10839-cov-5.088835_pt1 | contig 10839 bp, 6 predicted proteins | sample MGYA00580838_ERZ773026 | MGnify/ENA primary metagenome ERZ773026 (study PRJEB29015, sample SAMEA2738006) | human oral metagenome | biome: human oral; feature: human-associated habitat; material: dental | place: China | collected 2055 ... | reverse complement strand
CCCGGCCGAACACCGTGGCCGCAAACAGGATCAGCAGCACCCGCCCGGTGATCCATGTGGTGGCGCGCAGTGCATCGCGGGCCTTCACCCAGGTCATTTCCCGGTGCAGCAGCACCCCCACCAGCACCGTGTAGGCAATGGCCACCACGGCAGACTCCGTGGGCGTGAACAGCCCGCAGTAGATGCCACCCAGAATGATCACCGGCGCCACCAGTGACCACACCCCCTGCCGCACGGCCACGAGCAGCGTGTGCAGATGCCAGCTGTCGGTCATCCCCCGGTAACCGCGCTGCCGGGAAATGAGGGCGTTCATGACGATCAGCGCCAGTGCCATCACCAGCCCCGGTATGGCCCCCGCCATGAACAGCTTGGGGATGGACAGGCCGGCAAATTCGCCATGCTTCTGTACGGCCTCCTCCGGCACCTGCAGGCCCATGGCCGAAATGCCGAAGATCACCATCGGGATGGATGGAGGAATGATGATGCCAATGCCACCCGAGGCTGCCGTGACGGCGCCCGCATAGGCACGGTCGTAGCCACGCGCCGTCATGGCCGGCACCATCAGCATGCCCACTGCGGCCGTGGTGGCCGGCCCCGATCCGGAAATGGAACCGAAAAACACACAGGCCAGCACGGTGGCCATGCCCAGCCCGCCGGTGACCGGCCCGGCCAGCGCCTCGGCAATATCTACCAGACGCCGTGAAATGCCGGCCGCCTCCATCAGCGCACCGGCCAGCACGAAGGCCGGCAGGGCCATCAGGGGGAAAGACCCCACCGAGGTATAGGCCGTCTGCACCATCGAAATCGGATCGATGCCCAGCGTCCAGTAGCCGGCCAGCGCCGACGCGGCCAGTGCCACCACGATGGGCGCCCCCAGCAGCAGCAGGCCCAGGAAGCTGCCAAAAATGACCAGCACGAGATCATTTTCCATGGTCATCTCTCCCTGCAGTCCTGGACAGCCCTGGCCGGGCAGATCGTTGTTCCTCCCGTGAATGCGTCATCGGTTGCGACAGAGGGTCGTGCTCCGCGTGCACCGCCTTCGATGCGTGCGTAACCTCCGATGCATGCGTCGCCTTCGATGCATGCGTAACTTTCGATGCCTGCACCACCTGGGCCTGCTCCGGATCCAGCAGCACCTCGCCACGCACCAGCGTGCGCCAGTTGTTGATGACGATGCGTACCGACATCAGCACGAAGGCCAGCGGCAGCACGGCATAGAAATACGACATGGGCAGGCCCAGCGTTTGCGACTGCCAGAAGCGGTTCATCCGGAAAAACACGAAGTCCACCGACAGCCAGGCAAAGTACAGGTTGAAGGCCACCCAGAGCAGATCGGCCAGTGCCTCGCACACCTTCTTCACCACCGGCGGGAAAAACCCGAACTGAAAGCTCACCCGGTTGTGTGCCGACAGTTTGGCCGCCACCACGGCACCGAAATACGCAAACCACACGAACAGATGCGTAGCCAGCTCGTCCCCCCACGGGATGGTGTAGCCAAACAGCAGCCGGCTGGCAATCTGCGCAAACAGCAGCGACACGAAGCCCACCAGCAGCACGGCGCAGATGAATTCCTCTGCCTGGTCAAGCACCCACAGGGCACCATGCCGGCGGACCTGTTGACCGGAACCGTTGTGCTGACCGGGACCGCTGCGTTGACCAGGGTCGTTGTGTTGATCGGGACCGTTATCATGGTTTTTCATGTTTTCCGCGGTTCCTCTGGCATCGCCACTTCAAACAGGCTGGTGGGACGTGTCATGCGAAGATGAACTGGCAAACCCGTCCATCACCACCTCACGCACACGGGCCAACAGGCCCGGGTTCACCGTCCCAATGCACGCTGGGTGGCTTCCACCCGTTCCCGGCCGCCCACGGCGTCGTAGAACTTTGGCCAGACCTGGTTCTGTGCCAGTTCGATCCATTTCCGCTCACCATCGGCCGGCTGCACGATCTGCATGCCGCGGGCCTGCAGCTGGTCACGCACCTTGTGCTCGGTCTCCTGCAGGTAGCGGAAGCTGTGTGCCGTGGCCTCGCGGCCGGCATCCAGCAGCGCCTGCTGCACCTCCGGAGACTGTTTGCGGAACACGGCTTCGCTGACGATCAGCGGCTCCAGCGAGAACAGGTAATGGATGGGCGTGATGTACTTCTGCACCTCGTCGAAGCGCATGGCAGCCACCGTGGTGTAGGGGTTGTCCTGCCCGTCCACCACGCGCTGCTGCAGGGCCGTGAAGGTTTCGGACCAGGCCAGCGGCGACGGGTTGATGCCCCAGGCCCGCCAGGTCTCGATCATCACGCGGTTCTTGGGCACGCGAATCACCTGCCCCTGCAGATCTTCCAGTGACACCACCGGCCGGCGCGAGCTGGTCAGCACCCGGAACCCCGAAAACGCCCAGCCGACGATCCGCACCTGCGCATCGCGCACGGTGTTTTCCACGAGCTGGCGGCCGATGTCACCTTCCACCAGCGTGCGGGCCTCGTCGGCGCTGCGAATCACATACGGCAGCGTCAGCACGCCCAGCGACGGCGAGAATGGCGCCAGATTGTTGATGGCCAGCACCGACAGCGACAGCGTGCCCAGTGCAGCATTGTTGACCGTATCTTCTTCGCTGCCCAGCTGGCCATTCGGAAACACCGTCACCCGCGCGTGGCCCCCAGTCCTACGCTCGAAGGCCGTGCGGAAGGCTTTGGCCAGCTCCCACTGTGTGCCCCCCTGCGCATCGCCCATGGCCAATTTGAAGGTCACGACGTGAGCACCTGCCGCAGCCGCGCCACCATTCGCCTCGGCTGCCACGGTGGTCCTGGATGCACTCGACGCCGTGGATGTTGCAGATGCGGTGTGGTGCTCCCGTGCCTCCTGTGCCGGGCGTGAAATCCGCACGTTTTCCGATGCGCCGGCGACTGCAGGTACACGTGCCATGGCCGCCGCCCCCATACCTACGATGCCGGCGCCCAGCAACGCCAGCAGGCCGATCCGCCTGTTCCTGCGCAGCCTTTTCGGGAATGCGCCGGGGGCGCCCATCGTCTGCGCGACAGCCGTCCGGTCCTGTGCAGCGTCCTGCATCGCCTGCCCTTTCATTGTCTGCCCTTCGGCTTTTCGCTTTTCCATGTTTGCGCTCCCTGTCCTGCGTTTCCTGCACGCCCCCGGACACAGCGTCTGTGGTCGCGCCCGGCCAGCCATGTGCAGCCCGGATTACAGCCGCTCGTCCTTCAGGTGATACCAGTGATACAGCCCCCACTGGCCCAGCCGCCGGAACGGGGCCAGCCACCGGGCGTTGAACAGGCCGGCAAAATCCGGATACGGCAGTGCCCCCTCGAAAATGGGCAGTTTCGGTACATCGGCCGTTTTTCCGGCAATGTGCTGCGCCAGCCGCCGACCTGCCTGGGCCGAGTACGACACCCCGTTGCCGCCATAGCCCAGCGCGTAGTAAAGGGCCGAATGCGGATCGGGCTGCGCGATGCGCGGCATCATGTCGTGACTCACGTCCACCCAGCCCCACCAGTAGTAATCGATGTCCACATCCCGCAGACCGGGAAACTTCCGGGCCAGGCCGGCACGGACCAGGTCCAGGTGCCGGGGCGCCGTGGCGTCACTGCCGGTAATGGCGCTGCGCGTACCGATCTGCAGCCGGCCGTCCGGCAGCACACGGTAGTAGTGTCGCAGCACCCGTGTGTCGGTGATGATCTGGAACGTACGCAGGCCATTGGCCTCGATTTCGGCGGGTGCCAGCGGCCGCGTCACGATGGAATTGGCCAGAATGGGCATGATCCGGTCTTTCAGCTGCGGGTTCAGCGTCTGCGACGTGTAGCCACCGGTGGCCACCCCCACTGCGCGGGCACGCACCACACCGCCCGGTGTGCGCAGCAGATGACGTTCGTTGGCACCTTCACCCTGCCGTTCCCAGCCCAGTACCGGGCTGGCGGGATGGACCTTCACCCCCAGTGCCCGGGCTTTTCTGACATAACCGAAGGCCAGTTTGGCGGGGTGAACGCCAATGCCTTCCGGTTCGTGCATGGCACCGGCGGCTTCGTGGTCGTCGATGTACTGGCCGCGCAGGGTGTCGGCATCCAGAATCTGCGCATCGTAATGGAAGGTCTCGCGCAGCAGCTTCGCCTCCTTTTCCAGCACCGGCATGCGCTGCGGGCGGTGTGCAATGTAGAGGTGGCCGCCGGGCTGCGCATCGCAGTCGATGTCCGCTATCTGCGCACGGAAATAATCCATGGCGTCCACGCATTCTGCATGCAGGGCCAGCGCGGTGTCCAGCCCCCAGCGGGCAATCCATTCCGAACGCTTCAGCCTGCCCGAGGCGCACTGGGCCTGCCCCCCATTTCGGGTGGTGCAGCCCCAGGCCACGCGGTTGGCCTCCAGCACCACCGCACGAATGCCATGCTCCTGTGCCAGCGCAATGGCGGTGCTCAGCCCCGTGAAGCCGGAACCGATGATGGCCACATCCACATCACGGTCGCTGTCGATGGGGCCGTCGTCCTGCGGCGGGGTACCGGCCGTGTCGATCCAGTAGGTGGGCGAATACTGCTGCCCATGCCCCGGTGTGGGATGTACCAATGGATCGTAGGTCGGGTTGTAGGGTTGCCGCGCGCCATGCTCCCCTTCGGGGCCACCGCCGGACGTTACGCCGCGACCATGAACGGATCCATGTCCGTGGGCACCGTGAACGGCTTCGTGTCCTTCTGCGCCACGAACGGCCCCATGTCCGCCGGCCCCGTGAATGCTGCCATGGCCGCCTGCCGTCCCTGGCCGGGCTGCAGGCGTCTGGTCGCCCATGTCGCGTGCGGCAATGCCCGCCTGACCGGCTGCGCCCCCCTGTGTGCTGCTCCTGCGGGGGGGCGCCACGGCTGCGCCTGTGAGCGGATGGGCCTCTGCCCCAAATCTGCCAATTGCCTGTTCCACGGTACATCTCCTGCGGGTGTCGCGATTGAAGATGTCACTATAAATGCGGAGCAGAGCACCGTTTGCGCCCATTGCGCATAAATAAAAACGCTGCGTGAGTTTCAGACCTGAAAGCCCGGTTCACGCAGCTTTATCAATAGCATCAACGCATAAGCATCACCACCATCATCATCCATGCGGCCACAAAAAGCGCTTCGGCCACCATCAGCGCAATCGGACGCCAGCCCAGGGCGGCAATCTTTTCGAAAGAGGTCTTGATGCCCAGCGCCGATATGGACACCACCAGCGCCCAGCCGGACAGGTCACTGGCCACGTGCTGCACAGCCGGAGGGATCAGCCCCAGACTGTTCACCGTCACCAGCAGCACGAACATCACCAGAAAGAACGGTAACAAGGGCGGGCGTCTGGCAGACGCAGCCGACGTGCCGGATGCTCCCTGCGGTACAGCAGCGGAGGCCGTTGCCGGCGCGGCCGATGCCCCTGTTGCGCCCGTTGTCACAGGTTCCGGTATTTGCAGCTGCTGCAATGGCAGGGCGCCGGGGGGCCGCGCCATGCCGGCCTCGGCAGCCACCGTCCGGCGAAAGACCAGTGACAGCGTCAGCACCACCGGCACCAGCATGGCCACACGGAACATCTTGGCCAGGGTGGCAGCCTTTGCGATGTCCGGGGAAAGGATGCTGCCGGCCCCCACCACCTGGGCCACGTCGTGGATGGAACCGCCCAGAAAAAGCCCCGCCTCGGGCACCGTCATGCCGAACCAGCGTACCCACAGCGGGTACAGCACCATCACCGCCGTGGACAGGCTGGCAATGCCGATGGCACTCATCAGCGTGCAGCGCTCGCTTTCGGGGCTTTGCGGCAGCGTGGATGAAATGGCCATGGTGGCCGAAATGCCGCAGATGCCCGTGCCACCGCCCGACAGCAGCCCGAACATGGGTGACACGCGCAGCACCCGGGCCATCAGCACACCGAAGCACAGCGTGAACACCACGGCGCCGGCCAGCCCCAGAATGCCCCAGAGACCCAGGGCCGACACGTCGGACACCACGATGCGCACGCCCAGCAGCGCCACACCGACGCGCACCAGCTTTTTGGCGCTGAATTCGATGCCGGGCCGGCAGCGGTCATTTTCCGACAGGAAATGAAAGGCCACACCGATCAGCAGCGCGTACAGGAACTTGGGTCCGCCATAGTGCTCCGACACGAAGCTGGCCGCCACTGCAATGACCAGCGACAGCATGATGCCGGGCAGATACCGCCCCACCCTGCTCCCCACGGCCCCACCCGGAGCCGGCTGGGGGGTCATACTGGCAGACATGTCGAATCCCTGTAATCACGCACCCTGCAGCGCCGTGACGGCAATGGCGTTGACGATGTCGGGCGTGTCACAGCCGCGCGACAGGTCGTTGGCCGGCTTGGCCAGGCCCTGCAGCAGCGGGCCGACCATGAAGGCGCCGCCGATGCGCTCAGTGATCTTGTAGCCGATGTTGCCGGCATCCAGATTGGGAAACACCAGCACGTTGGCGCGGCCTTCCAGCTGGGTATCGGGCAGCTTGCGTTTGGCAATGGACGGCACCATGGCCGCGTCGAACTGCACCTCGCCGTCCACCTTCAGGCCGGGGTCGGCCTCACGCAGCAGGGTGACGGCCTTTTTCACCTTCAGCACGTCCGCGTGATGGCCGCCGCTGCCGGCTGTGGAGAACGACAGCAGGGCCACGCGCGGTTCCTCGCCCAGCAGCTGGCGGGCGCTCTGGGCACCGGCACGGGCAATGTCCACCAGCTCTTCGGACGTGGGGTTGATGACCAGGCCACAGTCGGTGTAAATGAGACCGCCCTGGATCGGGTGATGCGGCTTGTCCAGCGCCGCCAGGAAGAAGCTCGAGACCAGCTTGCTGCCCGGCGCCGGGCCGATGAGCTGGATGGCGGTGCGCACCACGTCGGCCGTGGTGTGCACGGCGCCCGAGACGGAGCCATCCACCTTGCCCTCGGTGACCAGCATGTTGGCAAAGACCAGCGGCTTCTGGATTTCGGTCTGGGCCTTTTCGGGGGTCATGCCCTTGTGCTGGCGGCGCTCGACGAGGCGCTGGGCCAGCGCGGCGGTCTCGGGATCGGTGGCGGGATCGCGCAGCGTGAGCCCCTCCAGCGACAGCCCTTCCTGCCGGGCACAGGCCTCGACGGCCGCCCGGCTGCCGACCAGCGTGATGTGCGCCACGCCCCGCTTCAGGGCCTCGACGCCGGCACGCAGCACCCGCGGGTCATCGGGCTCGCTCAGCACGATGTGCCGGTTCAATGCACTGGCGCGCTGCTGGATGCCCTGCAACAGGGCCGGCAGGGAGAGGTCCGGGGTATAGGCGAGTGCGGTCATGGCGTTACCTCTGCAGTGAAGACGAAAGAGCGCCCATATTACTGCAGCCCCTGCCCGCCAGCGCCCATGGTGCTGCCCCGCAACACCCCGGGATATCCCCCGGGGAAAGGGTTATCCCCCACCCCGGTCAGACGTAATCCCGGTACTTCTCCAGATACCGCACCGGTTTCGACAGCGCATCGCGGCGGAACGGGTCGCCCAGCTCACGGGTGCACATGACCTCGACGATGCAGGTCCGGCCGTGGTTCATCTGCAGGTCGATGGCCTTCTTCAGCACAGGTCCCACGTCTTCCGGCCGGTCGGCCACGATGCCCTCGGCGCCCATGGCCTGCGCGATGCCGGCAAAGCTCGGGCTTTCCAGATCGCCCGCCACGAAGCGGCGGCTGTAGAAATCCACCTGGTTCTTCTTCTCGGCCCCCCACTGCCGGTTGTGGAACACCACCGGCGTGACCGGAATGTCGTGGCGCACGCAGGTGAGAATCTCGCCAAAGCTCATCCCCCAGGCACCATCGCCCACATAGGCCACGGCCGGCCGGTGCGGGGCCGCCACCTTGGCACCGATGATGGTGGGAAAGGCATAGCCGCAGTTGCCGAAGCTCATCGGCGCAAAGAAGCTGCGGGGCCTTTCGAAGCGCAGGTAACTGTGCGCCACCGAGTTGATGTTGCCGATGTCGGTGGACACCATCACGTCCGGCGGCAATGCCCGCTCCAGCTCGCGCAGCGCCTGACGCGGATGCAGGTACTGGCCGCCACTGAAGGGAGTCTCGCCCTGCTGCTCGCGAATCATGTCGAGGCTGTAGGGGTCGGTCTCGTGCGTCCAGGCATCCAGCTCCTGCTCCCAGGCCGCCTTTTCGGCGCGGATTTTCTCTGCGCGTTCGGCCTTCGTGGCATCACCGGCCAGGGTGCGGCCCTGCAGACGGTCGAGCAGCGCAAGCGCCGCCTCCTTCGCGTCGCCGCAGATGCCCACCGAGATCTTCTTCACCAGCCCCAGCATCCGGTGATCGGCATCCACCTGGATGATCTGTGCATCCTTCGGCCAGTAGTCCATGCCGTGCTGCGGCAGCGTGCCGAACGGCCCCAGCCGGGTGCCCAGCGCCAGCACCACATCGGCCTGTGCAATCAACTTCATACCCGCCTTCGAACCCTGATAGCCCAGCGGTCCGCACCACAGCGGGTGACTGGCCGGGAAGCTGTCGTTGTGCTGGTAGCTGTTGACCACGGCAGCGCCCAGCCGTTCGGCCAACGCCCGGCAGGCATCCACCCCATCGGCCATCACCACCCCGCCCCCGGAGACGATCACCGGAAACTTCGCGTTCGCCAGCAGATCGGCGGCACGGTCGAGACTTTCGCGGCCGCCGGCACCGCGCTCCACCCGGATGGGCTGCGGGATTTCGGTCTGGATGTCACCGTAGAAATAATCGCGCGGGATATTGAGCTGCGTGGGCCCCAGCTCCGACAGCGCACGGTCGAAGGCGCGCGCCGTGTACTCGGCCATGCGCGCCGGGTGGTTGACGTGGGCCTGATATCTGGTAAATTCCTGGAACATGGGCAGCTGGTTGCATTCCTGAAAGCCGCCCAGCCCCATGGTGCGCGTACCGGCCTCGGGTGTGACGATCACCACCGGGCTGTGCGCCCAGTAAGCCGCTGCAATGGCCGTGACACAGTTGCTGATGCCCGGACCATTCTGGCCGATCACCACCCCCTGCCGTCCGCTGGCGCGGGAATAACCATCGGCCATGTGGCCGGCCCCCTGTTCGTGCACCGTGGAAATGAAACGGATGCCCGCCGGCGTGAAAATATCCATCGCATCCATGAAGGCTGAGCCCATGATGCCGAATATGTCCGTCACGCCCTGGGCCACCAGGGTTTCCACAAAAGCCTCCGAAGGCGTCATGCGCTGCACGCCCTGCACCACCTGGCGATTTTTCCGGTCATCTGTTTTACTGGTCATGTTTTCTCCTGCCGCATCTGCGAACTCTTTCATCTCCGCCCCTCTTCGGGAACCTCCGCAAAGGAGCCTCTGCAAAAGTCCTGCGGCACGCTGAAAGGAATTCCCTGTTTATCCAGTACGACCGATTCTGGCATGCCGCGATGAACGATCCTGCATAAGCATTCATGTGAAACGATGCTGCGCCCAAGGCGCAGGGCGTGCCGTGCTGCCCTGCCACAACGCCGGACCTGCGCCCATTCCGGCACCGGACATCCGCGCCGAACATGCTTGCATCAGGGCGCACACATCCATCGAATGCCTGAACACAGGCAGCCCCCAGCCCAGCCGGTGATTCCACCATGCTGCAACGCAGCATGCCAAGTGGCGCTACCATCATGCTCATTGCAGCCATGCCACGGAAGTCACTCACCATGCTGATCCCTGTCATTCTGTCCGGCGGCGCCGGCACCCGGCTCTGGCCCGTCTCGCGCGAGGGGCACCCCAAGCCGTTCATGAAGCTGCCCGACGGCGAGAGCCTGCTGTTCAAGACATACCGGCGCGCCCGCCGCGTGGCCGAACCGGGCGAGATCCTCACCGTCACCAACCGCGAATACTTCTTCCTGTCGAGGGACGAGTTCCAGCTGGCACTGCCGCAGGAGGCCGAAACGCCCACTTTCCTGCTGGAGCCCTTTGGCCGCAACACGGCGCCGGCCATTGCCCTGGCCGCGCTGCAGGTAGCCGAGCGCCACGGCGCGGAGGCACAGATGCTGGTCATGCCGGCCGACCATCTCATCCACGACGAGGCCCTCTTTGCCCGCACGGTACAGCAGGCGGCCGCCCTGGCCGCCCAGGGCCATCTGGTCACCTTCGGCATCCAGCCCACGGCGCCCGAAACCGGCTATGGCTACATCGAGGCCGGCCAGCCCGTGAACACGACCGTGCCGCAGGGCAACCACGTGGTGCGCTTCATCGAGAAGCCCGCGCGTGAAAGGGCCGAGCAGCTGCTGGCTGCCGGCAACTACCTGTGGAACTCCGGCATGTTCTGCTTTGCCGCCCAGACCATGCTGGACGCCCTGCAGCAACACGCCCCCGAGGTGCTGCACGCCGCCCGGGCCTGCCTGGCCGACGCCCGCATCGACCACACCAGCCATGCCACGCTGGTGGAAATCCAGGGCGAGAGCTTTCGCGAGGCCCCCGACATCTCCATCGACTATGCCGTGATGGAGAAATCCGGCCAGGTGGCCGTGGTGCCCGGCGCCTTTGGCTGGAACGACATCGGCTCGTGGGATGCCGTGCGCAGCCTGTCCGAACCCGATACCGATGGCAACCGCACCACCGGCGACACCGTGTTCGTCGACAGTCACGACACCTATGTCCACAACAGCGACGACCGGCTGGTGGCCACCGTGGGGCTGGACAACCTGCTGATCATCGACACCCCCGACGCGCTGCTGGTGGCCGCCGCCGACCAGGCCCAGAAGGTGAAGGAAGTGGTGAAGGCACTGAAGGCACGCGGTCACGAGGCTGCCCAGCTGCACCGTACCGTGGCGCGCCCCTGGGGCACCTACACCATCCTGGGCGAAGGCTCGCGCTACAAGATCAAGCGCATCGAGGTGAAACCCGGCGCCAGCCTGAGCCTGC
>ERZ773026.1723-NODE-1723-length-10842-cov-13.130991_pt1 | contig 10842 bp, 10 predicted proteins | sample MGYA00580838_ERZ773026 | MGnify/ENA primary metagenome ERZ773026 (study PRJEB29015, sample SAMEA2738006) | human oral metagenome | biome: human oral; feature: human-associated habitat; material: dental | place: China | collected 2055 ... | reverse complement strand
TGAAACCTGAACAGGAAATTAGGATACGATAATGAGCCAAGGCAAAATCGTACAAGTTATTGGTGCGGTGGTTGACGTGGAATTTCCACGCGACGCTATCCCGCATGTTTACGATGCCCTGAAATTGGACGAGAACGGTCTGACTCTGGAAGTTCAACAGCTTCTGGGTGACGGCGTTGTCCGTACTATTGCAATGGGTAGTTCAGACGGCCTGAAACGTGGTATGTCTGTAAGCAATACTGGTGCGCCAATCACTGTGCCGGTAGGTAAAGGTACATTGGGTCGTATTGTCGACGTATTGGGTACGCCTGTTGATGAAGCAGGCCCGATCGATACCGACAAGAGCCGTGCCATTCACCAAACTGCTCCAAAATTCGACGAGTTGTCTTCAACTACCGAATTGTTGGAAACCGGTATTAAAGTGATCGACTTGCTGTGTCCGTTTGCTAAAGGCGGTAAAGTAGGTCTGTTCGGTGGTGCCGGTGTGGGCAAAACCGTGAACATGATGGAATTGATTAACAACATCGCCAAAGCGCACAGCGGTCTGTCCGTGTTCGCAGGTGTGGGCGAACGTACCCGTGAAGGTAACGACTTCTACCACGAGATGAAAGATTCCAACGTATTGGATAAAGTAGCCATGGTGTATGGCCAAATGAACGAACCTCCAGGCAACCGTCTGCGCGTTGCTTTGACCGGTTTGACTATGGCCGAATACTTCCGTGACGAAAAAGACGAAAACGGTAAAGGTCGCGACGTATTGTTCTTCGTTGACAACATCTACCGTTACACTCTGGCCGGTACCGAAGTATCTGCACTGTTGGGTCGTATGCCTTCAGCAGTGGGTTACCAACCGACATTGGCTGAAGAAATGGGTCGTTTACAAGAGCGTATTACCTCTACCCAAACAGGTTCCATTACTTCCATCCAAGCCGTATATGTGCCTGCGGATGACTTGACTGACCCGTCTCCAGCAACAACGTTTGCCCACTTGGATGCAACCGTCGTATTGAGCCGTGATATTGCATCTTTGGGTATTTACCCCGCAGTTGACCCGCTTGACTCTACTTCACGTCAACTGGATCCGATGGTATTGGGTCAAGAGCACTATGACGTAGCCCGCGGCGTACAATCTACTCTGCAAAAATACAAAGAATTGCGCGATATTATTGCCATTCTGGGTATGGATGAATTGTCAGATGAAGACAAACTGACCGTGATGCGTGCACGTAAGATCCAACGCTTCCTGTCGCAACCGTTCCACGTTGCCGAAGTATTTACCGGTTCTCCTGGTAAGTATGTGCCGTTGCGGGATACTATTGCCGGCTTCAAAGCTATCTTGAGCGGCGAATATGACCATCTTCCTGAGCAGGCGTTTTACATGGTAGGTGGCATTGAAGAAGCTGCTGAGAAAGCAAAAACCTTAAACTAATAGGAGGCTGGCATGGATGTCATGCGAGTTGAAGTGGTAAGTAACGAATACAACATCTATTCAGGCGAGGCCAGCTTTGTTGTGGTTCCGACTGTTCAGGGTGAGCTCGGTATTTATCCGCGACATGAGCCGATTATGAGTTTGGTACGGCCAGGTACATTACGGCTGCAAATTCCAGGTGAAAAAGAAGAGGTTTTAGTAGCAGTTTCAGGCGGCGTTTTGGAGGTTCAACCTGATAAATTGACCGTATTGGCTGACGTGGCTGTCCGTAGTAGTGAAATGGATCAAGCCCGTGCCGAAGAAGCGAAGAAAGCAGCAGAGGCAGGTATTGCCAAGGCTGCGGACGACGAAGCTTTGGCCAAGGCGCATAGTGCGTTGGCTGTTGCTCTTGCAGAACTCAAAACTCTCGACTATATTCGCTCAAGAAAACATCAATAATCTATATTTTAGATTAAATAAAAGCACGGCTTGCCGTGCTTTTATTTAATTCTGTAATTATTTAATCCATTGATTTAAAATAAAATTTATTCATATTTTGAGGTTATGACTGGATTAGCCTCAAAGATTTAAGTACTGTAAAAATAAATATCAGAGACTGGCCAAGATTTTATTGGGGTAAGAAGAAGGAAAGATTAAATTAACACCCTCAGAATTCATTTTAATTGTAGATAATTGAGTAATAGAACAAACGAAGTAGCTTTTAATGGTCTAGTTTAATGGTGATGTTGTTTTGTTCTTAATAAAATTAAACTAAATAAATCAAAAAGTTTTCTCTCTTTGATGTTGGTTCGGATATATAAGTTGTCTGAATAAGGAAAAAATTATGGGAAAAATATTGTGTTTCGTTATTGGGCTGCTATTGTCGGCTTGCGCGAGTATGCCAAGCAGTGAGGCGCTAAATGGTGAATGGTTGCCGGAGGAAATTGGTGGAAGTCCGTTTACTGCCCAAGCGAGTTTAACATTTGATAGCGAACAGCAGTTGCTCAGCAGTTATGCTGGATGCAATCGGCTGACAACTCGTTATAGTGCCGACAATGGGAAATTGGATTTCGGTTATACGTCATCTACGAGGATGGCTTGTGATCCCGAACATGGCGAGGCAGAGCATAAAATTAGCCAAGTATTTGTTCAGGCTGAGAGGTTTGGGATTCAAGACGGAAAGTTGTTGATTAAAGATGGGCAGGGAAATGTCCTACTGCGCGCTGTAAAATCGTCTTAAGCATTTGTTCAAAAGAATATGACGGTAATGCGTAACCTCACGGTGCAGTCGTTTTGAATGACCATGAGGCCGTCTGAAAATCGAAAACGGCAAAATTGGCAAACGGCGACAGGGTGCTCATCTTACTTTGCCGAATTGGGTTAAAACATATTTTCAGACGGCCTTCCAATCAAATCTGTCGCATGACGGGCGGCCTGCAAATAGGCAGCCAGCGGATGTCCGCAGTCCAACATACCCAGTCGATGGAATAAATCGGCTGTTACCAAAACGGAATCGTTCATCATTTCTCCATTGCACATCGCCAATGCAGCTTCTTCCGCAGACATTAAAGCAAACGACGCCACTTCACCGTCTTGATTTTGCGGCATTAGCTCATTCGGCAGTATCACATCGAAAATATGCAAACACTCGCGGTGCAATCCGCGCGATACCTGATGCAGGCTGATGCAGCGTCCGGTGTATTGCAAGCGGTTGAGAACCGCATCCGTCAGCCCGGCCTCTTCTCGGCCTTCCCGTTTCGCCGCTTCCCATATCTGTTCTCCAGCCGAAATACCGCCGCCTACCAACGTGTCCAATTTGTTGGGATCGACGGCCTTATGCGGGCTGCGGCGGGCAATCCAAAAATGTAGGCCTTCTTCCGTAACCGCTAAACCGTTGATATGGATCGCATGGCTATATAGGCCGAGCGGGCGGAAGGCAGAACGTTCGAGGGCAAAGAGGATTTGCCTGCCGTCGGCTGACCAAACGTCGAAACGTTCGTTGCGCCATCCGCCGAAAAGGCCGGCATCATGCCAGCGGCGGGCAAGCTGTTCCAACTGCCGGCCCATTTCCCTCCAATTATCCGCAACCAGATGCAGGCCGTCTGAATCTTCGTGTAGAGGATTAGGCCAATCCTGAATCAGATGTTTTCGCCAAACCCCATTCACAAAACCCACTGCCAATCCGTTCAACCTCAGCGGCAGCCAATCTTCGGCATGGTAGCGGAAAGCCGTTTGCAGGGCAGAAAGCAATCCGTCCTGCAGGGTGGTGGGCAATGGAGGCATTGAGGGGTAGGGCAGGTGCATGACATTCCTTATTCGCCGACGCTCGGTCGTGTAGGCAGATAAATATCGAAACGGGTGGACTTGCCGCTGTATTGATAGGCAGGCGTGCATTGCGCCAGCAAGGCTCCCAACCGAGGCCGCTTGACCACAATGCGTTTCGTTGCAACATCTCGGGCAGCGGCCAACAACTCCGCATCGTCGGTGTTTTGCGCCGAACCGATTAACTGGTGGAAATAAGCCATTTCCTTTTTGACGGCGGCCGACTTTTGCCGTTCGGGATACATAGGGTCGAGATAGACGACATCGGGCCTGCCTGCCGCTGCCAAATCCGACAGCAGCCGCACCGCATCACCGTAATGCAGCGTCATCCGTTCTGCAATGGCAGAGGTTTCTTCAGCCGCCCGTGCCCGTTTGAGGCCGTCTGAAAGCAGGCAGGCGACAACCGGATGACGTTCGATAATCGAAACCGGCAAACCTTGTGCCGCCAAAACGAAGGCATCGCGCCCCAAACCGCCTGTGGCGTCGATAACCGACGGGCAGGCCGTATGGTTTACCGCCTTTGCAATCAGCTCGCCGCCGCCTTTCAAACGGCGGTATTGCGCGCCGCCGCCGACAAAATCCACCCGCACACGCCCCTTTTCTCCCGCTTTGCACAAACTGATGCCTTCACTATCCGCATACAGGTAGAGGCCGTCTGAAGGAGGATAGTCATATATGGAGATGCCGTATCCGCTGATTTCAGCCAGAGTGTCGTCAGATGCGCCGTCTGCGGCATAACAGAAAAAATTCATGATTTCCTTCCTTTGAGCCTGATAGGGCGAAGTGATGGGAAAGTACTGGATAGGCCGTCTGAAAAGGCGGAAATGCAGATGTAGAACGGTTGATGCTGATTATCTCATCGGTACGAATTCAACTTTCAACGTATCGTGATGCACATAAGTATTGTAGCCCCCCTCAGGTGTGCCGCGATAGTGCCTATTTTCTCCCCGTCATGAAAAATTGAATCGGATAATACCGGGCCCTGTGATATTTTCAGAAAAATTTATCAGGTATTTATTCAGATCCAGTCCTTTTTCCTTCATTGCCTGCATGGCCAAAAACAAAGGGTAGGAAAGGTCTTTTTGAATGGAGAAACCTTTTTCCGGCGTGCAATCTTGGCTTTTTTGGATATTGCATTTCGTATGGGCAGGGAATGATGTGCCGACGATGGTGAGAAGCAGGAATAAGATTTTTTTCATGAGGCGAAACCGATTATCGTGGATGGCGAAACGGCGGATTCCAAGCCGAAAACCTGTGAAATCCGCCGTTTGCAGGGGCGGTGGCCTTTAAGGCCGCGATTCCGTTTAGCGTTTGGCAAAGCCCTGTTTGCGCAGGTAGTCCAGCATGAAGGGGCGTACCGGCCGGCCCAGGGTGTTGCGCACTTGTTGCGCCCAATCCAAATCTTTGCCGCTGCGTTCGCGGTAGTAGGTTTTGACGGTTTCGTTGTAGTCTTCCAAAACGGTTTTTGCCGCCAGACGGTAGCGGTTTTCCGATACCAGAGTTTCTAACGGCAGGCGCGGGCGTTGCAGCGGGTCTTGGTCGGGATGGCCGAGGCACACGCCGAATAGCGGGACGACATGTTCGGGTAGGCCGAGCAGTTCGCCGACGCGGGCAATGTCATTGCGGATGCTGCCGATATACACCGCGCCCAAGCCCAGTGATTCGGCAGTCAGCACCATGTTTTGCGCCATAATGCCCGCATCGATTGCGCCGATCAGCAAAACCTCGGTCCAATCGGTTTGCACCGCATCGTCCAGCGCGTGATGGCGGGCGGCGTCGATGCAGAAAACCAGAAATTCGGCGCAGTGTTCGACATAGGCGTGTCCCGCACCGCCCTCGGCGGCGCAAACCGCGCGCAATTCCTTGCGGACGGCGATGTCGGTTACGCGGATGATGCTGCCGTTTTGCAGATAGCTGGATGTGGACGACGCGCGGGCCGCTTCCAAAACGGCGGACAGTATTTCGTCGGAAACGGGTTCGGCGGTAAAGCGGCGGATGGAACGGTGCGCCAGTGCGGTTTGCAGGGCGGGACGGCTGTTCAAAGTCATGGCTTGCTCCTCGTCAGATGGATAGGGAAGGGGATTGTAACAGAATAGGCCGCCGCCCCGCCGAAGAGGCCGTCTGAAACGCCGCCGGACAATGTTTTCAGACGGCCCCAACCTGCCCGCGGGCAGGCTTGATATACATTAAAATTTTATCCGCCCGTGCCCACGATGGCCGCTTTTTTTGTTATCCTTGCCCCGTCTTTCAAAAGTGGAATGAAAAATGCGGCTTATTACGACATGCCGCAACTTTCCGCACGAATTCACCTATTTTATTGAGGAGCAGTGAAGATGAACCGGCATTCGGATATTGTCGTCGTCGGCGCAGGGCCGGCGGGATTGAGTTTCGCACGCACCCTGGCCGACAGCGGCCTGCGGATTACCATAGTGGAAAAAAGCCCGCTCGAAAGCATTTCCAACCCGGCCTACGACGGCCGCGAAATCGCCCTGACCCACCTCTCGAAAGAGATTATGGAACGCCTGGGCATGTGGCAGCGCGTACCCGAAAACGAAATTTACCCGCTCCGTGATGCGAAAGTTTGGAACGGCTCCTCTTCCTACCAACTCCATTTCCCGCAGCCTACACAGGCGCGCGGCGGTGCGACCGACCGCTTGGGCAACCTGATTTCCAATCACAACATCCGCAAAGCCGCTTACGACGCAGTGGCCGAGCAGGACAACGTTACCCTGCTGGCAGGCGTGGGCGTGAAAGAAGCCCACACCGATGCCGACGGCGCGTATATTACATTGGATAACGGCGAAGAACTGACCGCCCGCCTGTTGGTGGCCGCAGACAGCCGTTTTTCGCAAACCCGCCGCCAAATCGGCATTTCTGCCGACATGCACGACTTCGGCCGCACCGTCATCGTCTGCCGCTTCAAACACGAAATATCCAACTGCCACACCGCCGTCGAATTTTTCCAATACGGCCGCACCCTCGCCCTGCTGCCGCTGGAAGAGCACCTGACCAACTGCGTCATCACCATAGACAGCGACAAAGCGGGCGCGCTGCTTGCCATGTCACCCGAAGAATTGGCCGCCGATTTGGAAAAACAACTGAAAAACAAACTCGGCAAAATGGAAAAAACCGGCACCCTGCATACCTACCCGCTGGTGGGCGTGCACGCCGGCCGCTTCTTTACCACCCGCGCCGCCCTTATCGGCGATGCCGCAGTCGGCATGCACCCCGTAACCGCCCACGGCTTCAACCTCGGCCTGGAAAGTGCCGACATCTTGGGCAAACTTGTCATGCAGGCGGCGCAAAACGGCCAAGACATCGGCGCAAGCTCCCTCTTGGAACGCTACGATGCCAAACACCAGCTCCACACCCGCCCGCTCTATCACGGCACCAACGCGATGGTCAAACTCTTCACCAACGAAGCCGCTCCGGCCAAACTGCTGCGCAACCTCGTCCTGCGCGTCAGCAACAACCTGCCGCCGGTGAAAAAACTGATTACCCGCCAGCTTACCGGCTGATGTGAAATGAACGAGGCCGTCTGAAACAATCTTTTCAGACGGCCTAAATATTATTTGGACAGTATTCCGAACGATCCGAAAGGAAAAAGAAATGTTGCCGACACGTCTCGCCGCCCTATGCCTGACCGCCGCCCTATGCGCCTGCGGAGGCACACAAACCGAAACCCCATCCCAACCGGAAAAACCGGCCGCAGCCCCGACCTCGGAAGCATCTGCTTCCCTTGCCGTGCCGTCTGAAAACACCGCTGCCGCCTCATGGAAAACGGCTGCCGAATTCCGCGCACCCAACGGTTTGCGCTACCTCTATGTCGTCATCGACACCCCCGCAACCCGCGATGACCTGATTGCGGTTGCGGGCGACATACACCGCAAAGAACCCGATGCATGGCTGTTTTTATTGGATGCCGAAGAAAAAATACCCGAAATGTTGGCGGCTAACCGTAGCGGCGATATGTCTTCCTTCCCGGCCGAATGGGTCAAACAACATTTGTCGGGCAGCACGTCGCTGATGTTGATGCCTGACGGAAAACGCCGATGGGCCGTGTTCGAAGGCCAATCGCGCAGCGAGCCGATTGCCGAACTGCCCTGCATAGAAGGACAGGGGATGTGTACCGATTAGGTTTGTGTCAGCCTCGAACAAATTCTGCCGTATCCACCGAAAAGGCCGTCTGAAAACATATTTTCAGACGGCCTTCCCCTATCCCCTCAAATCAATCCGGCCTGCTTCAACTCGTTTTTTAGATAAGCATAATAAACCGGCGCGATGATGATGCCGCCGATGCCGAAAATCCGCTCGAACACCACCATTACCAGTAGTAATTCCCACGCACTCGATTCGATTTCCGAACCGATAATCTTCGCATTCAAAAAATACTCCAGCTTGTGCACCACCACCAAAAACACCAGCGAGGCCACCGCCACATACAGCGACGCACCCAAGCTCAAAATAATAATCACCGTATTGGACACCAGATTGCCCGCCACCGGTACCAGCCCCACCACAAACGCAATCACCAAAACAGTGAGGCGGAAGGGCAGCTCCACCCCGAACGCGGGCAGAATCAGATAAAGGTAAACGGCGGTAACGGCCGTATCAATCAAAGAAATCTTCACCTGCGCGATAAACACACGCTCGAAGCTGCTTTGGAAATTGACGATGCGCCGCACCAGCTCCGCCTTGAAGGGCGGCATCCAGCGGCGTTTCATACGGGCGTTTAGACGGTGGAAACTGAGCAGCGCGCCGACAATCACACCGATGATGATGTAAATAAACACCGTCAGGCTGTTTTTACTGATGCGCGTCAGCGTATCGCCGTACTCCTTCAACAGCCCGGCCGCCGCCGTTTTGATTTCGGCCAGATTGTTCGGCAGCATATTGGCCACCGATGCCGGCAGGTCGGCACTGTTTTTCGTATCCTCGATAATCGCCGCCAGCTTGCCCATCATCACCGCGATATGGCCGCCTTGAATCAAGTGGTACACGCCGAAAGCCATCAGCACAATCGCCAGCAACACCAAGCCTATGGTCAGCGTGGCTGATAACAGATTGACATTATGCGCGTTCAGCGAGCGGCGCAGGAAGGCATTGCGCCGAAACAGCCGGCGGCGGAACCACAAAATCAGGCCGTTGGTGCGGGTAATGAAAATATAGGTCAGGATAACCGACAGCAGCAGCGGCAGGAAATGAAAATGCAGCACGGCCAACAGTGCGGCGGCAGTGAGAAAATAGGACACCGTGCGGAGTTTCGGCGTATCGGCGGGAATGCGGGTCGTCATATCAATCTTTTCATTGGGAATACAGTCAGGCCCGGCCATGCGGGCGGGCAGGCATTATACCGCGTACAGGCCGTCTGAAAGCAGGGCGGACGACACTGTTTTCAGACGGCCTCTTTCTCACGCGGCCAAAACGGCCGTTGCCAAACAGTTTTATTATGTATATGATAACGAACATCGTGCCGGTGTAGCTCAGTCGGTAGAGCAGCGCATTCGTAACGCGAAGGTCGGGGGTTCGATTCCCTTCTCCGGCACCATTTCTACCGATAAAAGGCCGTCTGAAAAATGGTTTTCAGACGGCCTTTGCGTTTATTGGGGCGTTTGTTCAAGGCTAAGGACTCGGAAGGTGTCTTTTAGGATAGAAAAAACTCCATCTATTCCTTGAGGATAAATTTTTGGATTTTGAAGAAAGGCTTCATTCATATGCTCTTCCCAATATTCTTCATGCTGAAATGTTGCATCTCCAAACCTACTATACGTAATCAGCATTGTAGCAATAATATTCGCACAATTAAGATCATAACTATCCGTTGGCATGTCAGGCCAAGACTGAATATTAAACAATCGAGCAAAATCTTTGGCATTAGTACGATTTTTATTAATATCATCCATTAAATTTGGATGAAAGCAGAAGATAAATATACCTGTAATACGCAGTAATCTATATTGCCATATTTCTTGACTATTTAGTCCTCCTCTACTTAAAGAATGGTATATCTCTAAAAACCGGACTAATCGTTCCGTTTCCCTAAGCGATATATCGTTCCGCTCAATCATATCAGCAATAAAATTGATGGAATCGGTGGGATAGCCGATTATGATAACGAATTCATCAATTAAATCTTGTAGTTTATTGCTCATACGGCTGTTTCGTATCAATTGTTTGAAATATTCAACTGAAACTAAAGCCCGTTCTGTTCTAAACGGAATCTCAACTTTATCCGGCAAGGCAAAGCTGTACTTCAAAAACTTATCCAAATATTTGTGCGCATCCACTTCCACCCCATACCGATGATTAATTGCCGCGCGCAGTTGCTTGGTGTTCGTTACCAGCACGACTTTGACGTTTTCGACATCAAAGACATGTTTGATGACTTCCAGCATATCGACGGCGTAATCGGGGCGGCAGCGGTCGAGCTCGTCGATAAACAGGATAATCGGTTTTTCCTCTGCAAATTCTTTTAGGCAGGCTTTGAGCGTTTCCAGATTTTTTTCCGCTTCGATTTGCTCTTTCAACAAGGCTTCAACGGTTGCATCGATGGTGTGGCTGGCGATTGTGGCAGCGGCATCGGTTACGGTTTCGGCCAAACTGTCTGCATCTTGGCCGTCATTTATTATCTGTTGTAATCCTTCTGCCAAATCGTCTGTATTTTGCTTTAGGACATGACCAACCGCTGCCTTAGCAACGGTTTTCATCACGAATCCTGCGGCTTTCGCGACTTTTCTCGTAATATTTTTGCGCTGTTCAGACGGCTGCTCGCCAGTATCTTCAGGCGTACATGCTTTAATGATTTCGGCAAGCAATGCCAGCAGAGGCTCTCCGCTGTGGTCTGAACGAAAGGCGTCAATATAGACGGGCTGGTAATCGGGATGTTGCTGCTGCATGAGCCGAATCAGTTTTTGGCAAAATTCGGTTTTGCCCGTTCCCCAGCCGCCGTCGATGACCATGGGGGAAAGGTCAATATCTGAGGTAAGCAGCCTGATGATGTTTTCGGCTATCGGCTTACGCTTGAATTCGTCTTGTGTATCGAAAGTGGGTTTTTCTAAAGTTTGAGTTTCCATGTCATCCCTTTGTTTAATCATAAATTTAAGTAAGAATAC
>ERZ773026.1721-NODE-1721-length-10856-cov-18.440885_pt1 | contig 10856 bp, 7 predicted proteins | sample MGYA00580838_ERZ773026 | MGnify/ENA primary metagenome ERZ773026 (study PRJEB29015, sample SAMEA2738006) | human oral metagenome | biome: human oral; feature: human-associated habitat; material: dental | place: China | collected 2055 ... | reverse complement strand
CAGTAGCAAACCTAGCCAGCGCCCGACTCATCGTTGGCGAAGCCGCCGACATTCATACCGGCAGCGATATTGTTCTCAAAAATCTCCCCAAAGCCATTCCCATTGGGATCGTAGATGCGCCAGGGCTCATCGCACCCCCAGACACTGCAACCCAAAAGCTCCTGTCCCATGCCTGCCACACCACGACGAAACCAGTAAACCGGCTAGACGCTGCCCTGAGCCAGATCACCGTCATCATGCAGGAAACCGGTGCTAACCCGGCAGACACCAACCAAACAACCCCCGCATTCCAGCAACTCGCCGCAGACCACGCCATAGTGGGCCTAGTAGATCAAGCCGAATGGCTGGTTACCGCCGACGGTCGCAGACTCCTCCCACCCGCTGATACGCCAGACGGCCGGAATATTCGCCATCGACTAGACATCACCCCAACCACACCACGTTGGAGCCCACCACCACAAGTATTCTCCGCTATCGTCGAAAAACCACCCGCAGCCATACCAGCCGGCATCCTGGAAATCCTTCGCATCCCCGGCGCAAATAATCCACAGCTCTGGGCGCGAACTGCCGATGGGGTGGTGCACCTGACCCCGATCCAGGCCGATATCTTGTTGGATGCCGGGATACGCATGCGGGACGGCACTGCTATGGAACTAGGCACAAACCCTGATTCGAAAACATTAACGGATCTTCCCTTGCCAGATCTGGTGCCGACCTGGGTTGATCCCACCGCGCAACCATTATGTGTAGCGGAACACGGTGGGGTGGAAATAGCTCCCCTCATTGAGGGTAAACCGGTATGGGGTGAGGCCGTGGCGCTAGCAGGTAAAGCGGTAGCTACGCATTTTGTCGGCCCAGGCTGGGCAGTGGGTGTGGATACTGGCAGCGGCATCCATGTGGTGTCGGCCCACGGGTTGCGGCATCAAGTAGAGAATCGGGAAGCCGCTGCAGCATTAGGGATATCGCATTTTTATTCGATTAGTTGGGATGTGTTGCGGCTTTTGCCTTCGGGAACGACATTGAGTAAACAGCAGGCACTTCAACCATTATATTAGCCACCACGTATCGCGGATCTCGGCAAGAAAAACCGACCCATGGTGACATATGTCCCAGTGGCCATGTCCTGTGATTTTGCTGGTAACTGGGCGTCTCTATACCCAAATGTGATATAAACAAGTAAGTTGAAAAGAAAGTGGGCGTGTCCTTCAACTGGAAGTGAGGTGGTTGCTTAATGTCGTCCATGCATGAAGCAGTCGCAACAAAATTAGACGGAATCACCCGCTACCACGATCATATGAAGCGGAAGCGCTTCGGTTTTCTGGTTCGACCAGCTGTTCTCATAATCGGCTGGTTTGTTGTCATCGTCGGCATTATTGCTATCCCGCTTCCTGGTCCTGGTTGGCTCATCGTTTTTATTGGTGTTGCTATTCTCAGCCTGGAACTTCACTGGGCTACTCGCCTGCTTTCCTGGGGGATTAGGGAATATGAGCACGTCACCGCCTGGTATGCAAGCCGCTCCAGAGCCTTCCGCTATTCCTTTGCCACAACTAGCTTTGTTTTTGTGTGGGCAATTGTTGGTTTGACCGCTTATGTGGTGTGGCGAATGGGTGGGTTTTCCATGCTCGATCCAGTCATGCATGCGGTGATGTAACATCACGCTTTTCGACGTTGTGTTCGAAGCCTTAATCCGAGAATCACCAGACCTACTACCACAACTATTCCCATAATCCACCCCACTTGAGATATGGGTATGGGAGACGATTTCGGCTGAGCATTGACCGCCACCACTCGTGCGGGCGGCTGCGTCTCCATCACATGCCGCACCACCCGACCAATGTCTAATGTGCCATTGCTCGGATCCACGCTGGCAAACAGCATGTTTCGAATCTGCTGAGCACTGGCCGACGGGTGTCGTTGCCGCAATAGCGCTACCGTGCCGGTCACCATGGGTGCAGCAAAACTCGTGCCTTCAAACGGTAACACTGTGGTGTGTTGCACTATTCCCGTGCTCAACCCGGAGCCGAGCGGATCTAAACCCGCATAGACCGTTCCCGGGGCGCTAATCGTGGGGTGGGGTGATTCGATAGAATAGTCTGTCGGTTGGTAAGAATCATTCGTGGCGGTCACCCCGACCACCATGGTGTGATGCGCCGGATATACCACGGATCCTTGCTGACAGTTGTTCCCCATATTACCGGCCGCAGCGACGATAATGATCCCGTGTTCCTCAGCCCGTTGTATTGTTGCATCGAATTCTCGGGTGTCGATCGGTGGCGCGCCGGGCGGCAGGCAGGATACCACTGAAATATTGATGACCTGCACCTTTTTGTCGATGGCTGCGTTGATGGCGGTGGTGAGGGTGGCAAGTGTGCCACCGGTGTCGGTTTCCTTGGATTGGGAGCTGGTTTGCCTGAGTGACATGATTGTGGCATCTGGGGCCACGCCTACAATACCGTCTCCGGTGTCGTGGGCTGCGATGACACCGGCGACGATGGTGCCGTGGGCATCGCAGTCAACGGTGGCGCCTGCCTTGGGTTCGAGAAAGTCGCCGCCGTCTGTGATTGGTGGTAGTCGGGGGTGTGGTGCGACGCCGGTGTCGATGATACCTATGGTGACACCCATCCCAGTGGCGAATTGGTGCGCGTCACGATAGTGATCGGATACAGCAGCTTGGTATTTGATGAGATCTGAACTGGCGGCGAATGTCGTGGCACAGTCCGTTGGGCGTTTTGGTGCCGTATTCGGCGTCGAGGTGGTTGGTGGTGAGTCTGCCGCGTTTGTTGGTGGCGGTGGTGTTATGGTGATAGCTAATACCCATAGGAATAGCGCGGCGAGAAGTCGGCGAATCATAATGCTATCCCACGAAGCAGGCTGAATAGGCCGACGAGATGGAGGGACAGGGGGAGGCAAGCAGCAATGCTGAGTAGCTCGGCGCGTTCAACCCAAACCACTGTAGTGGGTTCCAAATTGGTGAGGTGCTTTGCCCAGCCCGGGGCGGTGAATACTATGGTGGACACGAGAAAAGCTGCGATGATGAGGCCAGGATGTGCGGGTGGTGCGGTGCCGTCTATGAGGTGGGGGCTTGCCGATATCGCAGTGCCACATGCTGCCGCCATGGCTGGGATCCAGAGCGACCAGGTGCGGGGCGACCCCTGGTGCCGGTGGGCGTGTACGACAAGGCTGAGGCACATGCAGACAGCTAGAGCAAAGCTGAAGTTTCGTTGTGGCGCCCAGCCGCATACCACGATTATTGCTGGGCTGAGGACACAACCGAGCCCGATCATGATTCCGTCGAGGATGTGTTGGGCTAGGAGAGCCCGGTGTGGGGTGTCTGTCGGGTTCGTGTCTGATATTGATAAATTCTGCCCAGAGGTGGGGAGTTGTGGGACTCGGACGCCGGCGATTTTGATTGATAAGAGGGGCGAAAACGCCAGCGTGATTATCCCTACTGCGACTACGAGGGCAGCCGCATTGACCAACCATGACCAGGTAGGATCGGTGAGCGCTATCAGCGGAGGATGATAGAAGCAAGCACCCAGCGCCATGAGAATGAGGCTGCTTCCAATGGTGATGAGTGCGCTAATGGTGGGGACATGCGGGGTGATAAACCTGAGCAGGAGAGTGCCAACGATCAAGACAATGCCTGCACACGCGCATGCTAGTGCCCACATGCGGGCAAATTGACTATCGCTCATGTGCGCCCCTGTCGGCAGGGTTGGGGAGCCGGCTATGACTATGAGGGCAGTGAGGCTGACCCCACCGATGGTGATGGGGGCAAAGAAGAGCTTGCGTGTCCAAAGCAGCATAGCGAGAGTTGCTACCGCTGGGGTGAGTAGCCGCAGTATGAGTGGTAATCCAGGTAGGGCCACCACTAAGAGTATGAGTCCTAATAGTCCAGCCAACCCGGCGCAGAAGACTGTGCCGATTGGTGGTGGACTGGCCTGGGTGAGGTTTTCCAGGAGTTCTGCCGCATCCCGCACAACCGGGGTTGGGGTTTCGGTAATGGGGCTGATGACCAGGATGTCGCCCTGGGTGAGGTGGCATTGAGCCAGGGGGATGGTTGGGTCGAGTTCCTGTCCCGCCACGGTGGTGGCGCACCATGGTGCGGGGTTGGTGGGAAGATTGGCAATGGCCAGGATTTCGTCGATTATTTCCGCCAGGCTGCTACTGGTCGGGATAGTGAGGTCTATGCTGGTAGAGGCGTCGAAAAGCTCGATGCGCACGGTGAGCCGAAGGGTGTGGGAGGTGTTGATGGTAGTCATGGTGAAATCTGGGAAAACTGGGTGGAAACATGGCTGAAAGTGAGGAATTCCCAATCGACTACCTCAGAAACATTCGTGCTATCTTTTGGGGGTAATGCTGAGTGCATCCCCATGCAGTGTGCATACCCACAAGCTATAACAGGATATTCTTTTCCATTGTGACGCTCTTTTTCTTATCTGTCTACCTTCGAAGCTGTGAAATTCGTCTATCAACATTATGAGAAAGAACACAATTAATTTTAAGGTGTTTGGGCTTATAATCAGTTTTGTGTCCACTCTTGATGGGGATCGTGAGGTGGACTCCCAATAGAACTGCGTGTACGCGTCATGTGCACTCCTGGGAAAACCTGGGGTGCCCATGATGTGTGCACGTGCACAAACAGGGGAGACCATGACTCAAACAATCCACGCATCAACCGAGCTCAAACCGCCTTTTCGCCCTGCTCGACCAGCGCCACATGGTGGTGGTCGGCACCGGCAAAAAGAACCAGACCTGCCAGATACGCCGCCGCAGCCGGAAATGGTGAGAGTAAAAGAGTCACCACCGGCGCGATTGATACCTCCGATTATTCCTGCGCACGATCATCCCGTGGCTGGCACCATTGTGCCGCCCATTGTCACTGGCGAACGTGAGTCCGCGCCACCGTTGCCTACGGGGGTCATCACCCCAGAGCCGGTGCCCGAGGCTCCGAAACCCCAGCCGATTCCTATGATGCGGCTGATCATGCCCATCGTTATGGTTATTGCCGCGTTATCCATGGTTGGGTTGATGTTTATGATGGGCGGCCAACTGAACCCCATGACGCTGGTCTTTCCCCTCATGATGCTCATGAGCGTGTTTATGATGTTTAGCCCGCCACCCGGAGAAAACACCGACGAAATTCGTCGCACATATCTTCGACATTTGGGAGTGGTTCGGGAGATTGCGCGCCAGAATGCTGGGGAACAACGGGCGCACCAGCTATATAATTATCCGAACCCTAAGGAGCTTGGTTCACGCATAGGGACGACCCGAATGTGGGAGCGGTCCGACGGTGACATGGATACCATGACTGTGCGGTTGGGGCTGGGCATTGCCGATCTTTGTACCCCTATCGACGTGGGTGATCCCGGGGTTGCCGAAGATTTGGAACCGGTGTGCGCGGTGAGCCTCAGGCAGGCCGTGAACACCGTGAGTTTCTTGCCAGATATGCCCATTGTGGTGCAGCTTTTGGCTTTCGACGCCCTGGCGTTGTCCGAAGAAACCCCATCTGAAGATGCCCAGCCCGGGGGCGCCGCCCTGGCATTGGCGCGGGCTATCATATGTCAGCTTGCGTTATGCCACGGTCCAGACACCGTAGGAATCGCGGCCCACGGCACGGGCCTGGCCTGGGCCAAGTGGTTGCCGCACACAAACCCAACCACGCTGACCAACGCACCCTACACCGTGTTGGTGGTCGATGGTACCGTGCCAACCTTGCAGCTAGAAGAGCTGTTATCGCAACGCGAGTGGACCATCATCATTGCTGTGAACAACAGCACGCCAGCATTGGCTGAGCTTGTCATAGAGGATGGTCTATCGTTCACCGTGGGCAAAAAACTCATTGTGCACGTTGAAGATGCGGATGAGGAACTCGGTGTTCCCGACGGCTTGACCGAGGCTGAGGCCCTGCTCTTTGCCCGAAAACTTGCACCGTTTTCCCGGCCCAGCACCGATTCGCGCGACAGCCATGCCGGACTCCCGGCCCTACTGGGAGTGCACGACTTCACTCCGCAGACTCTCGAACGTTTGTGGCAACCGCGGGGCGAACGGCGTCTGAGCGTTCCCATCGGGTGCGACAGCGATGGACACAGCCTCATCGTGGATATCAAAGAGGCGGCGCATGGCGGCATGGGGCCGCATGGATTATGCATTGGCGCCACCGGGTCTGGAAAGTCCGAGCTCTTGCGCACGCTCGTGGTGGCGCTGGCCGCAACGCATCCGCCGCATGCCCTCAATTTTGTGCTGGTGGATTTCAAAGGCGGTGCCACATTCCTAGGGTTAGATGCTTTGCCACACACCTCGGCGGTGATTACCAACCTTGCCGATGAATCCATGCTTGTCGAACGCATGTACGATGCCATTTCGGGGGAGATGAATCGGCGGCAGGAGCTATTGCGCAAGATGGGAAACTTTCCCAACGTGGATGAGTATGAGGCTGCTCGACTGCGTGATCATCCCGAATGGGAGCCCATGCCAGCCCTGCTGATTATCCTCGATGAATTCTCCGAGCTTTTAGGCCAACATAATGAGTTTGGTGAGCTCTTTGCCGCGGTTGGGCGCCTAGGCCGATCACTGCACGTGCACCTCTTGTTGGCGTCGCAACGCCTGGAGGAAGGCAAACTTCGTGGCTTAGAGTCGCACCTGTCCTACCGGATTGGGTTGAAAACCTTCTCAGCGGTGGAATCGCGGCAGGTGCTGGGTGTGGCCGACGCCTACCATCTTCCCAGCAAACCCGGGATGGGCTTCCTTAAAACCGACGCTGACCAGCTCGTGTGCTTCCAAACCGCTTATGTTTCCGGCCAACTCATGCGCCCCAAACCCACCTGTGACGGTGCGGCATTGGGCGACCGACCTCACGTGTCACTATGGTCTGGCTATGCATCTGAAACTGCTCCGATTACTACTGATGCGCTGATTCCCGACCCTCGTGGCACGCTTGTCGACGCCCTCGTGGCGGCAGCCCAGGTGGTGGCACGCTCCTGGCACCAGAGCGCCCACACCATGTGGCTACCGCCACTGCCGGCAGCAATCCCACTGACCGATATCATCAAGCAGCCCGTCAACCCCAACACGTTATGCGCAACCATTGGCCGGATTGACCGCCCATTCCTGCAACGACAAGACCCTTATGTGCTGGGGTTTTCCGGCCAACAGGGGCATACCATGATCTGCGGCGGCCCCCAGACCGGAAAAACCACCGCGTTGCGCACCATTGTGCTGGCGCTTGCCTGCACCCATACCACCGATTACCTGCGGTTTTATATTCTCGACCTGTCTGGTAACAACCTGGAATCATTGTCACTTTTGCCCCATGTTGCAGGCGTTGCCCACCAACACGACACCGAGAAGATCGCACGCATCATTGATGAGGTGTGTGGATTTATCGACCAGCCGGAACCGTGGCACACCTTCCTCATTGTCGACGGCTGGCATGTGCTGCACGGGGACCATGAGGATCTCATGGAAAAGTTGGGTCGTATCGCCGCCGATGGCTTAGCCGCCCGCGTCCACCTAGTGCTCACCGCAACCCGATGGTCTGTGGTGCGGCCAGCCATTCGTGACCTGATCCCGCAGCGCATAGAAACCAAGCTGGGGGAGCCCATGGATTCCCTGATCGACCGCAAAGCACAGCTAAAGGTGCCGGCATTGCCCGGACGTGGGCTAACAAGCAGCGGTGAAACCATGTTGATTGCGTTATCCGCCCAACAGGATGTCGCCTTCATAGCGCGTTCCCTGGTGGCAGACCAGCCGCCGGTGCCCCGCCTCAAACTCCTACCAATCAGCCTCATGCTTGCGGACCTGCCGCAGCTAGATCCCGAGCAACATTCCGTGCCGCTGGGGGTGGGCGGGCCAAAGCTTGGGACCGTGAACTGGGATTATCTTGCTAGCCAGCACATGGTGTGTATCGGGTCGCAGGAATCAGGGAAGTCGACGCTCATATCCACAATCATTGCTGGTCTGACCCAGATTGGTCGGGAACACGCCCGACTCGTGGTCATCGACCACCGGCGCAGCCACTTGGGGGCCATCGACCCGGACATGCTGGCAGGCTACAGTGCCAGCACTCAGGAAACCGAGAAACTCGTGGCGGCGATGAAAATTACCCTGGAGGGGCGCCTGCCATCCGCCGAGGTCACGCCGCAACAATTAAAAGACCGCTCCTGGTGGACCGGGCCCGACATCTTCCTCATCGTTGACAACCTAGACCTGGTGGCCGACATGGCGTTTACGCCACTGCTGTCGGTGCTGCCGCACGCCCGGGACGTCGGTTTGCACGTGGTGATTACCCGCAAATCCGGTGGCTGTGTGCGAGCCCTCTTCCAGCCGTTTCTAGCGGAGATCAAGGACCAGTCGCCGTTCATTATCGTGCTGGACGCAGACAAGGATGATGGGCCACTGTTTGGGGTGCGGTTGAAGCCGCAGCCATCCGGTCGAGGCGTGATGATCCACCATGGCACGCAGCAGGGTCTCATCCAGATTGCGGCGGCCAATATGCCGGATGCTGCGGAGGCGAAGGCATCATGAGCGCTCCCATTGACCTCATCATTCTCGTCTATGAAACCGCCATCGTGTTCGAAGGGGAGACCGATAGCTACCGCTATGATCTAACCGGCAGCGGCATTGTTGCCGGCACGCAGGTTGCTGATGTGATCGCAGAGGCTCGCGAGCAGTTGCATGCCCAATGGCCGAACGTCACCATCCAGGTCAAAGGCCCGGAGGAGTATTGCTACAACCTCGTTGTTGGGTTGCAGGCAGAAAACGTCACAGTGGTATCCGACATTGATACCGCGCTCGCCGATACGGCTGATGGCGATTACGACTATTACGACGATGAAGTTACTGATGATAATGATGTGACCTACGATCTCGATGGTGCTGATGATGACTATGAGGATTCAGCGTTGCAGACGTCGCCATCGGTAGCGCCGGAATCATGTGATGTTGATAACACATCGCTGACATCTGTGTTTCCCCGGATTTCCCGTCCGAATTCCCCGGAAGCTACCCGCGGCAATCTTTACCTCTACCTTGCCATTGCCGGCGTCATCGTACTGATCTGCGGCGTGTCCCTGTGGGCGGTCGGCCCAGGTTCGCCGCCGCCCACACTCCCGCAGGCCAGCGCGCACCCGTTCCCAACGTCCCAGCTTGCGGCCATCCCCCAGAAACCAACGTCGACAAGCAATGCTGGCACCATCACGATGGAGCATGGAAACATCCAGGTAGGGCTGCCGCACGATTACCGCATCGAGGAACAACCCGACAAACCCGGCATACTCATCGGTCGCGGCGCCGACGAAAATCTGCGGGTCACCATGGCCATCGACCCGCTTTTCGACGCCGACCCCACGGCAATATTTGCCGAGCTCGATGCCACAATCCACGGCGACCCCACCCTCACTCCCGCCGAATCGTTAGGAATCGGCCGTGGCCAGGAGAAAAACTACATCGAAAACCCCGTCGATGGCTCCACCGTTCACTGGATCGTGTGGATTGACGCCGGCCATGTTTTTTCGCTGGGCTGCCACACCCGAACAGCCGCCGCGAACCTGCCGCAACGCGCCACCTGCCGGAAAGCCGCCGAAACGCTCACCATCCGACACTAGCCCAAAACTGGGATTTTCCAGTCCAATTACATGTACACCAACTCAATAGAAAGGCACGAAAGTGAGCAATACTTTCCGCACCGAATCCGACGTCATGGTCACCACCGCCGGACAAGTCGACAACACCAATAACGAGGTGCAATCCGAACTATCCCGCATCCGCGGCGTAGTCGATGGCCTCCGGGGTTCTTGGAGTGGCCAAGCCCAAGCCTCTTTCGACCAGCTCATGCAACGGTGGGACACCAACGCCAAAGATTTAAGTGATGCGCTCACGAGCATCAGCGAAAACATTCGCGCCAATGCTCACGCCTTCGAAAACGTAGAAACCAGCAATGCGCAATCACTCAACCATGTGGGAGGCGGACTGGCCTTATAACCATACTGATAGACACCGCAATATCACACATCAACCTGCGGCAACCGGCGCATCATTGCAGAACACACCAACCTTGCTAACGCCACCATGATGGCTTCCCATCGAACCATTTGCCACCAGTGTGGAGTTGGCCCAAGCACATGATGGCGGGGCATCGATCCCCTACAGTGCCCCATCATCGTCATCAATCTACATTCAAGGAGTAACCCCATGGACGTCATTCAATACGGCTTCGGCGAAATCGACGCTGCCGCCGCTGACATCCAAACCACCGCTAGTCGTATCGGTTCCCTGCTGAATACACTCAAAACACAAATCCAACCCATGGTCACTGCGTGGGAAGGATCCTCATCCACCGCCTACCAAGAAGCCCAAACCAAATGGGATCGTTCGGCTGACGAACTGAATACAATCTTGGACACCATTGCCCGGACGGTACGAAACGGCAACGACAACATGAGCGATGTGAATCGGGCCGCCACCTCGTCCTGGGGCTAGCCTGATGGTGTCCGCCCCTTTTTGATCTCAAGAGACGCCAGGTCATGGTGATATATCCCCACCGGTGTCATAGCTGATACCGGAATCATTATGATCTGCGGTGCCACCTCAAGGTGTATGCGGGTTCCCAATCACCCCAATGACCATCAGGTCGGCACCGGTAAACGTCGCACTACCCGCCACAATGCCAACGACACAGGTTCCCAACCACTACCCGCCCCTGGCGGCAGTCGAAGGTGACAGTCGATGAACAGGCGTGAACCTGTGTCTCCCGCGTTGCGGCGGGTAGTGTTAAACCCCAATATTTCGGTTTCCAGCGCCACAACTTTGGCATTTAAGCAGCATTGATATAGGATTGTGAATCTGTGTGATTT
>ERZ773026.1720-NODE-1720-length-10866-cov-9.235963_pt1 | contig 10866 bp, 9 predicted proteins | sample MGYA00580838_ERZ773026 | MGnify/ENA primary metagenome ERZ773026 (study PRJEB29015, sample SAMEA2738006) | human oral metagenome | biome: human oral; feature: human-associated habitat; material: dental | place: China | collected 2055 ... | reverse complement strand
CTTCTCAAGGCAGGTGCCATAGGTGTCCCCGCCGCGGGTGTACTCGCCTTCGGCTCCACCCTGGTCACCGCAACCTCCGCAAACGCTATCTCCGCCGACGGCTGGTGGGGCTCCGAAACCTCAGCCGGGTTCCAGCGGTTTATGAATGCGGCTTTAGGCGCAAATCTAGTTGTCGACGGATGGATCAGTTCCCAACCTGCAGCAATGGCACCCTATTGCCCGGGAATTGTGGGTGGCTGGGAGTGGGCCATACAGATAGATCAAGGCTCCCCTACAATTTCTAAGATGTCAGAGTGGCTGGGAATGCAATGGAAAGGTGCTGACGGTAGTTCGTATTCATACCCTTACCCTCATTTCTCCTCGACACACGTTAATAAGCTACAAAGTCACTACGGTATCGCGCAGGATGGTCGTCTCGACGGGCCCTCCAAGACTATTCAGGCTCTCCAGAACGAAATCAACCAGTACGTCTAAAGTTCTTGCGAATTTCAGTATTCGCATTGCATAAGACAGCACGCTATGTGTAAGGACTTATCATCATGACCACCGATAATAAAGGCCTCTCCCGTCGCAAGCTTCTCAAGGCAGGCGCTATAGGTGTTCCCGCGGCAGGGCTGGTAGCCTTCGGCTCGACCCTCGTGACCGCAACCTCCGCAAACGCTATCTCCGCCGACGGCTGGTGGGGATCTGAAACTAGCGCGGGGCTGCAGCGATTCATGAACACTGTCAGGGGTGCTGGTCTTGTCGTTGATGGAGTGATTAGTTCGCAGCCTTCGCACATGGCACCTGCATGCCCTGGAATCGTCGGTGGCTGGGAATGGGTAGAACCTAGGCAGGCAGAAGGTTCCCCCACCATCCTCCATATGTCATTGTGGCTAGGGCTCAAGAACATCGAGTACCCGGTTCCCAGTATGATCAATAATACTGTCATCGAAAACTTACAGAAGCACTATGGTATCTCCCAGGATCGCCGTCTCGACGGTCCGTCCCAGACCATCAAGGCTTTGCAGAACGAAATCAACCAGTGGGTTGGGTAAATTAACTAATCCCCAAGCCGCACCAGGCACCGGCTGTTAGGGTCGATACCAAAAAGGCTCTTTATTCCAATAAAGCGGATTTTCTAATGCTTTATTGAAATAAAGAGCCTTTTTTGGCGAAAAATTAGGGGACTATTTATCGATACTCAGCATCACCTTGGGGCGTTCCCGCTCCCCCTCTTCCAGGCGCTCGAAGGCGGCTTGCGCATCGTCGAGGCTGTAGCTGCTGTCGATGAGCGCACCCAACTCGCCCCGGTGCTCCCGCACGAACTGCGCACCGGCCGCGTAGTGGTCGATGCCGTGGCGCACACCCACCAGGTGCTGCCCCCGCAGGGCAAGCTCCGAGGCGTCAAGGCCGGTCTGCGCTGGCGGGAAGCCGATCAGCACCGCCGCGCCCCCGTTCCTCAGCAGGGACGGCGTAGCCTGTAGCGCCACTGCGGAGCCGGAGCACTCCCACACAGCATCCCAGTCCCCAGAGGCCGTTTTATAGGCCCTAATCCCAAGCTCGGCAAGGTGCACGGGCTGTGAGGGGTCAACCACCGCAACCTCAACGGGGTACTGCTTCAGCACCAGCGCCGCGAGGGTGCCGATCGTGCCGCCGCCCAGCACCAGTACCCTGTCACCGGGTTCCGGGGTGGCTTTCGCCAGGCCTTCCAGAACCGTCACGAGGGGTTCGATCAGAATATATTCAGGATGCGGCTCTGCACCCGGGCCGTCGTCAATAACGGTCAGCACGTGCGCTGGCATTACAAGCTTTTGTGCTGCCGCCCCGCCGTGCTTATAGAGGCCAACTTCGCGCAGGTTCGTGCAGAGGTTCCGCCGCCCGCGCTGACAGAAATTGCATATCAGGCAGGGAATCATGGTGCTTCCGGTGACCACAGCACCAGGTTTTAGCTGAGTGCCGTGGGCGGCCTGCGGCGGGGTTTCGATCACGCCCACCCACTCATGCCCGTAATGGTGTGGGTACTGGGTCAGACCGCGCCGCAGATAGTTTGAGGTGCCGTCGTACAGTTCAAGGTCGGTCCCGCAAATACCCGCATAGGCAACCCGGATGAGGGCCTCATCTGGTTGTTGGGGGTGTGCATCGTCGATCTCACGCACTTTAGCGCTTCGGATTCCGGTGATAAAACTGGCTTTCATCGTTTTTCTTCCCCTTCTTATAAGCCTGGTTGCTGACGCTGCACCTATTCGACTTCCACGTGCCCGCCGGAGCAGGTGATGTACACGCTCGGCTGGTTCTCGGCATCGTACGAGTCGCCGGTGCGGCATTGTTTTCCGAATATTTCCACGCTGCCGGTTGCCTCCCGCACCCGGTAGCCGGGCATCTCATCAAACGTGCCCACTGTGAGCACCGCCCCGCCAGCCACTTTAAGGCTTGCGTCCTCATCAACGGTGCAGTTCGCCAGCAGAACCGACGCCGATGACGCCCGCGCCTGAACGTGTGAAAAGTCAGAGTTCCTGCACCGGATGGTGCCTTCGGTGGCGGCCAGGTCGGCGTAGCTGGCGCGCATCCCGCCGATAGTGCAGTACGAGCTGGTGCGCACCCGTAACGCGTCAAGGAACGTCCCGGTGGGGACGGCGATTTTTACCCTGGGGCGTGTCAGAAAGTGCAGCAGTGACGGGCGGGTTGCGAAGGGTGACTGCCAGTAGTGTTCTGTCTGGGTGAGCTGTATGGCGCCTTCGTCGGTGCGCACGGTGAAAAGCTCTGCATGGGGCACCTCAATAGTTGCGTTTTTATCGGTTGTTGCGAATATGTCGGTCTCAAGATCAAGTATTTCAAGGGCCAGGGATTTAGGTTCAGTGACGACTATGGACATGGGAAACCTCCACTACAACGGTAGCGACGGGCGCTGATGCGCCTCACCGCAGGGTTCAAGCGGTACGCACGAACCTGTACAGGTGTACGTTGGGTGGTGCCGCATCCGGCGCCCCGTTTACCCGTATTTTACCCCCGTCACTTGAAACTTTTCTAAAGCACTAGCGTAACGGTGTGTGTGACAAATCTCCCTATTTATATGCACAGTGGGGCCTAACATATCCGCTCGGGGGCTTAAAAATATTCGTCTTTGCACACTTGAAATTCATTCGCTCACACGTTTTTTCGCACCTCGGGACGCTATTTTTTAAAAATGATGTGCACAGCCTTGCAATTAAAGCGCATCTTTATACGTAACGAGAGTAGTATGGGAAGGACAACAATTTTCTGGCCCCAATTTTTCAAGGACTCATGACTCCTCTTCTGCTTTGCACTTCTATCCTTGTTGTTACTCTCACGGCCAGCGGTATCGCTAAGGCTAAAGACCCTTCTAGCACCGTTGAAGGTATTCTGAACTTAGGTTTAGACTCGGTTGCGCCGCTGAAGCTCACCCCCGCTGTACTGCCGTGGGCTGAGCTGGTGCTCGCCGCCGGGCTTCTGTTCGCCCCCGGCCCGCTGTTCCCGGTGTTCGCCATAGCCTCGTGTGCGCTCATGGTGTTCTACCTGGTGGTGATCGCTCGGGCGTTGGCTACCGGCCGCACCGAAGGCTGTAACTGTTTTGGGAAGAAATCGGCGGCGCCGGTGAGCCGTTACACGCTGATCCGTAATATTGCGCTGACCGTTGCGGGTATTCTCACTGTGGTGGCTTCGTTTGTTGGCGGGAAGGCAGTGGTGTATGAGCTGGTGGGCCTTAACGGTTCCGGGTGGCTGTGGGCTGTTGGCGCGGGCCTGATCGCGCTGACCCTGTGGGCTATTCAGCGGGGCGAGTCCCTGGCCGAGCCCGCCCCGGATATTCCCGAGGTGGTGCTGCCCTCCGCAGCTGATGAGTCCGAGGATTATGTGCGGGTGCCCATCCCTTACGCCTCTATTTATACAACCGATGGGCGTGTGACCACCCTGCGCGATATGTCCCGAGTGCAGGCGCGTGTACTGTTTTTTGCTTCTCCCACATGCGGTTCTTGCACCCCTATTTTGAAGACCATTCCCCGGTGGCAGAAGCTGCTGCCGCAGCTGGGTTTGCACCCCGTGTTCAGCAGTGAAGAGAAGATTCGTCAGGCCCATAAGCTGGAGAAACTGGATGAGGGCGTTGAGGCGCTGGTGGATCCCAAGCATGCGGCAATGCACAACTTTGGCCGCGGCACCCCAATGGCTGTGATCCTGGGTTCCGACGGGATGCTGGCGGGCGGCCCCGTAGCGGGAACGAGCGACGTGAAGCAGCTTATGGATGATCTGCTGGTTGAATTCGGCGCCATTAAAGACCCGAACGTCCCCAAGGAGGCGCAGCCCGCTCAGGCCGCCGCTTCGGCGTCGGCAGCAGGAGCCTCAGAGCAGCGCGCACCAGTGCAGGGCGGTTCGGCGACGCAGGCCCCGGCCCGGCCCGGCGCTGTGGACAATGTCTCGCACGGTCAGGTGGGCCGCACCGCACCAGCGCAGCAGAAGGCGCCTGCTTCCGAGCAGCCGACCCAGCCTCAGGCTGCCGTGTCGAAATCCCAGAATGCGCAGCAGCCAGCACCCGTGAAACAGGATACACAGCTCGCGCAGGGTCAGGGTGCTTCCACGCAGCAAAACGTCGCAGCTCAGCGGCAGAGTGTATCCCAGCAGCAGCCCGCAGCGCCCCAACAGGGTACGGCAGCTGGGGTTGCGCCCGCGCAGAGTTCGGCTCAGCCCCAAAAAACCGTGAAGAATACGGCAGCACAGCAGCCTGCCGCAGCTTCTTCAACGGCATCGAAAGAGGCCGCTGCACAGCAGCCAAAGCAGCAGAAGGCTCAGGACGCCTCCTCCCCCGCTCAGAAAGCTCAAACGTCAGCCCCGGCAGCTTCTGCCGCTCAGGCGTCTGGGGACTTGGCGCAGGCCACTGCTCCGGTGCCGACGCAGAAGCCCAACGATGCCACCGAGCCCCTGACTCAGGTGGGGCAGCAGAAAGCCTCCCAGCCGCAGCAGGGCGGCACCAGCTCGGGCCAAACCGCACAGCAGACCCAGCCCGTGCGTGTACAGCCCACACAACCCGCGAATAAACCGCAGCCTGCAGGCGACGGTGCGGAGGCGGCCAAGACCACCAGCGCCGCGAAAGCGTACCGGCTGGGGATGCGGCAGCAGGCGGTGCGTGCTAAATCGGCAGGTGTTCAGTCAGCACCGGCTGGCTCTTCCACCGGCGTGGTGACTTCTCCTTCTGCTAGTTTCAACGGGCCGCGTAAGCGGTACACGCCGGGGGCCAGCATGCTCAAGTCGCGGCGTTCCCCCGCTGAGCTGTCGGTGCCTCAGGCTGCTACGCGCCCGCCTCTGAAGCCCAGCTCACGTGCCGCTTCTGCCTCTATGGCGAAGCTGCGCAGCCAGCAGATTATTCAGAAGGCGGCGGCAAAGAAGTAGACTGTTAGAGGGCGCCCGCACAGCAGGTATACCGGGTCGCATAAAGAGCGCAGTGATGCTCTTTATGCGGCCCGTGTTCTGCTCCCACGCGGCCCCGCCCGCAACGAAGACGTGCACACACTTCCACCCTATAGAAAGGCAACTGATGGCTGAGATACAGTTCAATGCCCCCGGCGAGCGCGAAAAGTCGCTGTGGCTCATTAAGAAGGAAAACGACCCGGGCCACTCGCAGTGGTATATTGAGCGTTTTAAGCAGATGGAGGCTGAGGGTAACGACTTGGGCGGTGAGTCACGTGTTCTGGATGCGATGGCTTCCCGAGGGGCAAAAATCCTGGATGCCGGGTGCGGCCCGGGCCGGGTGGGTAAGCAGCTGCACGCGCTGGGGCACCGCGTCACCGGTGTGGATATTGACCCTGAGCTGATTGATGAGGCGACCCGTGTGTGCCCCGAGGCTTCCTGGGTCACCGCTGATTTGGCGGATTTGCCGCAGGCTCTTGGGTTCAATGGTGAAGCCGATCAGGACGGTTTTGAGCTGCTGGTGTGTTCTGGGAATGTGATGGGCTTTTTGGCGCGTTCTACCCGGTACCCTGTGGTTGAGAATTTTTATCGGGTGCTGGCCCCGGGCGGCCGGGCCGTAGTGGGGTATGGTTCCGGCCCTGGACGGGATTATTCGTTTGAGCAGTTCCTTGCGGATGCGCGTCAGGCTGGTTTTAATGTGGATGCCACCTACAGCACCTGGGATTTGCGTCCTTTCACCGAGGATTCGGAGTATTTGGTGGCGGTTCTTTCGCGGGCTAAGTAGGGTTCGCTTCGGGGGCGGTATGTTGTCGAACATACCGCCCCCGTTGTGTTGTGTAGGTGGCTTCTATGAGGAAATCAGGTGGATGGCGCGTGCTGTTTCTTCGGGCAGTAGCGCCCCGGCTCCCAGCAGCAGGATGACGAGCGCGGCGACCACGGCAATGGTGGCTGAGCGCCAGCCGGGGTGCAGCTCGTTAAAGGTGATCAGGTGCGGGTGCAGCTTATCAATATCGAGCACGTTCGCTTTCTGGTAGACGGTGGTCTGCTCCGAGAGTTTTGAGGAGACGGTGCGCATCGTTTTTGCATCCCAGACGCGCCCGTCCAGGCGCATGAGCGGTTTCTTGTTTTTGCCGATGGCCCACATGGCGGGGACGGGGCGGTACCGCAGCCGCCCCATGCCGGTGGTTTTTTTGCCGTGCGCCTGCTTGGGGTAGAGCTTTTCAACAAGGATGGTGTGGTCTATGTTTTTGAGCGGCACGGCTTTCCAGCCGATGAGGCGGGCACGCAGCACGTGGGTGTCGGTCAGGGCCACAATGGTGGGTTTGAGCACCGAGTAGAGGCTGATACCGGCGCAGAACGCGATGAGCAGCGTCACTATGGTGTAGGGCAAGGCGGGCCGTTTGTAGCCGAGGAAGGCGAGCGCGGCGATGAGTGTGAGGGTACCCGGTAGTGCCGCTTCGACGCGCCTGCCGTAGGAGCGGATGCGCGGGTGGTAGATGTGTTCGGCGGTGCCGTGTTTGCTGCTGATTTCGTGTGCGCGTTCTGCCATACTCTCCACTTTAGTGGTATGAGCGCTCATAGCCTAGTGGGGCGCGCGGTTTCTGCCGCCCTATTCCTGCCGTTCGGGCGCGTGGTTTTCTGGGGTGCAGCCGGTCTTAGCATGGGCGCTGCGGATACGGGGCGTTTACCTACTGGCGGGAACGGGGGGATAATACTGGCAGTGTTTCAGAAGGAGACGCGCACGGATTTCGCGTCTACCTCGGCCATGCCTTTGAGTGTGAACGGGATTTCTTTTGTTATTTCTTTATGGGTTCCCGTGTATAAATCCAGCTGCTCGAACGAGATTTTTACTTTGCCTTCTGCGGGTGAGAGTTTCCACATTTTGTCTGATTCTGCGGTTACTTTCGGCTGCGGGTATTCAATAACTGACCATTTCACTGCCCCGTCTACTCGCCCACCGAAGGAGTACTCAAATGGGCATCCGGACGGGTATAGGGTATTTTGGGCCGCGCATTTATCAACGTAGGAACGCACCTGGGTTTGTACGGATTCCAGCGCCTTTTCGCTTGGTTCCAGGGCTATATCGGCCTGTGAGGATGCATCCGCTGTGAGCACCTGCTGCACGCTTTTTGAGGTGGTGTACACTGCGGAGTCGTAGGCGACCGTGTACACCCCGGGGTAGAATACCGGGAATGATGCCTCGCCCTGATCGACGGCGACTTTACGGTTATTCACGGTGGCCGCCTCAACCCCCGCGATTTTCACTTTGAGGGTGGGCAGCTCCCCCGATTCAATATCCCAGCGGTCGAAGACCCCCCAGTGGGTGCCCGCCTGGTGGAGCCGGAAATCGGTGTGTTCGCTTTTGCCGTCAATGGTGTAGGAGGCGCGCACTGTTGCTTTATTGCCGTTGGGGTCTTTTTCTATGACGTCAATCTGCACATCTTTGAGGGTTGAGGCTGCACGCCGCAGCGTGTCGCCGTCGAGCATAGCGGGGTCTCCGTCGGGGATTCTGGCCCCGAGCAGCCCCAGCGCGTATGAGCCGTTACCCGTTTGGAGTGCGTGGAAATATTCGCGTACTTTCCCCTCCGGCCCGTACACCAATTTATTGGTGGCGAAAAGCGCGCCAGCGGCCGCCACGAGGGACACGATAACGCCAATAACCCAGGCAGTCAGGAGCTTCTCGACGGGAGAGTGAATACGCATAGATAAAGAATACCTCATAGTGAGTACACTATTAGCACATATGTGGTTTCCGTCATACTACTGTCGTTTTATGCGTATGTACCGCCGCAGACAGCACCACTTAAGCTAATAATGGTCCCGCCCAATAGACTCACTAAAGCCTGTCTCTTATTCAGCCAATACATTATTCGCAGAAATTGTACTTTCGACATATCCATATGCCATTTCTGCAGTTTTTTTGAGAGTGATACGTGAAGCCCCTTCACGACCACGCTGAGCCATACCCTGCAGAACTGTCCCCACAAATTCAGCTATAGATGCAGCATCTAACCCTGAAGAAATAACGCCTGTTTCGATATCGGCAACTAATACTTCTTCAAGGCGTTTGATATTTTTGAGACGATGCGCTTCCATCGCTTCTTCGATATCACGGTTATCTTCAGAGACGCAGGCTGCCGCACTAACGATTAAGCAGCCACCAGGGCTTTTCCTATTAGTGTATTTTTCGGCAGCTTCAAACAGTAATCGGCGGATAAGAGGCAGGGCATGGGTTTCTTCATCGAATGCCACTCCCACAAAATCTCCTTTAGTTTTTAAATAGTGCTCAACCACCAAATAAAAAAGATTTTTCTTATCCTTAAAAGCGGCGTACAGACTTGATGTTTTTATACCCATAGCAGTTGTCAGATTAGCTATGGAGGTGCCTTCATAACCGTTGCGCCAAAAGAGACTCATAGCTGCATCTAGGGCGGTATCTACATCAAATTTCCTACCTTGCCCGCGCACGCCAGCCATTGGCACCACTCCATCCTTCATAGCCACCTTAGATTTGGTCCACCCAAGACAGTCAGTAGTGTTAGTTAAGTCACTTGTAGAACATTCTTGTTGCGACCGTTCCAAGAATGATGTTAGGGTCTAAATAACAGGGAGAATAATCGAATGAAGACCTTCTTCTCCGAATACCTCCCACCAGTTCGTCATTATTATTTTTATAGATTAATTTTATGGAAATACAATTCACATTTACTTCCATCACCATATAAACAATACGACCACACACTTTGATTTTCAAATCAGATACGTTGGAGCCGCTAATATTTTATGAAAACTTAACTATTTACGAGAGGGACGCCATATTCGCTCAGGAGACTATATCGGATTTATAGGTATCGGTGCGGGTTTTACGCGGGGATGCGCAATCCTTCGATACACCCACCGGTCAGGAGACATCATGAATTCAGAAACAGACGCATCACCACCACAGGGGATACAGGTCAAAACAAATCTCGCGACTTTCTGGATGCTTCTAGGAGTCTTTGGGGTAGGCACTATAGAATATTTGGTCGCTGGCGTTCTGCCCCGAGTCTCTCATGACTTATCAGTATCAGAAGCAACTGCTGGGCTTCTCATTACGGTATATGCTCTCACAGTCGTGATTGGCGGGCCCATCCTGACGATCCTTACATCGAAGGTAAACAGGATACCCCTAACTCTGGGACTCATGGGTTTTTTCATTACAGGGAATATCTTAACGGCGCTAGCCCCGAGTTTCCCTATCCTTGTCATAGCAAGGATTCTGACTGCCTTACCGCACGCAACCTTTTTCGCATTATGTCTTGTGTTGGCTACAACTCTCGTGGAGCCCGAATTTCAGGGTCGCGTGATATCTCGAATCACGCTTGGTCTTAATCTTGCAACCGTTCTTGGGGTGCCTTTAGGAACTCTTGTGGGTAACCAATATGGCTGGCGTTCTTCCTTTGTAATTATCGCGGTTTTTCAAGCCTTCGTCACAGTTGCCCTAGTACTAACAATTCGGCGTGCCCCAGATCAGTCAGGAGATAGCATCGCCTCTGAGATAAAAGTCTTTGGGCAAGGGGAAGTTATTAAGGCTTTAGTCTTAACTATGCTGAGCCAAGCAGGTCTTTTCGTATTATTTACTTTTATCTCCCCTTACCTTGAGCAACACGCTGGTTTTACCCCGGATACGGTCACAATATTACTTTTTATCTTTGGGATAGGATCAATTTTAGGCAATATGCTAGGAGGACATTTCGCAGATAAGAACATGAACGCAACTTTATATTTCACTTTGAGCTCACTAGCTATTGCCCTGCTGTTCCTGTTCCTTTTTGGGCATTACACCTGGTTCGCTGCGCCATGGATGTTTATTATCGGGGCAACCGGGTTCTCAATTATTCCTCCCCTCGCTTCTAAGCTCATAGGATCAGCAAGTAATGCACCGCATCTTGCCACGACAGTGAATATTGCCGGTTTTCAGCTTGCGAACGCAGCAGGTGCTTGGATTGGCTCAGCTGCCCTCTCCTTAGGCATGGGGCTTGGCACGTTACCTTTAATAGGTTCCGTTTTAGCCCTCACAGCAACGCTTCTCCTCTGGATTACAAACAGCTACAGCAAAAGTAAAAATAAACTTTTTTATCAGTAAAACACCTGTAAATCTATAAGTGTTTATCCTGTTATTACGTTTGTATAATCTTCTAAAGCCTCTAACGCTCTGCTAGTTAATCCCCCGCAAATCCAGCACGAGTTCGCTCTCATCTGCGGCATCACCGGTGACGATGACCGGAATACCCCAATCCTGCTGGTACAGGTGGCATGCGGCGTGCTCGGGAATATCGCCGTCTGGGGTACCGTCGCAGGCGGCAGCGCGGGCGGTAATGTGCAGCACCGCCTCCTGAACTTCGGGGTTGAGCACGAGGGTACGGCTGAGCCCCTGGGAGGTACCGGCACCGTCCAGCAGGAAATTTTCGGGGGTGGATGAGATTTTCA
>ERZ773026.1719-NODE-1719-length-10867-cov-64.638272_pt1 | contig 10867 bp, 7 predicted proteins | sample MGYA00580838_ERZ773026 | MGnify/ENA primary metagenome ERZ773026 (study PRJEB29015, sample SAMEA2738006) | human oral metagenome | biome: human oral; feature: human-associated habitat; material: dental | place: China | collected 2055 ... | reverse complement strand
GCCAAATGCCATGCCGTTGCTGCCCAGCCACGGCGCATGCCCGATGCGCACACGCAGCATCCGGCGCAGCCCCTCCGCAGCGGCCCTGCCGGGCTGCGGTACCACGGTTCCGTCCCCCGCCGCCGATGCCGGCGGCATGTCCGGCGCATCGTCCGCAGGCGCAGCATCCACACCGGCCTGCCCGTCCACGGGCGCTGCCGCGGCTACCAGCGGCGCAATGAAATGCACCAGCCCGCCGCCCCACTGGGCGGCCAGCATCCGGCGAACCACATCCGCGGCCGTAATGGGCCTCACCCACGTCTGCTCCAGGCAGGCGCGGTGGTGCACCTTCGTACTGCCCTGGCGTGCCTGCTGCAGGTACTGGTTGTAACCGGCCGCGTAACCTTCGGCCAGCGCATTGAGCTGGGTGGGCTGATGCTGCTGCCAGCTGCGCACCGCGTCATGCGTGGCAAACGCGCGGAAGAAGAAATCCAGCTCCCGGTTGGTGGGGCGACCCAGCATGGAACTGGACGCCGGCCGGCCATCACCGCCAAATTCGCGCGAACGGCCGCCGGCATACGTCAGGAAACCCTCGGCCAGCGTGCACAGCGCATCTTCGGCCTGTGCATAGCCAATGCCCCGCCCCAGATCGCGCCAGTTCTGCGCACGAATGTGCGGAATGCCATCGGTGGTGCGCTCGATATCCACCACCCCGGCCACCGCGGCTCCCTGGGGGAGCAGTACGGACAGCAGCAGGGGCAGCGTCAGGCGCCGGGCCCCGGAAGGCAGGATATTTAGCAAAGTGGCACGACGCATAGCACGGAAATTCAGTGGATACGCCCGGACATGCCGGCCAGCAGGGCCAGACCATGAGATAGCGCCGGGAACAGGCTCTGGTGGAAGTTCTTCCACCGCAGTTCGAGAATGGTGTCGTCCGGTTCGATGGGGGTAGACAGCACGTCCCAGAGCACGGGGCCGGAATCGATGCCGCCATCCACCACGTGGAAAGAAGCACCGGTTCGGTAAAGAGGCGTAACCGGCCGTGACTCCATTGTCTGCCAGTTCAACACCTTCTGGCCACGTGCGCCGTAAAGTGCATCAAGCGTTGCCGTGGCACCACGGCGCTCGTACGGCGAATCGGCCCGCGTGACGCCCGGATGGATGTTGAACACCCGGTTGTGAAACACCGCGCCAGGGCGCACCAGCGCATCCAGGATGAGAATCAGGCCATCCACCACCACCAGATCGGCCTGCAGCGCCAGCAGGCGCGCCTCCAGCCGGCGCTCGAATTCCGCCTTGCCCGCGGCCCGGCCGGCCGTATCGGCCGCAGGCAGCGCACGGTAGGACGAAGGCAGGTTCTCCATCAGGTCGCGCAGCGCACGCCCCTGTACCTGCAGGTCGGGCGGACAGATCCAGTGCTCGCCCTCACCGGGCGCAAACCCGTAGCCACCGACCTTTTCCATGTCCCGCGCATAGCCCGGCACATCGTCGTAGATCACGCCTGCCAGCGTGTAGTACCGGCCCAGCGCCGTCCGCTCCAGCTGCCCGACCAGATACTCCAGCGGGGACTTCATGTAACAGCGTTCGCCCCGACAGGTGACCCATTGACCGGCCTGATCGGCAGCGGCGTTGCGCAAAGACATCAGATAAACCAGCCGCTTTGCAGCCATCGACCCACCTTTGTCAAGATATCAACAATTGGCGACACATGCACCAACACCCGAATCAATTAGACGAAACGGGCCGCTTTTTGTTCAATACACGTATCTAAATGCTACATCATTAAACAAAAATCGTGCAGATTCGTCCAGTAGTGACAGAGACTCCATGGGCCGATGCCTGCCCGGGGGGCCTCATCCCCTTCCTCATGTCCTCACAGGCCAGCCCTGACAAGGAGAATCCATGACCGTGCATGACGCAATCGGCGTCGGCTTCGGCCCTTCCAACATGGCCATCGCCATCGCCCTGGAAGAGCGCCTCCAGCAACGCCATCCGGGGCAGCGCGCCCGGGACGCATTCAACGCGGTATTCCTCGAACGGCAGCGCACCTTCTCGTGGCACCCGCAGATGCTGATCCGGGATGCCGACATGCAGGTGAGCTTCCTGAAGGATCTGGCCACCCCCCGCAACCCGCGCAGCCCCTACTCGTTCATCAACTACGTCCACCAGCAGGGGCGCTTCAGCGCGTTCTGCAACCTCAAGAGCTTCAACCCCAGCCGGGTGGAGTTCAACGACTACCTGACGTGGGCCTTCGACCAGCTGCGCGACTGGGCCAGCACCGGCGAGACCGTGACCGCCATCGACCCGGTGGTGGAATCGGGCCGCGTGACCCTGCTGGAAGTCACATCGCACACGGCAGAGGGCGAACGGATCAGACGGCGCACCCGCAACCTGATCACCAGCCTGGGGGGCTCCCCCCGCGTGCCGGCGGCCTTTCAGCCGGCCCTGGCCGATGCGCGGGTCTTCCATTCCCATCACTATCTGGCAGGCCGCAGCCGGAACCCCGGCGCGCGGCGCTACGCCATCATCGGTGCCGGCCAGAGCGCGGCGGAAATCTTCATGGACCTGGCCAGCGACGAAGCCAACCACGTCGATCTCGTCGCCCGCGCCTACGCCCCCCGACCGGCCGATGAAACCCCCTTCGTCAACAGAATCTTCGACGAGGAATTCATCGACCATTTCTATCAGCTGGATGCGGCCCAGCGCGCGGCCTTCCTCGAAGCCTTTCACCACACCAACTACGCGGCCATCGACGTGGACCTGCTGCATGCCATGAACCGGCGCCTGTACGAAGACCGGTTCCTGCATCCGGACCGACTGCATCTGCGTATGCGGCACGAAGTTTCGGCCGTGGTGCCACGTGCAGACCATGTGGAACTGGTGCTGACCGACCTCAACACCGGCCGCCAGTACCAGCAGGCCCATGACGCCGTCATCCTGGCCACCGGCTACGAGCGCTCGCTGCACCAGAAGCTGCTGGGCGAGATCCGGCCGTACATCACCGATTTTTCGGTGGACCGCCACTACCGGCTGAAATCGGTGCGTGAATTCGAACCCACCGTGTTCGTGCTCGGTTCCAACGAAGCCACCCACGGTCTGAGCGACACCCTGCTGTCGGTTGCGGCCATCCGCGCCGGACAGATTGCCGACACGCTGCTTGCCTCGGCCGGACAGTTCGATGGTCCGGACAGCCTCCCGGCCGCTTCATCCGCCCCCAGACAGCACCATGCCCGCCATGAATCCGAAGCCTCCCCATCCCTCTGAAGCCGCGCAGCTTGCGGAGCGCGTCCGTGCCGTGCTGCCGCAGATCGGGGCCCGGGCCGCGCAAACGGAACGCGACCGCATGGTGCCCGCAGAAAACATCGCCCTGCTGAAGGAAGCCGGCCTGCACAGGGTGTTCCTGCCCAGGGCCTACGGCGGATACGAAGCCCCCCTGCCGGTACTGACCCACTGCCTGATGGACATTGCCGGCGCCTGCGCCAGCACCGCCTGGGCATTTGGACTGATGTGCACCCACCACTTCATGCTGGCGCATTTTCCGAAGCGGCTGCAGGACGAGGTATGGCTGCACAGCCCGGATGCCACCGCCAGCAGCAGCATCGCCCCGCTGGGACAGCACGAGGAAGTGGACGGCGGCATACGCCTGTCGGGCCGCTTTGGCTGGAGCAGTGGCTGTGACCACACCGAATGGGCCATCGTGGGCGTGAATCGCCCGCAGGCCGACGGCAGCAAAACGTACTGCCTGGCCGTACTGCCACGGCAGGACTACACCATCGACGACGACTGGGACAGCGCCGGCATGGCCGGCAGCGGCTCCAAAACCCTCGTGCTGGACCAGGTGTTCATCCCCGACTACCGCATCCAGCCCATCGACGACATGCTGCGTGAAGGGAAATCGGCCGGCATATCCGCCCACCCCGACAGCCGGCTCTTCCATGCGCCGTACCGCCCCTACTTTGCCAGCATCTTTGCCGCCATCGGCCTGGGTATCGCGCAACGGATGCTGGACCTTTTCGTGGAAAAAAACCGCAATCGGCGGCACGCGTACAACAGTATCGCTGTTGGTACGCAGCATCACATTCTGCAGAAACTGGGCCAGTCGGCCCACCAGATCCGTGCCGCGCGCGCGCTGATGGAAGCCTCGTGGCTGGACCACCAGCAGCACGCCGAAGCCCAGCGTTACCCCTCGCAGGAAACCGCCGTGGCCTGGCGCACCGATCAGGCCTACGCCGTCAACCAGTGCGCCGAGGCCGTCAACCGGCTGTTCATCGCCTCTGGCGCCTCGGCATGGCCGCGCAAAAACCCGCTGCAGCGGCTTTTTCGCGACATGAACATCACCGCCGCCCACGCCTACACCAACTACGACCTGTGCGCCGAAGCCATGGGACGCGAGCTGATGGGGCTGGCGCCGGACCCCGCCGTTGCACCGGCGCCATGAACCACATTGTCAAGTCTCATGAAGTCTGCGAAACATTTACGATCATCTGGTTACGATTTTCCGGTTGCCAATCATATTGATACGCATATACGTTAGGTCTGAAGAGACCACAACTATGTGTTAAACGCCCCTCGGGAAGGGGCCTGTATCGGGATCTGCGCCGGATTTCCCTTAACTCTTTTGCTCAAGGAGATGGGCCCACATGAAACCTAAGCATTTTTCCCTCAGACCGCTGGTCGTCAGCCTTGGCGCGTGTGGGATTCTGTTCTCCGGAAGCGGCATCCACGCCCAGGAAGTGTCCACGGAAGATGATGGCTCCATCCGTGCCACCACCAGCGACGATGGTGCGATCCGTGCAACGGGGGACGACAGTGCCATTCGCGCCACCGGCGATGACGGCAGCAGCGGTTCCGGCCTGAAGGTCAAGGCGGCCACGCTGCCGGAGATCACCGTGACGGATCGCAGCCGGGATGTGAACCAGGTGAGCGGGTATGTGCCGACGAGTTCCTCGGCGGGGACGCGGACCGAGACGCCGATCAACGAAATTCCCCGCTCGATCAGCGTGATTGGTGCTCAGCAGATTCAGGATCAGAATTCCCGTAGTGTTCCGGAAGCGATGCGCTACATGCCGGGCGTCAATGCCGGTAACTTCGGGGCAGACCCATTCGGCGACTGGATTCAGATGCGTGGTTTTGGTACCCGTGCTTTCCAGGACGGGATTCCCGACGTCATTACCAACAACGACAAAGGTGAAGTTCGGGACGAACCTTTCCTGTACGAGCGAATGGAGGTTTTGCGCGGGCCCAGCGCTGCGGTTTCAGGCAACAACAGCCCCGGTGGTGTGATCCACATGGTGAGCAAGCGGCCACAGGCTACCAGGTTTGGCGAATTGAACGTCAGCTACGGCACCTACGACACCAAACTGATGTCTCTGGACTCCACCGGACCACTGGACAAGGATGGCCAATGGCTATATCGCTTGATTGCCTTGGGTAGCAAAGGTGGCGCACAGGTTGATCACGCCAAGAGCGAGCGTGCCGTTTTCAAACCCATGTTGACCTGGGTTCCTACCGCTCGCACCAACGTCACCGTATTTGCCGAGTACCAGCGTGACTACAACAACACCATACTGGGATATCTGCCAGAGTGGGGAACGCTGTTCGACCGTGCGCCCGGCAAGATCTCTCCTCGTCTGTTTGTCAGTGAGCCAGACTGGGATCGTGGCCGTGGGATCCGCAAACGTGCTGGCTGGGAAGTGAACCAGCAGCTGAGCGACAACTGGAGTCTGCGTCATCACTTGCGCTACTCCAAGAGTGAACGGGTTCTCCGGTCCATGTATCCAATGTACGATCTGAAACAAGAAGTCTGGACCGATGAAGAAGGGAACACGGACGCCGATGCAGGTCAGTACATGAAACGTTACTACACGTACGAAGCGGGTAAGCGTAACACGTTGACCGCAGATCTGTTGTTCCAGGGCCGATTCAACACAGGAGACATCAAACATACGGCCCTGATTGCCTTCGACATGAATGATGTTCGCGGCGTCAGCAGAGAAAGCAATGAAGAGTCCACGGCGCTGAATGCCTACAACCCGGTATACGGAAACTTCGAGGCACCAGATCTTTCAGAACTCGTCCCGACGACCAAGAAGTTCAGATTTTACGGAGTCACCCTTCAGGATCAAGTCAAGTTGACCGATGCTCTGACTTTGGCTGCAGCGCTTAGATACGACAAGACCGAACAGCGAGTGACGAAACCGAACGACACGGAAGAAACTGTCACGAAGCAGAATGACCATCAGCTTAGCCCCAACATTGGCCTGATGTGGAACATCGGTAACGGGTTCTCACCATACGTTAGCTACTCAAAATCCTTCGAGGTGCAGGACGTCTATGGGCTTCGGACTCCGGACGGTTCTCTTCTCAAGCCCGTCACCGCCAAACAAATCGAAATTGGTGTCAAGTGGATGTCTGCTGACAAGCGCGTTCTTGCCAATGTAGGACTATTTGACATCACGCAAAACAAAAATCCCGTCGAGACCGAGCCAGGCGCTGGAACATACAGACAGGACGGAAAGCGAAAAGGCAAAGGTATCGAGCTTGAAACCGCCCTCAACCTGAGAACATGGAACATCACGGCTCAATACACGTTCACTCGAAACTACAATACACAGCTTCCAGAAGATAGGCAGAATGAGTATCGTGCACAATTCGCGACGATCCCCAAAAATGCAGCGTCGCTCTGGGCAACCTATCGGTTCAGTGACTTTGGCCTTCCCAATCTACGCATCGGCGGTGGCATTATGTACAAAAATGGAATGGGATACGGAACCAACGAAAACGTGAAGATCCCCTCCATTACAACTGGTGATCTGATGGCGAGCTACGAAGTGGGTGATGTGGCCTTCCAGCTGAACGCGAACAACGTGTCGGATAAAAAATATCTCGCATACTGCACCTACGCGGGTGACTGCGGCTGGGGGGGCCGTCGCAGTATTACTGGCACGATCACGTATCGCTGGTAAGCGCTTTTTCCACGAAGCGTACGGCACTCCTGTAATGACCCAGTAGAAACCTGCTCAGGTGTTATCGTAACGAGGAGAGCACAATGAGCACGTTGATGGACGAAGAGATCAAACGTTGGACAGCACGGCCAGCAGGGCGGGCGCGGACAGACGTGAGGCGGAAAAATTCATGGGACCAGGCCAGAGAGAGCACCGCAAGGGATACTGCGGACATCCGGACGGAAAAACCGGATACCCACGCTGTTTCCGGGGTCATTCACGGGGAAGCGGCACGACACGCAGGCCCGACCGGAGCCTCCCCGGAAAAGAAAGCGCAGGGTGGTGCGGGCGCGGGGACGAAGGCGTCCGGGGCGCGCGCTAGCGCAGGTGTGCGGAAAAACGGATGATAGTATTTCTCAACACGACAGCCATACCCGGAAACCTGCACCCATGCGGCCTGCCCATCTTTGCGCCCTTCTTGCCACGACCCTTTCCGCTGCATACCCTGCGGCCCCTGCCCTTGCTGGCCAGACGACCGGCCAGGCATTCAGGGGAACCCAGGGCTGCGAAAAAATCGAGCATTTCGACCCGGAATGGCAGGCCTACGACGGAGACTTTGGCCTGAACCGGCCGGATGCATACAAAAAACATGGTCCGATCTGGGGTTTCTACCAGATGCGGCTGGTGGGCGACACGCTCTACGCCACCTTCGGTGGCGATGTGGAAAACCCGCGTGGCACCACACCCGGCGCCCTGGTAGCGCTGGACGCCGAGAGCATGGCATTCAAACGCCAGATCGCCCTGCCCTTTGCCGCGCATGCCCTGGCCATCGATGGTGCAGGCAAACGCGCCGTGGCCACCCACACGGCCGCCAATGCCTTCAGCCTGATCGACCTGGAGCGCAGGCGGGTGAACTGCCGCAAGGCAGACACCACCTTCCAGGGCGAGACCTACCGGGGCCGCTATGTGGTCATGGACGACCAGGGCAGCTTCTTCATCAATTACAACAATTTTGCCGACGAGAACGAGGCCGGCGTGATCATGAAGTACACGCCCGACGGCGAGCACGCCCCGGATTTCGACGTGCAGGTCACGGAACGGGCCACGACCATCCCGCTGGCCGCCCTGGACGGGCGACTGCTGACCGGTGGCAAGAGCGTGAAATCGGTTGATCCGCGGTCCGGCGAGATCACCACACTGACGGCCGAGCGCAGCTCGTCGGCCGTGTACAACTACGCCCGCGGGCCGCGCGGCCTGCTGCTGGCCAGCGACTACAACGCCGCGGCACGCCCCAACCTGATGCTAATCGATCCGGCCACCGGCGCACGCAGCGAGCTGCTGACGGCAGCCGGCTCCGTCGAGGCCGCTTACGTGCCGGAATCCGGCATGGCCCTGGCCACCAACAATACCAGCGGTTCGGTCACCGTGGCCGCCCTGCCGGCAAACGCCACGGCCTTCACGCCCGGGCAGTTCGTCAACATCCAGTTCGACGGCGACCCAGCCACGATGACCACGCGGCACACCGCCAGAGGCACCGACATCTACGTATCGGTCAAGCACTGGAAGCCCACGGAGAACCGGCCCAAATCCACGCTGCTGCACCGGGTCCGGATTGCCCCATCGGTTCAGGGCATCGAGGGCATCAGCCGTCCGGGTGCCTGCATGATCACGGTCTTCAACCTGGCCGACCATTCGGTGGCCGAACCGCAGCCGTGCCGGATCCTGGATGCCGCCACGGGCTTCCAGCAGACCCACGCCCGCCTCGAGCAGGAAAAACAGCTGCTGTTGCCCGAGCTGGACAAGGAACGCAAGACGCTGGCCAGCCAGCAGAAGGAGCTGGAAGACGCCCAGAGCCAGCGGGGCAAGAACTCCACGTCCAGCACCGGCAACCATCAGACCATCAGCCGTCTGACCACCGCCGTGGCCAGCCAGCAGGTGACGGTGCAGGCCCTGGAGCGCGAGCTGGCCGAGGACGAGCGGGGACTGCAGATTTTCCAGCGGCTGGGCAATCCGTCGCAGGCGACGGCCCCGTCCGGGCGCTAGAGCGCCCCTGCAAAAGTCTGCGAGTGGCGTTGGACCCAAGGATCGGATGAGCCAGAAGGCGCCCTGCCGGCAATGGCAGGGCCATTGGCGGCAAATGACGACGCACAGGATCGCCCGGGCATGAAAGCCAAAGTGCCGCAGGATCTTTGCAGAGGCGCCCTGATGCCCGGAGCGGCAGGGCCGCAAATGCCGGGGCCGACGATGACCGGATTCGCGGGCAACTTTTTGAGGGGCCCTCCGTACAAACTGATACACTAGCCCCGCTTTTGGGTGAATGTATCTCATTTTAATGTGTGGTGCCCCGGATGACACCTTCCCCCTTGCCCGCTGGCCATGATGCCAGCCACCAATATTCCCGTCTGCTGCGACTGCGCTGGGTGCTGCTTGCCGCCTTCGTGGTGATCATCCTGCTGTCGCTGGTGGCCGACTTCATGCTGGGGCCGTCGGGACTGGGGTGGACGGAGCTGGTCCGCACCATCTTCTCGCCTGCGCAGGCCGAACCCACCACCGCCGTCATCGTCTGGGACGTGCGTCTGCCCTATGCCATCATGGCGGTGGTCGTGGGGCTGGGGCTGGGGCTGGCCGGCGCAGAGATGCAGACCATCCTGGCCAATCCGCTGGCCAGTCCGTTCACGCTGGGCATCTCGTCGGCGGCGGCCTTTGGTGCCTCGCTGGCCCTGGTGCTGGACCTGAGCCTGCCCTGGCTGCCGGCCGACTGGGCGGTGGCGGGCAACGCCTTCCTGTTTGCCATCCTGTCTGCCGTGCTGCTCGACGTGCTGGCCCGCTGGGGTGGCATGAGCGGCTCCGGCATGGTGCTGGTGGGCATCGCGCTGGTCTTCACCTTCAATGCGCTGGTGTCGCTGATGCAGTTCATCGCCAGCGCCGAAGACCTGCAGAACCTCGTGTTCTGGACGATGGGCAGCCTGTCGCGCGCCACCTGGCCGAAGGTGGGTGGCATGCTGCTGGCCTTTGCCGTCATCCTGCCGCTGTGCCTGAAGGATGCGTGGAAGCTCACCGCGCTGCGGCTGGGTGAGGACCGCGCCATCAGCTTCGGCATCGACGTGAAGCGCCAGCGGCTCGTCTCGCTGCTGCGCATCAGCTTCCTGGCGGCACTGGCCGTATCCATGGTGGGCACCATCAGCTTCATCGGCCTCATCGCCCCCCACATCGCCCGACGGCTGTTCGGCGAGGACCACCGCTTCTACCTGCCGGGCAGCGCCCTCATCGGGGCGATGATCCTGTCGCTGGCCTCCATCGCCTCCAAGAACATCGTCGAGGGCGTCATCGTGCCGGTGGGCATCGTGACCTCACTGGTCGGCGTCCCCTTCTTCGTGTCGGTGGTCATGCGCCGACGCGCCGGTTGACGGAGAGCACCATGCTGGAAGTGAACGACCTGAAGGTTGCCTACCGCAGCCGCACCATCATCGAGAAGCTCACACTCTCGCCCATCGCCCCCGGCCAGCTGGTCTCGCTGCTGGGGCCCAACGGCACCGGCAAGTCCACGCTGCTCAAGGCCATGGCCGGCCTGCTGCCACCCCGCCATGGCACGGTGCGCCTTGACGGCACCGATCTCGCCTCGCTGGATTTCCGCGAACGAGCCCGCCACGTCGTCTACCTGCCGCAGTCGCTGCCGGCCTCGGTGCACCTGCGCGTGATGGAGTCGGTACTGGTGGCCGCGCGCGCCTCGTCCCTCTCTCAGGAGGCCGAGCACGTCACGCTGGAAGCCGTCATGGCACTGCTCAAGCGTCTGGGGGTGGACCATCTGGCCATGCGCTATCTCGATCAGCTCTCCGGCGGCCAGAAGCAGCTGGTGGGCATTGCCCAGGCACTCATCCGCCGGCCTCGACTGCTGCTGCTGGACGAGCCCCTGTCGGCCCTGGACCTGAACTACCAGTTCCACG
>ERZ773026.1717-NODE-1717-length-10877-cov-16.836075_pt1 | contig 10877 bp, 11 predicted proteins | sample MGYA00580838_ERZ773026 | MGnify/ENA primary metagenome ERZ773026 (study PRJEB29015, sample SAMEA2738006) | human oral metagenome | biome: human oral; feature: human-associated habitat; material: dental | place: China | collected 2055 ... | reverse complement strand
TAGCATTATAAAAATACCAAAAATTTGAAAAATAGGAACTATTAATATATCCTTGATTACTTCAGCTATTTTTATAGATTTTTCTAATAGGGAATATAAAAAACTTATTAAAAATTCTAATGCTGGATTATGTTCTTCAGCTAGATAGTTATAAATTTTTAATTGTAAATTGGTTAATTTTTTGCTATAATTAATTGTAAGCATTTAAAAACTCCTTTCGCATTTTATATTATAATTATTCTTCAACAAAATAATTATAACATATAAAAAAAGAAATTGGAGTTTTTTTCTTTAGTTTAATATATTATAATCTTTTCTATAGTTAAAATACAGCTTCTAATATAGATTATATGTATATTAGAATAGGTTTTTTAGGTGTAAAGTTAAAAAAAATGATAGTTTTCTTTTTAATACCAATAGATTTTTTAAAATTATATATTAATAACAAAAAAAGAAATAATTTAAAATTTTAGATCCGTTTTCAATTATTTCTTTTTTAATTTTTAATTTTTGATTTTATATTTTGAGTTCAATTTTAATTTTAAACTTATTTTTATTATTTCTAAGTTTACATTTATATTTTTAGCTTTAGCTTCTTGGATATGAATTTCAATTTCTTCATTTAAGAGTTTATTATATTCATCTTCAGTGATTTCAATTTTTTCTTTCTCTTTAAATTCTTCTATTTCTTTTTTATTTTCAATTATTTTTTTATCTTCCTTGACTTTTATTTTTATATTTTCTTTTTTATTTATATTTTCTAAGACTTCTACAAGATATTTTCTAGTTCTAATTTTAGTTTTAATATTAGAATTTAATAATTGTTTTATACCTAGAATTAATATATTCTCTGAGTAGTGTTTTAAAAGATATTCTAATACAGAAGATTTTTCTAGTATTTCAAGTTTTTCATTTTTAACAGCTTCATCTAACAATCCTTTTAATTTTTTACTTATTTCTAGTGTTTTAACTTCTTTTACTTCAATTATATTTTCTATTGGTTTATTACTCCAGCTGAACAAATAAGAATTAATTTCGTTTTTAGAATTTGCAGTAGATTTTTTAATAGTTTTAATTTTTAAATTATAAAATACTTTTGGTAAATCTTCTTTTAAAGGTTTTATAACTTTCTTATTAAAATTACTAATATCTTTTATATAGCTTTGTGGTACTCCTAATATTGTGAACAATTCTTCTTTTTGAATTTCTAATTTTTTTATACTATTCCACTGTGCTAGTTTAGGCATTAAAATTCTTGAATATTTACTTTTTAAAGATTGAAACTCTGTAAAACTAAACTGAGTATAATATTCTACTATTCCATTTAAAATATAAGAGTATTCAGGATTAACTCTTATTATCATTTTATTAGTAGTTAAGTCAGCATCAAAATCATAAAAGAAAGTTCCTTTTTTTATTCTTTTTTCTGTTTTTAAAGTATATTTAAGACTTAAAAACTTATCTTGGACATTTTCAAGATATTCATTAAATCTTTTTTTATTTACTTGTGGAATATTAAATTCTTTTCTAAATTCTGTAATATCTATGGTTATAACATCAATCCCTTTTTCTTTTAATTCTAAGCAAATAGCATAAAATAGCTCTAGTTCTTTATCTTTTAAAGTTGACATATTCAACTTATTCAAGTCATTGTTATATTTTACAATATCATTTTTTTTCACTTCTTCCACTCCTATATTTTAAGATATTACTATTATACTTCAATAAAAACAGTACTGTCAATATATAAGGTACTGTTTTAATTGACAAAAAGTACTTGTTTTATTACAACTTAGAATTTATCTATATTATTGAGAGTTTTATTATTTTAAGATAGTGGAATTAAGAATATTTGTTGAATTGTTTTAATTGACAAAAAGTACTGTTTTAATTGACAAAAAGTACTTGTTTACACTATTGTAATAATGAATTTTAGTTATGTATAGCTATGCCTAAATTATTTTAAAGATAAAAAGAATAAAAGACAACAGATAATAGATTAAAATGTTGTCTATAATGGGTCTATTTACAACTTTAACTATGCTGATGGATAAATATACCTCTAAAGATTTAGAGTGTTGTTATAGCTTGTTATAGCTTTAAACTTGTGTTATAATAGACTTGCTAAATTATTATATTTATTTTGATTTTGATTTATTGAAAAGGCTTATCTCTATTTATACTATATAGAGAATTTTGAGCCTTTTTGCTTTTAAATCTTTATAATTGATGTTATAATACAGTTAAACTTATATTTATATTTATTTGATTGTTTAAAAGAGAAAAAGACTTTATCCCTCTCACATTAGAGCCTTTTTCTCTTTTTATTTAAGAATAATTATAAAAAATAGAATGTATTTTTTATAATTTTATGGTATTATATAAAAAGTTAAGTAATTTCAAATATTTTTTAATAGGAGAGTGGGAGAATGAAAAAAAAATTAATGTTTATTCTATTGGTATTAAGTATGTTATGTTTTGTAAGTTGTGGGACAGGGTCAGATAGTTTTTTGTTACCAGCAGAAGATATTACAATTGCTGATATTAATAAAAATATAGATAAATATTGGACCGGAAAAAAAGTACCTGGGAAAATTTTTGCAATTATTAAAGGAAAATATGCTAAAACAATGTTTGAAGCTTCTAATAGAGAAGTTGCAGGTGGGTATTTTTATTTTGAAGTTAAAAACCAAAAAGAAATAGATGCAATAAATGAATATGTGGAAGAATTTAATAAAAATGAAGAAAATAATATGACTATAAAAAGATATGGAGATGTTTATCAACTTGAAGATGGAACAAAATATCTTGCATTTGGAGGTCGTATTAAAATGGATAGACTTGCAAATAGACGTTAAATTAGAGATAATTTTTTAATGGTATTATATAAAAAGTTAAGTAATTTCAAACATTTTTTTATAATTTTATTTAATAGGAGAGTGGGATTTATGAAAAAAACAATAATATATTTAATGTTAGTATTAGGAGTTGTATTTTTAGTAGGTTGTGGTAAAGAAAAAGGAGAAGTAAATTCTAATGATGTAAATGTGGCTACTAATGTAGTAAAAGGTAATACTTATGATGAAAAAGTAATGGAACTTCTTACAAACGAAAAATATCAAAATCCCATAAAGGGAGATAGGGTAACATATTATAAGCCTGAATATAAAGAGTTAGTATTTGAAACTTATGCAAATAGAGAAACACCAAAAAATCAAATGATAAACTTTCATTATGAAACAGAAGAAGAATTAAATGAAATAATAGAATATGCAAAAGAATTTAACAAAACTCACGAAAGAATGAAATTAACTGAAGAACCTTTTATAGAAAGATACCAAAACACAGTTGGTTTCGGAAATCGTTTTCCTGAATTAGATAAAAAATAAATAATAAAGCAAAAAGGCACATATAAATTGTGCCTTTTTTATTGATAAAAATATAAATTACTTAAATTCTATATCCTCAACCCTTTTTAGAATATTCTTTAAATTTTCATAGTGTCCTTTACAACTTACAAAATAAGGTTTATTACTTTCTTTTTCTATACCATAAATAAGCCGATTATATTGGTCTATTCTTCTGCTATATAAGATTTTATCTTTAGTATGTTTTAATCTTTCAGGTTTCCCTATTCCTTTTGAAGCACCATTAATTAAAATATCTTCAATTAATTCAATAATTTTCTCTACGATATTGATTTTATTTTTTGCTACCCATTCAAGATATTCTTTCCAACCCTCTGGATTCCATTTGTAATTATCCATTTTTTTTCATCTCCATAAGCATAGCTTTCATTTCTCCTAAACTATGGAGTTCATAATTTCCTTTTTCAACTTCTATTGCTCTTTTTTCCATTTCTAAAGCATATATAATTTCTTCCAACTCTATAAATGCTTTATAATTTTTATCTAATAAAGTCTTTAAATCCTTTAATTTTATAGTTACTTCTTCTTCATTTTTAATTTTTATATTGCTTAAATTAAAATCTTCAAGTCTTAAAATTCCATTCAACATCTTTAATCACTCCTTTTTATTATTATATCATTAACTATGTGATTTTATAAAGTACCAAAGGACATAGTTCATAAAAGTTGCGATAGGAACATTATTTTTTTGAGCCATATCTTTGACAATTTGGTACTGCTCAATATTAGCTTTAACGTTTATACCTCCTGTATTTTTTAATTTTAAAACTTCGCTCGGTATTTCAATTTCTTCTTGGTTTAAAATTGAATAAGATTTCTTCTTGTGTTCCTCTATTAGATTAATTAGAATCTCTACGTTTTCTCTATCTTTAAAGTAAGTTGTAAGTAACTGATTACTTACTGTATTTATTGAATTACTCTCAGTAATTTCTTGCTTACTGTCAGTAATTACAGACTCACTATCGGTAATTTCTTCATTACTGCTAGTAAGTTCCTGCTTACTCTCAATAACTTCTGCAACTTCAATTTCTTTAGAATCTAGGTCTTGCTTTTCTTCCACTGACTCTATGACTTCCTTTTTTTCTTTAAGTGGCTTAAATTCACTGATTTTTCCATAGACTTTATGGATATATTCTAAATAGTCTAGGTCTTTAGGGTCAAAATATGTGTATGTTCTATCTAAAAACTCTTGTTTCTTTTTCTTAGTGCTAAAAAATTTCTTCTCAATTTCTTTTAAATCTTCTTTGTTTTCAATACACTTTTTGATTTTACTAATCTTTTCTTGTGTCTGCTTGTTCATAATAAAAAAACCCCTTTCAAAATTTTATATTTTTTCTTTTGATTGTGAATCCATTAATAGTAATTAGTAAGTGAGTGCTTACTTACCACTTACTTTAATATTCTTCTATATAAAAAACTTTTAGTTACTCCTAATAGATTGGCTAGTTCTACCTTATTTATCTTTAGTTTGCCACTTTTAAAATCTTCTAGGAGTTCTTTTTGTCTTGGTGTAAGTTCTCTCGGTTGACGTCCTACAGGCTTTCCAGTTCTGTTACTGATAATTCTTCCTTTGCTATCCCTCTCTAGTGAATCATAGGCTTTCTTTTGTCTATCAAGTAATGACTCTCTCTCCTGCTCTGCTACCCACGAAAAGATACTAAGAATCAATTTACTTATACCCTTTTGACTTGTGTCTATCTGTTCCTTAATGAATACTACTGTTATTCCTTTTTGCTCTAGTTCCTCAATTTCTTTCATTGTAGCTGTTACATTTCTACTGAATCTATCTAATGAAGTACAAACAATCTTATCTCCTGCTTGACATTCTGCAACAAGATTTTTATATACTTCTCTCTTTTCAAAAGTCTTAGCACTTTCCTTTTCTTCTTTTATATTCTCTTTTAAGACTCCAAACTCTATAAGTTCTTTTGTCTGCCTTTTTAAGTCCTGCTCATTTGTCGACACTCTTGCATATCCAAATAACATAGTCTTAAAAACCCCCTTTCTTATTTTAGAACTAAAATCTGTTAAAATCTAAAAATAGAATCACGATTTTACGTATATTTATTCATCTGCATATATTATAACATATTAGTTTCAAAAAGACTACTTTTTAAAACGTTTTTTTTTGAATCTATTAAAATCTAAGGAACATTAGATAAAATGGTTAGTTACTGTTAGTAAGTATGTACTTACTCACTAAAAATAATTAAAAATAATGACTGTAAGTAATTGCTTACTTACCACTTACCCTATTTGGAATCTAGGTCTAATTACTGTAAGTGATTAATTGCTTACTGCTTACCGAATCTTAAAAAAAACTGCTAAAATACACTAAAAAAGGACTTCACTTTTAAGACGTTTTTTCTCCTGCTGTATATAGTAAAATTTTAAAATTATAGTTCTATACTTTGATATTTTTATACATACTTTATAATTTATATTCTATTTTTTCAAAAGAATATCTTAAAATACATTTTATTCTTAAATAACACTATATAAATTAGTATAATAGATTAAATATGTAATCTTAAATATCTTTTAATACCAATATAAAATTGACGTTATACAGCTGATAGAATAATAGTAAAAAATATAATAATATGTACTAATAATATACAATAAGATAAATTAAATATTAGATAATCAAAATAATAAATTACAAATATAGTATAAATATACTACAATATAAATCTATTTTTTTATAAAAAAATGCTATATAAAACTTATAAAAACACTGTAAAAATGTTCTTTATAACAGGTTAGAAAAAGGAATCTGCTTACTCTCTTTTGTGGACGTGAAAAATCTGAATTATCTTTTATCTTATAAAAGTAATGAACGATTTTTTACGTTATGGGGTGTGGGTACTCCCACAATAAAGAGTTTATAAAAAAAGAAAAAGGACATTTTAGTCCTTTCCCTGCTTTACTTTAATTAAAGTCTATTTCTCTGTCTTTCTTCTTCTCAACTTCATAATCCTTAGAATCCTTAGTCTTAGAATCAGAATCCTGCATATATTGTTTTGCTAGTTCTTCTGTAATAGTTGTATTTTCCTCTAAAAACTGTTTTATTGTACTTTTAGAGTAGTCCTTGAATCCTTTATATTCTTGTATATCGTCATTTATATTATAGGCAATAGTAAAGACTTCTACTTCTTCCCACTTAGTGATGTCTTTAACATTCATATTATCCCAATATTCCTCGCCTTTTTGATTTTCAATTAAAGACTTAGCAAGTTCAATATCTCCCTCTCCACTGCTACTATCGTATATAAGTTCATCAGTGATGATTTGAAATGCTGGTAATGTATCGTACAGGTTGTATTCCTCCACTAGCTTATAAGAATCTATTTTTTCTATAAGAGAATCAAGGTCAACCTGCTTAGACTCTAGGTCTTGCTTTTCTTCTTGTTCCTCTTGCTTACTGCTAGTAATTAAAGACTCACTGTTAGTAACTGTGTAATCGCTAACGGTAATTATAGGCTTACTATTGGTAATTATAGAATTACTATCAGTAACTACAGACTCACTGTTAGTAAGTTCTTGCTTACTGTCAGTAATTGTTAGCTTACTCTCCACTATCTCTGCAACTGCAACTTTCTTTTCTTCCTCTTGCTTAGCTTTAGACTCTGCTTGTCTTTCTTCTTCCTCTATATTTAAACGTCTTAGCACTTCATCTGCTTGTGTTATCTTGTCTATTTCTGCTTTTTCTATATCTTTAATTTCTTGCTCTAGTTTCTTTGCTTTAGAATCTTGCTCTTTCTTCTTATCTTCTTGGTCTTTATAAAAATTATCTAGTGTGTCTTTATAAGTTTGGTACTCTTTCTCAAGTTCAAAATTCATAGGTTTAGAATCTTCAACGATATAAGTATTAACAGGAGTCTTAATATCTTCCTTTTCTACAGGTTTAATATCTTCCTTAGCTTTTGCCTCTGCCTCTAGTCTTATTCTTAATTTTTCTTTTTCTTTTGCAAAAAATTCTAAAATTTCTTCTCTTGTTTCTTCTCTTTTTTCTATTTCTTCTTTCTTTTTTCCTCCAAAGAAATTGCTATAAGTAAAGATGTTAATATCCTCACTTGCAAAATTTCCTCTTTCTTGCTCCTCTAACCTCTCCATTTTTATAGCAAGTTTTACATCTTCAACTGCAACTTCCTCTCCCTTTTTCTTCTTCTTGTTTATTTGTTCCACTAGCTTTAATCTCTGCTTTGTCCTCTTTCCCTCTGTGTCTAGTAGTGCAAATGTAATTGTCTGCTTTTCTGCATTATGTCTTGTTACTTCTAAGCCATACTCTTTAGCAATTTCTCCTATATTTTGCTCTGTGATGTCGCTCCTCTTATACATTTCCTCTATCTTCTCTTTTATAAGATTTCTCCAGCTCTTATCTTCTTCTTTTTGCTCCTCTTTTTTAAAAGTTTGATACTGATTTTTAGTTAGCCATTTTCTAGCATTTTTATCATTTTTTTTAGCCTCGTGCATAAAAGCATATCTCTTTTCATCTTCTATCTCGTAGCCATTCTTTATTGCCATATCTTCAGCGAATTTCATCTGCTGTTCTAAACTATAAAACTCAATTTTATTCTTTAGTTCTGGTCTTTTTTCTAACTCTTTTTCATTTTCTGATATTAACATATTTCCAGTTTTAAAGTTGACACTATCTACAATTATATGAGCGTGGACATTGTCTGTATCTGTCTGTATTGCAAAGTAACAATTAAAGCCTTTCTTGTAGTGTAAATTCTTGCAATAATCTTCTGTAATTTTATAAGCAAGTTCGGGGTCTGTCCCTGCCTCAAAACTTAAAATTTCGTGGTATGCAAATCTATATTTTTCATCAATTGCTTTTTTATATTTCCTCTTGTTAATCATAAATTGTCTTATAGCAATATCAGGGTTGCTACTAACACCTATACCTTTGGCTTTATATACAGCACTCTCTCGTGTTATATACTTAAAAACATTTATTAAATCAGCTTTCTTTTTCGGCTTGAATTCTCCTATTTTGAATATTATTTGCAACTTTAATTCCCCCTTTTACTTCGCCTAATTCTTCTAAAATGTCTGTTATTTCCTCACAAAAAATAACTATCTTTTCCTCCATATCATCTGCAACTTTTTTACCCTTAGACTTGTTTAAGTGCATAGCGATTTGGTTTAAGTTTACACCTATTCTATTAAGTTCATTTTCAACTTTATCAAGTTTACTTATAAAACTATAAAACACTTCTAAATGCTCCGTTAAAAGCTCCTTGTTTATAAGCTCTCTTATATATACAGCATAAGAAATTCCTAGTTGTGTACATCTCATTTTTAACCTATTTTGTGTTTCTTCATCTAATCTAAATATTAATCTTTTGTCTAACATAGTAACCTCTCTTTTCATCAAATAATATATATATAAATTTTCAAAATGTTCATAGAGTAAGGGTGTGGGATTGGCGATACAATTCCACTAATTTATAAAAAATGAACTCTTAAAAAATACACTCGCAAGATGTGTTTTTTAAAGTGATTTTTTTATAAATTATAAAAGGGGTATCAAAAGGGGTTTCCCCCTTTGCCAGTTCTTTGTATGCTGAGGCATACAAAATACGGAACTGGCAGAAATAGAGTATTATAAAAAAAATATAATGTAAATTGACAAATTTACACTTATATTTTAGCATTTTAAAAGTTGCAAAGCAAGTTTTAAAGTTGCGATTTTTTAATACGATATTTCCATTTGTTTTGAAGCCTTTACATTTCGTCTTAATAATGATAGAATATCATTATTAAAAGAAAGTGAGGCGATAAACAAATGAATGATAATTTTACAAATAATGATAATACTGCTATTGATAATACTACTGTTGAAGAAAAAAAATTAACTGATGAAAAGAAAACACTTAATGACATTCAAAAACTTTTAGAAAAAAATAAAATAAGTGTTGATGACATTAAAAGATTTACAGAATTTCAAGATGTTAAAACTAAAAAAGAAGATATTGAAAACTTATTAAAAAAGTTTGAAGATGACTTTGTTGAAAATAAGATTACTTTTAAAAATCTTGATGAAACATTTACATTAATTTTAGACACATTAAGAGAAAAAAGAAAGAAAAAAAGAAATAAGAAAACTACTAAAGAAACTGTAAAAAAAGATGAAAATACAGCTGAAGCAATTAAAATTGAAGAAACTCAAAATCTTTAAAAAAAATGACGCTCTGAGATAGGCTTTAAAGTCATTTTAAAAAGGGTAGCCATAGTGTAGATACCCTTGTTTTTTTAGTTTTTTAGCTTATATAAATTTTCTTTTTATCATTCCAGGTCAATGTAGTTAGTATTGGCATTTGATTTTTTCTTATACTTACTTTATTTGTTGTTAATATATTTTCAGCTTTTCTTTTTAACTCCCTAAAGGATAAACAGAACTCTAAAAGTCTTTTATTCTTTACAGCATTGTAAATATTGTCGCTCACTTCATCAGAATGAAGCATATTTTGTATTAAATCTTCTTTCGCCAAGTAGTTAGAAACTTTAGTAATATCTTTGTCTGTTTTACCAATAACTTTAATATCAGGCTTTATTATATCATTATCTTTTGTGTATCTCTTAAAATAATCGTGGTATTCATCAATACTAATATGGTTTTTATGGTAATTAGACACAGCTATAACTGTATGGATATGTACATTGTAATCGTTCCTAGCTTCATTAAATTTAATTTCTAGCTTCTTAACATATCCTACAATGTTGTCTTTCATTTTTTTAGGTATTGTCAATGTCTTAGTAAAAGCTATATTTATCTTTTCTATTTCAGCTGTAAGGTTATCAGCTGTAACATTTTTTGTTGTAAAAGTTCCATAGATTAAAGTTTTTTTATCAGCTCTAGCTTTCATTAAGACTTTTCTTATTATATCAGCATTTTTCCCACTTTTAATAAAAGAACAGGTAGGACAAAATCTATTGTTGCAATAGTGAATAAAAGGTTTACTGTTATTGGGTATAGTTAAATCTATAGCACAGCTTTTAATTTTTTCTATATCTAATAATGTTCCTTTGAAATTTGCTATCTTTTCTAATTGTTCTCTTTTCTTTTTTACAGCTTCTCGCACATAGGGATTTGAAATATTATTTATTTCATCAATAACCTTTTCAGCTTCTACAGCTTTAAATGGCAATAGTAGTAAAGGTTTTTCTTCCAATAATAATCTTTGTTCTTTTATAGCTTTATTAGGTTGTATTTCTTCTCCTAATGTTATAGGTGGTGGAATATTATCAACCTTGTTAATAAAACTTAAAATATGGCTTTTAAAATTAGTTTCAACTATGGGTTTTATAGTTGTATTTATTATAGTTTTATTTATAGGTATGGTTGTTATTGGATTGGAAGCAATTACATTAAATAGCAATACTATTAGCATTATAAAAATACCAAAAATTTGAAAAATAGGAACTATTAATATATCCTTG
>ERZ773026.1715-NODE-1715-length-10880-cov-3.217921_pt1 | contig 10880 bp, 10 predicted proteins | sample MGYA00580838_ERZ773026 | MGnify/ENA primary metagenome ERZ773026 (study PRJEB29015, sample SAMEA2738006) | human oral metagenome | biome: human oral; feature: human-associated habitat; material: dental | place: China | collected 2055 ... | reverse complement strand
GCTTAGGGGCTACATAAATTCCTGTAGCACGAAAGTCTGGATCATCTCCATTGAGTCGCTTATCGGCATAGAGCAAGGCAACATTGGTTGCTTGTAACTTGACACTGAGTTGGCGAATGCGTGTTTCCTGCAAGAAATTCTTATCAAAAGTGTATCCTACAGAGATTTCTTTCAAGCGTATATTATCTCCCTTGGCGATACGTACATCGGAATAATCGTACGCACGATAAGCATGTTCTGTAAGATTTTTATAATCATAATTGTATTCTTGAGCAGAGGTATAGATAGCAGGGATATTTGTTTTCTTCTCATCTCCTGCAAATTGCCAACGATTCTTTAGTTCATTAGGTAAGGTAGTAACGTCCGAATAAAGACCACTATAGATACTGCTTACATCCCTTAGGCGTACCACATTACCCCAAGAATAGGTAAATACTATCCCAAAAGAAAGTCCTTTATAGTTGAAGGTATTGGAAAAACTACCTTTGTCTGTAGGAATAAGAGTTCCTGAATATTTTAAGAAATCTACATTTCTTTCTTTCATATCTACCCCAAAATGAGTAGGATTTCCATCAGGCCCTATGAAGGTAGGTAACCCTTCACTATCCAAACCATTGAAGGGTACTGAGAAGAGTGAACCCTGAGGATACCCTTCGCGAGCAAAACCTCCTGAACCACTGTACCCCACCATATCTCCTACAGTTGGAGCTGTATTCAGTTTGGTAATTTTATTGATTGCTCGAGAATACACTAAGGAAGTTTTCCAAGAGAAATCTTCGGTTTTTATATTGATAGTTTCTAATCCTGCTTCTAAACCTTGTGTCTGCATCTCGGCTATATTCCCATATTTGGAAATCTGTCCTCCTACTCCTTGAGTAATTACAGATCCTATCAAGTCATAACTCCTACGCTTGAACCATTCTAAAGATACATTCAAGCGATAATTCAGAAGACCAAACTGAGTTCCTACATTGATTTCTTGTGTCTTTTCATAGGTAAGATCACGATTTGCTAAATTAGAACGATAGATTCCTTTTTCTCTGACAGAAGAATTTCTCCAAGGGAGATCGTAATAAAGCTGAGTGTAAGAATTAGTAGCATAAGGCGAAACAGCGGTCAGCCCCAGAGAAGTATATATATTGAGATAGGAAAATACTGGAGTAAGATGCGTAAAGAATTTTTCCTGTGAGACATCCCAAGTAAGTCCTACATTCCAAGTAGGCATCCATCGGATCAGGCGCGAGGGTGCAAACTGATTAGAGGCATCGTAACGTAAAGTACCATTGAGTGTATAACGGTTGCCATATGTATAGGAAGCATTCCCAAAGAAGGCTTGATTATTATTGACTGTATTAGAAATATTATAATAGCCCTCCGAACGTTCTTGTAAATATTTTAAGAACAAATAAGAATACGCTTCTAAGTGACCAGAATTAAAGAGTACCCCATAATTATGATTCGTATCGTTAGAGTTTTTAGCATTATCCATATCAAACCCTCCATAAAGATTCAATAGATGAAGGCCATCTGAGAAAGAGTCGTTATAGTTAAGAGTAGCACGGAGGTTATTCCCATTAAAAGTAGTAACCTGCTTAGTACGTTTTCCTCCTTGAGGCATCACTATCTCAGGGATTGCAAAAGGATTGTTAGGATCTTTGTAAAGATAATCATTATTTTCTCTTATACTTTCATTGATAGCACGATAACTCTGAGCTATATTAGAGTCTTCTGTTATATCTGTATTATAGACCCCTGATTCATAGCGGATAGCTCCCATGAGAGTAGCCTCTACCTTAGGAGAAATCTTATAACTGAGTTGCGCTTGTAAGCGCAAGGTTGCCAAATCAGTCGTCATAAAGTTATTTTCTCTTTCTCTATGAATATTGAAGGGGGCGTAGTAGTACGCATAATCATCCTTAGGATCCATAGTACGTGGTGTTCCTAAGGCATATTCATACATATTCTTACCATTACTTCTTTTTTCCTGATAAGAAATATCTGTAATCACATTGAGACTAAGTTTGGAAGAAAAATTATAAGTAGCATTAAGATTACCTGCATATTGGGTAAGTTCTTCTCCTTTTTGCCAACCTGGATCACTAAGCACACTCAAGGAGGTGTAATAAGCAGATTTTTCTCCTCCTGAAGAAAAAGACAGCGTATGGTTCTGCATTACACTGCTCTGGAAGAGCTCTTTGAACCAGTTGGTATTCCTATGTTCGGCTACTCTCATATAAGCCAAGCGACCTTCTTCGGTATTGGCCACTCTTGGATTTCCATTGGCATCCAAAATATTATAGAGTTCATACATCCTCCCGACTGCTCCCTTGAGGGTATAGGTTTTATAGCTTTCGGTAGGCATCATCCCTTTTCTCATCATTTCTTGTACAAAAGACATCTGATCCTGAGAATTCATGATATTATACTGTTTGTAGGAAGGGATAAGTCGGTAAGTGGATTCGTTAGAATAAGTAAAACTACTGGAGCCTGCGGTACCTTTTTTGGTAACAACTTCCACGACTCCTGCAATAGCACGTGGTCCATAATAAGCAGTAGCAGAAGCATCATTGATCACTCTAAAGCTTTCAATACTCTCAGCTGTAAGTCCCGGAATAGCAGAAGCTATCAGTGACTTAGCATCGTCGGAGACCAAATCCTCTGGTTTGAGGTCTATATCTCCTTGAAGAATCACGCCATTGAGCACCCAAAGAGGCTTTACTGTTTGAACAATAGAAGTCTGTCCACGGGTATTGGTATTCATAGGAGTCCCCGCTTTTTTCTTAGTTCCCTCTTCTCCCTGAGCTAAAAGGGTAACATCCACTGTAGCGGAAGAAGGTGTAACTTCTTGTGATTGCATACCCTGTAGGGAGAAAACCAAAGTTTGTCCCTTGGTAATAGTCAAGGTATATAACCCTTCAAAATCGGTGTGTGTGCTCTGCGAAGTGCCTTTGACACTTACTTGCACCCCTGCCAGTGGCTTGGACTTGGTATCCTTAACCACCCCAGAGACAGCCAGCTCTTCTTGCGCAAAGGAAGTATAACATACCCCACAGAAAAGCAATAGCATAAACAATGTTTTCAGTCTCGATGTATTCATATGTTCTTCTGTATTTTTTCTTAATGAAACACTTATTTTCATCGTTTTACAAGTAAAACTATAAAAATAATTCTTCTTTAAAAACAGACAAAAGTACAAAAAAAAACTACACTGCCTATACCTTTAATAAAAAATTAAACTTTTCACAAAGGACTCTACCAATTTGTTATATACATTTAACATATTTATAGCTTCAAATCAAATAATCTCAAGAAAACTGTCATACAAATTAAAAAAATACAATCATACCCTTTTTTGGTGATTTGTATATTTTTTCGTATCTTACACGCAACTGTGGAAAACTACCTTATCATAGATAAAAGGACATATTGCCTCTTATACAAAGGCGAATTGCCTCTTATACAAGGGCGAATTGCAATTCGCCCCTACTTTGGTGACGCCTATTTCGTAAAACCCTTTATTTAATCATGAGAAAATAAGAAAAAATAAGATTTTATATTTTGCTATATTGCCTATTATCTCCTTTCTTGTTTGCAGATGCACTTCACAAGAAAAGAAAAATAGTTATGAAGACAGTCCAATGGTAGATTTTGACCGAGACTCTGTCTTTTATCGGTTGGATATAAAAGAGGATGGGGAATGGTATGTTTTCTCAACAGAGGAATTGAAAATAGATTATACAAAAAAACTTAGTTATTGTATAGATTCTCTTTCGTGTATTCCTGCCAAGTATTATGACACTGGAGAAACCATGTATGATAATTGCTTAGATTGTGATAACAATTAGGAATATTTGCCCTCTTAAATTCTTTGAGTAGCATACACAACAGCATGTATCCAAAGCCTTATACAAGTCCAAACATTTTTCCAAGAAAAGCACTTACTTTGTGCAACCAACCCTTATCCTTGACATTCCCTAAGAACCATTGTTCGAACTTAGGGTACTCATATCCCTGTGCTACACACACCTCTACTATAAGCTCATATTTCCGATCACAGCTCAGGCGATAAAAAAAGTCTATACTCTCATCAAAGAACTGCACTGCATGTAGGGAGATATGCTTCTCGAGACATTCCTCAGAGACAAGAGGTTTATTCTTGTTCTGATTATAAGCATTGAAGCGCAATAACTCCTCCTTCGCTAAATATTTTCGTGCCTTCAGATCCAACTGGGAAAGATAAGGCAACAAATGATTGGCCGCCTCCAAAAGCTGCTCCAAACTATAATGAAGCTTATCCAAGAGGATATCCACCCGATGCCCCTTATAGACAAGACCAACCTCATAGGAATCTGGGACTGTCTTCCTCTCTTTTAAGTCATTAATTTCCAATAATTTCATGCGTTTTTTATTTTAGATATTCTATATACCTCTTTTCAGAAGTTTTTCTTATGCAAATATACGAATCTAAAACGAATTTACCTATAGGAATTTTTATAATTTTATCTTATTCAATAAGTTAAATATTTATAAAAAGAAATACAGTTCTCTTATTATACTGTTTATTAAAAGTTAAATAAAAAATATTACATCCTCTATTCGAGAAATATTTAATTTTTTTTATACATTTGCCGCATATTTAGAAACTTTTTAAACTAAATGATTTATGGACAAATTCGAAGAAAAACAACCTAGTGGAGAAAGCAAATTCGTTCGCGTTCTCAGTGTTTTGGCTGCTGTTATGGCAGTAGCTATGTATGTAGCTTACATTGACCAAATTCAAAAAACATGGGGTGATGCTAAAGGAGCTTGGATACAGCCTTTTGTTGCAGGAATCAACTGTAGCTTGTGGGTTGCTTATGGTTTCTTAAAACGAGACAGAGACTACCCTATCATATTCGCCAACCTTCCTGGTATCATACTTGGATTCCTTGCTGCCTACTCTGCAGCGTTCTAAGATAGGTAATAACGGAAATCAATAGTTAAAATATGATTCACTAACTTTCTAAGATGCAATTTATTGTGTCTTAGGAAACAACTTATTGTGTCTTAACGAATTGAACCGCACAATCATTGCCTACTTAAATCCTAAAAGCTTCTTTTTCCTTTTGAAGGGCTTGTACAGTTGTTTCTTGAGTGAGATGTCCCGATTTGTCTGCAACAAATGAGCTTCAACTGTAGTAGGAATTGTTGTAACTTCTGTTGCTGCAACAGTGACCTTTTCCTCTTGAGCCGTAACCTTATAAGGGACAACATCAGGAGTCGTATCGTCACCTGTTGTAAATTCCTGTTCTCTCTGAACAGAAGTTTCTTCCACAATAGTAGCATCAGCAGTTGCTTCAAGAGGTGTTTCCTCTGGAGCAACTGCTTTTTTCTTAGCCTCTTTGCGATCCCAACCTTGCAAGGTCATGATAGCCTTAATAGCTGCAAGCTGTTCACGTACAGCAGGATAGACTGTCTTTTCACCTTGTGCTATTGCCTCTCCTGAGGCGATACGTAGCAAAATCTGTAATATCTGTTCTTTCATCTTGATTATATTTTTACTTTTGAAAACGATGCAAAATTACAACATTTTAGATATAAAATCAATACAATGAAAAGTTAAATATAGAAATTTATCTTTCGCCCCCTATTTTGGCTCATCATTCACCTTCTTACAATTGTTTATTATAGTTTTTGTTTATAGTGATTTAGTTTTGTTATCAATAAAAACTATATTCATATAAATAAAAAAGATAGCAAAAGGCTTGCTTTCTATGGATAAGGTTGTACCTTTGTCCTGTGAAATTTAAAAATTTATAATCATGAGTTTTAATAGTTTAGGGCTTAAAAAAGCCGAAGTAGAGAAAGAAATACATGCTTTGAACATTCTTCTTTCTAATTATCAAACCTATTACCAGAACTTGCGCGGTGTGCATTGGAATATAAAGGGAAAACGTTTCTTTGAACTACATATCAAGTTCGAAGAGCTATACAATGCCGCTCAGGAGCAGGTAGATGAAATTGCCGAACGTATTCTTACCCTCGGTGGAGTACCTTTCAACACCTTGGAAAGCTATGTAAAGCATGCTACAATTCCTGTAGGAGAGAATGTTTTTGACGATGACAAAGCGGTTCGCCTTGTGATAGACAGCCTTGTAGCCCTACTTCCTTTGGAGAGAGAACTCCTCGAACTCTCTGACAAGGCAAATGATGCAGGTACCAACTCTCTTATCAATGATTTCGTAGTAGAACAGGAGAAAAACCTCTGGATGCTTAAGTCCTACCTGAATGAAGCTATCTAATTAAAACGAATTACGTAAGAGTAGGTTACCAAAATTCAGACACGACAAACTCATATATTGGGTTTGTTGTGTCTTTTTTTTGCCGAGAGTAAAAAATAAAAGGAAGAAGTCTACCCTTACTCCGAGATAATCTCCTCATAAGGAAAGTTGATCAGATATACCTTTTTCTTAGCTCGGGTCAGGGCTGTATAGAGCCAACGAAAATAGGCCACACTCTGTCCTTCTGGCAAAAAAGGTTTTTCCACAAAGACACGCTCCCATTGCCCCCCTTGACTCTTATGACAAGTGATTGTATAGGCATACTTCACCTGTAGAGCATTGTAATAAGGATGTAGCTTCATATTCAGTGGAGCTATTTGCCCAGTCTGCTTGTTATATTCCTGCATAATAGCATAATATAGATGCTCTTGCTCTTCGCTTGAGAGGGCGGGCAACGGGCTTTCTAAAGTATCTAAGAAAAGTATCGTTTCCAAAGGTTCTAACTCTGGGTAGTCTAATAGACGGATAAGGACATGAGCAAAAGTAAAGCCATAGCATCGCTCTACATGATTGATTTCAAGTACTTCTATCGTATCCCCATTAGCGATAAAGCCTGCCTGAGAGACATTATCGAGCCAATAATAATTATTTTTGACCACCATAAGTAAGTCTCCCACACATAAGGATTCCTCATAGTCAAAAACTACCTTCCTAATTTGCTGATTATACTCTACCGCCCGCTTATTGGAGCGAACAATAAAGCAGGTCTCCTCTACCCCACTCTCTGCATAAGCATCCATCAAGGCTTCTTCCAAATCATAGGAAGTCTGTAAAGGAATAACATCGGTGAAGGGTGAGGTACGGATACGAAAATTATCTTTAAAATTCTCAATACGCTTTCTCAGCCGTGTTGCATTATATAGAATACCCGATTTTTTGCCTTGTCTGACCACATCTGTAAGGATTCCCTCACTTACCTTTTTGTAATAATAGGAAGAAAGCCGCTCGTAATCAAGAGCAGGGCTCATTGAGGTATGTACAGGAGGGAGCTGAGCAGAATCTCCTATAAGCATAAGGTAGCAATGATCCCCTGTATAGACAAACTCAATCAGATCAGAGAGTAGTGAGCGCCCTGCGAAACTGGCTTCCTCCCCTATCATAGAGGCCTCATCTACTATAAACAAGGTATGAGAAGCCTTATTATCCCTAAGAGTAAAAGAGAAATCTCCCCCTTCTCCCATTGGGCGATAGATACATTTGTGTACAGTAAAAGCCTTCTGACCCGCATAGGAGGCTATCACCTTGGCTGCACGCCCAGTAGGAGCCAGTAGCACCACCCGAACAGAAAGCTCCTTGAGGGTTTTGACCAGAGTATTGACCAGAGTTGTCTTTCCTGTACCTGCAAAACCCCTGAGGAGAAAGAGCTTTTGTTCCTCTTCCTCCTGAGAAAAAAACTCTGCAAGTTCCTCTAATACAACCTCCTGTGATTCGGTGGGCTCCCATGAAAAATGACTTAAAAGTAGATCGTAAATATCCGATGCATCCATAGGCTAATAAATGATTTCAAAGATAGTAAAAAAAATCTTTTGCAAAAAAACTTTTTTATTAAAAATTTTATTGTATCTTTGCTCTTTGCGAACTTAATACAAAATACATAATTATATGAGAAGAGGTATTCAATTTGGATTGCTGATAATCAGCGCTATAGGGTTCTTTTTAATATACAAATCTATACAAGCACCCATTGAGTTTGAGAAAGAAAGCAAGGCGCGCTATGCAGAAGTAATTGCCAAACTTAAGGATATTCGTAAGAGTGAAGAAGCCTATGAATCCATTCATAAGACCTATACCAACAATTTCGGTGAGTTAGAAAAATTCATCGAGACCGCTCATTTTTATATCACAACCAAGAAAGATACCAGCTGGGTACAGTATGACCCACACCTCAAGATAGATGTGCCCAAACAATCTGTCAAGACAGATACTATAGGAAAAATATCTGTAAAAGATTCTTTGTTCAAGGACAACGAACGCTACAAACAGATGTCTTCAGTAACTATCAGAGACAGACAGATTCCTTTGACTATAGAAACAGGGGTGATCTCTCGTGAGGGAGACGTAAAATTCCCTGTCTTCGAGGTAAAAGTACCTAAAAAAGACGTTCTCAAGGGATTAGATCAAGATGAAATAGAGCGAGAACTGCAAAAAACAGGGGTTAATGATGTCAAAGGTGCGTATATATCTGTAGGTTCCTTGACCGAAGTCTCTACCAGTGGAAACTGGCCTTCTTATTACAACGAAAGAACAGATAAAAAAGGTGCCGCAAGAAAATAACTTACATATTGAGTTTAAAAAAATGTCCATTCAATTGAATTTGGATGGGCTTTCTTTTTGTATCTTTAACCCAGCTCTTTCATGTATAGAATCCATCTATCACCTACCCCTTCCCCCTTCCATGCCCGCACTTGTCGTAGAACGAGAGATCCAGAACTACCTCAAGGAAGAGCGCGCACTCTGTCAGGATTTTGACACTATCAAGGTACTGCACAACAATGAACAGTTTGCTTTTGTTCCTGAAAAATATTTTGTCACAGATCACCTCTTTGAGTATCTCAAGTTCAATGTTACCGAATACCACAACCAGATCATCAGCCATGACACTCTCAAGGAGGAACAGATGGTCAATGTATACATCCCCAATGCCTCTATCAACCGTATCCTGAGGGAGACCTATGGAATATTCGAGTACGAACACCTGACCACTACCCTACTGGGCGTACTGCTGATGCACAACCCCCAGAAGAAAAATGCTGTCTATGCTCATTTCGACAAAGATGCTTTTCACTTAGTGATCTTCAAAGAAGGGCAACTGGCTTTCTTCAATCGTTTTGCCTTTGAGGAGCCTATAGATATGCTCTACTACCTACTCTTTTCCTTGGAACAGCTCTCCATAGATACCGAAACGACCCCTTTGTACCTCTTGGGAGACATCATTCGTAACTCTGAGCGATATTACCTTATATATAAGTATGTGCGATTCATCTATTTCCTACCTCCTCAGAAAAATAATCCTTTCTGCCAAAATATGGATCCTACCTTAGCGCGACAGAACTTCATCCTTACCCATACTTTTTGAGTAAAAAAAGGAGTGAAGTTAGCAACTCAGAGCTGGATATGAATTGAAAAAAGGAAAAGCAAGTATGGCTCGTACACTATTTACCATTAACAAACTCCCTTATATAATTAACAATTAGCCATTAACAATTAACAATTATACATTGATTTATTCTGTATCTTTGCACTATTAAAATAGAGCCTTATAACTTAATACCAACATGAATAATCCAGACTTGTTACAACGAGTAGAAACAGCCTTAGCCGAGATACGTCCTTACCTACAGAATGATGGGGGAGATATTTCCCTTATCGGAATAGAAGATGATAAAATAGTGAAAGTAAAGCTATTAGGAAGCTGCCTAAGCTGTAGTGTAAACCAGATGACCCTCAAAAGCGGAGTGGAAATGACTATTAAGAAATACGCTCCTGAGATAGAAAAGGTTGTAAATATAAGCTGAAAAAGTTAATAATTGTTTAGTGAATCTATCCCCTTAGAGAGCATAAGCTCTTAAGGGGGTTTTTCTTGAAAATGCGACTGTTATGGAAAAAGGAAATCATTTTTTTGCTCATGGAAAATTGCTCCTTACTGGGGAATATGCGGTCTTGGACGGAGCACTTGCAATAGCTCTTCCTACCCAATATGGCCAAGAGATGCACATTACCCCCTCCGAGAGGGAAGGTATTTTCTTCCGTAGCCTTACCCAAAAGGGAATTCCATGGTATGAGGGACAACTCTTTGTAGGAGATACCAATCCTATCACCCAGACCTTAGAGCGAATCCTCTCCCAAGCCCAGAGAATGCAACCTAACTTCCTTACAGGCCAATCAGTACACGTAGAGACAAGATTGGATTTCCCCAGAGAATGGGGATTGGGCTCCTCCTCCACCCTTATCAGTATGATTGCTCAGTGGGCAGAGGTAGACCCTTATGAACTGCTCTGGAATAGCTTTGGAGGAAGTGGGTATGACATCGCTTGTGCAAGAGCCTCTTCCCCTATTCTATACCAATTGACCGAAGGCAAAGCCAAAGTATATCCTATATACTACAGCCCTCCTTTTGCAACTTCCTTATTCTTTGTCTACCTGAACAAAAAACAAAACAGCCGAGAAGGAATTGCCCTATACCAAGGGCTAAAGAAAAACAAAAAACCTCTCGTCACTCAGCTTAGCCAGCTTACAGAAGAGATCTATCGCACCCACTCTTTAGACACCTTTTCCAAGCTCCTTAGCGAGCACGAGGCCGTACTATCAAGCTACCTAAGACTCCCTACTGTAAAGGATTCCCTATTCAAGGATTTTTCAGGAACCATCAAGAGCTTAGGAGCTTGGGGAGGCGATTTTGTACTGGCCATAGGGGAGGAAAGCTATATAAAGGAGTACTTCATTAGCAAGGGGATGCAAACAATCCTCCCCTTTGCACAAATGATACTTCCTACGGATAGGGAGCCAATATTACCTCCAGCCCATCAAGCTCCTCGGTAATAGGAATCTGACAGCCTAATC
>ERZ773026.1712-NODE-1712-length-10886-cov-16.076355_pt1 | contig 10886 bp, 10 predicted proteins | sample MGYA00580838_ERZ773026 | MGnify/ENA primary metagenome ERZ773026 (study PRJEB29015, sample SAMEA2738006) | human oral metagenome | biome: human oral; feature: human-associated habitat; material: dental | place: China | collected 2055 ... | reverse complement strand
TTGCTCCAACTTTTACATTCTCACCAATAGTTATATCTCCTAAAAGTTTTGCTCCAGCTCCTAATAAAACATTGTTTTTTATAGTAGGATGTCTTTTATTACTGTTTGTTTTATTTGGCTTTTTAGAACTAAGTCCACCTAAAGTAACACCATGGAAAATAACACAGTCATCTCCAACAATAGCAGTTTCTCCAATCACTATTCCCATACCATGATCAAAGAAAACTCTTCTTCCCAATGTTGCCCCTGGATGTATCTCAATTCCAGTTAAAAACCTTGCTATCTGTGAAATAAGTCTAGATAAGAAGAATAATCTATATTTATAAAGAAAATGTGCTAATTTATGATAAATTATTGCATGGAAAGAAGGATACAATATAATTTCTAACTTGCTTTTAACAGCAGGATCCTTTCTTTGAATATTTAAAAATTCATCTTTAAACCAACTAAAAATGTTCACTATTTATTACTCCTCTTAACTAAATTTTATATCTAAATTTTATTTTGTTTGGAATGCTTCAACAGATAGATATTTTTCTCCACCATCTGGAGCTATTGTTACAACAATTTTACCTTTTCCTAATTTTTTAGCAACTTGATAAGCTGCTGCAATATTTGCTCCTGATGATATACCTACAAATAATCCAAAATCATGAGAAGCTTTCTTAGCATATTCAACTGCTTCTTCAGAAGAAATCTTTACAATTTCATCTACAACAGAGGCATCATAGTTCTTAGGAATAAATCCAGTTCCTATACCTTGAATACTATGTTTACCAGGATTTTCACCTGAAAGTACAGCCGATGTACTTGGTTCAACACCAACAACTTTAGTATCTTTTGATCTTTCTTTTAATCTTTTTGCTACTCCTACAATAGTTCCACCTGTTCCAACTCCAGCAACGAAAGCATCTATAATTTTAAAATCATCTATAATTTCTTTAGCAGTTGTTTCATAATGTTTTTCAGGATTTGCTTTATTATTAAACTGTTGAGGTAAAAAATAATTTGAATTTTCAGCAGCTAGCTTTTCTGCTACTGCAATAGCTTCACCCATTCCCTTAGTTCCATCTGTTAGGATAAGTTCAGCTCCATAAGCCTTTAAAGTAGATCTTCTTTCAATACTCATAGTATCAGGCATAACAATTATAACTTTATAACCTTTTAATCTTCCAATTAATGCAAGAGCTATTCCTGTATTACCAGATGTAGGCTCAATTATAACACTACCTTCTTTAAGTAATCCTTCTTTTTCAGCTGCTTCAATCATTCCAAGTGCAGCTCTATCTTTAACACTTCCACTTAAATTAAATTTTTCAAGTTTTACATATACATCAGCAATATTTTCATCTTTAAAATCAACTTTTACAACAGGTGTGTTTCCAATTAAATCTAATAAATTATTATATATCATTTCTTATCCTCCATTTTCTTTTTAAAAATTAATTAATTTTATTTTCTGACTAATTCTATCAACTTATGATGATAAAAACAATTTAACAAATAAAAAAAATTTAAACTCTAAAAATATGAACTTAAAAATAAGCTTCCTTTATATTTTTCAATATTATTTTGTAAAATATATCGAACTTAAATTTAAAATTTTAGTATGAAAATGTAGGGCTTAGTAAAATATTTTTATAAAATGACAGTTTTTGTCGCTTTAATTATTTATAATATATTATAATAATATAAAATTTTATTAGGGAGGTAATATATGCAAGAAAAAATAAAAGTTTTAACTATTGGAGATTGTCAAAATTCTACACTGGAAAATTATTTTAAAGATAATGAAAACATAGAATTTTTGGGACTAGCTTTAAATGAGAATACAGAGAAATTAAATAATAAGTTATCTAATAGAAATGTTGTATTTTTAAGAAGCGAAGAAGATAATTTAGAAAAGTTATTAGAAATAGGAAAAGTTTTAAAAGAAAAGGAAATTATTACAGTAACTATTTTAGAAGAAAAGTTTGTTATAGAAAATAAAGAAATTTTAGAAAAATCTTTTAATACTATTTTTCCTATAACTAGAAAAGATGATATAGAAAATCTATTGTCAGAACTTATAAAGATGATAGATGATGTAATTTATGGAAATGGTTTTATAAATCTTGATATTGAAGATGTTAAAAGCATTTTAAAAGATTTAGGAATAAGTATTTTTGGAGCTTTAAATAAAAATAAAGAAAATACAGAAGAAGAGTTTGTTAAAAATATAAATTATCCTTTCTATAATAAAACTTTAAAAGATTCAAAAAAACTTCTTGTTCATTTAGATATTTCAGAAGATATTGATTTGACAGAGATAGAGATAATTATAGATATATTAAGAAATGAAACTTCAAAAAAAACAGAAGATATATTCTTTTCAATTAGAATGGGAAATAGCTTAAAAAATAGAATAGAATGTAGATTCATAGCAGGTATATTTAAAGAAGGAGAAGAAAAAGAAGTTAGTAAAGAAATAGTTAATGATGAGACAGAAGATATATTTAAAGTATTAGGAAAATTTTTTAAAGAGTAATTTATTTTAAAACATAAAAGTAAAAAGGAGAAGCATTTTAACTTCTCCTTTTTCAGTATTTTGAGGTAATTTTAGTATATTTTATTTAATTTTTAATAGATGTCCCATTCTTTCTTTTTTAGTTTTTAGGTACACTTTATTAACTTTGTTGTGTTCAATTTCAATTTCTTCTCTTTCAACAACAGGTATACCATATTCTTCAAGTCCATTTATTTTTAATGGGTTATTTGTTAAAAGTTTTATAGATTTAACTCCTAATGCTTTTAACATTTGTGCAGCAACAGCATAATCTCTCATATCTGCACCAAAACCAAGATGTAAGTTTGCATCTAGTGTATCCATTCCTTCTTCTTGAAGGTTATAAGCTCTTAATTTATTTAAAAGTCCAATTCCTCTACCTTCTTGTCTTAGATAAAGTATAATTCCTTCTCCAAGTTTATCAATTCTTCTCATTGCAGTTTTTAATTGAGAACCACAATCACATCTTAAAGAACCTAAAATATCTCCTGTGAAACATTCAGAATGTATTCTAACAGTAACAGCTTCTTTACCTTTAACATCACCTTTTACTAAGGCAATATGTTCTTTTTCATCAATATGATTTTCAAAACCAATTATTTTGAAAGTACCATTATCAGTTGGCATATTAGCTACAACTTCAATTTTCATTAATTCTTGAGTTCTTTTTCTATATTTTATTAAATCAGCTATTGTAATAATTTTTAAGTTATGTTCCTTAGCAAAAATTTCTAAATCATCCATTCTTGCCATAGTACCATCATCTTTTAAAATTTCACATATAACAGATACAGGTGCAAGTCCACAAATTTTACATAAGTCAACTGTTGCTTCAGTATGTCCTTCTCTTTCAAGAACTCCGTTATCCTTTGAAATCAATGGGAAAATATGACCAGGTCTTGTAAAATCACTAGCAACAGAATTAATATCTGCTAATTTTTTTATTGTTGTAAGTCTATCTGCTATTGAAATCCCAGTTGTAGTACCTTCTTTTGCATCAACAGATACAGTGAAAGCAGTACATTTTGCATCAGTATTTCTTGCAGTCATTGGGTCTAAACCTAATCTAATTGCATATTCACTTGACATAGGTGTACAAGTTAAACCTCTTGCAAATGTTGCCATAAGATTAATACTTTCATAAGTTGCTTTCTCAGCAGCAACAAAAAGGTCACCTTCATTTTCTCTGTTTTCATCATCTACTATTATTAGAGGAATACCATTCTTAATATCTTCTAACACATCCTCAATTTTGTAAATCATTTTATCCTCCTAAAAACCATTTTCAAGTAAAAATTCTCTTGTAATTTTACTTTTTTTATTTTCTTTTTCTTCAAGTTTGTCAAAATAGACAAATCTCTCAATATATTTTCCAACTAAGTCAGTTTCAATATTTACTATATCTCCAACTTTTTTACTACCTAATATAATTTTTTCTTGTGTATGAGGTATAAGAGAAACAGAGAAAGTATCATCAGTTAGAGAAATAACTGTAAGACTAGCTCCATCAATAGTGGCTCTCCCTTTTTCAACAATGTATCTCATATATTTTCTGCTAATTTTTATTTCATAAATTTTAGCAATTCCTTCTTGTGTAATAGAAACAATCTCACCTTCACAGTCCACATCACCTGTAACTAAATGTCCACCAAGTGGTGTTGCTAGAGTGATAGACTTTTCTAAATTCACTTCATCTCCTGCTTTTAATCTTTTTAAATTAGACCTAGAAATAGTTTCAAACATACAATCTGCAACAAAATAATCTTTTGAAAATTCAGTAACTGTTAGGCATACACCATTGGTCGCTATACTATCTCCAAGTTTAACATTTTCTAAAACTTTATTTGCTTTTATTTTTAATTTGATAGATTTATCTCCACTATTTAAAGAAATAACACTACCTTTTTCTTCAACTAAACCTGTAAACATATACCACCTTACCTTACTAATTATTAAAAATAGTTCATTACTGAGTAAATTTCTTAACGATAAAAAATCAAGAATTCGCATCTAAGAAACTCTAAGCAATAAATTGCTAAGTGTTTCTAAGAAATTCGCTAAACTTGTTTCACTCAAACATGTTGAGATTTGCTCGGCTCATTCTATTTGATTTTTTATCTAAAATTTACATTCATAACTCACTTATTTTTAGATAATATCTATAATTTTTCAAATTCTATAGATATATTATCTCCATAAATACTGAACTTAGGATTAGAAATTTTAAAAACATCTTCCATACTATCAAAGTTAAACCCATTTATAAAAGGAATAGCAGAATTATCTCCAATAATTTTTGGTGCAATAAATATTTCTCCTGCATCAACTATATTTTCTTTGAAAGCAGTTGAAATAAGTCCACTTCCTCCTTCTAAAAGAATAGAATCAATTCCTAATTTTCCTAACTCTTTTAATATATCTTCCATTTTAAATATTTTTCCTTCAAGAAAAATAAATCTTGTTCCTAAATTCTTATATTCTTCAATTTTTTCAAGCTCTTTATTGTCACTAGATGTAATTATTATTGCTTTATCATCATTAAAATTTAGAAATTTAGCTTCTATTGGACTTTCAAGGTCAGGGTCAATAACAACTCTAAAAGGATTTCTTTTTTCTATTCCAAATTTTTCTTCATTAAGTCTTGAGTCTAAACTTGGATTATCTTTTAAAACAGTATTTATTCCTACCATGATAGCCATAAATTTAGTTCTTAAAAATTGTACTTTTTCTCTAGCTATTTCATTTGTTATCCATTTAGATTTTCCACTTCTTGTTGCTATTTTTCCATCAAGAGTAATTCCACATTTTAAGAAAAGATAAGGAATTCTATTTTCTATATATTTAAAAAATATCTTATTAATTTCTTTTGCTTCTTTTTCTAAGACTCCAAGTTTAACTTCAATTCCAGCATCTTCTATTATTTTAATACCCTTACCTGCAACTAAAGGATTAGGGTCAATACAAGCAACAACACATCTTTTTATACCTGCTTCAGCAACTCTTTTTGCACAGGGAGGAGTTTTGCCTTGATGAGAACAAGGCTCTAAGGTAATATAAATTGTAGCTCCCTTTGCATTTTCTCCAGCTTCATTTAAAGCCCAAACTTCTGCATGAGGACCACCATATTTTTTATGCCAACCCTCACCAATAATTTTACCATCTTTAACTACAACTGCACCAACAAGAGGATTTGGATTGACACCACCTATTCCCCTTTTTGCAAGTTCAATAGCTCTTGCCATATATTTTTCATCTAAAACTTCATCCATATTAGATTCCTTTTAATAAATTGATCATTTCAATAGCAGTCATAGCAGCATCAGCTCCCTTATTTCCTGCTTTTGTTCCTGCTCTTTCAATAGCTTCTTCTATTGAGTTAGTTGTTAAAACTCCAAATATTACAGGAATTTCACTTTCTAAGCTAACATGAGCAACACCTTTTGAAACTTCTGCACATACATAGTCAAAGTGAGGTGTAGAACCTTTTATAACTGCTCCTAATGTTATAACTGCATCATATTTTTTAGATTTAGCTAATTTTTTAGCTATTAAAGGAATTTCAAATGCTCCAGGTACCCAAAATAGATTTATATCATCATCTTGAACTTCGTGTCTTCTTAAAATATCTTCTGCTCCACCTATTAATTTAGATGTAATAAATTCATTAAATCTAGCTGCAACTATTGCAATTTTTACTCCTTGTCCATTAAACTTACCTTCAAATACTTTCATTTTTACCTCCAAATATATTTAATTTATTTTTTAATTTAATTTACTAATTCTTATTATTGAAATTATCATTAAGATTGCACTTGCAATTTGAATAGGACTTAATATATTTCCATTTATTAAGTAGTCAAAAACTACACTTGATATAGGGAAACATAATTCACACATAGTAGCAACTTTTGCTGTAATATATCTAAGTCCAAAATAATAAAGTAAAATTGCTCCACTTCCTGTTGTTAAAGCAATAATTACAAAGATTAACCAATTTCCAGCTGTGGCTGTTGAAAAATCTCCAAAGCCAGAAGTAAAAGCTACAATAACAAACATTATACAAGTTGTTAATAAATATCTTAAATAAAGTGCTGTTCTAAACGAAGCAGACTTTAATATTCTCTTTCCAAATACTGTTGCTGAACCAAACGAGAAGGCAGCAAGTAATGAATAAAGAGAAGCAGGTAATAGATTATCAGCTGAAACAAATTCTGGAAGATGAAATTCAAATGTTAAAAGATATCCTCCAAGTAAAGCTAAAAATCCCCAAAATAGATAAGCTCTTTTTAATTTTTCTTTTAAAAGCAACCTTGCTAATATGATTGCAAATATTGGTTGTAATTTTTGTAACAAAGTAACAACTGTTAGATGTTTAAAATTTACTAGAAACAATGCTTTAACTATTGATAAAGTTCCTAGGCAACCACCAAACAATGCCACACAGAAAAAGAAAAATAAATCATTTTTATCTAATTTTTTAATATTTTTAATTTCTTCTTTTCCAAAAATAATTGACATAAGTATCAATGGTAAAAGATGAAGTATAAAAACCACAAATGGAACATGTAAATTAAATAATCTAGGTGTTAAAACTATTCCATCAAAACCCCACATGGTAGCAGCTAAACAAACAAGTAAAGCACCTTTTATATGATTATCCATTTTTTATTTATCCCCTCCAGTTAAAATAAAAAAACCGAATTATACAATTCGGGTAAGATTACTAAAATATAGAAAACAAGTTAAAAAACTTAAATTTCTTTTCTTCTCTCATCCAGACTCTACTGTCGGTTTTGGAATTTCACCAAATCAAAGCAAATGCTTTCGTGGACTATACCACCGGTCGGGAATTTCACCCTGCCCCGAAGATTGTTTATTGATATTTATTTTCACTTATAAATATAGTATTCTTTTAGTAATTTGTCAATAATTATTTTTAACTTTCTAGCTTATAACAAAAGAATAAGTTATAATATAAGAGAAAAGTTAAATATGAAATGCTGTAAAATAGTTATAACTTAGGGGAAAACACTGAAAAAGTAGGTACAAATAATATAAAAATTAAAAATGTAGGAGTGTTTACTATGAGAAAAAGTATAATAGGTTTAGTTTGGGGAGAAAGTACCTTAAAAGTTATGTCGATATTATATGATTCAGTAATAACAGCTTTTTTATTACAACTTGGTTTAAAAAATACTCAAATAGGTTTACTTTGGTCTGTTGTTTTGCTGACACAAATGATATTTGATTATCCTACTGGAAGTTTTGCAGATAGATATGGTAGATTAAAAATTTTTACTATTGGTATGGTATTAACAGGAAGTGCCATAGTTATGATAGCATATAGTGTTAATATAAGTATGTTATATATTTCAGCTATATTAATGGGAATTGGAGAATCTCAAATAAGTGGTACATTATTTCCTTGGTTTGTAAATAGTTTAGATAAGGTAGAAAATCTACAAGAGAAAGAAGAATATATTTTAAAAAGTAATGGGCAAGTTCAATATTCTACTAATATTGTAGGAATTTTAATAGGAATTGCAATTTCTTTTTTTAATTTAGATTATAAATTTATACTTATTCTTGCAGGAACATTTCAAGTCATAAATGGAATTTTAATTTATTTTTTCTTTCAAGATAATAAAAGCACAGAAACAAATTTAATAAAGATTGGAAAGAAAAGTTTTCAAATATTTTTTAAAGAAAATAAATTATGGATATATACTCTTGCAATGACTATTCACTATTCTTTTTATTCAGTCCATCTTTTTATATGGCAACCTAGAGCAAATTTATTAGGAGTTATTGGAAGTAAACTTACTGGAATTAATAGTGTCTATTTATCATGCTTGGTAGTTAGTGGACTTATTATTAAATATAAAAAAGAAATTAAAAATTATTTATATGTTTTATGTGTAATTTTAATTCCTATATCTTTGATAATTATTTATCAATCTCAAAATCTTACCTTATATCTTTTAGGTACAATTCTTTTAGGATTTAGTAATGGTATGGTAGCACCTCAAATTATGAGTACAGTTCATTATTTCATTCCAGGTGAAGTGAGGTCATCAGTGATATCTTTGCTGAGTTCTCTATCAAGTATCTTTTTAATATTTTTACAAGTGATAATTGGAAAAATATTAGATATAAAAGGAAACTACTATCTTGAAGTTTTATGTGTATTGTTTGGAATTATTTATATTATTTGCATAATATTAATTTTAAAATGGTTAAGAGAAAATAAAAGCAAAATTTAATAGGAATGGATAAAGCTACTGTAGATTTCTGGACGATAGCTTTTTTTCTTGTCCAAAAAATTAATATAGTTTTGATTAAATGCTTTACAAAAATAGCACAATATACTATAATTATTAAATAGAATATTAACTTTAAAATGGGAAAGTATTTAGTTTTTATAAGGAGATTTATATATAGATGAAAAAAGAAAGCAAAATAAAAATTCTTTTACCAATATTAGCAGTAATAATTGTTACAGTATTAATTTTTAATAGACTTTTATTTAAACTAAAAGATCAAATAGATGAAGTTGCTTTACCAATTCAAAGTAAAGTATATAATGTAGCTAATAGAGCTATTAGTATAAAAGATATAATTTTTTCTTATGAGGAAATCATAGCAGAAAATGAAAATCTAAAAAAAGAAAATATGGAATTAAAAATTCAAAAAGAAAGAAATCAAAAAATACATGAAGAAAATGAAAGACTATTAAAACTTTTAGAAATGAAAGAAAATAGTATTTATAAAGGGAATTTAAAATTTGCAAGAGTTAGTTTTAGTGATATAAATAACTTGAATAATAAAATCTTCATAGACCTTGGTTCAAAAGATGGAATAAAAACTGATATGATAGCTGTTTATAGTGATTATTTAGTTGGGAAAATAGTAGAAGTTCATGATAATTATTCTGAGGTTGAACTTATAACAAATCCTAATTCTATTATAAGTGCTAAAACAATGGGAGATATATTAGGAATTGCAAGAGGAAGTGATGAAGAAGACGGTTCTCTATATTTTCAGCCTTCGATAGTAGAAGATAATTTAAAAGAAGGAGATGAAATAACTACATCAGGAATTAGTGATATTTATCCTGAAAGTATAAAGATAGGAAAAATTGCCAAAATAGATAATAAGGAAAATTATAGCTATAAGATGGTGACTATAAAACCAGGTTTTGAAAGTAAAGATTTAAGAGAAGTAATAATTATTGGGCGTGAAAATACAGTAAATAAGCCAATAGTGAAGGAAGAAATAGTTGAAGAAGCAGAAGGAGATGAAAAATAATGAAGAAATTTTTAATATTACTATTTATATTAATACAGGGAATTGTTTTTTCAGCAACAAAAAGTTTATCAGATATAAAAACATTAAAGTTTAATGTTGTTGAGAAAACTACTGTAAAATCAAAAAAGAGAGAAATTAGTTATAAAATTGATTTCATGTTACCAAATAAAATAAAAAAAGAAGTTACAGCACCTGATTTAAATAAAGGTGAGATTTATCTTTATGACTATACTACAAATCAAAAGGTAGTTTATTTACCAATGTTTAATGAAGTAAAAGAAACTCAAATAGTAGATGAAGAAAATAGAATAATAAAGGCAATCAATAAAATAATAGAAGAAGAAAAGAAAAATAAAGAGTTTAGCAAAAATTATAGTGCTAAGAAAGCTCAAAGCTTAAATATAGATGGACAAGTAACAGTTGATATTTTAAGTTATCTTGAAGTTGAAGGGTATATTCTTCCAGAAGTTGTGGATATAAAAGATGGTGGAACTAAGGTAGGAAATATAAAAATAAGTAATATACAAATAAATCCTAAATTAGATGAAAGAATAATTCTAAATGCTCCTAAAAAATAGATGATGTAAGATGATATTTTTAAGAGGAAAAGGAATTATTATAGCAAAGAAAGATATTGAAGAAGCAGATAGATATATAACTATATTTATGGAAGATTATGGAAAAGTTTCTACTGTAATAAAGGGTATAAGAAAAAGTAAAAAAAGAGATAAGACAGCAGTAGATATATTATCTTTGACAGATTTTCAATTCTATAAAAAAAATGATAGTTTGGTAATTTCAAACTTTTCAACTGTTAAAGATTACATAGGAATAAAATCTGACATAGATAAAATAAACATAGCTTTTTACATATTTTCTATATTAAATCAAATTTTAGTTGAAAATGGTAGAAATAGAAAAATTTATGAAGTATTAGAGAAAACACTTGATTATTTGAATATATCAAGCGATGAGAGGAAAAATTATCTTTTAATCTTATTTTTTTTAAATACTATAATTAAAGAAGAAGGAA
>ERZ773026.1708-NODE-1708-length-10898-cov-30.423038_pt1 | contig 10898 bp, 9 predicted proteins | sample MGYA00580838_ERZ773026 | MGnify/ENA primary metagenome ERZ773026 (study PRJEB29015, sample SAMEA2738006) | human oral metagenome | biome: human oral; feature: human-associated habitat; material: dental | place: China | collected 2055 ... | reverse complement strand
AAATTGACGAAATCGTGCGTTCGGGCGGGCTGCCGCCGTGCCATACTATGTTTCAGTTTAATATTCGGCCAGGTAAGAATGGCGAGAAACTGGATCTAGCATTAACACAGCGCTCGGCAGATATATTCCTAGGTGTGCCGTTTAACATTGCTAGTTACGCATTATTACTTTCGATGATTGCCCAAGTAACTGGCAAGCAGCCGGGTGAGTTTATTCATACATTGAATAGTGCGCATATTTATAATAATCACCGCAAGCAAGTCGACGAGCAACTATCTCGTGATCCGCTACCGCTGCCAAGATTATGGCTCAATCCTGACATTAAGAATATTGATGATTTCACGATTAAGGATATCCGATTAGAGGGTTACGAGAGCCATTCACCAATAAAAGCGCCAATTGCAGTGTGATATTGGGCGCGATAAGACAAAACTAAATACCATTCTTTCTCAATGACAGGCACTGGATTAAGAAACTCGCTTATATATCACAAAATCAAAATCATAGGCATTGTCAGCGTCGGCAGGATGACGAACGCGGCTAGTTTCTTGCCAAATACTCATATCGATTTCTGGGAAAAATGTATCAGCGCCTGGAAATGAAGCGTCAATTTCCGTAGCATAGATGGTATCGATCTCTGGCGTCTCCAGAGAGTCGGCGTAGACGCGAGCGCCACCAATAATAAATGTCGAATAGTGCGACAATGCCAAAGCACTAGGCAGATTCATCACCGTTAGCACACCTTCAGCACCAGTCGGCCGCGAGGAAATGACGATATTTTTACGCTCCAGTAGCGGTCGCGAGCCAATTGACTCAAAAGTCCTGCGCCCCATAATAATACCACCACCCTTTGTCAGCTGCTTGAAATGCGCCAAATCCGCTGGCAAGCTGCGCCCCCATGGCAAATCGCCGCCCCGACCAATAGCACGATTCCGATCATAAGCAACAATAATAGCTTTCTTCATAGACCAAGTGTTCCAAAGATTGTCACTAAATTCTATCAACTGGCTTAATACCAAGCAACTTAAGCGCATTCGTAATCACAATAGCAATTGATTTAGATAGATACAGCTTTTTCCTTGTATTAGCTACATCTTCGCTAATAAACTGCTCCTTTGCGTAGATACTATTAAACACATGAGCAATGTCTAAAATATACTCAATCAATATATTCGGTGCATAAGCTTCAAGTGCATCAGAGATCTTCTTAGGAAAATAAGTCATCAACATCACAACTTTGCGCTCTTCCGCAGAAAGCACGAACTCCTCATTCTGAAGCAAAGATAAATCACCGGTATATTTAGAAAGTAAACTATTTATACGCGATAAAGTATAGAGAATATAAATTCCGCTATCACCCTTTAAATTAATTGATTCCTGAATATCTAAAACAGAATCAGAATTGCGCGAAGGCTTTAGTACAGCAAATTTTACAGCATCAATCGCGATCAAATCAGCTGTTTTTTCATCATAATCTCTGCCTGAATTCAAAAGAGAATCTCTTACTTCATCCAAAAGATTATCTATATAAAGAGTATTGCCATCGCGGGAACTCATTTTCTTTTTAGCGCCAGTTTGCTTATCAACAATACTAATTAATCCATAGGGGAGGTGTGTAAAATCACTAAGTTTGCCAACGCCCAGTTGTTCGCATATTGCGAAAACTTGCTTCATAGCTAAAGATTGCTCTGGACCAACCACCCAGAATAATTTATCTGCATTAAAACGCTCTTTCTTTAACTTTGTAAGCGCGATATCTTGAGTAATATAGAGGGAAGTGCCATCGGATTTAAGTACAATAGTATCTGGCAAATTATACGCTTCAAGATTACTTAACACAGCTCCATTATCCAGCTTTTTAAATATACCCTTGGGAATATTATCCATTATCATTCCACGACCGTCTTTATAGTGTTCATGTTCATGCCAAACTAAATCCCAATGGCTACCTATTCTGGCGAGTGTCTGGTTAATACCATCATGGGCATATCCTATAGCCAATTTCCATAACTTCCAGGTATTGGTGTCTCCATTTTCCCAATCAAGAGCAATTTGCCTTATTTCCTGATCAATTTCTGGCGACTTTTTTGCAGCTTCAGCGCCATACATATAACATGTGCCAATAAAATGATCTGGCTTAGTGCCTTCTTCTTCAGGCGTTATCCATTCTGAAGGGTTATTTACCCAATCTACTAAGGTCGCATCCTTAGCGCTGTCTCGCTTTTTACATTTTAAAAATCCCCACATTGCCCGAGCGATTGCTATACCTCTATTATTATCTATACAATCACGCACCACCGAAGCACCGCAATAAGCAGCTATATTAGCCACAGCCATACCAATTAAATTATTCCTTAAATGACCAATATGCATAGCTTTATTTGGATTTGGCGAAGTGTGCTCAATAACCCAACGCTGGCCAGCAAGTATATCATTGCGTCCATAGTTTTGATTTGTATCGTTTATATGTATAAGGATTTTAGAAAGAGATGCATCCGTAAGATGTATATTAATAAAACCAGGTCTTGCGGCTTCTAGAGTGTAATCACCATCTTGTGATTGTGTACTATTTACTTCTTTAGCAATAGATTCTCCTATTGCATAAGGAGCAGTATGGAGAATTTTTGATAAACGAAAAGCCACGTCACAAACAAAGTCAGCTTTATCAAGTTGGGTTGGCACAGTAACAGTTACATCTGATATATTCATATCAGGATATAGGCGCATAATAGCGTCGTTAATATCAGAGGTAATCTTGCTAGTTATTTTAGTATAGTCCATAAGCCTTTTTCGATATATTACAAATTACGAATATTATTATTTAATAATTATACATAATAAGGTATCACCAAGCAAAGGTGCTAATATCAATATAAAATTAGATAGCCCAGTATTAGTACTTCACCAAATAATAGAATCTGCATAAACCTGCCACACCTTTTGTTCATCAGGTGATATTGTTCGAGCAAACTCAATCGCCCGAGAAAGCATTGTATTATTGATTGTTACATTTTGAGCGATATCAACTTCCATCTGACCAGTCAATTCTATAAACTTAGTTTCAGCAGCAATTTTCTGTGCAGAATTCAAATTTGATCCTCCATGCTCATTTATTGCACGACGTACAATAGTAGTATATGAATCACCAGATTGCGCTATATAGGTATAATTATTACTACCAGAATCTTGAGATTCTATTGAATCCGTAGACGATCGTGCAACTCTATTATCGCTAGAGTTTTTACTATTTTTTACTATTACATTATTTTCTCTTTTAACACTGCTATTCTTATCTATATGATTATCCTGCATAGAGTCAGATTTATTGTCTGTATATTTAGATTCTTTCTTGGTCATTCTATCATTAGATAATTCTCTAATCTCTGCCGTAGCATTAGTTTGCTTAATAGCAGCAAATAATGAAACTACAAGCAACACAATTACGCAAGCAGTTGCTACTTTCTTTTCTGTAATATGAAACCCTCTAATATTCATAATACCCCTCCTTAGTATCTTATAAAGATAATATCAGACTTTTCACAAACCAAACAAGCATAAGCTTAATAAATCAAATTGATTGAAACCATGTTACTAAACCATAAGTATATTAAAATATATTATTTACAAAAATAAAAATTTGTTATATAATAAAAGTAGTAAGTTGTGTATTTCAATTAACTAAGGAGATCCATGGAAGAGATTAATCTTTACGATTTGTTACGTTTTTATACTAAAAGATGGTTAACCATTGCCATCGCCGCCATGATTGGTGCGATTATAAGCATTACATATACATACTTTATCCAACAGCCACAATACAAAAGTTCAGCAACTATTTTATTGATCGGCGCCGACCATTCAGGTAATAATCAAGGTTCAGTAACATTAAACAACTATGTGAAACTATTTACATCACGTCGCGTACTTGACCCAGTTATTACAAGTAGTGGCTACTCAGAAGACTACAAAACACTATCTGGAAACACAACTGCAGAGAATGTTAAAAATACTGACATTATAAATGTATCAATGAGCTCATCGGACCCAAAAACTAGTAAAATTTTACTAGAATCAGCTATTCAAGAATTCAAAGAACAGTCTAAGTCGCTTTACGGAAATAGTTCCATTAGAATCAACGTAGTTGACTCACCAGATACCTCCAATATACCTTCAAATATTAAACCTGTGCAACAAGTTGGATTAACTACAATAGCAGCCATGGCGTTATCTATTATTGTATTATTCTTTATTTATGATTATAAAAAATCACAATTATCTACGAATAAAAAACATAAAATCAAAAAGATAGCAGTTAGGTAGGCGAGATAGGATATCTATGTATCAAAAATATGGAAAACGCTTTACGAGCGTTATACTCGCAACATCCTTATTCCCACTCGCATCAATAATTTTCATTATCGTCGCTGGCTGTATTAAACTTGATTCGCGCGGCCCAATCCTATTCAGACAAAAGCGTACCGGTAAAGATGGCGAGCCGTTTACTCTATATAAATTTCGCAGCATGCCTGCCGATAACGATGTACATGACACCTCGAAATCAGATTCTCTGACTAGGGTAGGCAAAGTGATTCGTGCTACCTCTTTGGATGAAATACCGCAGCTTATTAATATAATAAAAGGCGACATGTCTTTCATCGGTCCACGCCCTTGGATTACTGATTATTACGATAATATGAATAGCGACCAGCGCCGCCGAAACAACGTTCGTCCGGGAATTACAGGCAGAGCGCAAGCTTACGGGCGTAATAGCATATCAATTCAACAAAAAATTGCCCACGATTTGGACTATGTCGATAACGTTACTTTGCTAAACGATGTTAAAATTATATTTGTAACTATCAAAACGCTTTTCGACAAAGAATCGAATACTTTGGGCAAGAGCGGCATACACGAAGAACTGCAGGAATTGAAAAAACAGAATAAACCAAGGAAAAAACGATAGATAAATTAATATGAGTAGCCATAAGAAAACTAAGAAGATTCTTTTTACATCGCACGTTGCTAGTTTCCAAAAGTTTAACCGTCCGTTTATGCGTATGATGAGCGAAAAAGGCTGGGAAGTTCATTACGCGTCGATGGACGAGGAAGAGATCTTGGATTGTGATAAGTCATTTGTTGTACCATTTACGCGAAGCCCATTCAGGCTGAGTAATATTACTGCTTACAAGCAGCTGAAAAAGATTATCAACCAAGAAAACTACGACATCATTCACACTCACACGCCGATGGGTAGCGTAGTAACGCGGCTGGCTGCCAAAAAGGCTCGTAAAAACGGCACTAAAATTATCTATACAGCCCACGGTTTTCATTTTTTCAAAGGCGCACCTCTGTTAAATTGGCTAATTTATTATCCAGTTGAGCGCCTGATGGCTCGCCACACTGACACGCTGATTACGATAAATAAAGAGGATTATCATCGCGCTAAAAAGCAATTCAAGACAAATGTTATATACATGCCTGGCGTGGGTGTTGATCCGAAGCGCTTCAAACCGAAGCTCACTGCCAAGCAAAAGCTAGAACTTCGCAAATCACTCGGTCTTAAAAAAGACGACTTCGTGATGATTTATCCGGCAGAATTGAATAAAAATAAAAATCAAACTCTGCTACTACATGTGTTGCACGAAATCAATAAAGAAGATAAATCAGTACACTTACTGCTGGCTGGCAAAGATAATCTAAATGGCTACCATAAAAAACTTGCCGATGACCTAGGCGTGGCTAAAAACGTGCACTTTTTAGGCTACCGTTCTGACATCCCGCAATTACTACAAATGTCCGACCTGTCTGTATCGGCTAGTCGCCGCGAAGGCCTGCCTGTCCATCTGATCGAAGCAATGTTTGCTTGCCTACCAATAGTCACTACCAGATGCCGCGGAGCAACTGAGTTAGTGGAGGACGGCGTGAATGGGTTTGTGGTTGGATTTGATAAAGAAGAATTCGCGAGATGTGTAAAAAAAATAATAGAAAACAGATCTCTTAGAGAGTCCTTAGGTAAAGAATCTTTTAAATCTGCGCGTAATTATGAATTATCTTATGCGCAAAATCGAACGTTGGAGATTTACGGCAAATTTATGCAAGAACCTCTTCGGATACTTCATGTGGTTACCTCTATGAATCGGGCAGGTTTAGAGACTATGTTAATGAACTATTATCGCGCGATAGACCGATCAAAGATACAGTTTGACTTCCTTGTTCATAGAGATAAAGAAGGAAATTATGATAATGAGATTAAATCCATGGGTGGTCGTATATATCATTTACCATCCATCTCATTTGCCCACTTGATAGACTATAATAAAAAGGCTTGTGACTTTTTTGTCAATCATCCAGAGTATTCTATAGTTCATTCGCATCTTGACTCGTTGTCTGCACTTCCTTTAGCGGCTGCAAAAAAAGCAAATATTAGTACTCGTATAGCTCACAGTCATACAAGTAATTTTGACAGCGGTCTTAAAAAACCTATACGAAATATGACGAAACGCTTAATTCCAAAATATGCTACAGATTTTTTTGGATGTTCAGATGAAGCTATAGAGTTTATGTTTGGTAAACGAGCCGCAAAAAATGGAATTGTTATAAATAATGCAATTGACACTTCGAAATTCACGTTTAACAAAAAGACACGAAAAAAAATACGAAAAGAATTTTCGTTGTCAGATAGTAATTTTGTTATTGGGCATGTTGGAAGATTTAATTATCCAAAAAATCACGAATTCATAGTATCTGTATTTAACGAACTACTGAAAGAAGAACCTTCGGCGAAACTTATACTTGTTGGAGATGGAGAAAATAAATCAACCATAGAAAAACAGATATCTGATTTGGGAATCTCAAAAAGCGTTATAATGACAGGAGTTCGCAACGACATACACGACATCATGCAATCCATGGATGTTTTTCTAATGCCGTCAAGATATGAAGGTCTACCTGTAGTGTCTATTGAGGCGCAAGCATCTGGGTTGCCTTGTGTGTTTTCAGATGCAGTTACTGCAGGTTTAGACATTACAGGTAATTGCAGATTTATTAACCTAAAATTAAATACTAAAGAATGGTCAGAGGCAATACTAAACTTTAAAGGATATACTAGGTGTGATACTTCTAGGAATATAGAGATAGCAGGCTATAATTCGCATTCCGAGGCTAGTAAGCTTAAAGACTATTATACTGATCGGGTAAGCTCATGAGTATACTGATACATAAAAATATAAATAAGAAATCTTTTCTATTCTTAACTCTGTTTCTTGTTTGTATGCTATCCTCTGTGTTCAATAGTATTTCTGTCATCAATCTATCTCCTGTAATAATAGCAATTATATACACACTATCCTTTTGTGCTCTTAACGATAGGTATAGATCTCTATTGTATCTATCATTGATTCCTGTATCAAATAGCACAATACTATACTATTTACACGCGATGATGCTAGGCTTTACTGTACTGAGCTGGCTTACTTCTAAGGAAAGATTTACTCTAAAAATTAGACAGATAGATATAGCCTTTATATTTGCTATGTCTTATGTAGCTATACGCGAAATTATAGTCGTACACTACGCATTTTCAAGTTATATCACTATGATGGGTCTCATCGCATGTTTGGTTAATATTTATTTACTATCATGTAAATATAAAGACGACACTGGGTTCGTAAAAACTGCACTAATTTTTTGGTCCGTATCCACAATAGCCTTAGCTGTGAATATGTCAATATTACAGCTAAATGTAGGCGGATTTTCTAATGGTGACACACGACTGGGGTCTCCTGTTGTTTTACAGTCATACAATCGCAATGATATTTTATGGCAAGACCCGAATTATCTTGGAATATATATAATCGTTGCGATTATGGGAATGTGTATTACGCTAAAGAAGTTTAAGAATCGTACTTTGCCTGTTGCTATAATTTGTGGTTTATTGATTTGTGGTCTAGCAACAGCCTCTAGAGGTTTTCTTATGTCATTGTGTATTATGTTAATATTCTTTTGGGCATCTGCTAACAGCAGGAAGCGTATTAAATACATGATGATATTGCCTTTTTTGGCTTTGGGCGTAATGTTTATGATTTCATCTATAGGGATAGGCAATTATATATATAATACATACTCTGACCGTTTTTCCGAATCAGATATCAGTAACGGCAGGCTTCTTCTGTATGATAAATATTCTCATTTGTTAATGTCGGATACGAGTAGAACATTATTTGGTATAGGGCTGGTGAATTATCCATCAAGAGCGTCTGTGATCGCTGGAGAGAAGTTGCTTATGGTGCATAACTCGGTGTTAGAAGTACTAGTTGTATGGGGTATATTAGGATTTATGATATTATTAATATTTATATTCATTTGCTACAAGCAAATATTTCATTCAATAAACAAGATTAGAATTAAAATACTATCCGTAATGCCATTTCTGTTATTTATAGTGCCCACACTTACCTTAACTGTATTTTATTCATATTATTCAATTATACCCGTCTTATTCTTTGTAGTTACAGCAACGTTAAGCATAAAGAACGCGGAAAGAAGTGAATTGTGAACAATCTAGTATCAATAATAATTCCTGTATACAATATTAAGAACTATATTACTAAATGTATAGAGTCTGTAATAAGTCAAAGCTATAAAAATTTAGAAATTATACTTGTTGACGATGGGTCTAGTGATGAGTCAGGGTTAATATGTGACAATTATGCCAAATCAGACGATCGTATAAAAGTTATTCATAAAAAAAATGGTGGTTTGTCTGATGCGCGAAATGTAGCAATAGATGTTGCAAAAGGTGATTTTATTTACTTTATAGACGGAGACGACTATATTCATCATAGTTCAATGAGTGTATTAATTGAAACATACAATAAAACGCAGTCAGACATAGTTACGGTAGGATTTATTCCGGTTTTTGATGACTCTAGCGTAGATTTGGATAAAGATTTTTCTATGCTATCGACTAAGACCTTGCAAAAAAAAGAAGCCTTAGAATCTCTGATGTATCAAAAAGACACGACAACCTCTGCGTGGGGTAAGCTCTATAAAAAATCTTTATTCAGCAATAATATTCGTTACCCAAAAGGGGCAATATGTGAGGATCTACCTACGACTTATAAATTATTCTCCCGAGCAAACAGAGTATCTTTTGTAGCTGTGCCAATGTATATGTATAGGCAGAGAGAGGGTAGTATTATACAGTCGGCTTTTAAGCCGGGTCGCATAGAAGCTCTTGATTTTGCTGAGCAAGAACTAGATTATATAGAAAAGCATTTTCAGGATATTCGCAATGCAGCAATAAATAGGCTGTTTATGGAAGCTGTGTTTATTTGTCAAACAATTTCCTTGTCTAAAATAAAAGAGCACAAAACTTATTGGAATCGTTGTGTTAATGTTATTAAAAAAACCAGACTAACAGTTTTAACAGATAACCGGTCAAAAAAAATATATAGAGTGTTTGCCCTGTTGTCTTTTATATCGCCAAAGTTAGTACTGCATACTATTTATATAAAGAGTAAAATAAGAAAGGCACTATGATGATCCCTATTAAAAAACGTCTAATCCCTTTATATGAGACTATTGCTGTAAACTTTATGGGTAAGACATTTAATCGTCCATCAGATAAAATTGCTTTTATATTTTTAGCGGCGGACCAAAATAATCTTGGAGATTTAGCTATTAGACAAGCTCAAGAATGGTTTATACAAAAATTACTGCCTGAGCACGCTGTTATATCAATAACGCAAGCAGATACCTATTTATACCTTAAGTCTATTAGAGAGCAGATTGCTAGCGACGATGTCATATTTCTACAGGGTGGAGGCAGTTTCGGCGATTTATATCCAAAGGCAGATTATGGTAGATTGTTTATTTGTCGTTTTTTTCATGATACACACATATGCAGCCTGCCTCAAACAATATTTTTCAGTAATACTTCATATGGCAATTGGCGAAAAAAAATTAATATGAGAAAAATCAATAAACAAAATAACATAACGATATTCGCTCGTGAAAAAAAATCCTATACAATAGCTAAAGATTTATTTAAGAATGTAGATATTCAATTATGCCCAGACATAGTACTGTCTCTGCTGCCGTTAATCAGAGAAAAATATAAAAAAGATAAAAGATCAGGAATTATTATTACATTTAGAACAGATGCTGAAAAGCAACTTTCCAAACAAAACGAACAGCGAATTATAAAATATATTAAGGGAACTAATAAGAATATAGAATATGCAGATACAGATCAGGGTGGAGAGCGCGTAGCTTTCACAGATAGCGGATTCAAGAAAGTTGAGAGGTTATTAAATCAATATGCATCATCGGAGTTGGTTGTAACCGACAGACTTCACGGAATGATTTTTGCAGCTATAACAGGAACTCCCTGTATAGTTTTGTCGAATTCCAACCACAAAATTGAAGAAACGTATAATAGTTGGCTGCATGACTGTAATTATATAAAGTTCATTAAACAGTTTAATATAGAAGACTTTAAAAACCACACAACAACTCTTACGAGTGAGTCATTTAAATCTAACTATTCTTTAATTAAATTTTCATTTGACAATTTAGAATCCTACGTAAGGCAAGTTGTGAAAAAATAAAATGTCCAAAACCTCGTCTCTAATAAAAAACACCATTATCATAGCTCTGGGCAAGATATCGACGCAGTTTATTAGCTTTTTATTATTGCCGCTTTACACCGCTTACCTGGCGGCGGGCGAGTTCGGCGTAGTTGATCTGATAACAGTCATAGTCTCACTAACAGCTCCAATTATTATGTTGTCGCTGGAGATGGCAGTTTTCCGGTTCTTGATCGATGGGCGAGGGGTTAAAGAGCGGCAAGCTTCGGTCATTACCAATTCGTTGCAAATGGTGGTTTATAGTACGCT
>ERZ773026.1703-NODE-1703-length-10941-cov-13.262631_pt1 | contig 10941 bp, 8 predicted proteins | sample MGYA00580838_ERZ773026 | MGnify/ENA primary metagenome ERZ773026 (study PRJEB29015, sample SAMEA2738006) | human oral metagenome | biome: human oral; feature: human-associated habitat; material: dental | place: China | collected 2055 ... | reverse complement strand
AATATAAGTGCTAGTACAATAATTATTTTTTTCATTTTATTTCCTTTCATATGTGCAACATAAAGTAAAAATTTGATTTTAAAGTTATTTAAATACATTATATAACAGAAAAAGGTTTTTCTCAAATAAAATCTTTAAAAATGGCTAAAAGTTACTTTACTACAAAATAAAATAGAAATAGAAGTAAAATATCTCTCATTTTATTTTAATATTCTAATGATAGAATATTTTATAAAAACAATTCATGAAAGGAGGAACAATCAGAATGGAAAAAAATATTAATAAATTTAAAATAGAAGAAGGTGAACCAGAACCTTTACTTCTAGGACTTAGATTAAATGTTTTTTCTAATAATGAATTAATTTTATATTTTTTAGGTGTTCTAAATCTATTTATTAAAAAACCATGAGCACAATTATTTCTAAGACATAATAAAAAATCTAACATATTTAAAAAATCAAAATAAAAAACTTTTAGGTAGAATGGGTTCCTCTTCTTATTCAAATTGGAGAAAAATACTTTCTAAAAAAGTAAAATATATCTTATAAATAATTTTTCCTAATAGGAAAAATTATTTAACTTTTAGGTGAAATTTAATTTGACAAATTGTAAAAAACATTCTATAATTTATTTGAAAAATAAAGCTCTTAAGAGCATTAAGTAATGGAGGCATTACTTTCAATAAAAATCCTAACACTTACTTTTGTGTTAGGATTTTTTGGTTATATTAACTTATCTTTCTATTTCATTATTCTTTTTTTTTACTTTTTGAGATACAGAGTTTTCATCATTTCTAAACATTTTTTCTTTAATTGCTTCTTTTTCTGAGAGAATTGCAAAAACTTTTTTGGAGTTAGTAATAACATAATCATTTTTTATTTCTTCAGTATTTTTATCTTTATAAGAAATGAATCTAGCATAAGAAATTTTATTGCTTGTTAGTTCCTTTAAAGCAGATTGCATATCTTTAAAATCAATATCTAATTCCTTTCTTATATCATTAACTTTACCAAATACCTTATCTTCTTTATTTATTTCTTTAATTTTATTATAAATTTTTTGTGCATTCTCACTCAATTTTTTTACTTTCTTATCCTTTTCTTTAATTTCAGCTAGTTCAGTTTTTTTATTTTTCTCATCTTTTTCTTTTTCATGTTCAGCCCAATTATTACTAAAATCTTTAAATACCTTTTCATCAATAAATAATCTAACTTTTTTATCAACCAAAGAAATAGTCCCATTACTACTATTAATTTTTTCTTCTTTTTCTCTATGGAAAAATATCTTTTTTGAATAGAATAGAGTTGCCATTCCATCTTTAAATTCTTCCTTACTCATTCCCAAAGTTTCTCTTATTTTATCTTGAGAAATAGTAGTATAATTAATTCCATCTGTATTTGCTTCTATCCTCTCTTTAATAAAATTTAAAATTTTTATATCATTTTCCATATTTATCCCCCTTTTTTCTTTAATATTTATATTTTCAACTTTTTCAAGTTCATCTAATTTTTTTATTAAATTTTCTTTATCTTTCATTAGGAATTCATTTACATCTTTAAAATTTTCTAAAATATTTGTACTGACACAATTAATTCCTATTTTGTTTAGTGCTACATATAGTTCTTTTTGAGCCTCTTGTCCTCTTACATCACTATCAAGCATTAAATAAAATTTATTTTCAGGCTTATCTTTTTCTAATCTATTAACAAATATATTAATGTCAGTTATGCTTCCCAAAGATATAGCTTTTCTATTTACTTCAGCCAAAGATAAGGCATCTATTTCACCTTCAACTATATAAAAAGGTACCTTTTTATTTTTTTCTAATTCCCAGTAATTGAACATAGAGGCTTCCCCAACTTTTATATACCTAAAATTAGATTTTTCATTGATATTTCTTGCAGTATATGAACTCTTTGAAGTAGGAAAAATTATAACTTGCATAGGAAATTTCATTTTTCCTTCTTTAAAATTTGGATCATAGCCTATATTATGGTAATCTATAACTTTTTTTGAAATCCCTCTTCTCTCTAAATAATCACAATTTTCCATTCTTTTTTTACACTCATAAAAATAAAAAACTTTTTCTCCATATGTATCAATTAATTCTTTCTCTACCTTTTTTTCCCTTGCATAATCTAATTCTGCACTTGTTCCTTTCTGAGAATATATTACATTAATATCTTTTATTAAACCTCTATTATTGTAAAGTTCTTCAGCTTTTTCAACTTGCTCTTTAAATGTTTTAAGACCGTATTCTTGACCTACTAATTCAAATATATTATAAGTTTTTCCACAAGCAAAGCATTTACATACATTAGCCCTTCTATAAAAACTCATACTTGGATGCTTGTCTTCATGTGTTTCAGAAAAACATCTCATAAATTTATTTGTATTTACTCCCTTTAAGTTTAGGTACTCTTCCAGGAAAGATTTTAATTTTTTTATCTTTTCTTCTTCTTTAGTCCCCATATTCTCTTTCTCTACCTTCATCTTTTTCTTTCTTTTTATTCTTTTTCTTTATAACTAAGTCATTATCATTAAATATTTTTAATTCTTCCTGGATATTTTGATCATCTAGTTTCTTATCTTTATTTAGGTCCAAAACATCTTCATCTGTAATTTTAATCTCTTTCTCTTTGTTTGTGTTTACTTCAACTTCTTTTTGAAAACTATTTTTATCAACTTCAGTTGAAATGTTAGTTTTTTTATCAAAAGTTGTCCTTTTTATTATTTCTTCATCAACTTCAATAACTTCAACTAAATTTTTAAACCTGGTTGTATTCTCTAAAATTCCATCTGAATGGATTTTTTCATTTTTTATTTCAAGTTTTCCCATTTTTTTTCTCCCTTTTATGATCATTTAATTTATAATCAGCCAAGCTGTCTATTTATATATCCAATTCTCTTCCTATATCAATAATCTTACTTTTTTTCTTAGGGATTAAAGAATTTTTATTAAAAATATCTTTAGTTATTATTTGTTTTAATTTCCCTCTTTTTTCTTTAAAAACTCTAAATTTCTTATCTTTATCTTCCTTTTTTAACAAATGAAATTTATTATAAATACCTCTAACTTCTTTATTTTTCACCTGTTCTTTTCCAACTCTTATATTTTTTCTTCCTTTATCATCTTTTTGTTTAGAAATATTATCCTTGTCATATTTTGTATGGAATTTTTCATCTATAACTTTACCTTTTTCATCATAGTATTTAAAATTTCCTATAGCTTCTCCATTTAAATATTGACCTTCCATTTTTACTTCTCCATTCTCATGGTAACTTTTATATTCTCCTTCTAATTTCCCTTCTTTATTGTATCTAGCTCTAGTTTTAATTTTTCCATTATCATAATGTTCAAAATAATTACCATAATATTCTAATTTTCCATCTTCCATTTTAATTACTTTATCTACATATAATTTAGGACTTCCATCCTTATAGAAGCTACAATAACAACTTTCTGAATCTCCTATTTGTAATTCAGGAATTTCTTTAAAATCAATTTTTATTTGTGGAATATCTTCTTTTCCAGCTGCCAAATAAGCTACTATATTTCTCATCATTTTTTTTGTTGCTCTTATTGGATCTTCTCCAATAGATTCAATCATTTCTCCAAAATTATTAACTAAGTTCTTTTTAAATTGTACATCTGCTAAACTTGTTATATCTTTTCCATTAGAGTACCTTTTAACATCTATTTTATTATTGTCATCAAGACTAATCCATTTTCCATCTAAATTTCCAGCATTATATTGACCAATTTTTACAACAATTCCATTTTTATATTGTTCATAAGCTCCATGTTTTATATATTCTCCATCAATTATCTTCTCTTGAAATTTTGAAACTACTTCTCCATTTCTATATAAAAAAGTTTGACAATTATCATTTTCATCCACATATCTTATACTTAGTAAATCCCCTTTTTTATCTAATTCTATTTGTCCTCCTCTAAGTTGCCCCTTAGAATCTCTATTAAATCTAAATTTATTATTTTCCTGGTCCTTGCAAAAAGCTCCATTTTGTATAAAATCATTGTTATATGTATAGTATTCTCTTTCCATTATCTTTCCTTCCTCTATAAAAAGATTATAATCAGCCAAGCTGTCTGTTTATCTTTCATTACTTTTATTATTTCCTTTTGTTTTCTTAGGAATAGTAAAGTCATCTCCTTCTTTTACTTTTGATTTCTCTATTCTTTTATCATTGAAAGTAAATGTTTCAAATCTCTCTTTTTCTTCATTATATCTATAAAGCCCTTTAACTTCTTCTATAATTTTACTTTTTTCAAAATAATTAAAATCTTCTCTAACTAAAAAAATTCTTGTACTTTATATGTTCTATTAGTCATCTTATTTATCTTTAAAAATAAAAAAAACTAGATTTTATATAACCTAGTCTTTTTTTAATGTTTAATGCTTCTTGTGTAATCACTCACTAGCACTCAAGTCTACCGAACTCATTTAAACGGTAATGTAGTTTTCGCCAGCCAGCCTATATTTCTGACCCCTAGATTGGATACAGGGAGTGGTACTACACAACCACCAAGCTCATTTTCTCTATATTTATTATACCCTTTTATATTGTTTTTTACAAGACTAGATTTATTGTTTTTTCTTATATTTCATTGTTTTTTTTATATTTTTATTGAACTTCTACTTTCAATTTTTATCTTTCCTTATCCTTACTATTTACTTTTGTTTTCTTAGGAATAGTAAAGTCATCTCCTTTTTTTTCTTTTGATTTCTCTATTTTTTTATCGTTGAAAGTAAATGTTTCAAATCTTTCTTTTTCTTCATTATATTTATAAAGTCCCTTAATTTCTTCTATAATTTTACTATTTTGAAAATATTTTATATCATCTCTACTAAAATATGTTTCTAACCAACTATCTTTCTTTGGAATAATATCAAAACTAGCTATTTGATTTTGTTTTATTCCTAAATGTAAAAATTCTTCTCCTTTTGACTGTACAATCAAATAATTACTTTTTATTGTTGTATTAAGGTGTGTTTGTTCAAGAATATATGATTTCTCAATATTTTCCATAAATTCTTGAAATGTATTAATTCTTTTTTCAACATCATCAATTTTATCAGGATTATTTTTTCTTATTTTTTTGAATATCTCTTCATCTGAAAAATTGCTACCTGCTATATATTCATAAAGTTTGCTACCTTTTTTTATAGAAGAGGTTCCATTTGTATATTGAAGCCCTAGTAAATGAGGTAAATATTTATTTCCTAATTCTATATCAAATTCTTTTGTTTGACCTTTAATTTTTATATCACTCTTATCAAATTGTTCAAACCATTTAAATATTTTTTGTACTTTATATCCCATAATTTTTTATAAAAAATAAAAAAGACTAGATCTCTTTCATCTAGTCTTTTATTCTAACTTTTCGCTTGTTTCTGTCAATTACTGACCTCTCCCAAGCTTTGGTCTACCGATAAGTTTAAACGGTAATACATCTTTTCGCTAGCCATCTGATATTTCCGACCCCTCAGCTGGACAACGGGGATAGGCATGTACGACCCCAAGATCTCATACATCTTGTCAATACATTTTTCTTTTACATCTGATATTTCCGACCCCTCAGGTGGATACAGGGAATAGGTATGTACGACCCCCAAGACCTCATACATCTTAGCAAATATATTATACCATTTTATATTGTTTTTTACAAGACTAGATTTATTATTTTTCCTTATATTTCATTACCTTTTTTATATTTTATTGAACTTCTCCTTTTAATTTTTTATCTTTCCATTCCTTTATTATTGCTTTTCTTTTTCATAGGAATCGTAAAATCCTCTTCCTTTTTCATTTGGAACTGTTCTTGCAATTCCTTTGAAGCATATTTTATAGATTCAGGATTATTTTTAATAGCCATCTCTACTATTTCGGGATTATTTCTATATTTATCATCAAATAGAACTAGATTATTTCCATTTTTTAGGACATCCTCAATAACTTCTTTATTTTCTTTAAATTCTTTATCTAAAAATAAATAATTACTTGCTTCTTGTTTAACTGCAAATAAAGCTATTTCACTATCTACTTCTATTTTTTTAGATAGTTCAGGAAAATAAAAGGGTTCACTTTTTATAGCTTCAAATATAATTTCTTTATCTTTATAGTATTGAGGATTAATATCATCAAATAAAGAACCTTTATTTTTAATTGTAGTTAAAACTATGTCTCTATCATTTTTTAATTTTTCTGGGATATAATTGAAAGCAAAACCATTTTCAGAAACAGCTTTTAATGCTATATCTTTTTCTATAAGTTCAGGATTCATATATTTTATTTTGCTCCAATCTTTTTTTATAATTTCTGTTAAAATATTTTTATCATCAATATTTTTAAGATTTTTTAAATACTTGTCATCTATTAAACCTTCTTTAAGAAAACTAAAAACTTCTGACTTTGAAACAACATAGTGATCTAATAAATTTTTATTTAATTTTTTACACATCTTTTCTAATGTACTTGTAAGTTCTATATCAGCTCTGCTTGGTTTAGAATTTCCAGAAGGATGGTTATGAGCTATTGAAATTCCTTCCACATCTTTTTTAAAAATTTTGGGTAAAATAGTTTTTAAGTCAACAGTGGCTCTATCTAATCCACCTTTAAAAATAGCTTCACAACTTATTACATTATAATTTTTATCATGTTGAAGAAGTATAAACTCTTCTTGTGTTAATTTTTGATTTGAAATTTTTAAAAGTTCTCCAATCTCTTCACTTTGGTAAAGAATATTCTTTCCTATAATTTCATTATTAGTATAAAACTTCATAAATTCTTGATAACTTTGCATTTTTTCTAATTTATTTATTTCTTTAGAAAAATTATATGGGGTTTCTCTTTTTTGAGGTTCTCCAAATTCCTTTGATTCACCTCCTAATTTTGAAAAAAATATATTATCTTTTTCTTTTGAAAGTATATCTATCTCTGTAAAACCAATAGTATTTAAATCATCTCCTAATTGCAGTGCCTTTTTTGTTCCATTTTCTCCATTTATCAATATAAAAGATTTTGCAACTGGAGAATAAGATTCCAACATTATATCTTCTAATGAGGTTTCATTATTGAATACTTTATTATTTATAATATTATTTGATGAATCTAAAAAAATAATTGAAATTTCATCTGAACCAGGATTTATAATATCACCCATTCTAAATGCTTCTTCAAGTTGACTTTGATTTGTAATTTTATAGTTTCTTTCTAATATATTTTCTTTTGCATATTCTATATAGTCTACTAATTCTTTCACTGATTCATCTTGGTCTTTAATTAAACTATATAGTTCTTCCTTATCATTACAATTAAAATAGTTATAAAAATTTTTTTCCATAACTACTCACCCTTATTTTTTAAATATTCTAAAAACTTTTTAAATTCTATAACTATTGCTTCTTCTCTATGAAGAGGATTATTTATATACTCATTTAGCTCTTTAAAATCTTTTACTCCTAAATCTTTCATTAATTTTTTTAGTCCTGTTTCTTCCATATTTTCCTCCCTAAAAATAAAAAGCCATACTAAAAATAGTATGGCTTTGTTTTTTTCCATTTTAAATTATAAACTATTTAATTTTTCTTGCTCTCATAGTAGAAAAAGTTTTTGTTTTTACTTCATCTATGATTTTATTATATCATCTTTTTTATATTTTTCAATATTAATCTCTCTCATAGTCATCATACTCATCATCAAAAAGTCCTCTCTTTTTTCTTTTCTTCTTTTTAGGAATATCAATATAAACATTTCCTGTTTCTTTTTGAGTGGTATTTTTATTTTTTGAAGTATTAATTTTGCTTTTATTTACTCTTTCAATTTTAATATCATTATTTTCTATAAGATTTGGAATAGCAACCTTTATTTTCTTTTCTGTTTTAATTTCTCCAGGTATATCATTTTTCTCTTTACCTTTGTTATCTTCTGAATTTTCTTTATTATATAAAATATCTAATGCATTTATAGCAATTCTAAGTTTTTTAATTTCTTTAAAGGTACTACTAGAATCCTGGTTAGCTTTTTTTTCTTCATCTAGCTTGCTAAATAATCTTTTTCTTTCCTTTTTAAAAGCAGAAGATATATTTTCATATAATGATTCTGATATTTTGTATTTATCCTCTCCAAGTACCTTTTTAAAGTTATATTTATATTCTTTTAACTCTAACATTTCTTTATTAAATTCTTTCTCTAAATTATCTTTTAGTTCAGAATATTTTGAATATATATTCTTATAAGAAGTATTTTTAGTTAAAGCAATTTTTTCAATTCTTTCTTTATCTTTTAATAATTTTTCATAGTTTGATATTTGTTCCTTTTTCAATGTTAAATCAACTCTAGTTTGACAATATCCACCTATATTAAATTTTAATTCATTTATTATTTCATCCTTGTTTTCTTCTTCAGATTTAGTTTTTTGTTTTTTACTATTTTCATTCTTTTCTATAAAATTTTCTTTCTTGCTTACTTTTTCATATTCTAATTTTAAAATTTTATTTTCTTCTTCTTTTCTAGTTTCTAATAATAGTTCTCTCACTATAATTTCTTCTTGTAAAGAATCTAATTTTATTCTAAAATTATCAAATATTTTCTTGTATTCTTTATGGGCTTCTGGAGCTTCTTTTTCAAAATTATTATAAAACTTTAATCTCTCATCAAAAACACCTTTCTTATACAATATTTCTTCTCTTTTTGAATCTATTTCTTTTTCTAATGTTTTCTTTTGCTCAACTTTCTTTACAGATAAAAATTTACCTGCTACTTTTCCTAAAAGATTTTTATTAGTTCCATTAATTTCTTCTTCCAACTTAGCTATTTCTTTATATTTTTGATTTAAATTTTTTACATCTTCATCAACAATATAATTTTTTACAGCCTTTTCTATAAATTCTTTAAAGTGTATTTTATCAATTTTATCCAACTCTTTTTTATAATTTTTGATTAACTCTTTCTTTTCTTTTTTCAAAGTATTAATTTCACTTCTTGTATCTTCACTTATTTTATCAAAATACTTTATATCAGCCTTTTCAAAGAAAAAATCATTATGTTTTAAAGATTCATCATACTTAATTTTTTGAGGAATATTATTGTAATTTTCTTTATATACTCCTTCTTCTTTTAAATTATCTATTGCATTATAAAAATTATTATTCATCATAGTTTTTAAAGTAGGATTTTCCTCAGAATCTATTATGCTTCCTATTCCAAAAAATTCATTTTTATGTACTCTATTCATGGCTTCATAAAGATTAAAATATGTTTCTTCTAAGTTAAATTTATTTGCCTTATCATAACTATATTTTGCTCTGTCATATAGTACTTGCTTAATATAATCCTCATGAGTTATTTCTTTATCTTGAGATAATCTCATTTTATATATTTCTTCAGCATTCTTTTTTATTTCTTTAGCTAACTCAAATAACTCATACTCTTCTTTCTCTTTTTTAGTTAAAGACTCCATTCCATATTTTTTTAATTTTATTAAAATTTTTCCATCACAATTAACTGGAGGTCTATCAAGAAATTCTTCTTTATATATATCTCCAGCAGCTTTAGCTTCTAATCTTTGAAATTCTAAACTTTCACAACTAACTTTTTCTAGTCCTTTTTCTTCTAGTTTTTCATTTAAGAGTTTTTCCCAAGATTTTCTTACAACCTTAAACATTCTATAATCATTCCAATAACGATCCTTTGCTGCTCCACCTCTTTCAGGATATTTTGGATTATATCTTTTAAAAAATTGTTCAGGAGATCTTTCAATTCCATCTAATTTTCTTTCACAAAACATTATATGTACATGTATATTTTGAATATTTTCTTCACTTGAAGGTTTAGAATGGATTCCATAACTATATACAAAACTTTCTCCAAAGGTATCCATACAAAATTTATCTACTAATTCTTTATTTTCTTCATTGTTTAATTCGTGAGGTAATGCTATTAAAAACTCACTGTAAGTTCTTCCATTAGCTCTCTCATAGATTTCAGAAGATTTCCAAAATATATTTGAATTTTCTTTAGCCCATTTAGGCATATTTCTATCTTCACTATACACTAAATCTTCATATTCAACTTTTCTACTAAATGCTTCTTTTCTTTCTATATATTTTAAATGCTCTTCAGCATTTTTAGTTGAAATTTCTTTTTCTAAAACTTCTTCAGGAGAATATTTACCATTTCTTGATATATAGTCATGGTGTTCACTTGCTTTTATTTCATTTTTATTTACATCTTTTGAATTAGAAATATTAAAACTATATATTGACATTTTTAAACTCCTTTAAGGATAAAAAAAGCCATACTAAAAATAGTATGGCTTTGGTTTTTTCCATTTTACTCTAAAATCTATTCATAATTATAATTTGAGATATTACTATATATTTAAATATAAGTATTAAATATATTAAAAGAATTTTTTTTGTGATTCTCTTAACAAAATTATAGTAACACATTTCAATAATATTTTCAATAAATTATTTCAATATATAATCTAAAAAATAAATTTAATGTCCTTGATTTTGAAATCAAGGCACGTTTCCTCGTTTCTCTTTTTTTTCAAAAAAGTAGAAACGATACGTGGTAGATGAAACTAACTGGATTTAATTTCATCTATTGAAAAAGTTTTAACTTTTTATGCCAATTATAGGAAAAAAAAGAAAAAAAGGAAGTGTTTCATTCACTCCCTTAATTAATAACTTCATACTAACGATTATCAGATATTCATTTTAAATTTAAAAATATCCCTAAAATAGATTTTAGCTCTTTTAATTCTTTTATTTTAAATATAGAATTGTTGAATAGAGTAAGAAAATAAATAAAAGAAAAAAGTGCTGTATATGCTTGTATATATACTAGATAAGAAATTCCATATACTTTAAGATTATACATAGTAATAAGTAAAATAATTATCGTTAAAAT
>ERZ773026.1698-NODE-1698-length-10949-cov-3.085827_pt1 | contig 10949 bp, 7 predicted proteins | sample MGYA00580838_ERZ773026 | MGnify/ENA primary metagenome ERZ773026 (study PRJEB29015, sample SAMEA2738006) | human oral metagenome | biome: human oral; feature: human-associated habitat; material: dental | place: China | collected 2055 ... | reverse complement strand
CGATTCTTTTAGCCACTGGAGTCGCTTTCTACTTTGAACAAAAAGCAAACAAGCAATTTGAAATCCTCAATCAGGTCAATGACGATATTTACTACAAGGTGATTCGCAATGAACGCATCACTCAAGTGCTAAAGAAGGATATTGTCGTGGGGGATATTGTCATCATTGAGACAGGAGAGGAAGTACCTGCCGACGGGGAGCTGCTTGAGGCGGTATCTCTTCACCTGAACGAATCCACCCTTACAGGGGAACCCCTCGTACACAAGAGCATTCTTCCAGAGGACTTCGAGGCGGAAGCTACCTATCCTACTAATTATGTATGCCGCGGTACTTCGGTAGCCGATGGACATGGTATCTTTGAGGTAAAAAAGGTGGGAGATGCTACCGAATATGGGAAAGTGTTCGAGGGGGTACAGATAGATGATTCTGTAAAAACACCACTCAATGAGCAGTTAGACCGTTTGGCAGACCTTATTACCAAGGTGAGTTACGGAATTGCTGCCCTTGTCATCGTAGGAAGACTTATTGTTTATTTTGCAGATCCTACCCATAGTTTAGATAACCTTGATTGGGTGTCTTTCGGAGGGTATCTACTTAATACTGTGATGATTGCTATTACAGTAGTAGTAGTTGCTGTGCCGGAGGGGTTGCCTATGAGTGTTACCCTGAGCTTGGCCTACAGTATGCGTAGTATGATGGCTACCAACAACCTCGTACGCAAGATGCATGCTTGTGAGACCATGGGGGCTACCACGGTCATTTGCACCGACAAAACGGGTACGCTTACCCAAAACCAAATGACTATCTACGAAACGTACTTTAATCAGTTGGCAGATAGTTCCTTAGCCGACCGACTCATTGCTGAGTCTATGGCGGTCAACTCCACTGCTTACCTTGACTTCTCCGACAAAGACAAACCCAGTGTGTTGGGCAACCCTACCGAAGGGGCGCTCCTGCTCTGGCTCTATAGCAAGGGTACCAATTACCTACCTATACGTGAGGAAAGTGAAGTATTACAACAACTTACCTTCTCGACCGAACGCAAATATATGGCGACTCTCATCTATTCGCCTAGCTTGAAAAAGAATATCCTATACGTAAAAGGAGCCCCTGAGATTGTGATGACTTTCTGTCAATCTGGTGGGAAACTAAATTCCACTATCTCCCAAGCCGATTTTGAGGCGAAGCTACTCCAATACCAAAACCAAGCGATGCGTACCATTGGCTTTGCCTACAAGGAAATAGACGATCCTAAAGCTATTATCTCTGAAAATGGCAAGTTGGTTGTCAAAGACCTACAATTTATCGGTATTACTGCCATTTCTGACCCTGTGCGTCCCGATGTGCCTGCGGCTATTGAGGAATGTATGCAGGCAGGTATTCAGGTAAAGATTGTAACAGGTGACACCCCTGGTACTGCTAAGGAAATTGCCCGACAGATACGCCTATGGGATGAGAGCTGTACCGACCGTAACCATATCACTGGGGCTGAGTTTGCCGCTATGAGCGACGCGGACCTCTTGGAGCGTGTGGGTGACCTTAGGGTTATTTCTCGTGCGCGTCCGCTGGATAAGGCTCGTTTGGTGAATCTGCTCCAACAAAAGGACGAAGTCGTAGCTGTAACAGGTGACGGTACCAACGATGCCCCTGCACTCAAGGCTGCTCAGGTAGGTCTTTCCATGGGTGATGGTACCTCCGTAGCCAAGGAAGCCAGTGATATTACCATCTTGGATAACTCCTTCAGTAGTATCGGAAAAGCGGTCATGTGGGGGCGCTCGCTCTACCTAAACATCCAGCGCTTTATCCTCTTCCAAATGACAATCAACGTAGCCGCTTGTATCATCGTGCTTATTGGGGCCTTCCTAGGGGTAGAATCGCCCTTGACGGTAACTCAAATGCTATGGGTGAATCTTATCATGGATACTTTCGCTGCCTTGGCATTGGCCTCCTTACCTCCGAGCCATAGTGTAATGTATGACAAGCCTCGCCCACGCAAGGCAAATATAATTAGTCACCCTATGGCAAAAGGAATTTTTGGGGTAGGTGGATTCTTTGTACTCTTGCTCTTTGGATTTATCCAATACTTTAAAAATAAAGACATTACCACCCTTGCGCAATTCTCTTTAGGGGACTACTTCAGTCATTTCTTCCATTTTGGAGCACCCAAAGGAAGCCTATCCTCTTATGAGCTTTCGTTGTTCTTTTCTATTTTTGTGCTATTGCAGTTCTGGAATATGTTCAATGCTAAGGCTTATCGTACTGGCAAAAGTGCTTTCCATAACATAGGCAAGAGTCAAGGTTTCTTGATGATTGCGGTAGCCATTATCTTAGGACAGATCTTTATCACTTCTTTTGGGGGTGAGATGTTTAGCGTTACTCCACTCAAATTGGTAGATTGGGCAATCATCATCGCTGCAACTAGTGTGGTATTATGGATAGGCGAAATCCGCCGAGCAGTGGGCAAAGGGCAGTAGGTCTGTTGGCAGTGGGCTGGCTAAACAGTAAAAAAACCAACTCTTAATAATTAACAATCAATCATTGATAATTAACAATTGACAATTAACAATTAACGATTGTTTTTTGTACCTTTGCCTTCTCATAAGAAAGGGGTCTCATAGTTCAACGGATAGAATAGAAGTTTCCTAAACTTTTGATCCAAGTTCGATTCTTGGTGAGACCACTTTTTCAAAAACTATCTTGATGCTTTTTCAGGATAGTTTTATTTTTTCTCCAAATCTATTTTGTTGAGAAGCCCATTGATGATAAGGGCGAACAATGCCCCCAAAGGAAAAGCCAATAGGGCTACAGAAAGAAAGGCACAGGGGAAGAATAAGGGAATATATCGCTGTACAAAGTAAAAAACTTCTTGATATGCATAGCAAATCCCCCAGATCATAGGATAACGGATACCAGTAGGGGAGAGCTCTTCTTCTCCATAGAGGAAGAATCCTATAAAGAAAATGATAAATACCAATAGCAAGAAGGCCATAAGGTAGAATAGGGAAAAGTCTTTTAGTAGCTTACACTTTATTTGTTTGGGTATGAGGAATAAAATCTAATATTCTTCGGGCAAAATTACGAAAATATTTTTGAAGAAAAGGTTTCTATAACAAACATCTGTATATTAGGTATTCATTTGTTATATCTTAGAGCGTTCTGGAAGAAAAAAATAAAAAAAGATTAGGAAGATTCAGAAAAAAGGTGTACCTTTGCCGCTGAAAAATAATGGGGGATTGGCGCAGCTGGCTAGCGCGTTTGCATGGCATGCAAAAGGTCACGGGTTCGAATCCCGTATTCTCCACTTCTATAAGTACAAATGACCAATAACTAATCCTCTTGGGTATTAGTTATTGGTCATTATTCATTAATCATTCATTCACTATTCGTTATGTTAGGTGCTATTATAGGAGATATTGTAGGTTCTCGATATGAGTTTGCCAATATCCATACTACAGATTTTGAGTTGTTTACTTCTGATAACAGCTTTACCGATGATACTATATGTACCATCGCCATCGCTGATGCACTGCTTCATGGAAAATCTTTCAAGGATAGCCTACTCTATTGGTGCAGGAGGTATCCTTCGCCTATGGGATCTTATGGAGGGCGTTTTGGTCAGTGGATACGTAGTGAAAATCCACAACCATACAACAGTTTTGGCAATGGCTCAGCTATGCGTGTCTCTCCTTGTGGTTGGTTAGGGAGCATGGAGCAGGTGCTTAGCTTTGCTCGCGAGAGTGCCGAATGTACTCACAACCATCCAGAAGGGGTCAAGGGTGCTGAGTGTGTCGCTTATGCCATTGCTTTGGCTCTTGAGGGAAAAAACAAAGAACAGATAAAAGAGAAAGTCTGCTGGCTCTATGGGTATGACCTCTCTATGACTTGTCAGGAGCTTCGCCAAACATATCGTTTTAATGAAACTTGCCAAGGGACAGTACCACAGGCTATCATCTGCTTTTTAGAAAGCCATGACTTCGAGAGTGCCCTTCGCCTTGCCGTCTCCATAGGGGGTGATAGTGATACCCTTGCCGCCATTACAGGCGGTATAGCCGAGGCTTATTATGGTATTCCTAAAGAAATTGAGCAGAAAGCACTTACCTATCTGCCTGAGGAGTTTAAGGATTTGATCAGGGAGTTTAGAGAAAAGGTAATAAGACGAATCAAGGAGTAAAATATACCAGTTTGTCATTTTTTAATACAGAATACAAAGACGCAATTTATTGCATCTGCGTCTATTAATGCTTTCTCAAGATTATATTTCTTCATTAGATGCTTTCTGTAATAAGAAAACATGTCATTTTTACATGTTTTAATCAATTGAAAATCAAAATAAATTTCTTTTTCTGTAAGTATAAAATCTTAAAAAATGCCAATTTGTCAGTTTTTGAGATTTGGAATACTTCTTGATAGATAAGGGACAAGGAGGAGGAAGAAAGTGAAGAATTAAAAGAACAACCTAATTCTATAATTCTTTAATTTCTAAGAACCTCACTCCTTAATAATTTAATTCTATAACCCTTAAATTGTAAAGAAAATGAATTTTGACAACTATACTATCAAGTCCCAAGAGGCTATCCAAAGAGCTCAGCAACTGGCTCAAGGTCTTGGGCAACAAGATATCCAAGTAGAGCATATCTTCAAGGGTATCCAAGAGGTGGACAATAACGTACTACCTTTTGTACTTAAAAAGTTGCAAGTGAATACCGCTACACTCTCTCAAGCGGTGGATAAGGCTTTGGCTTCTTATCCTAAGGTACAGGGAGGTCAAATGTCGCTCTCTCGTACCGCAGGAGAAGTACTTCTGGAAGCAAGTAATATTGCTAAAAAAAGGAATGATGAGTATGTTTCGATAGAGCACCTGCTTTTGGCTATTTTCAAGGTTAAAAATCAAGTAGGACAAGCGCTTAAGGAACAGGGAGTTACGGAAAAAGAATTTGAAAAGGTCATCACCGAGCTTCGCAAGGGCGAGCGTGTTACTTCCGCTTCAGCAGAAGATACCTACAATTCGCTCAATAAGTATGCGAAGAACCTAACCCAGTTGGCACACAGTGGTAAGCTAGATCCTGTCATTGGGCGTGATGAGGAGATTCGTCGTGTACTTCAGATTCTTTCCCGTCGTACCAAGAACAATCCTATGCTCGTAGGGGAACCTGGGGTAGGGAAGACAGCTATTGCCGAAGGATTAGCACACCGTATTGTCAATGGAGACGTGCCTGAAAATCTAAAAGATAAGACAATCTATTCCTTGGATATGGGGGCTCTTATTGCAGGAGCGAAGTACAAAGGGGAGTTCGAGGAACGACTCAAATCAGTAGTGAAGGAGGTCACCTCCTCCGATGGTAATATCATCTTGTTTATTGATGAGATACATACCCTCGTGGGTGCTGGTGGGGGAGAAGGCGCTATGGATGCGGCTAATATCCTTAAGCCTGCCTTGGCGCGTGGCGAACTTCGTGCCATTGGTGCCACTACCTTGGATGAGTATCAGAAATATTTTGAAAAGGACAAAGCCCTAGAACGTCGTTTCCAAAAGGTGATGGTGGAAGAACCTGATACAGAGAGTGCTATCTCTATCCTCCGTGGTATCAAGGAGAAATATGAGGCTCACCACAAGGTGCGTATCAAGGACGAAGCTATTATCGCTGCCGTGGAACTCTCTCAGCGCTATATTCCTAATCGTTATTTGCCTGATAAGGCGATTGACCTTATGGACGAGGCAGCTGCCAAACTACGTATGGAGATCAACTCCAAGCCTGAGGAGCTCGATGTACTCGACCGTAAGATCATGCAGTTGGAGATTGAAATAGAGGCCATCAAGCGTGAAAATGATGAGGAAAAACTCCGCATGCTCAATGCTGAGGTAGGTAACCTAAGGGAAGAACGTAATGCTCTCTTTACCAAATGGCAGGGAGAAAAGACCCTTGTGGACGAGATACAAGCCGCCAAGAACAATATAGAAAACTATAAGATAGAGGCCGAGCGTGCCGAACGTGAGGGTAATTATGGTAAGGTGGCCGAACTCCGTTATGGGAAGATAACCCAAGAGGAAGAAAAGCTCGAAGCGCTTCAAAAGGAAATCGACAAGCATGAGATGACCATGATCAAGGAAGAGGTTACCCGTGAGGATATCGCTGAGGTGATTGCCAAATGGACGGGAGTGCCAGTGACCAAGATGATGCAGGGCGAGCGTGAAAAGCTCCTTCACTTAGAGGAAGAGCTTCACAAGCGCGTAGTAGGACAGGAAGAAGCCATCGCGGCTGTTTCTGATGCTATCCGCCGTAGCCGTGCAGGCTTGCAGGATCCTAAAAAACCTATAGGTTCTTTCCTTTTCTTAGGTACCACAGGGGTTGGGAAAACCGAGCTTGCCAAGGCCTTGGCCGAATATCTCTTTGATGATGAGAATGCCATGACTCGTATCGATATGAGTGAATATCAGGAAAAACATGCAGTGAGCCGATTGGTGGGAGCGCCTCCCGGATATGTAGGGTATGACGAAGGTGGACAACTTACCGAGGCTGTGCGTCGTCGCCCTTATTCTGTAGTCTTATTGGATGAGATAGAGAAGGCACACCCCGATACATTCAATATTCTTTTGCAGGTCTTGGACGAAGGACGACTTACAGACAATAAGGGGCGTACGGCCGACTTCAAGAATACGATTATTATCATGACTTCCAATATGGGTAGCCACCTCATTCAGGAAAGTTTTGAAAAATATAAGGATACAGAGGAAGCCACAGAGAAGGCAAAAGAGGAAGTACTACAATTACTCAAGCAAACAGTACGTCCTGAATTTATCAATCGTATAGATGATATAGTAATGTTTACACCTCTTACTCAGGACAATATCAAGCAAATTGTACGCTTGCAGTTGGGTGGTATCATCAAGTTAGTAGCCCGTGAGAACATCACCTTGGAGGCTACCAATGAAGCGATAGATTACTTGGCTGAGCGTGGATATGATCCTCAGTTTGGAGCACGACCTGTAAAGCGTGTTATCCAGAAAGAAGTAATGAATGCGCTCTCCAAGGAGATCCTCCAAGGAAATATCAAGGCAGGTAGTCTGGTATTGATAGACTCCTTTGACAATGGTCTTGTCTTTAGAAATAAAACAGAATAGTTTTAAATTGTAATAATTTAGAGACACTTTTTATGAGTAAAAAGTGTCTCTAATTTTTTTTAATCAATTAGACTGATTGTAGAGAAGATTTTAAGCAAATTATGATTAATAAGTAAAGTCTCATAAAATTAGTGTAGATATATGTAGGGGCGAATGGCAATTCGCCCTATATAAGAAGAGCAAAAAATATTGACAAAATATTATGGAGGAATGTGAAAAAGATAATGATTGGGATTTTGTCAATCGTTACAAAAATGGAGTAGAGTTTGTCTATGAAATAGAGTTGGACGGTATAAGCAAACAGCTTCCTGAACTCAATATGGCTGAGTTGGCACGCAGAATAGCCGTTAGCCCAGTGATGATGAGAAAATATGCAACGGGGAAAAGTAAGGCATCCGAAAAAAGACTTTTAGAAATTCAAAATGGAACTTATGGTTTCAATAATCTTCATTTACTAAATGCTAACTTCATAGAGTATTTCCAAAAACTTACAGACGAACGAAAAGAAAGTAACGGAAATTATGGTAATTGGGATAGTGCTCTAAAGCAACTTATAAATTATGCAGGAAAGATAGTTCCCTTCAAAGATGTTACTACTGAATTTTGTGAAGGCTTTAAGGAGTTTTTATTGACTAATAAAACTAAGACAGGGAAACCTTTGGCTAAAAATTCAGTCATCTCATATCTTAACAAACTAAAAGCAGCTTTAAACCAAGCATTTGATGATAAAATTATTAATGAAAATCCTGCAAAGAGAATCAAGAACATTAAACCAGATGAGTCAAATAGAGAGTATCTAACAAAAGAAGAAGTTAAAGCTCTTATGGAAACAGATTGTAGGTATGAAGTTCTAAAAAGAGCTTTCTTATTTAGTTGCTTTACAGGTATGCGTTGGTCTGATATTAATCAATTAACTTGGAGATATGTACGTAAGTCTGAAGATGGTTATAGAGTACACTTCTCTCAAAAGAAAACAAAAGGAGTAGAGTATTTAGACATTCCTGACATCGCTCTTGAGTATATAGGAGAAAAGGGTGAACCTGATGAGAGAGTTTTTGTAGGGCTTAAATATAGTGCTTATATGAATACTGCTTTAGCTCGTTGGGTTTTAGAAGCAGGTATTACTAAACTAATTACTTTTCACTGTGCAAGACATACTTATGCTACTATTTTACTAGAAGAAGATGTAAATATAAGAGTTATTCAAGATATGTTAGGGCATAAAGAGTTAAGAACAACACTAATTTATGCTAAAATTATTGATAAAAAAAGACGAGAAGCAGCAAATATTTTTGATACTGAATTTAAGAAGTAATAAGCTATGGAAAACTATCTACTATTTAGAACTGCATCAGAACCTTTAAATAAAAGAGTTCTTGAAATTAAACAGAGTATTTGTCCTCGTATACTTATTGGAGCAGGAGAAGAAAAAATGCTATACGGAACATTTGAGTCGGATTTTCGAAATTTCTATAAGTCTCAACGGCAAGAAGGAAAACTTGTTACTAAAATAGAATTTTATAATTCTTTAATTAAAGAACTAAATGATATAGAATCTGGAGTTCTTAAATTTCAAAAAATATATAGAATAAGTAATAGTAGCTTATTAGACGATATTTTTAGTGTCAAGCAAACTATAGAAGAGTTAATTCAGGAAGGTGGCAATAAACCTCAACCTACCAAACGAAAGATAAACTCTAAACTTACCTATAAATGGTTGCTTAAAGAAGAGAAAATATATGAATTAAAAAAACTTTTGATAGATTATGAACTAATAGATAGCATAGATTTTCAGAGTTTCAAAGCTATATTTTCTGAAACTCCAATTACTCAAATTAAAAAAGCTATCACTTGGAAAAATGAAAATGTAACTCAACTTATTTACCTCATAATGCAACTAAAGAAGAGTAAAGTTATAGATTCAACTAAAACTAATTTTGATTATAAGCAACTTTACTCTTGTTTTGTGAAGAATAATGATGAAATTTTCACCGAAAAAGCTAAGTCTCTTAAAACAGATATTGAGATAAAGATAAGTGCTGATTTCAAGTTGATTACAGAAGATATAGTAAATAAACTTACAAAGTAATTGTTTACCTTAATGTTTACCTTTCAAAAAGGTATTTAATGATTCTTTCCCTTCCTTTCTAATTTTGCGCCATAAAAAAAGACATTAGAAATGAAATTAAAACAAAATTTTGAGGAAAGATTAACGAATCTTGAAAGAAATTTCAATATTCAAATTCAAGGAGCTAAAACTATTTTAACTTTAGAGGAAGTGGCTAAATATACAAATTACTCTAAAAGTTATATCTACAAACTTACAAGTAGAAGAGAAATACCTTGTTATAAGCCTAATGGAAAGCAACTATATTTCAAGAGAACTGAAATAGAAGAATGGTTACTTAGCAATAGGAAAATGACTAATAAAGAGATAGAAAGCGAAGTAGCTACAAAATCAGTTTTACAGCAAAAACGATTTTAAAATGGTTGATTTTGTAGATATTGAAGCTCCTTTCTCTTATGAAATTTCTTCAGAATCGTATGAGCCTTTCTATTGGAAAGAATTGTATTTTACTCCCAAATTTAAGAAAGGCTTTTTAAACGGTTTTGAAAGTGAGTTTAAAGGATTGAAAATTATTCTGTATGAGGATAAAATACGGATTACAAATTCTTTGCATAAATTCTACAAGGGGAATAACCATTCTGATTTCACCTTTTCTGAACTTACTGACAGTATCAATATAATAACTAAATATTTTGAGACAGAAGCAAGTCAATTTGTAATTAGAAAATTAGAATATGGCTTCAATATAACTACCCACAAACCAGTAAAAGAATACCTCAACTTATTTGCTGAATATCACAATCGAGAATTTGAAAAAATGAAACATAAGCATATTTTCTATGGAAGAAAATGTGTGATGAGTGAGTATGCTTTAAAAGTTTATGATAAATTCCAACAGGTTAAGATAATGAATAATGTCTTAATCCCAGAAAATACACTTAGAGTTGAATTTTGTTATAATCAGAAAAGAAAGTTGCCTAAAACAATAAGAACTCTCTCTGATTTAGCTGATAATAACAAAATCAGGGATTTGTATAAAGATTTGAAAGATAGCTTCTTAAAGGTTACCTTTAGTGAAGAAGTAGATTTTAGTTCAATGTCTGATGAAGATAGAATGCTTTTTTATGCTTCCTTACATCCTGATTTTATAAAAGTTGAAGAAAAGCTAAATAAAAGCAATGCAAAAATAATAAAGTCAAAAATAAGGCAACTAAAGGAAAAATATCTTAGTAATAAGTTTAAGAAGACTTTTGCTAATTTATTGGATAACAAGCATATAGAGCTTTATTGCTTATAAGTTATCAAACTTGTAATATAGTAGGAAGATTATTTAAAACAAGAGAAATATGGGTATGCCAAAATCAGACAAGAACACGATAGAAAGGCGGATAAAGTCCATATCCTCAATGCTCATTAATGGTAATAATAGGGAATTTATAGTTCTATACTGTTCTGAAAATTGGAATATAGGAGAAAGGCAAGCAGATAAGTATATCAGCAAGGCAAGAACTCTTATAGAACAATCAGTAAAGAAGCAAGTAGCTTATGATTATGCTAAAGCAGTTAGAAGGTATGAAGAGTTATACAGATTGAGCATAGAGAAGAAGGACTACAAAACCGCCTTGTCAGTGAATAAAGAATTAACTACCCTACAAGGGCTATTTAAAATAGAAGTAGAACATTCAGGTAATATAGAGTTCATCTGTAATATACCTGATTAAAAGTAATAGTTATGAGAATAGACTTTTCACTTTATTATCA